>Ga0325401_1001955_pt1 | contig 17940 bp, 18 predicted proteins | sample PopdelMetagenome_FD_205666 | JGI IMG/M metagenome (GOLD analysis project Ga0325401, IMG submission 205666) | Populus deltoides microbial communities from Bellville, Georgia, United States - Xylem-PdKOR-R2 | ecosystem: Host-associated > Plants > Phyllosphere > Stem > Wood/Secondary xylem | place... | reverse complement strand
AGCCGACGCCATCAGCACCGAGCCGAGGACGATCACGACTCCGGCCATGATCTCGGGGAGGCTGATGCGCAGGGTCGAGGCCATGAAGATGCCCTCGAGGACCAGCAGGACGCCGATGACGCCGCAGACCCCGATGAGCGGGGTGCTCGGCACGTTGCACCGCAGCAGGGCGAGCGAGTAGCCGATGACGATCACCGCGAGCCCGTCGCGGTAGCCGGCCCACATCCCGGGGCCGTCGTCGGGGTAGAGGTCCCAGCTCGCGAACGCCAGCAGCGCGGTCGCCACGGCGACGAGGGTCCACCCGAAGCTCAGGGAGAAGCTGCGCGGGGTCGGCTCCGGCACCGTCCGGCGCGGGGGCACGCTCGGCACGGCCGGCGCGGGCGCCGCCTGGCGCCGCTCGATGTCCGTCCCGGTGGGGTGCTGCTCGCTCAACTCGTCCTCCTGGTGCCGCTCGTCTGCCGCCCTGGTCGGGCAGCGACCATTCTGCCTCCCGGTCCGCCTGCCGGTACCCGACGGGGCGGTGCCGACGTCGCCGTCGGCACCGCCCCGGGGTGCTGGACCCGTGCGGAGGGGTTCAGCAGGTCACGCCGCCGGCTCCGGCGCCGGCTCCGCGGTCAGCCGGCTCCAGGTGAGGCCGGCGAGGACCGCGCCGACGACCGGGGCCACGACGAACAGCCAGACCTGGCCCAGGGCCGCCGTGTCGAACCACGCGACGGCCAGCGAGCGGGCCGGGTTGACCGAGGTGTTGGTGACCGGGATCGACACGAGGTGGACGGCGGTCAGGGTGAGGCCGATCGCGAGCGGGCCGAAGCCGGCCGGAGCGCGACGATCGGTGACGCCCAGGATGATGAGGACGAACATCGCGGTCAGGACGATCTCGGCCACCGCGGCGGCGAGCAGCGAGTAGCCGTCGGGCGAGTGCGCGCCGTAGCCGTTGGTCGCGAAGCCGTCGGCGGTGGTGAAGCCGTCGCGACCCGATGCGACGACGTACAGCACCGCCGCGGCGATGGTGCCGCCCACCACCTGGGAGACGACGTACGCCGGCACGTCGCGCCACGGGAAGCGGCGACCGACCGCGAGGCCGACGGTCACGGCGGGGTTGAAGTGGCCGCCGGAGATGGAGCCGACGGCGTAGGCCATCGTCACGACGGAGAGCCCGAAGGCGAGCGCGATGCCGAGGTAGCCCACCTCGTCACCGGCGAGCACGGCGGTGCCGCAGCCGACGAGGACGAGCCAGAAGGTGCCGAACGCCTCGGCGCCGAGCCGGGCGCGGGTCGGGGGAGCGGCGGGAGCGCTGCGGGGTGCGACAGCGCGATCGGTGCTGGCGCGGGACATGGGTCTCTCCTGTCCGGGTCGCTCGTCGCGACCCTCGTGAGGTGTGCTGACACTTGTTGGTCGAGACCACCCCCAGGGGTGTCATGTCTTGCGCACGAGACGTACTTCACTGCCGTGTGCGCGCGACGGGCCCGCCATCTGGGTACGTCCCTGGCGTGGCCCGCACCCTGGTCGTCGTCGCCCACCCCGACCCCGGGTCGCTGACCCACCACGTGGCCGAGCGCATCGGCGGGGAGGTGACGCCGTGGGGGAGCGTCGAGACCGCCGACCTGCACCGTGAGGGCTTCGACCCGCGCTTCTCGGTGGCCGACCGCGACCTGCACGTCGGCCGTACTGCCGCGGTGCCGGACGACGTGGTCGCCGAGCAGGCGCGACTCGACCGGGCCACCGACCTGGTGCTGGTCTTCCCGGTCCAGTGGTGGTCCGTGCCGGCGCTGCTGAAGGGCTGGATCGACCGCGTCTTCGTCGCCGGGTGGGCCTTCGACGTCGAGCCGCGGCTGACGCCCCGGCTGCAGTCACTCACGACCCACGTCGTCGCGGTCGCGGCGAGCGACGCGGGTCTCTACGACCGCCACGGCTACGACACCTCGCTGCGCACGCAGCTCGCCCACGGGGTCCTGGACTACTGCGGCAGCCCCCGCGGTGCGTTCACCTTCCTGCACGACTCCGAGGACGCCTCGACCGAGCTCGTCGCGAGCCGCGTCGACGAGGTCGTCGAGACCGTCCGGGCGTCGTACGTCGCGCGGCTCGGCGCTCCGTCCAGGCCGGTTTGACGCGCCCCGACCAGCCGCCCAGGATCGTCGGCATGCGACTGCTCCGGACCACCACTGCCGCCCTCCTCGTCGTCGGCGCCACCGCCACGGCGACCGCCCTCGGCACTCCCGCCCACGCGGCCCGCACCGGCTGGGACACCGTGTCGACCTTCCAGGGGGCGCGCGCCCAGGTCTGCACGGTGGTCGCCGCCGACGGCACCGCCACGGTGCGCGTCCGGATCAACAACAAGCGGGGCTCGCTCAAGGTCTCGGCGGGCATCGCCAGCGTCCGGGCCAACGGCCGCCCCGACCGGACCCTGGTCACGACGCGGTACGTCGGTGCCGGGCAGGTCAGCGGCGCCGCCGAGTGGACGGAGCTCGGCGCGGCCGAGTCGTTCTACGTCGACATCGCCCAGAGGTGGGAGGAGGGGGCCGGCGTCGTCAAGACGACCGCCGCCCCGCTCGTCGTCGACCAGCAGAAGGCCTGCTGAGTCCCGCGACGACACCTCGGCGCGAGACGGCGACGAGACGACGAAAGGCCCCCGCCGGGGGACCGGCGGGGGCCTTCGTGCAGGTCTGCGACCTGCGGTGCTGGTGGGCAGGGGCGGGGTCGAACCGCCGACCTTCCACTTTTCAGGCGTGGGGGTGCCAGTGCGCCGACGTCCGCTGAAGCCCCTCTGACGCTCAATCCAGGCCCTCTGGTGGTCCGCGAACTTCAGCGGACGAGTGCGAACTGCAACCAGAACTGCAACCAAGACTGCGACCACGAACTGCCCGCCTGAGCGGTCTTCGCGAGGACAGCGAGCCTACTCGGGCGAGGCCCGAGTAGCGGCGAGTCCGGCTGGCGACGGCCGCGTTAGCGGCGCACGGGACTGCAGCGAACCCGGGTCGGCTTGCGCCTAGACAGGTTCACGCCGTTGAAGGCCTGCTGTCGAGGAACGAGCCAATGCTGCGCGTCACTAGTTCCACTGGTCCTGTGTTGGCGCCCGGGCCAGGGCGCCGTCTAGGCGCCGGGGTCGCAGCGTGAACCGGCACACGGGTACGTGTGGGGTGCTGGGCCGCGCCGGCCGCCGGCGGCGCCCTATGGGGCGCCGCGCCGTATCCGCCCCCAGACGGTACGACCACGGCCGGGTCGGCCGCGCGGAGTCATGGCGTCGCACTTCAGCGAATCTGCGTGGGTCGGGCCAGGCTGACTGAGTGAGCCCTGTGCACTCGGACCCCAGCAGATGACACGGTCGAGACCAGACACTCAGCACCGCAGACCGAGCATCACACGAAGGCATCCGCAGGGAATTAGCGAGCGCCGAGAAACTTCAACGTGCAACCAGTTCGGAACCCCGGCCGTGCTCGGAAGTCACCGCGTCAGTTCACACCCCGGCCCCGTGCATGAGAAACCTCGGTCGCCGGGTCGACCTCCGGGCAGCCCCCCAGGCGGAGGTCGGCTCGGTTCCGACCGTCTGAGGAACGGAGCTGAACGTACGGTCACGGGTGGCTGGGACCGACTCGCAATAGAGCGAGCCTGCTTGGTGCGCGGTTGGGGAGGATGATTCGAACGTGCGGGCCAGGGCTGACCTGCTGTTCCCAATGGGTTCAGCCCCGCATCTGTGGTCGGTCCGATGCGTGTGGCTAAGGTCCTAAAAGACGTACTGTGCCCTGACACTCAGCACGCCCGATGCGCCTTTCGCGGGGCGGTGACGCGAAGGTCGAAGCGGGTCGCCCACGACGCGGTGACTGAACCAGATTCGAGATGAGTGCGCTGATAGCTCCAGATGGATGCCGATAGGCGGCGGTCTGACTCACCGTCTGGCCGTCCAGTCTGTGTCCGCGGCGGTTCCTCCACCGTTCCGGGGCGGCGCCTACCGTCTAAGGAGCTCGCCAACGTTAAATACATAACTGTTGTGCCTGGAGTTTGTGTTTTTAGCGTTTACGATAGCGTAGGCATATGCGGAGTGTGACGATCGATCAGGCTGACCGGGCCGAAAGCGAAGAGCTGCTGACCACAGGGGAAGCGGCGGCTCTGCTGTCGGCGTCCCGGCAGACGGTCGTCAATCTTTGCAACTCGGGCGTTCTGCCGTTCACCACGGTCGGCAAGCACCGTCGCATTCGTCGCCGCGACGTGGAAGCGGTCCGGACTCGGAAGGAACGCCCGAGCCGCGACCAGCGGCGATCGTTGTGGTTGAACATGGCAGTCGCCGGGCGGCTTGTTGTCGACCCCAACGTCGTCCTGGATCTCGCTCGGATCAACCTAGCCAAGCTTGAGGAGACGCACTCGCGCGGCCAGGCCGCGCACTGGCTGCGCGAGTGGCGGCGGCTGCTCGACGGACCAACGGAGCGCATCCTGGAAGTGCTGACGTCGCCGACCCCGTGGGCGCGGGAGATGCGGCAGAACTCACCGTTCGCCGGCGTGCTGAGCGACGACGAGCGGATGCGGGTGCTGACGGCGTTCAGGGAGAACGACCGGGCCGGCGGGTGAAGCGCGATCAGCTCGAGCACGTTCTGCGGGCCGCGTCACAGATTGCGGGCGACCCGAATGTGCTGATTCTCGGGTCGCAGTCGATTCTTGGCACGTTCACCGAAAATGAGTTGCCGGAGAAGGCGCACGCATCGATCGAGGTTGACGTGACGTTCTTCGACGACTACGAGAACGACAAGTCCGACCTCGTCGACATGTACCTCGGTGAAGACAGCCAGTTTCATGCCACGTTCGGCTACTACGCCCAAGGGGTGAACGTGGAGGTGGCGACATTGCCGGTTGGCTGGCGGGGCAGAGTGGTCGTGCTGACTTCGCCGGCAACGAACGGCGCATCCGGACACTGTCTTGAGCCGCACGACTTGGTCGTAGCGAAGCTCGTCGCTGGCCGAATGAAGGACCTGGAGTTCGCCGATGCGCTGCTGCACGCCGAGTTAATCGCGCCGGACACGCTCGTCGCTCGGGCCCAGATGCTGGAGCAGCCTTTCGACACGCGCCGCGTGACTGACTGGGTAGCCGGATGGACCGCGAAGCACGGCCCAGGCAAACCAACCGCCTCACAAACAAGGTGACGGTGTTCCGCCTGGGTCCGTCTCATTGACTGAGGTCCAGCGGCGACCGTGAAATCGGCGGCCGGAGTCGCGGGGGGTCCGATCGACGAACCCGTTCACATGGCGCGACCGCCACAACCCGCGTGTCCAGTTCGCGACTGAATGACGAAGTCCGCCGGAGCGGCCGACGAGACTTTGGCTCCGCGCCGCTTGGCGGCGGTATGGGCTAGGCCTGCGAAACCGACACGCAGCAGAATCCCTCGCCATCGGCGCAGGATGCTTCAAGGGGAGAGACGGCAGATGATGGCCCGGTTCAACATGGTCACGACGTAGTTGCCAAGAAGCTGATTGCATGTGCTCCCGGCTGTCGATGACCGCGACTACGGTGGCCGGCAGCGAGTGTCGGGCCGAGGCGTGAGGGGTGAGCGGAATGGCAAGACGGGGATTCTTTGCGGAACTGAACTACCAGGCTCAGCAGGCAGAGAAGCGGCAACGACAGCAGCAGGCCGCGGCGGTGCGGGCGCACAACGCGGCTGTACGACGTGCGGAGCAGACGGCAAGGGCTGCCGAGCGCGCGCGGGTTTCCGCTCAGCGGGCGAGTGAGGCTGATCGTAAGGCTGCGGAGAAGGAGGCCAAGCGCCTCCACATTGAGGCCCGGGAGGCCGAGGTCGAGGAGCTGAACATGGAGCTCGTCGCAGCCTACGAGGAGATCGACCGGCTTCTTGAGGCCACTCTCGAGGTGGATGACTACGTCGACCTAGAGGCCCTGAAGTTGGCCGCTACGCATCCGGAATTTGCACCCGGCAAGATCAGCGAGCCCATCCGACCACCGCTCCCATCTCACCTGCGGGATGCACCGAAGTACCACGCGCCGATCCCGCCAACGGGCCTGGCCAGCGCGTTCGGCGGCAAGAGGAAGCACGCCGCTGCCGTCGAGAAGGCGCAAGCCGAACACGCTCAAGCCCTCAGGAACCACGAGACGTACGTCGCGGAACGCGCCGCCTCCCACAACCGCGCGTTGGCGAAGCACGCCGCAGATGAGCAGGAGCGTCTCTCGAAACTCGCGAAGGCCGAAGAGCAGTATCAAGTTGAGTGCCAGCAGCGAGATGCTGACGCTCAGGCCCGAAACGAAGAACTGACGAAGTTCATCAACGACCTTGCCTTCGACATGCCGGCCGCCATCGAGGAGTACATCGGAATCGTGCTCGCGAACTCCGTCTATCCCGACAGCTTCCCAGTCGAACACGAGCACACCTTCGACCTCACCACTCGGGAGCTGACCATGTCAGTGTTCGTGCCCGAGCCGTCAGCCCTGCCGTCGGTCAAGGAGTACCGCTACGTGAAGGCAAAGGACGAGATCGTGGCCACCCAGCTGTCCGCAAAGGCCCAGAAGGACCGGTACAGCTCGGCTGTGTACGAAGTCGCACTGCGCACTCTTCACGAGATCTTCGAAGCAGACCGCGCAGGCAAGATTCAGTCTGTTGCACTGACCCTCGGCGTCAACCGTGTCGCCCCGGCAACAGGACGACCCGAGACCGTACCACTGGTCCAGGTCGCCGCCGCGCGAGAGACCTTCAGCGAACTAAACCTCGCCGACGTCGTCGCCGTAGAGACGCTCAAGCATCTGGGCGCTGCGCTGTCGAAGAACCCGTTCGACCTGATCCCAGCCGACATCAGTCGCGGAGTCCGGCAGAGGAACAGCTGATGCGCTTCAACCCACCCCCAGGCTGGCCACAACCACCGCAAGGGTGGGAGCCACCTGCCGGATGGAACCCCGATCCATCGTGGCCCGACCCACCCAATGGGTGGCAGCTGTGGACCTCCGATGAGGCCGGCGACGACGGCGGGGCCGCGCAGACCGAAGAGGAGTCGCTTCCGCAGCCTGGCCGGAACCCCGTACCTGACCTGCTGCCGCAGGCCGATGACGAGCCCCGCGCGGCCGCCATCACCCCTGAGATCGCGAACGAAGCAGTACCGCAGGCACCGTCATCCCCACCTGCAGATTTTCGTCCATCATCTCCGGGTCCTGGCGATCCAGCACTTGTAGCTCGCATCCGAGAGCTTGAGCGCGCCCTCGCCGTCGCCCAGTCTGCAGGTACTGAAGACAATGTGATCGAACTCAGCGACCAAAAGGTGCTACAGGACGCCGGCATCTATCGCTACCACCATCCACTGGAAGACGCGACCGCGCACAAAGAGCGCCTAGAGGCACTTAACGCTCGCATCGATGACTACGTGAAGTCGACAAACGCAGTGCTGGCTTCTGACTTGTTCACGTTTGACGGGTCCCTTGCCAAGGGTCGAAAGATGACCGCGGACTTCTCAAAGCTCATGCTCCGCGCGTACAACGCAGAGGCAGACAACTGCGTCCGGTCGCTGCGGTCGGGAAACGTCCGGACCGCCAAGGCGAGGCTCGAGCGTGCCATGGCAGCCATCGAGAAGCTCGGCGCCATCATGGAGATGAGAGTCAATCCCGACTACCACCAAGCGCGTGTAGAAGAACTTGAGCTGACCGCGGACTTCCAGATGAAAGTGCAAGAGGAACGCGAACGCGCACGCGAGGAACGGGCCGAGCTACGTGAGCAGCAACGCGCCGAGAAGGAGCTCGCTGCCGAACGAGAACGGCTCGACAAGGAACGCGCTCACTACGCCGGCGTCCTCGACGCCCTTCGCGCCAGAGGCGACGACGCTGCCGCCACCGAACTCGAGGGCCGTCTACACGACATAGACGCCGCCATCGAAGCCAACGACTACCGCGCCGCGAACATCCGCGCCGGCTACATCTACGTCATCTCCAACGTCGGCGCCCTCGGCCCGAACGTCGTGAAGATCGGCATGACCCGACGGCTTGAACCCCGCGACCGGGTCCGCGAGCTCGGCGATGCATCGGTGCCGTTCCTCTACGACACCCACGCCTTGTTCTTCTCCGACGACGCCATCACGCTCGAGAACGAACTCCACAAGGCCTTTGCCCACCGACGGGTGAACTACATCAATGAACGTCGCGAGTTCTTCTTCGCCACCCCGGCCGAAGTTCGCGACCTGCTCGTACAGAAGGTAGGCGGGCTACTGGAGTTCAACGAGACCCCGGAAGCGCCCGAGTACTTCCAGTCCCGGGGTCGCTGGCCCGACTTCAACAACTGACCGCCCCTCCGATCTAGCGATCTCTGACGTTCGTAGTCGTTAGATCGAAGGAGTAAGCGCCCGCGTCGCCACGCGCCCCACTGGGACATGGGGCACCGAGACATCCCTGCTGTGTAAACCGGAGGCAATCGCTGTCTCAACGCCAGACGACAAGACACACAGGCGGCGGATTGACGCAGCCGACACCATCTGGATCTCTTGCTTGATCCGCTCACACCCTGCGGGGCTCCTGCTCGCAGATCCCGACCTGGCCTTGTCCAGCCACGGGATCGGTAAGCGACGTTCACAGGCTGTTGCCCAGCGGCTCGCCGTGGAGGACGTCAGCGATCTTGATGGCCGCGTCCCGGCGGAGTTCGTCGAGGACATGCTGGTACCGCTGGACCATGTGCATCGAAGACCATCCCAGGATCTCCATGACCACCCGTGCATTTACGCCTTGCACCAGGAGAAGGGTCGCCGCCGTGTGTCGGGCATCGTGGAGTCGGGCTTCACGCACTCCTGCCTCGCGTAGGAGCAACTTCCAGTCACGGAGGTCGGCTCGGGGGTCGATGGCGCTGCCGTCGACCTGGGTGAACACCAGACCTGTCTCCACCCATCGAGAGCCCGCGGTCATGCGGTCCTGATGCTGCTGGAGACGATGCTCCCTCAGGAGGTCGGCGGTGATGGGGTCGAGCGCGAGCCGTCGCTCGCCTCGCTTGGTCTTCACCTGAGTGAGGACAAGACCTCCGCTGTGGCGCTTGGGGCAGTCCGCTCCGCGCTTCTGTAGGCAGCCCGCACGGCCGTCCGGCAGCTCAGCGCAGCCATGCAGCCAGGTGTGTCGCTGAAGTTGCTGGGAGACGGTCATCCAGGGGTCGGGTTCGTCCAAGTGCAGTGCGGCCCAGGGGAGCCCCAGACACTCGCCCTGGCGAAGCCCACTCACCAGTGCCAACACGTACCGCGTCCCGCCGCGACGGCCGGCCGCGGCGCGGATGATGGCGCGGGCGGCGGGGACGTCGAACGGCTCGATGGTGGTGTCCGCTGCCTCGATCGACTGGTCCCGGCGGCGTTGTACACGCTTGGCGACGTTGGTCGCGATGAGACCCGCTCGCTCGGCGTCTCGAAGTGCACTGCGCAGCGTCCGGTGGACGTGGTCGATGGTGGCCGGCCTGTACCTCGGTACGGTTTGGCCGTCTTTCTCCTTCGTCTCACGGGCCATCGAGGCGTAGAACGCCTCGATCTGCGCGGTCGTGAGACGGGCGAGCCTGTGCTTGCCAAGACCGCGGATCAGGTGCGTCGTGTCTGAGGCGTTGGCCGCCAGAGACTTGCGCCTCAGATACCCCGGAGCGACGTTGCGGATCCAGTGCTGCAAGTAGTCCTCGACCGTGGTCGCAGAGCCGACTGGCGACTGTGCGCCCGACTCGCGCTGCCGCTCCAGTTCCTTGACCTTCGCGACGACCGCCTTGCGCGTGGTGGCCGTTCGGTGTCGACGATCGGGCGCGCCGTTCGGCTTGACACCCATCGAGACCCACCCGTGCCAGCGGCCCGTGGCGTCCTGGTAGATCGACGACTCGCCGTTCGAGGTCCGGGTGGCCTTGCCCAGTTGTCCTGGATCGGTCACGGTGTCGGCACCTCGGGAAGGTTCGCGATGAAAGCCTCGAGGTCGACGGCCGCGACGACCCGTCGTCGGCCGATGTACCGCGCTCGCAGCTGCCCTGACTTGAGCAACTCGTATGTCTTCGTCTTGCCGAGGGTGAGCCGATCCGACACCTCGTCGAGAGTGAACAGGCGCTCTGCAGAGGGAGGGGCGGTGAGGACGTCGCTGTCGGCGCCGCCGGAGCATGTGCATCGGGCAACTGGGCGGTGAGTGTCTGCCATGCAATCCGGGTGTGCGGGGGTTTCGCCAGACGCTTTGCAGTGGCGGCAGGCCCTCGCGCCATGCCGTGCGGTGGACGGGGGACGGGTTCTCGTACGTACGGTCACGATCGTCCTGTGCCTGCCCAAAGTGGACGGTCGACGTGTCGCACTCCACCCCGATCACGGTCGTGGGATCACCACGACAGGGCCCGCGTTGGGGTTGCGGAACGCGTAGTCGAGGTACTCCTTCCGGTGCCGGCACAGATAGGCGAACGTGAGGTCACCTCGGACCTCGACGCTCAATACTCCGGACCGCTCGAGCGCGTCGGCCTCGGCCGCGAAGAGGTCGTCGGACGACCGAGGCCCGAAGTCCATCCGGTGCCCTAGGGGGAACGGCATGCCCTGATACCTGCGGAGGAGGTACTGCGTGCCGCGCACGAGGTTGGTCTGGCCGATGGCTAACCCACGCTTGTACAAGTAAGTGAGCGTCCAGGACTGGCAGCTCGCGTCGACGACTGGCAACGGCGCGAAGTGCGTCTGCTGCAGGATGGCTGAGCGACGCTGAGGCTTACTCATGATCAAGCGAGCCCCAGCGGCTGAGACGGGCTGCCGATGGCCCACTGTGGCCGACACTGGCGCCAGTTGTCCGGCGGAACCCGGGAGGGTTGCGCAGGTCGGACAGACGGGGGTGTGCGCATCGGTGTGACGCGAGTTGAGGATGCATGCCCGGAGGGTGTGCGGCCGTGGAGCTGGCCGCTCGACTGCGCGTTGCGCTGCCCCGGCTGGGTAGGTTGCCATCAGCATCGTCAGGAGCAGTACGCACCGGCCCTTTCCTTGAAGCCTCGGCTCAGCGCACCTCGACCCACCCAGCGCCACGGAGATGGGCGGGCACGAGGTCTTTCAGGTAGTCACTTCGAACGGTCCGGCCCTCGAGCAGGGCTGCCGCGATGGACTCGATGTACGGAAACTCAGTCATCGTCGACTGCAGGTTGGTTGCGAAGAGTTCCTCGCTGAGCATCAGGTATGCAGCCGCGTAGTCGTCCCCGCGCAGGCAGAACCGCGGCTGGATTGCGGCGTTGGCGGCTTGCCAGTAGAGGTTCGGATCCTTCGTGTGCCGGGCGACGACACCGTCGTCCTTGTACCGAAAGTGATCACCGATGGTGCCGCCGATCTGCCAGTCCTCGATGTGCTGGGCGACAGTGCCGACGGGTGTCTCGAGCCTGAAGTCGTACTGCAGTTCGGACCCCTCGAGGGCGCACCAGTACATCACCATGTGGAGTGCCTGGGCCATCGGTCCGGCGAGTGCGAGCCACTCGGTCTCGGGCTCGCCGGGCCCCTCGAGTTTCTTCATCGTGCGGTCCGTGCGGGAGGGGCGAGTCGGAATGCCCATCGTCGCAGCAGCCCACAGGTGGCCGGCCTCGTGGAACGCCACCCACCGTCGATGCTCGACCTCGCGAGCCACGGGGATGTGCAGCAGGTCCAGTGTCATCTCGGGGCGGGCGGCGCTGTAGGCGTCCCACGCAGCCTTAGCGGGCAGTTCGAAGAGATTCTTTGGTATGCGTCGGTTGTTGCTCATCGGAGACGTGTCCTTCGGTCAGCGGGATGACGTCACCGCGTCTTGCGGTGACACCCGACCTGTGTGCGGCGCCTGCTCGTGGTGCACCCTCTGCAAGCGCAGACTGGCGCAGTTCGCCTGAACCGTCGTCGCATGCAGCGCTGATCTACCGCAAGAGACGCTGAGGCGGTCCGGTCGCTTCGTGCGGGTGCCGCTGGAAGAGGCTGCACCCCAGGAGGTCGCGGTGGTGCGGGAGAGCCGCGGGTTCAAGTGTGCGTGCCCGGCCAATAGGCCTGGCGCGCGCCTGCTGGGTTGGACGAGCCAAGACGGGGTCGCTTTCGTTGATGGGTCAGGTCGGGGTGTGGCTCAGGGCGGGCTGCAAGCCACGGCGAGTCGGGCTGCAGTCGTCCTCGGTCCGCTCAGCTCCACCGAGATGGGAGGGGCGAGTTTTTCGAGGTGGTCACCTCGAACGGACCGACCCTCGAGCAGGGCTGCCGCGACAGACTGCGCGAATGCGAACTGAATCATGGAGTGCTTGAAGGGTTGGTTGCTGGTAGAGGCCTCCTTGCTGGGCATGAGGTGAGCGACCGCGAAGTCATCCCCGCGGAAGCAGAACGGTGGCTTGATCGTGGCGTTGCTGGACTGTCGTTACCTGTCGTGGCGTTGCGTCTCGAGGGCGGCCGGTTAACGTGCTGCGTCGTCTGGCACGGACAGTGCGAGTCGTAGCAGCGCGAGTGCCCGGCGTCTTGCATCGAGGTGGGCTACACGTCGGACAGGCGGGTGTTCGTTTCCTTCTGGTTCGGCAACTCGTACCAAGCCATCTCTGGCGGCCTCGGGGGCGGATCGCCGTTCTTCCACCCGCGGCGGCCTCGTGCCTTGTGGCTTGCTGGTTCGAGTTGCTCGTGACTGCTGTGCCGCGAAGCTGTCCACGCCCTGCTCTGGTCTAGACGAGGCGCTGCCGATGGCACCCAGCCCGCGACCCCTAGGAAAAGTGGCAAGGCGGTGGCGCCGAGAAAGTGGAGTTCTCGCAGGTCACAGGCCTGTTCAGCGAATGCGTTGCCACTGCCGTTCGGAAGTGACAACGAGGTGGCAACGGTCGCTGACCGTATCTGTGCAGGTCAGAGGGTTACGCGACTGCCTCTTGCCACTCTTGCCACTTTCTGGCGTGCGGGGGGACACCTATATGACGACATGCATGTATACCTCTGTTGTCCGTCCCCGAGGTAACAACCGTGGGAGATGTACAGGCCCTTACTTACTTACTTAAAAGTGGAAAGAAACTTCATTCTTCTTCTTCTATAGGGCCTCTGACCTGCACAAACACCTCTTGCCACTGCATTGCCACTTTCAAACGGCAGTGGCAACGCGACGAAGCGATCACGCTCAACGCGCACGTCTCAGAAGGCGATCCGTTGCCACTTACCTCCCGCAGAAGTGGCAACGCGAGGGTGCAAATGGCTTCGTGACCACCGCGGAACTACTCACACCGGTCGCTCGTGCCGGGCTCGGGTGACCTGGGTGCTGAACCGTCGGCCACCTGCAATCAAGGCGCCGCGTCATGGAACGCCAGCCCATCTAGGTGCGGGCGGTCAGCCCTCCCGAGGTTCCGTGAGTGCCGAACGGAGCACCCGGATACGCCCGTTGCTCTCGTTGCGTACGACCTGCAGTCGCCCACTCGATGCCCAGGCGTACACCGTCGGCCGGGAGACCCGGAGCGTCGCCGCTGCCTCAGCGACGCTGACGGTCGCAGCAAGGGTCGCTTCGTCGAAGTCGGGTCCGGATGCGTGTCCGCGAGCACGGCGATGTCCGGCCGACTCACTCCGCTCCGCGCGGCTTCGGGCGGTCTCTGGGCTCGCCAGTCCGGCAGCCTGCGCAAGTTCGACCCAGGTGAGGCCGAGGCGGTGCGCGTCGTAGAGAGCTGATGCGAAGTCGGCGGCGGCCTCGCGCTGACTCGCTTCCGTGGCTTCGAGTCGGCCTGCTGCAGCCCGAACGCGGCTCAGAGCGGTCTCCGCGTCGGGCGCTGAGTCCGGCCCGGTCCTCGACATGCGCCGATAGTTCCAGCCGCGGGATGACCGGCGCCCATGAGGGTGGTGCTGACCGTTGCGATAATACGGGCACAGGGCACGTGTAAAGTCATTCGAAACCCGATGGAGACAACAATGCCCACTGAACTGACCTCACGCCTGGACGCCTGGTGGGGCGCCTTCCGAGCGGCCGCCGCAGACAGAGCAGCGGAGTGCGACGCCCCGCCTATCGTGCTCGCCGAGTTCCTCTACGTCGCTGGCGTCGGCGACCCCTTCGGCGACGACATCTCGATACTGTCGATGAGCCCCCAACGCACTGCACGGACCTTCTTCGACTCCTGGGCGCACCATGACTGGGAGACCTACGAGGACGCAAGCATCTGGACCTGGCAGGGCGGCGACACTGGCGCGGGAGACGAGGTCGACTTCGTCGCCGAAACCGACTCCGGCCTTTGGCTCCTGGAGGACGCCGAGGGCAGCACTTACGAGCTCGACCTCGACGGGACCACGTGGAGACACGTCGCAGGAGGCGGCGATGATGCCAATCGGGCCGTCCGGTACGTCGACCACGTGGCCGCTTGGCCGGCTGTGGGGCGGACTGCCTGCATCGTCTTCGCGGGCGCCAGGGGGCCGCGATGGTTTTACGAGTCCGGCGTTGTGACCCGGATCAGTCGAGGGCCGCAGGCATGAGGCAGTTGTGCCACCGCCGAGCAGGAGGCATGTCCTGACGATGCCTTGCCACTGCTCGCGTGTGCATCGGGCGGGTCGAGATGACATGGGTGGTGCGTCACCACGTGGGACTCACTCTGACAAGCGCCTGCAACCACAGAGGAACGAAAGGGGCGTCCATGAAACGACCGATTGACGAGCCTGGGCCGGTTCCCGCCATCCTGCACTTCCTGCTTGCCCGAACCATCGAAGACAAGGGGGTCGTCGAGCGCCAGCGCGAGGTCGCGCGCGAGGGGGGCGAGTCGGCCGACGCTAGGGAGTACCTGGACCACTTCAACCTGCGTCGGGCCTCAGCGGCTGTCGAGGCACAGCTGGGCACGATGATGCTCCACCGTCCGGACAGGACGGGCGTGTGTCGCGAGTGTGGCGACCGTTCCGAACGACGTGGTGTCGGCCCGGCCTATCCGTGTCCGACGTTGCTGCGGTTGACCTGGCAGTTCGAGCACCACCCGGACTGTGACGACGACTGGGTTCGGCGTGCCCCACCTCTCTGACTTCGAGCAAGAGGGCATCGTCGGTGTCCTCGGCGACGTCCACGGAGACACGGGCTGGGCAATGTCTCGGGTTGCCGAGGCGGGGCGTGTGGGCGTGCGGGTGCTTCTCCAGGTCGGTGATCTGGGCGTCTGGGGTGGGAGGAGTGGGGCGAAGTTCTTGCGCAAGCTTGAGGCAGCTTGTCAGCGCCACGACGTGCTGCTCGCGAGCGTCCTGGGCAACCACGAGGACCACGCCCGCATCGGGGCGTTGGTAGCCCGGTCCAAACGGGATGACGAGGGCGGGTGCGGCCCGTTGCCCCTGAGCGAGCACGTCGTCGCCCTTCCTCGTGGACACCGGTGGTCCATGGGCGGCCGGACGTTCGTCGCGCTCGGTGGTGCGCCCAGCGTCGACTACCTCTACCGCACAGAGAACGTCGACTGGTGGCCCCAGGAGTGCGTCAGCGCCGACGAAGCGGACGCGGTTGCAGCAGCAGGGCCCGCCGACGTGATGCTGACCCACGATTCGCCGGACCAGCCCTTCATGTCGCCACCTGTGGCTCAGATCGTGATGACCAATCCGATGGGGTGGCCCAAGCCTGCACTGGCATATGCGGCCCGTGGACGAGAGCGCCTGACCCGCGCGTTCCTGGGGGTGAGGCCGACCTTGCTCGTGCATGGCCACTATCACGTAGCGGGCGAGGCGACGGTCGGGTACGGCGGAGGCGCTGGCAGCGTGCAGGTAGTCAGCCTGGCGAACAACGGGCAAGCAGGCAGCCTGCGCGTGATTGACCTAGCCACCCTGTCGGTCGGAGGGGTCGAAGCCTGCTGAGGCGTCGGCTGGCGGTAGGTCACAGTCGCCGGTGCGGACGAGATCGAGCGAAGACGAGGGCGGCGATCGCCGCCGTGCGTCCTGAGGTGGCTGCCACCCCGGCCCTTCGCTAGGGCTATAGGCCCCTAACTCAACGGGGCCGCTCGCAGGCGTAGCGGCCGCGTCGCAAATCGACCAGGTCCTACGCGGCCCGTGTTGCAATTTCAGAGACGCGGACGACACCCGAGTTGTCAGCCCCGACCGTCCGTGGACGTCCTGATCTTCGACCCCGTGTCGAAGTCAGGGCAAAGTGGTTACTCGCCGGGCGTAAGCGTTTCGAATCGCGCGCTGGACTCAAGCGCGAAGACGTTGGCCCCCCGCTGCACATCGAGGGGTTCGCCACTGCACCAGAGGCCCACCAGGGCCGTGATGTGCGGCCAGTGACCGACGAGCAGAAGCCGCGCGGTGGCATCCACCCATGCCGGATTCATGAGCAAGTGGACCGCCCCTTCGTCGGTCGAGTTGTTGATGTCCTCTTCAACGTCCTCAAGCCAAGATGAAGACTGCGTCCTTTCAAGAAGGTCGTCGATCTGCTCGTCGACATCTCCCATGGAGATGACGTTGCCGCCGCGACGACACTCCAGGCTGACGAGGCGCGCGGTTGCGAGAGCAAGAACACCCACAGCGATCACGTAAGACGGACGGTTGTTGAGCGAGTAGGAGGCGGGCAGCCAGCAGTGTTTGTGACCGGCGTGCTCGCGCTGGACGAGAGAGAGACCGAAGGCGCGGCCCGCGCCGTACCAAATCTCCTCATAGCGCTGGAGATCGTCGTCGTGAACGTCGAAGAGGTTGATCATCACTGTTCCTTCGTCGAGATGGTCGAGCCCGGACCGGACTCCTGTTGTCACCTGTGCCACGACGCAGCAATCGGGGTACGAGCCGCGTCCGTCGTCCGCTGGTCGCCCTTCAGTGCGAATGAGGAGGCCGCTGAGCGGCTCAGAGGACAACAGTTGGCGGGTCTCCTGAATTACTTCGTCAGCGACCAGTCGACGCCGGATGGACTGGTCGGCCACTGGGTCCACGATGGATCGGTGGTCGGGCTGCGGACACGCCCGCCCGCAGCTCAGGCTCGGCGAGACGAGGTGGAGTTCGCTGCTCGGAGGTCGCAGGTGCGGCCGCCCTCGGCGGGGATAGATCGAGACAACCGCCCGTCGCGAGCGACGTGCGGCCGTCCGCGGAATCAGGTGCTGGTGGCGCTGGGGGGTAGTCGCTGGGGGGAGTCTCGGCCCAGAGCGGCGGGCAGTCGGCGCGGAGGATGGCGCTCGTCTCCGCGGCGTCGACCCGCTCGCCGGCGGACCAGCGACAAGCCAGTGCCTCCACGGCCGGCCAGTGTTCGAGGAGGAGCACGCGGACGGTGTCGTCGACCCAGTCGGTGTCGTCGAGGAGGTCGAGTCCCTCTTCGTCGAACGAGTCGTTGAGGTCGCTCTCCGTGTCCGCGGAGTAGCAGCAGAACCCCGAGTTCGAGAGCATCCCAGGCGATCTGGTCGCCTACTGCGCCGACGTCGAGTTCGGTGCTGTTGTCGTTGCGGGCGAATTTGACGATCCAGGCTGCGGCGAGGGTGTGCACCCCCATGGCGGCGACGAACGGCCGGTCGGGGGATTCGCGGGCGAGGTGTAGGGGGGGTGACCACGGAGTCGACGGAGTTCGAGGCGATGGTGCGCAGTACGACGAGGGCATCGCCGTGGATGACACGAGGGGGTGGAACGAGCATGGATGGTCTTCAGGAAGAAGGACCCGCTGTTCGGGTCCACTGCTCTTCCTGTGCGGGGCGCGACTCGACGGCGACAGACCCAGCCGGGAACGCAGTCCGGCACACTGCTCGGTGGCGACGGCGACACCGTCACTCGCACCCTGGTCCTGTTCTGCACGGGTTCCGTTGTCCGGACAACGCAGAAACGGCCATCCGCCTTACGTGGCGAACGGCCGTTCTGAGGTGCTGGCGACCTAGGCCGGCCGCTACCCGGTGGTGGGCACCAGGGTCCACTGGCTGGGGTGGCGGGTGGTGAGAAGAGTGGTGGCCTGCTGCGGGTCCACCGTCTCGCCGGCCGACCAGTGAGTCACGAGCGAGGCGACCGCTGACCAGTGTTCGGTCAGCAGTCGCTGGACGGTGTCGCGCACCCAGTCGTCGTCCTGGAGGAGAACGAGGCCCTCCTCGTCGAACTCGTCGTCGTCGAACTCATCGTCAGCGTCCTCGACGTAGCAGCA
>Ga0325401_1001952_pt1 | contig 17957 bp, 8 predicted proteins | sample PopdelMetagenome_FD_205666 | JGI IMG/M metagenome (GOLD analysis project Ga0325401, IMG submission 205666) | Populus deltoides microbial communities from Bellville, Georgia, United States - Xylem-PdKOR-R2 | ecosystem: Host-associated > Plants > Phyllosphere > Stem > Wood/Secondary xylem | place... | reverse complement strand
CATTTGCGGATTTAGGTTCTTAATACCGCGGTTGGCCACCATCGAGCCGGCAATGGCCGACGATAGTACGTGCGTCGTGCTAGTAGGTAAGCCGAAGCCCGTGCTCAAGCCAATCATACTAGCGGCTACCAGTTCCGATGAAGCGCCTTGGGCATACGTGAGGTGCTCTTTACCAATCCGCTCACCGATGGTTTTTACAATGCGCTGCCAGCCGATCATGGTACCTAGGCCCAGCGACACCGACACGATGATCAGCACCCATTTGGGCGCGTAGTCGGTGAAGGTGCGCATGTTCTTGATGGCATCGTTGTACTGCTCCCGGTCGACGGTGCTGATGGGTAGTTGCTTGCTCGCTACCAGCTTCGTTGCGCGGTTGTTGAGCAGCAGAATGTCGCGACGGATTTCGAAGCGGGCGTTCTGTGGCAGTTGGTCCACACTGGTTTTGCCGGCGAAGATGCGGTCGAGGTCGGCGGTTTGGGCCCGCGACTCGGCCAGTAGCTTCTGGTCGGCTTCGCTCAGGCCAGCGGCGTTGATCTTACCGAGCACCTGCTCCACCTTGGTTAGCGAATCGCGCATGTCTAAGGGGTTCAGGTCTTTGTTAAGAGCGTAGAAGGTAGGTACGATGCCAATCAGGATCAACATCACGAGGCCCACACCTTTCTGTCCGTCGTTGGAGCCGTGGAAAAAGCTCACCAGCGTACAGGTCACAATCAGAATCAGGCGAATCCAGAGGGGCGGTGGCTTGCGCTTGTGCGGCTCCTTAAAGATGGCTTTGCTGCGCACGAAGCGTTTCAGCAAAAACATCATGACGATAGTGAGCGAAAAGCCAAAGATGGGGCTAATCAGCAGGGCTAGGCCCGTTTCGCCCGCTTTGCCCCAGTTAACGGCCGCGCCGCGCGAATCGGGCAGGAAGGAAAACGCAATGCCAACCCCTAAGATGGAGCCGATGAGGGCGTGGGAGCTAGAGGACGGTAGCCCGTAGTACCACGTGCCCACGTTCCAGATGATAGCTCCCACAATGAGCGCGCCCACCATAGCAATGCCGTGGTACACGTTCTGGTCGATGAGACTCTCAACGGGCAATAGGTACACGATGCCCATCGCAACCCCGATACCGCCGGCAAACACGCCGATGAAGTTCCAGAAAGCGGACCACACCACGGCCACCCACGGGCGAAGCGTGTTGGTGTAGATAACGGTAGCCACGGCGTTAGCCGTATCGTGGAAACCGTTGACAAATTCGAAGGCGCAGGCTGCCAGCAAACAGGCTAGCAGCAACAGCAGCACATGAGGCTCTAAGCCAAGCATAAGGGGTGAGTTAAAGTAAAATCAAATTTTGGGCAGTCAAAGGTAGGTTGACCGCCAAAGGCGGCAAGATTATGAAATTGTTAAGGCATGCAAGGAAATGACCAAATCACGCAAGTCAGGATTTAAAAGATTTGCTGGATCAAACAGGATAAAACCCGGCACAGAACAGCTGCATGCAGGCATTAAGTGAAATGAACAGGCAAATCTGCGGAATCCTGAAGATCTTTCGCCTAGTGTCGAGCTAGGTTGGCCCAAACGAGGATCCTATTGCATTAATCTCGAAAATCTTTTCTATCGGCAGTTACCTTTGCCCTCATGAGCAACCCGACGCAAAAACCTTCCCTCGAAAATACCCAGCTTAAGGACATTGTCGCCCACGCCAAAGAGTACGGCTTCGTGTTCCCGTCGTCCGAAATCTACGATGGCCTCGCGGCCGTGTACGACTACGGCCCCAACGGCGTAGAGCTGAAAAACAACATCAAGCAGGCGTGGTGGCGCGCCATGACCCAATTGCACGGCAACATCGTAGGCATCGACGCAGCCATCTTTATGCACCCGCTCACGTGGGTAGCGTCGGGCCACGTGGCCGGCTTCAACGACCCGCTCATCGACAACCTCGACTCGAAGAAGCGCTACCGCGCCGACGTGCTCATCGAAGACAAAGCCGCCGAGCTAGCTAAGCAAGGCGACCAAGCCGGCTCCGATATGCTGCTAGCCGACATGGGCCGCCTGCTAACGGCCGAAGACCTAGCCGGCGTGCGTCAGCTAATTCTTGATTATAAGATAACCTGCCCCGTGTCGGGCACGGCCAACTGGACCGACGTGCGTCAGTTCAACCTGATGTACTCGACTCAGGGCAGCGCCGTGGAAGGCGACGCCGCGCAGATTTACCTGCGTCCAGAAACCGCCCAGGGTATTTTCGTGAACTTCCTGAACGTGCAGAAATCGGCGCGCATGAAGGTGCCGTTTGGTATTGCCCAGATTGGCAAGGCCTTCCGCAACGAGATTGTGGCCCGCCAGTTCATTTTCCGCATGCGGGAATTCGAGCAGATGGAAATGCAGTTCTTTATCCGGCCTGGCACCGAAGACGAGTGGTATCAGACCTGGAAAGCTGCCCGCCGCCGCTTCCACGAGGCCCTCGGTTTGCCCGCTGAAAAGCTTCGCTTCCACGACCACGACAAGCTAGCTTTCTACGCCAAGGCAGCCGTCGACATTGAGTTTGAATTTCCGTTTGGCTTCAAAGAAATCGAGGGGATCCACTCCCGCACCGATTACGACCTGACCCAGCACCAAAACCTGTCGAAGAAAAAGCAGCAGTACTTTGACAACGACATCAACCCCGAGACAGGCAAGCCCTACGGCAACTACGTGCCCTACGTGGTGGAAACGTCGGTGGGTGCTGACCGCTTATTCCTAGCTACGCTCTGTCAGGCTTTCACCGAAGAAACCATCACGGAAGGTGAAGGCGAGAAGGAGCAAACCAAAACGCGCACCTTCCTGAAGCTGCACCCCGCGCTGGCGCCGGTGAAAGCCGCCATCTTCCCGCTGGTGAAAAAAGACGGCATGCCCGAGAAAGCCCAGGCCATCTTCAACGAGCTGCGCCACGACTTCCGCCTGCTGATCGAAGACAAAGACGCCATCGGCAAGCGCTACACTCGCCAAGACTTGATCGGCACGCCGTTCTGCATCGTGGTGGATGGCCAAACGATGGAAGACGACACCGTGACCGTGCGCGACCGGGACACCCGCGAGCAAGTACGCATGCCGATTTCAGAGTTGCGTAGCTACATCGGCAAGGCCGTGAGCTTCCAGCGCATTTTCGAGAATCTGTAAGCTAGGTTAGCTTTCAACTTACGTAAGCCCCGCGTTCTATTGATCAGCAATAGGGCGCGGGGTTTTATGTTGAGGTAGCTCGCGTTGGCTTCTTATGAATTATATCCCAGTATTTTACCTGAAATTATGAATAGGTTCACCGGATTACGGCTATTCTCATTCAACTACGGGCGAAGCGCATGGCGAGTGAGCTCACTGTAGCCGAGCGGTTTGGAGGTTAGCTTGCGCACCGTGTACCGCGACTTACGTCTCGACCATATTCAGTACCTAGGTCTTAGCGAAGAAGTTTTTGCGGCCCGTCCCAAAACCTTGCAGGGGTATTGAACCAACGAAGCCAATCGGCGCAGCACCTGCACGATACCAAGCGCCAGTACGGCTGTGCGCACGAGCAAACCCCTGTAGGAGCTAGCCCAACGAGCGCACAACTTTTTTTGCACGCCCTGCTGAAAGCTGACATAGGGTTGTCAGTGTGCGCGCTGACTTTTGTAGGGTCAAGTGACACCCGTCTTTGTTGAACCCTTCACTTTTTTACACCCCTATGTTTACCTCCCTCGCTACCATCAATTGGCTAAGTGTGCTGCTCGCCTTTTTCGTGTATTTTCTGTTGGGAGCCTTGTGGTTCACGTTGCTCTTTCCCAAGCCGTATCGATTCTCGTTGGGTCGCGAGCAGGAAACTGCGCAGCAACCAGCGCTCATCTTTGTGGCGGGGCCGGCGCTGTGCACATTAGTTATTACTATCGCCAGCGCAGTGCTGTTGTATACGCTGCACGTCGAATCGTACGCCAGTGCCTTGCTGTTTGCGGGCTTGGTGGGCTTCGGATTCTTGGCTGCTAATACCATTAACATCGCCATTAATCCGAACATCCCGCGGCCGTTGCTCTACGGACTAATTAGCGGCAGTTACCATCTGGTGGGTATAACAGCCGTCAGCTTGATTCTAGTGGGTATGAAGTAGCGGCTGGGGCTGCTAGCTACCTAGGTAGTGGCAGCCGGCCAGATCATTTCGAGCAAATTGCTCGACAAAGTGGAACAGCTGCGAAGTTGTTCCACTTTGTCGAGAAGAAAGTACTTGCTTGTTTTAATTTATTTCCTTGCAACATGCTGTAAAACAATACAATCATGGCAGAAGAACTAGACTTGTTTTGCCCCACCGGCCGCCAGCACTGGCGCGAGTGGCTCCAAGAGCACCACGATAAAAAGCAGTCGATTTGGTTGGTGTACCACAAGAAGAAATCGGCTACGCCTACGCTTACGTGGAGCGAAGCCGTAGACGAAGCCTTGTGCTTTGGCTGGATTGATAGCCAGGCCAAGCCCATTGATGAGGAGAAATACCGCCAGCTTTTCACGCGCCGGAAACTCAAAAGCGGCTGGTCGAGAGTTAATAAGGACAAAATTGAACGGCTGATTGCGACGGGGCAGATGACCTCAGCCGGCCTAGCTAGCATTGAAACAGCCAAGCAAAACGGCTCCTGGACGTTGCTCGACGAAGTAGAAGCTCTGCTGCTGCCCGCGGATTTAGAACAAGCGCTTGAGCAACGGCCAAACGCCAACCGCTACTTCGCCAGCCTGAGCCGCACCGACAAGCGCAACCTGCTGCAATGGCTGGTGCTAGCCAAACGACCTGCCACCCGGCAAAGCCGCATCACCGAGATTGTAGAGCTAGCCGACCAGCAGTTAAAGCCCAAACAATTTCGGGGACAGAAGCCAACTGCCGCGTGAGGGCAGCTTCCAATGTCGTAACCTAGGTCGGCAGTTGATAGCACGGTCGTTTGGGGCTTCGGTGCCTGCTTTTGGCGAACCTAGCCTGACACTAGGGCTACTATGATATCTAATCTGGTAATAGTATAAGTCAGACGCTTAGGAATTGCTAGCTTTACTCAGCGGCGATGTGCCTTGCAGTTCACCTAGCTAATTATTCTCTATGCGTATTTCTACCCTTGTTGGCCGTTCAGGCTGGCTGGTTGGTGTTTTGCTCACAAGTTTCTTTCACTTGACTCCCACCGTCGCGCAGTCGACGGGCAAAGTAGCGGGGCCGCCACCCAACCGCCCGCTTCAGTTTGTGGCCAACCGCAACCAGTGGGCTAAGCCGGTGCTGTTTGCCACCGATGTGCCCGGCGGGCGCCTGTTTCTGGAACAAGGCCGCCTAACGCAGGTGCTCTACGACACCAAAGCCGTAGAAGAGCACCATGAAAGCGCCGCCGCCCACCCCGAGCAGCGCATCAGGGCGCACGCCTACACCGTTACGTTTGAGGGGGCTAGCCAAGCGGCGCCGGTGCAAGGCGAGGCAGCTACTGGCGACCTCACCAACTATTTCATGGGCAAGGACCCTAGCCATTGGGCCAGCGGCGTGCCTTCCTACAATGAAGTACGCTACCGGGAACTGTATAAGGGCACCAACTTGCGCTTCTACACCCACGACAATGCCCTAGAGTACGACTTCGAGCTAGCCGCCAATGCCGACGCCCGCAACATCCGGCTGCGCTACGATGGGCAGCAGCAGCTCCGCATCGTCGACGGGGCCTTGCACATCACCACGTCGGTGGGGGAAGTGGTGGAGCAGCGGCCCTATGCGTACCAGAAGGTGGGTACTCAAACTGTGCCCGTGGCCTGCGAATATGCGCTAGACCCCAACGGCAGCACGGTTTCTTTCCGGATGCCCAAAGGCTACAACGCGGCTTTGCCCTTGGTCATCGATCCGGTATTGGTGTATTCGAGCTATACGGGGTCAATAGCGACCAACTGGGGCTATTCGGCTACCTACGATGAGCAAGGCAACCTGTATTGCGGCAGCGTCGCCTTCAGCCTAGGTTACCCGACCACTGTTGGGGCGTACAGCGTTACGTTTGGTGGCTCGCGCGACATCACCATTATGAAGTTCGACCCCAGTGCTTCTGGCGCTGCCAGCCGGGTGTACTCCACTTACCTAGGAGGCAACAACGAAGAGCACCCGCACAGCCTACTCGTTGACCGAGCCGGTAACTTGCTGATTTACGGCTCTACTTCCTCCTCCGACTATCCCACTACCGCCGGCGTCTACAGCCGTGGATTGAAAGGCGAAGCCGATATCGTGGTAACCAAACTCAATCCAACGGGTACTGCTTTGGTTGCATCTACCTACCTAGGAGGTACTGCCACCGATGGTCAATTGCCTGACTATGCGTACGGTAACCCTTTATCGAGAAATTTCGGCGACGCTTACCGGGGCGACCTTACCATCGACGACCAAGACAATATCTATCTCGCTTCGTCCACCGTCTCCCGCGACTTCCCCATCGTAGGTGGTTTTCAGACGACCCTGCGTGGCGTGCGCGACGCCGTGGTGGTGAAGCTCCCGAGTAGCCTCAGTGCCATTACGTGGAGCACTTACCTAGGAGGAGCCAATGAGGATGCGGCTTATTCCATTCAGCTGGATAAGAGCAACAACCTGTTCGTGAGCGGCGGTACCACAAGCACCGATTTTCCGGGCACCACGAACGGCTACCACGCTACCTACCAGGGCGGCATTGTCGATGGCTTTGTGGCCCGCATTACCGCCGATGGTCGTACCCTAACCCAGGCGACCTACCTCGGCACCGATGACTACGACCAGGCGTATTTTGTGCAGCTCGATCAGCAAGGCGAGGTGTACGTGTACGGCCAAACCAATGGCGCCTACCCCGTTACGCCAGATCTGTACGTCAACCCCAATAGCCGGCAGTTCATCCATAAACTCAGCCCGCAGCTCACCACTTCTCGCTTCTCGACAGTAATCGGGAATGGCGCACCCGGCGGCTCGCTTACTAACATCTCACCTACGGCGTTCTTGGTCAACGACTGCGGGCAAATATTGCTGTCCGGTTTCGGGTCGGATATCCAAAACATGCCTGTTACCCCCGATGCTATCCAGCTAAGCCCTACGGGCACGAGCAGCGGCAACGTGAATGGCGACTTCTATCTGATGCAGCTTTCCGCCGATATGAAACAGCTCATCTACGGCACTTACTTCGGCAACGGCACGCTGCACGTCGACGGCGGGGCATCACGCTTCGATAAGCGCGGCATTATCTACCAGACGGTGTGCTCGGGCACGGGGGCTTCCTTCCCGTTGGTGCCCGTTACGCCCAACGCCTGGTCGCCGATATACGGCAGTATGGCCGGGCGCAACGCTGTGGCATTCAAGCTCGATGTGCAGCAGCTCAAAGCAGATTTCGTTCCGTCTGTTGTGCCCAATGGACCCCGCGCAACCAGCGGCTGCGCTCCATTGCGCATGTACTTCCGACCGGTAAATACTGGCAATGGCGTAAGTTGGGATTTTGGCAACGGTCAAACCTCCACCACCGCCGGCACCGTTTCTACGGTGTACACTACGCCCGGCAGCTACCCCGTCCGGCTCACCGTTTCCGACCCCAATGGCTGTTTGCGCGGCGCTACATTAGTTGATACCATCAAGGTATATGGCCTGCCCAGGGCCGCAGCCGGGCCCGACCAGCTCGTTTGCGCGGGTGGAGCCGCTACGCTCACAGTACCTAGCGCCGGCCCGGGCGTCACGTATTCGTGGGCGCCAGCTACGGGACTCAATACGACCACAGGACGCACTGTGATTGCCACCCCCACTGTTACGACCACCTACATTGTAACCGCAACAGTGCCGAGCGGCTGTACTAGTAAGGATACAGTAGTGGTAAACCTCGACCCCACATCGACCCTGTCCCTTGGCGCCGACCGCACTATCTGTCCCGATGCCTCGGTGACGTTGTCGGTCACGCCGCAGATTACGGGTACCTTCACTTGGTCGCCAGCTACGGGCCTAAATACTACCTCGGGACCTAGCGTAATTGCCTCGCCCAAAGTACCCACGCAGTACAGCGTGCGGGTCGTATCGGCTAGTGGGTGCACCAACGAAGCGCGGGTGCGCGTCCTGATTTACAATCAGCCCAACCTAGCTTTCTCCAACCTGCCCGTGGAGTACGTCAACCACGAGGTGCGTTTTGCCAATAATACGCAGGGTGCCACAAGCTACCTCTGGGACTTTGGCGATGGGCAAAGCAGCTCCGATGCGACTCCTACACACCGCTATGCCACTACGGGCACTTACACCATCAAGCTGACGGCTTTCTACGGCAATGGCTGCCAGAAAGAGCTGACGCAGTCCATCACCATCCGCGACGTATTCATTACCAACATCATTACCCCCAACGACGACGGCCTCAACGACCACTTCGTGCCGCAGGTAAGTACCCAGCCTGTTACGCTAAGGATGTACGACCGCTGGGGCAAACAAGTGTTCGAAAATACCAACTACACCAATACCTGGGGCGACCCTAGTACGCCCACTGGTGTGTACTACTACCATATTCTCACTAAGTCGGGTGAATCCTGGAAAGGGTGGTTGCAGGTGAACCGCTAACCTAGCTTCGGCTGTGCCAACGAAGACCAACAACTAAAAAGCCCCGGCATTTGCCGGGGCTTTTCGCTGGGTGGGCGATGTGGGAATTTTTGTCGTTAGTTGGCGCTGAGCCAAGCAGTGGCTTCGCGCCGGCACGTGAAGTAGTTGAACTCAACCTGGGTCTGGTGCACCGGGTGTCGCTTCACCGCCAGAGAGTTACCGATTTGGTATTTGTACTGCCCCTCCGACACCACCGCCGCAATGAAAATGGGGCAGCCAGTAGAGCTAGTTACCTGCGGCATCCAGGAAGGAAGCAGCCAGTCTTCGGCGTCGTCGATGGGTGGGGCATTATGCTTCAGATCGAGCAGGAGTTTTCCTACCTGCTGCTGTTGCATCGTTTGGAGAGCGTGCTGGTAAACCTGTTCGAACCCTGTAGCTAGGCTATGGGCGTCGTAGCTTAAGTGCAGCGTAGCCGTGGCCGAATGATACGTGAGCGAAGCATGCGGCGTTTGGTACAAAGTCATTGGGAGGCGGAAAAGCACTAGAGCCAGAGGCCTAGGGCAAAAGGTGTGAATAAGCGGGTAGGAAGGTAGGAGCGGGTAACAAGTGCCTTTTACGGGTGAATTGGGCGGCTAGGTTACAAAAAACGACGTAAAAAATTTCAATATTCTTCAAATAGTCATAAAATCAGCGTGTTGACGACAGAAAGGCCCCTAGCTGCCTAGCATTGTGTACCTTTGCTCCATTTTAGCGGCCTATGTGGAGTAAACTTGCCTTATTCGTCATTAAGCAGCGGCGCTTTCTGCTGCTGCTGCTGGCGGTCATTACGGTCTTCATGGCTTGGAAAGCCAAGGATGTGGAGATGACCTACGACTTCGCCCAAGTGGTAAGTCAGGATGACCCCGAAATGGTCTACTTCCAGCGTTTCAAGAAAACGTTTGGCGAAGACGGCAACGTGCTCGTGCTCGGTTTGCAAGACAGCAGCATCTACCGCCTTGGCAACTTCACCGAGCTACGCGCCCTCACCGACACCCTTACCAAGGTGAAAGGGGTGAATGGCGTGCTGTCCATTACCAGGCTCATTGCTTTAGGCAAGGACACTGCCCGGCAGCAGTTTGAAGCTAAGCCCATCTTTCAGAAATTTCCTGAAACGCAGGCGCAGCTCGATAGCCTCATGCGCGTGGTGAACCGGGTAGAGTTTTACAAAGGCCAGCTGATCAGCCCCACCACGGGTGCTACGCTGCTAGCTCTCACCATGGATCCGGCCTACCTGAACTCGTCGCGGCGGCAAGCGGTGATGAACGAAATTCTAGCGCACGCCGAGCGTTTTACAAAGAAAACGAGCATTCGGCTACACTACGCCGGCTTACCCTACGTGCGCTCCACCATGACCTCCAAGGTGGCCGGCGAAATGAAGTTTTTTGTGATGCTAACCATTCTCGTGATGGGCGTCACGCTGCTCACCTTCTTCCGCACGTGGTCGGCGGTGCTATTTCCGCTCTTGGTCGTGGCGGTGGTAGTTATCTGGTGCGTGGGCTCACTCGTGCTCTTTGGGTTTAAAATCAACTTGCTCACAGGCCTGATACCTAGCATTCTGATTGTTATCAGCATCCCAAACTGCACCTACCTGCTCTCGCGTTACCACTACGACTATCGCAAGTCGGGCAACCAGATGCTGGCCATGACGCGCGTGATTCGCAAGATCGGCCTCGTGACCTTGATGAACAACACCACGACGGCCATCGGCTTTTTCGTGTTTTGCTTTACCAACATTGCCATCCTGTACCAGTTCGGGCTGGTGGCGACGGTCAACATTTTCGCTGCTTTCATCATCTCTTTTATCATGATTCCGGCGGTATTTACCTACCTGCCGCCGCCCACGCCCAAGCAGCTCGAACACCTCGATGCCAAGCCGCTCACCAAGCTGCTGGAGTTCTTCGAGCACCTCGTGCTCGACAAGCGCGCTACCGTGTACATAGCGGCCATCGTGATGGTGGGGCTGTCGTTGCTCGGTATTTCGAAGGTGAAATCGGTGGCGTACATGGTGGACGATTTGCCAAAAGACAGCTCCGTGAACAGCGACTTGAAGTTCTTTGAGCAGCACTTCAATGGCATCATGCCCCTGGAAATCGTGGTGGATACGGGCAAGAAGCGCGGCATTTTCAAACTCAAAAACCTAGAGCGTATCGACCGGTTTGAGGCGTATTTGCGCACCCAACCGGTACTCACCACGCCTGTCAGCATTGTCACCTTCCTAAAAGCCGCCACCCAGGCATTCTACAACGACCGGCCTGAGTACTACCGTCTGCCTGACAACTCGGAGAAAAACTTCGTGCTGAGCTACCTAGCCAAAGCCCAAGCTACGGGTGCCGGCAACGCCAAGCTACTCCGCTCGTTCGTAGATTCTACGGGGCAAAAAGCGCGTATTTCGCTCAAGATTGCCGACATCGGCTCGCGCAACCTCGATACGCTGCTGACCCACCAGATTCAGCCGCAGATCAAGGAAATTTTCAACGGCACGGGCATGGACGTGAAGCTGACTGGTACAACCATCATCTTCACCAAGGGCAACGAATTTTTGATCAATACCCTGAAAGAAAGCTTGTTTTGGGCGTTTGGACTCGTCGGCTTGGTGGTGCTGATTCTCTTTCGCTCCGTCCGCGCGGTGTTCTTCACGTTGCTGCCTAACCTCGTCACGCTCATCCTGACGGGTGGTTTGATGGGCTTTTTCGGCATTCCGCTGAAGCCTAGTACGGCGCTTATTTTCAGCATTGCCCTCGGCATCGACGGCGACAACTCCATTCACTTATTGGCCAAATTCCGGCAGGAGCTAGCCGTGAACGGGCGTCGCGTGAAGGCTGCCATTCGCACCACCCTGAGTGAGGCGGGAACCAGTATGCTCTATACCAGCATTACACTGTTTTTGGGCTTCGCCGTATTTGCCTTTTCCGAGTTTGGCGGCACCAAGGCCCTAGGGCTATTGATGTCGGCTAGCTTGCTGATTACGAACTTCTCCAACCTGATTCTGCTGCCTTGCTTACTCGTTACTTTTGAGCACGGCAAAGACGAGGAAATCGACAAATCGATGCTGCGCCACTACGACGATGATTACCACGAAGAAGACGATGATAAAGATCTGAATCTTGACCGCATGACCGTCAAGCGTCTCGGCGACGCGCCTAGCGCTTAAGCATTAGTCCGTCATGCTGAGCTTGCCGAAGCACCTCTACCGCTTCGTTAGGCTAGCCTAACGTCAGAAATTAGTACTGCGGTAGAGATGCTTCGACAAGCTCAGCATGATGAGCTATAGTCTAGATTATACTTTCCAACCATGAAATACCCCGAGTTTAAACAGCCGCTCAATTACGCGCAGGTGGGCACCGACATCCTGAAGTGGTGGCAAGAGAACGGCATCTTTGAGAAGAGCGTGAGCAGCCGCGAGGGGCAGCCCACGTTTGTGTTCTATGAAGGTCCGCCTTCGGCTAACGGTGCCCCTGGCATTCACCACGTGATGGCCCGGACGGTAAAGGACATCTTCTGCCGCTACCAGACCCTGCTTGGCAAGCAAGTGCCGCGCAAAGGGGGCTGGGACACCCACGGCCTGCCCATCGAGCTACAGGTGGAGAAGGAGCTAGGTATCACGAAGGAAGATATCGGGAAGAAAATCAGCATCGAGGATTACAACCAGCGGTGCCGCGAAACGGTGATGCGCTTCAAGGCGCAGTGGGACGACCTGACCCAGAAAATGGGCTACTGGGTTGACCTCAATGACCCCTACATTACCTTCGAGCCGGAGTACATCGAGAGCTGCTGGGCGCTGCTGAAGAAGCTCTACGACAAAGGCCTGCTCTACAAAGGCTACACCATCCAGCCGTATTCGCCGGCGGCCGGCACCGGCTTGTCGTCGCACGAGCTGAACCAGCCCGGCACGTACAAAGACGTGAAGGACACGACCATCGTGGCCCAGTTCAAGGTGAAGCGCGACGAGGCTTCGGAGAAGCTATTCGCTGCCGCTACCGACGACGCGCCGCTGTACATCATGGCTTGGACGACCACGCCGTGGACCCTAGCTGCTAACACGGGCCTAGCCGTCGGCAAGAACATTCGCTATGCGTTGGTGCGCACCTTCAATCCGTACACGCACGCGCCTATCCAGGTGGTGCTGGCGAAGGATTTGGTAAGCCGTTACTTCTCGGAAAAAGGCGCTGAAGTTTCGCTCGAAGAATACAAAGCGGGCGACAAAGTATTGCCTTGGCGCCAACTGGGTGAGTTCGTAGGCTCTGACCTGGTAGGCATTCGCTACGAGCGTCTGTTTGGTCAGGACCAAGGCTTCCCAGCGTTTGAAGGGGAAGAGCGCGCGTTCCGCGTCATCGTAGGCGACTTCGTGACGACAGAAGACGGTACTGGTATCGTGCACATCTCGCCTACGTTCGGCGCTGATGACTTCCGCGCTGCCCAGCTCGCCGACATCCCTGCTTTGCTCGTGCCCGATGCGGATGGTAAGCTAGGTCCTATCGTAGACCGCACGGGGCGCTACGTGGCCGAAATGGGCGAGTTTGGCGGACGTTGGGTGAAGAACTACGACGGCCACGACCAATCCGGTGCCGACTACAAAACCTTGGATGAGAGCATCGCCATCAAGATGCGCAAAGAGGGTACGGCGTTCAAAAGCGAGAAGTACGAGCACACCTATCCGCACTGCTGGCGGACGGATAAGCCCGTGCTATACTACCCGCTGGACTCGTGGTTTATCAAGACGACGGCTGTCAAAGACCGCCTCATCGAGCTAAACAAAACCATCAACTGGAAGCCTGATAGTACCGGCACCGGCCGCTTCGGCAACTGGCTTGAAAACCTCGTCGACTGGAACCTGAGCCGTTCGCGCTATTGGGGCACGCCGCTGCCCATCTGGCGCACGCAAGATGGCTCGGAGGAAATCTGCATCGGCAGCATCGCCGAGCTCGATGCCGAAATCGAGAAGGCCGTTGCGGCGGAAATCATGACGAGCAATCCGCTGCGCAAACCAACCGATTCTTCACCCAACGAGCACGCCGATAGCCACCTGCCCAAAGCGAGCGGCATCGACCTGCACCGCCCCTACGTGGACGACATCTTCCTGGTGTCGCCGAGCGGCCAGCCCATGTACCGTGAAACCGACCTCATCGACGTGTGGTTCGATAGCGGCGCTATGCCCTACGCGCAGTGGCATTACCCCATCGAAAACGCCGAGAAATTCCAGAAGAATTTCCCCGCCGACTACATCGCCGAAGGTGTTGACCAAACGCGGGGTTGGTTCTTCACGCTGCACGCCCTCGGGGTGATGTTGGAAGATTCGGTAGCGTTCAAGAACGTTATTGCCAACGGCCTCGTGCTCGACAAGAACGGCAACAAGATGAGCAAGCGCCTCGGCAACGCCATCGACCCGTTTGCGACCCTAGCCCAGTTTGGCCCTGATGCCACGCGTTGGTACATGATTGTGAACGCGCCACCGTGGGATAACCTGAAGTTTGACCCGGCCGGTGTGACGGAAGTACAGCGCCGTTTCTTCGGCACGCTGTTCAACACGTATTCGTTCTACGCGCTCTACGCCAACCTCGACGAGTATAGCTACGACGCCACGGCTGCCGTGCCGGCTGCTGAGCGCTCCGAGCTAGACCGCTGGGTGCTGAGCAAGCTTCAGTCGCTGATCTCGGAAGTGCGCGGCCACTACGACAGCTACGAGCCTACGAAAGCGGCTCGTGCCATCCAGGATTTCGTGACCGACCAGCTTTCCAACTGGTACGTGCGTCTGTCGCGTCGCCGCTTCTGGAAAGGAGAACTGACCGCCGACAAGCGTGCTGCCTTCGATACGCTCTACGAATGCCTCTATGCGGTTGGGCAGTTGATGGCGCCTATCGCACCGTTCTTCGCTGAGTGGCTTTATCAGAACCTGATGGAAGCACAGACGACCGGGGAGAAGATAGAATCGGTGCACCTGACGTTACTACAAGAAGCACGCACAGAGCTGATCGACGCAGCATTGGAGGGGCGTATGGAGCTAGCGCAACGCATCTCCTCGCTCACGCACTCGTTGCGGAAGAAGTCGGTGCTGAAGGTACGTCAGCCGTTGCAGCGCATCCTGGTACCAGTGCTGAACGAGTCGACCCGCGAGCAGGTAGGCAAGGTGGAAGACCTGATCTGCGCCGAGGTGAACGTGAAGCACGTGGAGTTCCTCGATGATACCAGCGGTGTGCTGGTAAAGTCGGTGAAGCCCAACTTCAAGCGCCTAGGTCAGCAGTACGGCCCGAAGCTGAAAGTAGTGGGCGCCCGCATTCAGCAGATGACGCCCGAGGAAATCACACAGCTCGAAAAGCTAGGTTCCCTCGCCGTGGAGGTAGAAGGCGAAACGTATACGCTCACTACCGAAGACGTCGAAATCCGCACCCAAGACCTGCCCGGCTGGCTTGTGGCTTCCGATGGTCCGCTAACGGTAGCCCTCGATGTGACCCTGACCGATGAGCTGCGTCAAGAAGGGGTAGCCCGCGAGCTAGTAAACCGCCTCCAGAACTTACGCAAGGACAGCGGCCTAGAAGTGCAGGACAAGATCCGCGTGACGCTCGGCAACCAGCAGCCCGAACTGACCGCCGCCGTGCAGTCGTTCGGCGACTACATCCGCACCGAAACCCAGGCCCTAGCTCTGGATTTTGCGGCCGATGTAAACGGTGGGGCTGTGCTCGAATTTGATGATTATAACGTGCCGGTGCGACTGGAAGTCGCAACGAGCTGAGGCTGAGCGACTCACCTGCCCCTAAAAAAGGCAGGTGAGTACACCGCCGCACAAAGCGTTTTGCAACCCCAGCTATTCGGTTCAAAAGGGCACAAAACACCCTTCGGAACATATACCAACGGCGCAGAGACAACCCGGCATGATCTTGTCGCGAAGTCCAAAAATCTTCGTCACTTTGTACTACGAGAGGAGAGAAGGCAACTACTGACAGGACGTCAGGGCTAGGTCTCCCTTCTCATCTTTATCCTCTCTTTTCTCCCTAATGAAGTACTGGAAATATTACCTGGTGGCCCTATTGGTTATTGCCATTGATCAGCTCTCGAAGTGGGCCGTGCACACCTACATGCAGCCTGGTATGCCCGGCGAAATCTCAGTGCTCGGCGAATGGTTTAAGCTACATTACACGCTGAACCCTGGCATGGCTTTCGGCGTGGAGCTGCCGCCGCCCTACGGTAAGATCTTGCTCACCAGCTTCCGGTTGGTGGCGGTAGTTGGCATCATGTACCTTATTCGCTATTACTGGAAGCAGCGTGCCGCTCCCGGCTTTCTAGTGTGTATCGGCCTGATCCTAGGTGGGGCTATTGGTAACTTGATCGACTCGATCTTCTACGGCATTATCTACAACAATGCTCCCTTCGGAGCGCCTACGCCGTGGTTTCATGGGCAGGTAATCGATATGCTCTTCTTTGATTCCCCCGATGGCTTCTTCCCGGCTTCCTGGCCGCTCATTGGAGGAAAGATGATTCCTGACTACCCTATCTTCAACATTGCTGACTCGGCTATCTTCATTGGTGTAGTGCTCATTCTGTTCAACCAAAAGCGTTTCTTTGAACACGATCAGCCTGCTCCAACCGTCGACGTGCCGCACCAGAGTACTGAAACGCCCTCCACCTCGGAGCCTGTACGGCCAGTTTAATGGTAGAGCGGACTCTGTAGTCCGCGTAGGTGCCTGACAGCGTAAACTAAATCCGTGCGGGCCACAATTTCTGCGCGCTATTTGAAGGACCTTACTTCGCAAGAACAGCACGTAATGGCTGGCGAAGTAAGGTCCTTCTTGCTATCAGGACAGCCCGCGTTTTTGAGTAGCTTTGATAACCACCACTGCTTTCGTTTAGCCTCTTTCGTTCGTGTCGCAGCCTCTTCTTTCCGTCTCCAACCTCACCATTGACTTCAACTCGCACCGCGGCGCCACGCGAGCAGTGAACGGTATTTCCTTTGAGTTGCATAGAGGGGAGACCCTAGCTATCGTCGGCGAATCAGGTTCGGGAAAGTCGGTGACGTCGCTGGCGTTGATGGGGCTAATTCCGATGCCGCCCGGTCGCATTGCCTCGGGCGAGACGCGTTTTCAATCGGAGCACCTAGGGGAGGTAGACCTACTGAAGCTCACTGATCAGCAGCTACGGCAAGTGCGCGGCAACGACATCAGCATGATCTTTCAGGAGCCGATGACCTCGCTTAACCCCGTGTACACCTGCGGCAGCCAAGTGGTGGAAGCGCTACGGTTGCACACGAAGCTGAATGAGAAGGAAGCCGCGGCCCGCACGGTAGAGCTGTTCACGATGGCGCAGCTCCCACGCCCCGAGAAGATCTTCACGTCGTACCCGCACGAAATCAGTGGCGGCCAGAAGCAGCGTGTCATGATAGCCATGGCCATGGCTTGCAACCCGGCCATCCTCATCGCCGACGAGCCTACCACCGCCCTCGATGTAACGGTGCAAGCCCGCATGCTCCAACTCATCGACGAACTGCGCCGGGAGCACAACACGGCTGTGCTGTTCATCACCCACGACCTAGGGGTAGTCGCCGAAATTGCCGACCGCATCATGGTGATGTACCGGGGCCGGGTAGTGGAGCAAGGTCGCGTACTCGACATCTTTACCAATCCGCAGCACCCGTACACGAAAGGCTTGCTTGCTTGCCGACCAAAATTATCGGTTGGTAAAAAAAGATTGCCAGTGGTAGCTGATTTCATGCGTGAAGCACCCGACGGAAGCTTTATCACTACTGAAAGTGCCTCTACGCAAACGCTTGATGGCGAAGAAACTGCACGGGCAGGGCTAAGCTCTCAGAATAGCATTGAGACTACCAAAACGTTCCCCGTGGAACATACTGTTTCACAGGCCAACCAACCCTTAATCAACCTAGACACTACTCCAGCAGCCGAATCAGGTCAATTGTTACCTAGCTCATCAGTAAGCCCTGTAGCTGCTAGCGTAACAGAAGACCTACTGGCTAGCGACCAGAGCGGGGTTGCTACCAGTAATGAGAAAACGACTAAGGAGGAAGCTAGCTTCGAGCTAGCATCAGCTACTGCTGGTACACCGCTTCTGCAAGTCGAAAATCTGGAAGTCTACTTTCCGATCCGCAAAGGCTTCTTTAACCGCAAGCCGGAGTTTGTGCGAGCAGTGGATGGGGTGAGCTTCGACATCTACCGTGGCGAAACGGTGGGATTAGTAGGTGAGTCGGGTTGCGGCAAGACGACCTTGGGCCGAGCGCTACTGCGGCTGGTAGAGCCTACCGCTGGACGCATTCTGTTTGAAGGAACCGACCTAGCTGCATTGCCAAGTGGTGAGCTGCGTCGCCGGCGCCGCGAGTTTCAAATGGTGTTCCAAGACCCGTACGCGGCCCTGAACCCAATGATGACAGTGGGCGAAGCAATCCTGGAGCCGATGCGAGTGCACGGCG
>Ga0325401_1001950_pt1 | contig 17964 bp, 17 predicted proteins | sample PopdelMetagenome_FD_205666 | JGI IMG/M metagenome (GOLD analysis project Ga0325401, IMG submission 205666) | Populus deltoides microbial communities from Bellville, Georgia, United States - Xylem-PdKOR-R2 | ecosystem: Host-associated > Plants > Phyllosphere > Stem > Wood/Secondary xylem | place... | reverse complement strand
TCTAAGAAAAAGCTATTATCCTATAATTTATCGAATAAATAACACTACGCTATATACCTTTTTGTTCGTTGTCATTTCTAAAAATTCCCTCCTTACCTGCGTGCTATGAAATTAACGTTACTCACTGTATTCTCCTGCTTTGCGTTGCTCCCGGTAACAAGCCATGCACAGCGCCTCTACAAAACAGAATTTGAGAAAGGCACGATGGAGAAAGGAAAAAGAGTGGGCGTTTGGGAGTATTATAATTATAGTCGCAACACCGAAGAGCCAATGATTGTGCAGAAGTACGATCATACGAGTAACAAGCTGCTCTACTATTTACCGGTGGAAAATACACCCTATGAGGTGGAAAAGCGCCCCGGCGAGTGGGGTATGAGCGAGGTAGACCAGCCCCCGTTGTTCATTGGCGGCGTAGGCTTGCTGGGCACTTACATTGCTCAAATGAAGTACCCCGAATCGGCGCAACAAGCAGGCGTGCAGGGGAAAGTGATGATTTCCTTCGTGATTGATACGCTGGGGCAAGCTTCTGGGCACAAGGTTATCAGAAGTATTGGGGGTGGCTGCGACCAAGAGGCGTTGCGGACTTGTCAATCAATTCCAAATCAGTGGCTTGCGCCACGTATCGGCAGCAAAGCAGTACCCGTGCGTTACATCATGCCATTCACCTTTAAGCTCCAGCAATAGCCTAGGTTGACTTGGTGCTGCAGTTTGCCGTATATAGTCGCTATGAAATCATGGATACTATATTCCCGGCGCCTGCGGGCCTACTTTTTAACAGTAGGAGCTGCTGGGCTTATGACGGCATGCGACAGCACGCCGCGCGAACGGCAGGAGATTGTACGGCAAGAAGCGCGTAAGCTCGACACGCTGGCCGACGAGGCTGCGGCAAAGCTCCGCACGGCAGGTAAGCGCACGGCTGCATATGGCAGAGAAGCCCGCGCCCGCAAAAACCAACCTCTCAACGCCGCGGCCGATGCTAGCTTTACCCGCGAGCTACTCGGAACGTACGCCGACCTGAGCACAATTACCCCCGACAACGTAGCGGCTGCCTACACGCAGTTCTTGCGCCAGGTGCGTGCCAAACGTCGGGACTGGTCGCAGCGCGACTGGGACTACGCCGACGCTATTTTTAAGCGCCTGAATGAGCGCCGCCGCGCTATCTACTTGGATGTTCGAGCTTCCGATGATGTGCGGGTGAAAGCCTTGCAAGCAGAATACATGGCGCTGGAAAATGGCCGGGACCTAAAGGATATTGGGAAAGCCATCAAAGACAAGCCAGCTACCAACCGCCAATAACTTAGCCCATGGGTGCCTCCTCGCGCTACAGCAGTTGGCTACGGCTGCTGGCTGGGTTACTGTTCCTATTTGGCAAAGCCGCTTTTGGCCAGACGCTTATTCAGCGCGCTGAAACCGTACCGGCCGCTGATCAGTGGCTTGGGCCCGGCGACCGGCTCCAAGTGCGCGTGCAAGCCCAATCGGGGTGCCAAGCGACGTTCTTGGGAGGCAAACCGCTAGTAGAACTTGACCCTAGCCTCACAAAAGGACAACGCGGCATCTACCAAGGCACGTATGTGGTGCAGCCCGGTGACACCCTGCACGACCGCGCCCTTGTAGTAGATCTACTGGCGCCCGACAGCACCCGCGCGACAGCCGTTACCCGCCACAAGGTTCGGTTTTTGAGTCCTAACGAACCCCAATTAGCCGTTACGAAAGGCGCTTTGGCCTACCTAAACTATGGCCTGGGCGAAGACCGCCTTGGTGGTGCTAAGCTAGGTTACCTCGATTCGCTGGTGGTACTGCACCTTACGGGGCGCGTAGGCAACCTATACCGGGTGCATTTGGCCCCTGACCAAATTGCCTGGGTTCCGCAAGAAGTTATTCGGATGCTACCGCCGGGGGGCTTCATACCTAGGTCGCTTACGGGGTCGTGGAGTGTGTACGGCGACTCGCTTTACGACTACGTGCAAGTGCCACTGGATGCTCGCCTGCCTTACCGCTCGCAGCTCTTAACGGAGCCCACTCGCCTCGTGGTCGATGTATTCGGGGCTACATCGAACACCAACTGGATAACCCAGCGCGACGGGTTGCAAGCCCTCAGCGACGTGCACTACGAGCAACTAGCACCCGACGTATTTCGAATGGTGCTGAACCTGCGGCATCAGCAAGCGTGGGGCTACAGCGTTAGTTACCGGGGCAATACGTTGGTCATCCGAGTGAAGCGCCCGCCTGCGAAATTGCAGCTGCGCGGCTTAACAGTGGCAATCGATGCCGGACACGGCGGCACTAACGTGGGGGCAACCGGCGCCACGGGCGCCCACGAGAAAGACATCACCCTAGCCATAGCCCAGCGCTTGCGCCAGGAGCTAACTCGCCGCGGCGCCCGCGTCGTGATGACCCGCGAAACCGAAACCACCGTCGACAACGGCGACCGGATACTGCGCTTACGCCAGCTCAACCCCAATCTGCTGGTGAGTATACACGTCAACTCGACGGGTAACCCGAGCGTGCAGGGCACAAGCACCTACTACCGCTACCTCGCTTTCCGGCCGCTATCGGTGGCACTGTATGAGGCCATGCGCCGCACGGGGCTCAAAGGCTTTGGCAACGTAGGCAGCTTCAACTTCGGCCTGAACGGCCCCACGGAATACCCAAATGCCTTGGTGGAAACGGCATTTATCTCCAATGCTGAGGACGAAAGGCGACTTATTGATCCGCAGTTTCAGCAGCAAATAGCGCAGCAGCTGACGAAGGGACTTGAGGAGTTTTTGCGCCATACCCGTCGCAAGGGTCTGGGTGGTTGGTTTTCTAAAAAGGCAGCAACCCAATAACCTAGGTTTAATCCTTTTTAAGCCAAGACTTTTGGGGGCGACCCTCGTACACCCTAGGTGTCCTATGTGCTGCTTTTAGCACTATACGCTTGGGCGTCGTTTCCCCTCATTTACACACTTCTCTCACCCATGGCAACTACCTCTGTAGCAGATAGCCGCCCTGCCATTACTTCTATTCTAGACCGTAGTCGCACCATTGCCAGACCGGGCTACAACCGATGGCTGGTGCCACCGGCCGCCCTAGCTATTCACCTAGCTATTGGGCAGGCGTATGCGTTTAGCGTGTTCAATAAGCCGCTTGGTTCACTCATTAGCGGCGACCCAAATGCCCCCGCTCCTACCGACTGGACGCCGGGGCAGATCGGGTGGACGTTCTCCATTGCCATTGTGCTGCTCGGTTTGTCAGCGGCTATTTTCGGGAAGTGGCTGGAACGAGTGGGCCCTCGCAAAGCCATGCTGGCGGCTTCGCTGTGCTTCGGCGGCGGATTTCTAATTGGTTCGCTTGGCGTGCACCTGCACAGCCTGGCGTTGCTGTATTTCGGCTACGGTTTTGTGGGCGGCATTGGGCTAGGTATCGGCTACATCTCACCGGTAAGCACGCTGATCAAATGGTTCCCCGACCGCAAGGGCGTAGCGACGGGGATGGCCATTATGGGCTTTGGGGGCGGCGCCATGATTGGCTCGCCGCTGGCTGTGGCCCTTATGAACCACTTCAAGGATTCTGCGCCGCAAGGCGTTGCGCCTACGTTTATTGCCATGGGTATCATCTACTTGCTGTTCATGCAATTTGGCGTCTGGACGATTCGTGTGCCGGCCGACAACTGGGCGCCCGAAGGTTATGTGCCAAGCACAGAGCACAGTGCTTTGATTACCAGCGGCAACGTATCGGCTGACAACGCCATCAAGACGCCGCAGTTTTGGCTGTTGTGGGTAGTGCTGCTCACTAACGTGACGGCAGGAATCGGGGTACTGGAAACGGCTTCGCCGTTGATTCAAGAAACCTTCTCCGACAAGTTTATGGGCAGTGGGCGTGGTGTGACGGCAGCAGCGGCAGCGGGTTTTGTGGGCTTGCTGAGCTTATTCAATTTGCTAGGGCGCTTCTTCTGGTCGTCGGCCTCCGATAAGCTGGGGCGTAAGGTGGCTTACGCTATCTACTTCGGCCTAGGTATCCTGCTGTATGCGCTCATCCCAACGCTAGGACACAACTTGCAACTCACGCTCTATGTGGTGGTTGCCTGCGTAATTATCAGTATGTATGGTGGCGGTTTTGCCACAGCCCCCGCCTACCTCTCCGACTTGTTTGGCAAGTACCAAGTGGGAGCTATTCACGGCCGCTTGCTCACGGCGTGGAGCACGGCCGGGGTGCTTGGTCCGCTGATTGTGCACAACCTGCACGAAAATGCCGTGGAAAAAGGTCTGATAGGTGCCGCCGCTTACCAAAACGTATTTTATACCATGGCCGGGTTGCTTGCAGTAGGCTTGATCGCCGACCTTGCCGTGCGACCAGTAGCCGAGCGCTACTACGAAAAAGGCCCCGTCACGATGGAAGCCGGCGGGCACTAAATAGTGCGCTTCTATTTCCTGTCCTTTCGACCGGCGGGAGAAAGGGCGGCTTTTACCTGTTGTCTGTTATTTACTTCTGATTAAACTCTCTTCATGATGGCTTCGCAACCTAGCTCCAGCACGCACACGGAACCCTCTTCGGGTAGTTCATTAGTTCTTTCCTGGCTTTTTGTTGGTATTCCGCTGTTATGGGGTGTCTCCCAGACGTTTATCAAAGCCTTAGCCTTGTTTAAATAACCCCAATTTTAACCAGATCAACTCATTCGGGTTGTACTTTCGAAGAGTGCTTGGCACCGAGCCGGGCGCTCTTTTGTTTTCTTTGAAAACACCTCTTGCCCATGTCCGCTGACTCTGCCGCCGACAGCATCGTGCTGCTCGAATCCTTTCCGAATTACATTGCAGCGCACGTAGCCAAGAGCCGCCTCGACGCCGAAAACATCCCGTGCTTTTTGAGCAACGAGAATCGCCCCTACGGCCCAATTGCGGGGGGCGTGCGTTTACATGTGCGCCAACAGGACCTAGCTGCCGCGCAGCAAGTACTACTAGATCAAGTTGTTCCGATGCGCGTCGCCTCGTCAGAGGGAGAAACGACAGTGCGCGCCTGTCCACGGTGCGGCTCCCACGACGTATCCAGTGAGCCCGTTATAGACCCATCATCTAACGTGCCGATGCGGCTGTTCGCCCTCATCAGTTGGTCGCTACGGGGCGAGCATTACCACTGCTTTCACTGCGGCTATGAGTTCAAGGGCTAGCTATGCCTAGCTGCCAACTACCTTTCAAGACCGGCGAACTACCTAGCGAAAGCGCCAAACGGGCAACACCGTACCAGCTGGAAAGAAGTCTAACTCGGGCGGCAGCTCTAAGAACCCATCACTCGGCAGCAGGCTAGCGAGGTCGCCGGAACCGTGGGCCCGCTCCGGATGCGCTAGTACTCGGCCATCCGAGGTCGATTCGAGACTAACGAGCAAGAAATGCGTGATGCGCGGCCGGAACGTAACATCAGTAGCCAACACGGCATACGCCATAGGCTCGGTAGCAGGGGCAGGCAGTTGGATAGCTCGAAGCCAAGGCCGGGCATAGCGGTAGTAGTTGACGAAAGTAGAAACGGGGTTGCCCGGCAGCGCAAACACCACGGCCCCATCGGGGTGCTGCCCAAACCAAAAGGGCTTGCCTGGCCGCTGCTGCACCTCGTGAAAGAGCTGCTCAACCCCAACTTCGCGCAAGGCCGCCGGCAAAAAATCAGCTTTGCCCTTCGATACGCCTCCGCTGAGCAGCACCGCATCGTAGTCGCGCAGGAGGCTAGGTAGGCCATTGCACAGCGCCTCCAGGTCGTCGTTGAAGTGGAAGACGTCCACGGTGCCGCCGGCTTGCTGCACCGCGGCCGCCAGCATGTAGGAATTGGAGCGGCGTATCTGATGGGGCAAGGGTAGCTCGCCGATGTCCACCAGTTCGTCGCCGGTGCTTACCACGGCCACTTTGGGGCGCCTAGCCACCAGCAAATTGGTAGCGCCCACGGTAGCCGCTACGGCTATTTCGGCCGAACCTAACAGGGTACCCGCGGGCAGCAGCAGGTCGCCCTGTTGACGGTCGGAGGCTTGGCGATGCACGTTGTGCCCCGCAGCCGTTGGTGGCACTTGCACAATAGCGGTGCGGCCACCCGCTTCGTCTTCCTCAATGAGGATGTCCTCGTAGCGCACCACGGCATCAGTGCCGGGCGGCAGGGCGGCCCCAGTCATGATTTCGATGGCGGCACTAGGGTTGGTAAGCGGCGCGGGAGGCTGACCGGCAAATTGGGTTTTCTCTATCTCGAAGCGCAGCTGACCACCCGCTACGGCGCCGTAGGCCAGCGCAATACCATCCATGGCCACGCGGTTAAAGGGCGGAAAGTCGCGGTCGGCGGTAATGTCTTGGCGCAGCACGCGACCTAGGGCGGCGGTAAACGGTACGGTTTCGGGTGGCAGGGGGCGAGCCGTAGCCAGCACGCGGCGCGTGGCTTCTTCGACGGAGAGCATAAAGCGAAAATGTGTAGCGCAAAGCCGGTGCTTCGCGTATCGTTGTGTAAGCAATGATTTTACTGTTGAAGCGGACTAGACGATCTGGGGCCTACGCTGTTTACTCGTCGACCTAGCTTCAAGCAGTACATTCACCTCTCGCAACGATACGCGAAGCACCGACTTTGCGCTACATTCTACCTCATTTTTCATGTCCGATTCTCCCAAACTAACGCACCTAAACGACGCCGGCCAGCCTTCGATGGTTGATGTGGGCGCCAAAGCCGTGACCCGGCGCGTGGCGCGGGCCCGCAGCCGCGTCATTCTGGGTGCGGAAATCTTGCAACTAGTGCAAGCCGGCGACTTGCCCACGCGCAAAGGCCCGGTGTTTCAAACGGCCATCCTTGCTGGGGTAATGGCCGCCAAAAAAACCGCCGACCTCATTCCCCTCTGTCACCCCATTGGCCTCGATGATTGCCAGGTGCGCATTGAGGTTGCAGCACCCGATTCGGTTATCATTGAGTGCACCGCCACCGTAACCAGCAAGACCGGCGTGGAGATGGAGGCGCTTACGGGGGCATCTGTGGCGGCGCTCACGGTGTATGATATGTGCAAGGCTCTCTCGCACGACATTGTTATTGCCGAAACCCGCCTGCTCGACAAAACGGGCGGCAAACAAGATTTTCACCATGTCGACTAACCTCACGGCTGGTGTCAGCCAGCACACCAAGCACGCCCAAATTGCCCGGCCCCACCTCGGCGAGTTTGGCCGCCACGAGCTAGCTATCCTAGGTGCACCGTGCGGTAAGATCAAGGACTTGGTGACGCGCCTGCTACCCCACCTAGCTCCCAGGCTTAGCGTGGCCTACGTAGACGCCGACCACGCCGCTGGCGACGATGCCGCGGGTGGCGGTGCGGGCGGCGCTAGCCCGATTATGCTGGCCGGCGCGGCCGCGGAGCTGACGGACAAAATTACGTTCCGCCGCGTAGATCAGCAGACTATTCTTGATCCTTTTTCCCAAAAAGAGCTGCTTGCCCAGCAAAGTCTTGTGCTGGTAAACGGCAACCATTTCCGCGCCCGGCAGCAACTTATCATCCTCGATCCTGCCAAACCCCTCGACCGCAAGCTCGACCGCCTTACGGACGTACGGGCTATTCTGCTGCCAGAAGGCATAACGGAAATCCCGGACTACCTGCGCGCGCACTTGCCGCAGATAGATCAGCTGCCCGTGCTAGCCTTAGCCGATACGGCGGCTATTGCCGCCTTCGTGCAGCAGTGGTGGCAGGAAAGCCGCCCGCCGTTGCGCGGCCTAGTGCTAGCGGGTGGCTTCAGCCAACGCATGCAAACAGACAAAGGCCGCCTGCATTACCACGGCCTAGAGCAGCGACAGTACGCCGCGCAGCTTCTCGCCGAGGTGTGCACCGACGTGCTGGTATCGTGCCGCCCCGAGCAGGCCGCAGAACTGCCCGCGGGGCTTACGCCCCTCCCCGACTGGTTCCTGGGCCTAGGGCCGATGGGCGGCATCCTCTCGGCGCTCCAACTTGACCCGAACTCGGCTTGGCTAGTAGTGGCTTGTGACCTGCCTTTTCTCTCTACGGCCTCGTTGCGGCACCTCGTGCAGCACCGCGATGCTAGCAAGGTAGCCACGGCCTTTCAGAGCCCGGCAAACGAGTTTCCGGAACCGCTGATTACCATTTGGGAGCCACGTGGCTACGGTGTATTGCTGCGCTTTCTGAGCCTGGGTTACTCATGCCCTCGCAAGGCGCTCATCAATTCGGATATTGAGCTGCTTGCTCCCCCGAAGCCGGAAGAGTTGCGCAACGTAAATACGCCCCAGGAGCGAGAAGCCGCGGAGCGGGAGCTGAAAGCCTAAGCGTCTCTTATCAATCGAAGCCTCAACCGATGAAAAGCGTCGGCCGCTATTGCACAGGATGCAGTAGCGGCCGACGCTTTTTTGGTGTAAGTCATTAGTTGCATGCCACTTTCATTTATCTTTCTGGCTCTAGCTCTTACACACACTATTCTATTCTTCCATGTTAAAAATTACGCTTTGGCTGCCACTTCAACTCGCCATTGGTGCCGCTTTGGCTCAACCTATCGCGCCCAACCAAGCGCCCGAAACGACGACGCATTATGCGGCGGCGCAGGATACGGCCTTCCAACGGCACTCCGGGATAGTGCTGCCGGAGAAACTCAACAACCAGCAGCTTGAGAATTTGGCAGTGCTAGGTCGGGTGTGGGGCTTTGTGAAGTACTACCATCCGGCCGTGGCAGCTGGCAATTACAACATGGATGCGGAGCTGTTTCGGGTGCTGCCCTCGGTGTTGGCTGCGCCAACTGAAAAAACGCGTAGTAAACTCCTGAGCACCTGGGTTACTAAATTTGGGGAGGTGCCAACTTGCAAAAAGTGTAAAGAGCCCGCTGCTAACACTGTACGCTTGCAAGCGGACCTAGCTTGGCTCGACGACAAAAAGCAGCTTGGCGAAGCACTCCGCACCCAGCTAGCTTACCTGCGTCAAAACCGCAACCAAGGACCGCACTACTATGTGAGTGCTGCGCCGCATGTAGGCAATCCTCTCTTCGAACACGAGGAGCCTTACAACATCATCGGTACACCCGATGCGGGTTTGCGGCTGCTGGCGCTCTACCGGTATTGGAATATGATTCAGTATTTCTTCCCCTACCGCTACGCCATTGGGGAAGATTGGCAGCGCGTTTTACCCGAATTCATTCCAAAACTAGCGGCGGCTAACACAAATGAGCAGTATCATCTGACGCTGCTCACGTTGATTGCGCGCCTCAATGATACGCACGCCGACATCTACCAGGATAAAGTGCTAGCTGACTACAAAGGCCAGTTCTATGCCCCTGCTCGGGTTCGTTTCGTTGAAAATAAAGCCGTCGTGACGGAATTCTATGATGATAACCTAGGGCAAGCTTCGGGTTTGCAGAAGGGCGACGTCATTGAAAAGGTTGAGGGAGTAGCGGTGTCCACGTTGGTGAAGCAACTTCAGCCTATTTCTCCGGCCTCAAACGAGCCAACGCAGCTGCGGAAAATTGCGAACCTGCTGCTACGCGGCAACACTGAGCAAGTACAGCTTCAGGTAAACCGCAACGGCCAAACCCTTCCTTTGCAGGTAACGCGCTATCATGCCAATAAGCTAAACCTCGCGCTGAACTCCGGCACCCCTAGCCCACTGGCTGCTCCTTGGCGCCTTCTCCCCAATAACATTGGCTATTTGTCGCTAGGTACTACCAAGCTCAACGGGCTAGCTGATATTATGCAAGCCGCCGAAAGCACGAAGGGGTTAGTAATTGACATTCGAAACTACCCGGCAGAGTTTGTAGTGTATGCTCTGTCGCAATATTTGCTGCGCCAGTCTACTCCCTTTGTGAAATTTAGTGGACCCGATATGACGTACCCAGGCATGTTTCCGATAGCCCAATCGATGTACGTACGCCCGGGCAAAGGCAAGCCTTATCAGGGCAAGGTGGTTGTTTTGGTGAATGAACTGACCCAGAGCCAAGCCGAATTTACTACTATGGCGCTCCGCACGGTGCCCAACGCTACTGTGGTAGGCAGCACTACGGCCGGGGCCGATGGCAACGTCTCACACCTCATCTTACCGGGCAACATCCCCACCATGATTACAGGCCTAGGGGTGTACTACCCCGATGGGCGAGAAACCCAGCGCATCGGCATCGTGCCTGACGTGGAGGTGAATCCCACCATTCAGGGTATCAAAGAGGGCCGGGATGAGTTGCTAGAAAAGGCCGTGCAACTGATAGAAGCTAGCTAGGTTCCAGCACCCAAGCAAGCGTAGGGCGGACTTTGTAGTCTGCCCTACGGGTGAGCGGCTACCCACACGGCGCCGTCCTCGTATTCCTCTTTCTTCCAGATTGGTACCACTTTCTTAATGGTATCGATGATGTACTGGCAGGCGGCGAACGACTCGGCGCGGTGGGGCGTGGATACGGCAATAGCTACAGCTACGTCGCCAATTTCGAGGGTGCCTTTGCGGTGTACTACAGCTACTTTTTGCAGCATGGGCCACTTTTCTTGGGCTTGCTCGGCCACACGGCGCATCTGCCCAACGGCCATGGCATCGTACGCTTCGTAGTGCAGGCGCACCACTCGCTTGCCCGTCGATTGGTTGCGGACGGTGCCCACGAAAGCATTTACGGCACCCGCGCCGTCGGCTTCTACCATGGCCAGCACGGCGGCTACGTCAATCGGTTCGCCGGTAAGTTCTATATGCATCTTATTAGTTGACTGCGCTATAGCGCAAAGCCTTTGCTTCGCGCTTCATTGAACGGTAATCGTTGAACGAACCTAGGTACCATTGTGCAACGAGGCGCGAAATGGGTACTTCGCGCTACCACCACCTAACCGCCGCTAACGGGCGGTATGAGGGCTATTTCGTCGCGTTCGTGGAGTTGGTAGTCGTCAGAAGCGTAGTCGCTGTTCACGGCTACGGCAAAGCTCGTCAGCTCGTTTAGCGCGGGATATTTGTCGCGGAGCTGGTGCATAAGGCCAGCCACCGACTGCGCTTCGGGGGCATCTAGCTCTAGCTCCGGCCGGCCAACGATTTCTTTTGTAATGCCAAAAAGGGCAATTTTCAATTTCATTTGTTTAGAACAAGTAACGTTGCGTATACGCGGTGCAGCACGAAACTGCAAAGCACGCTAAACGTTTTTTGTTTAGAATTCGTCCTTACGAGTATTCCCCTCTGCTGTGTGGCGCTTTAACGTTGCACGTGTCGCTTTTTGTTGCTTTGCTATGGCCTTCGTTACTCCGTCCGTTCTATTCGACAATCACGGTCGCCCGCTCGAATACGTGCGTTTGGCCGTTACGGACCGCTGCAACCTGCGCTGTTTTTATTGCATGCCGGCTGAGGGCATCGAGTATCTCCCTAAGAATGAGCTGCTAAGCTACGAGGAAATGGAGCGCACTGTGGCCATCTTGGCGGGCCTAGGTGTTCGCAAAGTACGCCTGACCGGCGGTGAGCCGTTCGTGCGCCGCGACCTAATACCTTTTATCGGACGGCTTAGCGAAATCTCTGGCATCGACGATATCAGCCTGACGACCAACGGCGTGCTCACCGCGCCGCACGTACCAGAGTTAGCCCGCATCGGCGTGAAAGCCGTGAACTTGAGCCTCGATACGCTCGACCGCAACCGCTTCCACCGCATCACCCGCCGCGACGAGTTGCCTAAGGTGCTCGATACGTTTTACGCGCTGCTAGCCGCCGGTATTCAGGTGAAGATCAACGCGGTGGTGATGGACGGGCAGAACACCCAAGACCTCGTGCCGCTGACCGAACTCACCCGCGAGCTACCGGTAGAAGTGCGCTTCATCGAGGAAATGCCGTTCAATGGTGGTAGCCACGCGGCCGTGGAGTTACCGTGGAATTATCGCCGCATTCGGGAACACCTCGAGCAGCATTTCCCAGGCCTCACGCCCGTGCCCACCAAGCCTGGCGCCACCGCCACCGATTACACCATTCCCGGTCACCTAGGTCGGGTGGGTATTATTGCGGCGTATTCGCGCACGTTCTGTGGCACCTGCAACCGCATCCGCATCACCGCCGAAGGTGGGCTCAAAACCTGCCTCTACGACCAAGGCGTGCTCGATGTGCGGGCTCTGCTACGCGGCGGTGCTTCTGATACGGAAGTACAGGAGGCCCTAGCTAATGCCTTCCGCTACCGCGCTGCCAACGGCTTCGAAGCGGAGCAAAAGCGTCCCCTGCACCAGCTCAGCTTCGAATCTATGTCGACCATTGGCGGCTAGGTTGTAGAGACACCTACTTGTGTCTCCCCGCGTTGCTGATGTTGTTTACCTAGGTTGCGCAAGGCTGGTCCGTTCAACGAGACACAAATAGGTGTCTCTACGCGCTAAAACCGGATGCCAGCATTGTAGCCAAACCAGCCCAGCACCCGCGTTCTGGCGGAGCCCTCATTGAGCCAGAGCTTACGGCCTTGCGTGAGGTTGGAATAAATTTTCTGCTCGCCAGAGTCGTAGCGCTCAGTTACCAACACGCTCACCGTGGGGCCCGCCACAATGCGCAGACGACCTCCGGCTTTGAAGGGCGCAAACCCAAACAGCAACCGCACTTGGTTGTGCAGGTTGAGTTCGTCGGTCCAGCCGCGCTGCTCCTCGTTTACGTGCATGGCTACGGCATCTAAGGCGAGGCTCAGTCGCTTGCGCGACCACGCTTCGATACCTATTCCGTAGCCGAGTGCCCAACGTCTAGGGCCCTTCCCAAAATCATTGTAGGCGCCGGTGACAAACGTGTAGAACGCCGACGAGCCACCTAGCTTCAGGGCGGCACTCACTGGCCACGTTTCGGAGTTGGTGATTTCCAGCCGATGGTAGCCGTGGCGCACCAAGTTGAAAGGGGCTAGGCTAATGCCGTCCACCGAATCAGCAATGTTCACCAAACCAGCTAGTTGCAACCCATGCACTGAGCGAGCCACGTTGAATACGCCCGCGGCCTGCACCCCGCGCACTTCCCCCAGAGTGGCGTTGAACACTCCGGCCGCTTGCCCACCGTGCACCGCGTTTTTGGCTAAGTTCAGCACGCCCGCCGCCTGCCAGCCGTTTGCTTCGCCACCTAGCACGTTCAGCACGCCGGCGCCCTGGAAACCCGTGAGTTGCTGCCCAACTACGTTGCCGACACCGGCTACTTGCGCGCCTTTCACGTCGTAGCGGTCCACGTTGAGCAAGCTCGCTGCCTCGAAGCCATCGACCCCGGCTTGATAACCCGCTAGTACATTGAGAGAAAGTTTGTTAACGGTATGGCCGCTGCTAAAGCCATTCGAGCCCAACGGCCAAAAGAAGGATACCTGCGCCGGTTTTGTAATGGTTTCGCGGACCGCGTCTTCGGGTTCTGGCTTCGACTCGGGCGTGGGGCTGGGCTGAGCAACCGAATCTGCCGCCACTTGCGGTGCGGGTGAGTTGAGCACCGCCGTGGGTGCCGCAACCGACGCAGTTATGCCATTGCTGTCAGAAGAGCTAGGTGCCGCGGTAGTACTTACAGCAGGCGTGTTGGCGCGCTTTGTGGCAACGCCTGCTTTTTTGTTTTCACCAGCAGCGGAGGCACTTGTTGGCTTGCCTGTCATTGGCTTGCGCGGCTCCTTACTGGGTACATTAGTCGATTTATTAACGACGGTCGGTTCAGCGCTGGCGGGCCTAGCTTCGGTGGTGCGCGCTGGAGCCGGGGCGCTGGCCGGGGCAGCAGATGCCGTAACGGCTGACGGTTTCGTGGACGTGGGGTGCAATACCACTTGGGCGCCCACCATTCGGTAGCTGATATTGGTATCGCGCAGCAAGTTATCTAGCACCACCCGAAGCGGTTGATTTTGCAGGCGAAGTGTCACTGATTGGCGCAAATCCAAGGCTGTGTTGCTGTACGAAAGATTCACGCCGTAGCGTTGGCGCAGGGTATTTAGCGCCGAACCGAGCGGCACTTTTTGAAAGTTTACCGATACGGTTTGCGCCAGTCCTGGGCGCGTACCGACTTGCGCCGAGCTAGGTTGATTGATGCTCAAGCACAGCGCGGCCATTACCAGGCCTACGCGATTTTGCACAGTATTCATGGCAAATTGAAGTCTAAAGAAGAAGAGGTTCAGCGGCAGCCTGCCCCATCGAGCACGTAGCCCTCGGCAGACTGAGCGACCGTAAGGCCAGCCGAGAGGCTAACGATGTGCAGCGCCTGCGACAACCCAACGCCGCGGAACGAACCCGTGAAGCGGCAGTTGCCGAGGGCCGGTTGGGCTAGCCTAACGGGCGTGCCGTAGTAGCGGGCTAGGTCGCGCGCTACTTCGCTGAGTGATTGATTATCAAAAACTAATTCTTGCCGCTGCCACGCCCGAAAATTGGCGTCGGTGATGGGGTGGTGCACGGCGACGAGTGGCGCTTTTTTGTAGATAACGCCCCGGCGCCCCGGCAACAGCAGTGAGTCAACCGCAATCGGTTTTGCGCGGGAGCTAGGTTGGAAGGAAACGCGTCCTGTCACGACGGCCACTTCTACCGAATCTTCGCTGGGGTAGGCCCGCACGTTGAAGGAGGTGCCCAGCACGCGGGTGCGGGTATCGTTGGCCAGTACCGTGAAGGGCCGACCGTGGTCTTTTTTCACTTCGAAGAAAGCCTCCCCTTGCAGGTGTACCTCGCGGGCTGCCCCGTTGAAGGCGGTGCCATAGGTAAGCGTGGAATTGCGGTTGACCCACACGCGGCTACCATCGGGCAAGGTGGTGAGCTGAATCTTTGATCCGGCGGCGACGGTAATTTCTTGGTTACCTAGCTGCTTGGGTAACCACGTACGCACCATTGCCCACGCCCCCACGAACAAAGCCACCGCCGCCGCAATGCGCATAATTCCGGCCGGCGTCGACCACATAGGCACTACACGGGCGGGGCTAGGTTCCGTTGTTTGCGGCGCCGAGGCGAGGCCGGCCGTGGCCCGGAAGCGTTGCCACGCCGGTTCCACGTCGGCTTCCGTGAATACTTTGGCTGCGTTTCCGCCCCGCTCCCAGGTCCGCGTGGCGTCGGTGAGCAGTTGCAACCGGCTGGGCTCGGCGGCCAGCCATTGGTGCAATTGCTGCTGTTCCGACGCGGAAGCTTCACCAGCCAAGTGCTTGGCTAGCAGCTCCCACGGGACATCCGGTTCGGATAGAAAATCAGCCATAGTGCGAGTAGTGGCGCTAGTAGTAAGGCGGGCTCTGGCATCCGCGCCTAGGTCGTTCATTGCGCGGATGCCAGCGTCCGCGCCACGGGTTAATTCTCGGGTACCACTTTGCCCGAACCCGAAATGCGGGAGCTAACCTTGGGGTTGCCGCGATAGTACACCGAGCCACTGCCGCTCAGGTCGACATCCAGCGTGCGGGCGGCCGCTACGTAGGTTTTGCCCGAACCGCTAATGGAGGCATACGTATCCTGCGTTTCGAGCTCATAGGCGTAAATCTTGCCCGAGCCGCTGATGGTAGCATTGTGATTCTGGCCCGTCCCACTCAGGCGCACCTCGCCCGAACCCGAAACGTTTGTGCGCAAGCCATCAACCTTCGCGAAGTTCATACTGATTTCGCCCGAGCCCGACACATGAGTGCGGAAGCTAGTGGCGGTCCAGAGGCTGGCGCTCTGGATTTTGCCCGACCCCGACACTTCTACTTCGGTGAGCGAGGGTACCGTGATGTACACCTTTACGGGGTCGTGGCTCCGCACATCGTAGCGACCGTACTCAATTTCAAGCTGGTCGCCGCTGATTTCGGTTTCCAGAATGTCGAGGATATTACGCTGGGCTTCAATGCGAACTTCCCGCTGGGCGCCTTGGGTCAGAATCACCTGCGCGTCGATTTTCAACTCCACCCGGCTGAAGTCGCGCAGCGTACGCACTTCCGACTCCGTGGGGCCAGTGCCCCGCACATTGGGCGACCAAGGTTCGTTGTCGCACCCTGAAAGGATCAGCAAGGGGAAGAGCAGAAGAAGGAGTACTGTTTTCATGTTGCTTGGAAAGGTTGAGGTAAGAAAGGTTGGTTTGGTGTTAAGACCCGAAACCTAGCTTCTACCCCCACGGCCTCTCAAAAAATATTTTTTGTCATCAGGCCGACGCACACGCTTATGCCCGCTAAAAAGCCGCGCAGGTTCTCCCGCAGCAGTCGCAGGGCCTTGCCCATTTGGTTTTCCACGGTTTTGGGCGCCACGTTCAGGGCTTCCGCAATTTGGCGGTAGCTCATGCCTTCTTCCCGGCTCATCATAAACACCGCCCGGCACTGGGGCGGCAGGGCCTCAAGGGCGCCGGCCACGGCAAGCTCCGCTTCCTCGGCGGCGAGGTTTTCGGCGGTAGTGTTGCGGCTAGGTTCGGGTACGCGCACGTCGTCCCAGGCTACTTGCCGCTTGTGCTTTTGCAGGTGGTGCAAAGCTGTATTTAGGGCGGCCCGGTGAAGGTAAGATTTGTAAGTAGTCGTGATGACGAGCGTGCTGCGGTTATTCCACACCTTCAAGAAAAGGTCCTGCACTAGGTCTTCGGCCGTGGCGCGGTCCTGCACTACCCGGTAGATACTATTGCCCAGGGGCTGGTAAAACGACCGAAACAACAACTCCATGAAGGCTTCTCCTTCAGTGTGTTGCAGTGCCGCCAGCCGGCTTTCCAGTATGTCAGCTTTTTCCTCGGGAGGCATAGCTAGCCTAGCTTTTGTTCTGCCCTAACCTATCGGAAGGCCTTGCAAAAGTAGGCGGTGAAACACAAGGGGCTTATCACATAAGCATGTGATAAGCCCCTTGTGGCTGTATTACAATAAGAATGACTTGCTAAGTGAAGCCAAGTTAGTGGGCTTTAGCTTGCCCTAATTCCTTTCTTTTACCACGGGCTTATTCCCGTCTCTGGCGCGTTATCATCGCTGAAGAATTGGCTGGTCGGGCCATCGGGACCTAGCATGGCGGCCTTCACAACACGAGCGGCGGCATCGGACACCGTGCCAGGGCCGCTATGGTGGTTGAAGTCGGTGGCGGTGTAGCCAGGGTCTACGGCGTTGACCTTAAAGGGGGTGTCGCGCAGCTCGTACGCTAGCATGATGGTGTAGGCGTTCAGGGCTGCTTTAGAGGGCTGATAAGCTGCCCCTTTCACCGGATAATACTTCCAGGAAGGGTCGTTGTGCAGCGTGAGCGAACCTAGCCCCGAGGTGACGTTGATGATCCGCGGCTCGGGCGATTGGCGCAGTAGGTCGATAAAAGCCTGCGTCACTTCTATCACCCCAAAAACGTTCGTGTCGAACACCTCCTTGATCATGCTGATGCTGCTGGTAAGCGCCGGTTGCGACGGCTCTCCGAGAATGCCAGCGTTATTGATGAGCACGTCGAGCACCTGTGTCTTCTGACCTAGGGTCTGGCGAGCGGCGGCGATAGAGGCCCCGTCGGTTACATCAATCTGGATGGGTTCTACCTGCGATAAACCTTCCGCTTGCAATTGATCAACAGCCTGTTGGCCTTTTTGCAAGTCGCGGCTACCGAGGTACACGTGGTAGCCATTTTGTAGAAGCTGCCGAGCTGCTTCGAAGCCAATGCTCTTGTTGGCTCCCGTGATAAGTGCTGTTTTCATGGTCTAGTAGATTAACAGCACAAAACTACCGGGTGCCTCTGGCCCGGCTGTTGCCCATTCTGCGGTATCACTGGTACATTTTCCGGACGGAGGTGCGGTACTCAGCTGGCGCAACGCCCGTTTCGCGCTTAAAGAAGCGGTTGAAGTACGACGCATCCGAAAAACCTAGGTCGAAGGCTATTTCCTTCACCGATTGCGGGGTGTGAAATAATAGGCGCCGGGCTTCCAAAATCAACCGCTCGTGAATGTGCTTGATGGCCGGCTTGCCACTCTGGGCCTTTATCACTTCACTTAGGTGCCCCGCCGAAATATGCAGCCGTCCGGCGTACGCTCCTACCTCGTGCAGCTCACGGTAATACTCCTCAATGTGAGCCTGGTAGGTTTTCAGCAGCAGCTTATCGTCCGAGGGCTCGGTGGCGGTAAACTGCTCCGTGTACAGCCGGCTCAAGTATGTAAGCAACACCGTTAGGTAGGCGCTCAGCATCTGG
>Ga0325401_1001949_pt1 | contig 17977 bp, 17 predicted proteins | sample PopdelMetagenome_FD_205666 | JGI IMG/M metagenome (GOLD analysis project Ga0325401, IMG submission 205666) | Populus deltoides microbial communities from Bellville, Georgia, United States - Xylem-PdKOR-R2 | ecosystem: Host-associated > Plants > Phyllosphere > Stem > Wood/Secondary xylem | place... | reverse complement strand
ATTGCCTGACGTCGCGTAGTTCCGCCCTGGGCCTTGCCCTGACCGTTGCCTTCCCCGCCATGGCCGCCGACGCGCCGCCGACCGGCACCGGTCCCCTGGCCGTCACCGCCGCCGCGACGGCCACCGCCGCCGACGCCGCCGCCGAGCAGCAGTTCCGCAACCTGTTCCAGAGCTGGAAGCGGATGGACCGGGTGGGTCAGCCCGGCAACGGCGCCGCCTCCATCGCCATCCCCTCCGTCCAGCCCGTGTCCGAGCTGAAGTTCACCAGCAATTTCGGCATCCGTTCCGACCCCTTTACCGGCGGTGCGCGGATGCACGCGGGCGTCGACATTCCCGGCCCCGTCGGCACCCCCATCTACGCCACCGCCGACGGCATGATCGCCGCCGCCGAGCGGCACGGCGGATACGGCAACCTGGTCGAGATCAATCACGGCAAGGGCATCGCCACCCGCTACGGCCACCTGTCCAAAATCCTGGTGACACCCAATACCCGCGTGCATCGCGGCCAGGTGATCGGCCTGATGGGCTCGACCGGCCGGTCCACGGGCTCGCACCTGCATTACGAGGTGCGGATGGACGGCCGGGCGGTGAACCCGATCCCGTTCCTGACCACCGCCGACTACCTGCTGGCCGCGCAGGACCGCGCCGTCCACGCGGTGCCCGTGTCCACCAGCGGCCCCGCCGCACAGGACTGACGCGCACGACCGGGATGTGTGAGGGGAGGGGGCAGGTTGCCGCCTCCCGGCGCGCGGCCTATCTGTCGGCCATGACCCCGGACATCAGCCTATCGCCCTCCGCCGCCGCGCGCGTCGCCGCGGTCGCGGCCAAGCAGCACAAACCTGCCGTGCTGCGGCTGGCGGTGGACGGCGGGGGCTGCTCGGGGTTCCAGTACCGCTTCGGTTTCGCCGACGGGGCCGACCCCGACGATGTGGTTGTCGAAACCGACGGCGTGCGGCTGGTGGTCGACGCGGTCAGCATCGACCTGGTCCGCGGCGCGATGGTCGATTACGTCGAGTCGCTGGGCGGCGCGGCGTTCCGCGTGTCCAACCCGAACGCGGCATCGGGTTGCGGCTGCGGATCGAGCTTCGCGATTTGAGGGTCGCTACGTACAACGTCAACGGCATCAAGGCGCGGTTGCCGCGGCTGCTGGAATGGCTGGACGAGGAGCGGCCCGACGTGGCGCTGCTCCAGGAGCTGAAATCCACCGATGAAACCGTGCCCGACCGCGAGATACGCGAGCTGGGCTACGGCGCTATCTGGCACGGGCAGAAGGGGTTCAACGGCGTGGCGGTGCTGGCGCGCGGAGGGGACCCCGCCGAACGGCTGCGCGGCCTGCCGGGCGAGCCCGAGGACGACCATAGCCGGTATCTGGAGGCGGAGGTGGCGACGGCGGACGGACCGCTGATCGTCGCGTCCATCTATCTGCCCAACGGCAACCCGCGGCCCGGTCCCAAGTTCGACTATAAATTACGCTGGTTCGATCGGCTGGCGGCGCGCGCGCGCGTGATCCTCGCCGAAGAGCGGCCGGCGGTGCTGGGGGGCGATTACAACGTCATTCCCGACGACCGCGACACGTTCTCGGTTCGGGCGATGGCCGACGACGCGCTGACCCAGCCCGAGAGCCGCGGCGCCTATCGCCGGCTGCTGGCGCAGGGGTGGACGGACGCGTTGCGCAGCCGCCACCCGCGGGGCGGGCCCTGGACGTTCTGGGATTACCAGAACAATAGCTGGCCTGCCGATCGGGGCTTCCGGATCGACCACCTGCTGCTCAGTCCCCAGGCCGCCGACCGACTGGTGGATGCGGGCGTCGACCGCGAGCATCGCGGGCGGGAGCGAGCCAGCGACCACGCGCCCACCTGGATCGGCCTGCGCTAGTTCTTGAGCTTCCACCCGCGGCGCAGCAGCGCGTAGCACAGCGCGGCCAGCGCGAGATCGATCACCAGGATCACGATGCTGCCCACCACCACCGGCGAGTCGGCATCGCCCAGGAAGCCGTAGCGAAACCCGGAAATCACGTAAAAGAACGGGTTCAGGTGACTGAACGTCCGGAATGCGGGCGCCAGCTTGTCGACGGAATAAAAGGTTCCCGACAGCAGCGACAGCGGCGCGATGACGAAGTTGGTGACGGCGGCCGCGTGGTCGAACTTCTCGGCCCATATGGAGGTCAGCACGCCGAGCAGGCTGAGGAAGGCTGCGCCCAGGAAGCCGAACCACAACACCGCCAGCGGGTGGCGCGGCGTAACGTGCACGTCCGGATACAGCGCCATCGCCGCCCACACGATCAGCCCCACCAGGAAGGCGCGCGTCATCGCCCCCCCGACCAGCGCCGCCAGCAGTTCGCCCGTCGACAGCGGGGGTTGCAGGTAATCGACGATCGTACCCTGAATCTTGCCTACCAACAGGGAGAAGCTGGCATTGGCGAAGGCGGGACCCATCATGCCCTGGCTGATGATAAGGCCGGGCGCGATGAAGTCGGCGAACGCCACCGTCAGGCCGCCGACCTCGACCGGGCGCTTGGCCCCCGTCGCGACGGTGAACACGATCAGGAACAGCAGGGTCGTGATCGCGGGCGCCCACAGCGTTTGCAGCTGAACCTTGAAGAAGCGACGCACCTCCTTCACATAGAGTGTACGCAGGCCGCCCCAGTTGATGTTGCGGATCACCGGATCGCCCGGCGATCGCAGCCGATGCTGCGGCGGTGGATATTGGACCTGCCCGATCGGGGGTTGGCTGCTCATCGGACGGGGGCCTAGGGGCTGCCGGCCGGGGCTGCAACCCGCCCCCCTCGACGATCGGGCGACCGGGAACGGGATAGCCTTCACCGATGAGTTGGACCGACGAGCGCATTCAGTCGCTCAAGCGCATGTGGGAAGCCGGCCAGACCGCCAGCCAGATCGCCGAGGCGCTGGGCGAGGGGGTCAGCCGCAACGCCGTGATCGGCAAGGCGCATCGGCTGGGTTTGCAGGCACGGCCGTCCCCCGTCCGCGCCGCCGGCACCGCGGACGCCAAGGCCGAGACGCCGGCCGCACCTGCGCCCGCGCGTCCCGAGGCAGTGGTCGAGCCGACGCCGCCCGAGCCGGTCGTCGCAGAACCGGCGCGTGTCGATCCGTCGGCCCCCGCCGCGCCGCCGCCCGCCGCGGAGCCGGAGTCGGAGCCGGCGGCCGCCGCCCCGGTCCAGTCCCCGCCGCCCCCCGCCCCGGCCGCGCCCCCGGCGCCCATGCCGCGCCCCGAGCCGGTGCCGCAGACCATGCTGCGCTCCGTCGGACCCGGCGGCTTCCTGCGCCAGGCGCCGGGCGAGCAGCAGCCGCCGGCCACGCCCGCACCGCCGCGCCGGCTGGTCCCCGCCAAGCCCAGCCCCGAGATGGCGGGCAAGACATCGCTGCTCGACCTCAGCGACCGCGTCTGCAAATGGCCGCTGGGCCATCCGGGCGAGCCCGACTTTCACTTCTGCGGTGACAAGGTGAACCCCGGTTTTCCGTATTGCGTCGAGCATTGCGGCCACGCCTATCAGGCGCAGCTGCCGCGCCGCGACCGGCGCCCGCCGCCGCCGCTGCCCTTCGGTGGACCGCGGGTCCGCTAAGCCGGCCCGCTTCGCGTCGACGGCGATGTCGCCGCCGTCGGCACGCATTTTCCGGATCGGCCTTATCTACGTCAATTCCACAACCTCGATCCGGTCCCCCGTCACGCCCAGGTAGGGCGATCCGCAATATCCTCTTCGACAGATATCGGGGCGGGATAAGACATGACGCGGGGGATGCGATGTCGAATTAAGACAAATGCTGTTTCCTATACTCCGCTTTTCCTATCCTATGTTGGAGAGGATGAGTGTATGGGGATGGGGCGTCGGCCCTCACGTCGGATCCTGCGGACCAATCGCCGAGGCGCGGCGCTGGTCGAGTTCGCCCTGCTATTGCCCGTGATGATCCTGCTGGTGCTGGGGGGCATCGGCTACGCGCAATATCTGTTGCTGGCACACACCGTCCAACAGGTCGCAAGCGATGCGGCGCGCGCCACGGTGCAGGGTTTGGATCCACCCGAACGGCGCCGGCTGGCCGAGGAAAGTATCGGCGGGGCTTTGGCCCGCCTGCCGGAACTGAGTGCCGCCAAGCTGACGACGGACGTCGGCGAAGGCACGCCTTGGGTGACGGTACGCGTCACCTATGACGCGAGCGACCTGCCGCTGATACGGACCGGGGTGTTTCCCGCGCCGCCCGCGATGATCGTGCGGCGCGCGGTGATCCGGCAGGGGGGCTTCCTGTGAGGGTGACGGCACGTGTCCGGCGGCTGCTTTGGGATCGCGCGGGCGGCATCACGATTGTCGCCGCGTTCGCGCTGCCGGTGATGATCGGCGCGGCCGCGCTGGCGGTCGATATAGGATCGGCGGCCTTGGACGCGCGCCGGCTCCAGGGCATGGCGGACGCCGCCGCCCTCGCCGCTGCGCTCGACCCGTCCCAGGCGGAGGCGCTGGCCAGGGCGTCGGTCGTGGCGTCGGGCTGGACCCGGCCCGTCCGTATCGTCGCCCAACCCGGCCGATACTCCATCGACGCCGCGATCCCGGCACCCAAGCGTTTCATTCCCGACGCTGCGGCACTCGACGCCGTGCGCGTGACGCTTAACAGCGACACGCCGACGTTCTTCGCCCGTTTCTTCGGCCGCAGCACCATAACGCTGGCGCGGACGGCCACGGGTGCGCGCGAGCGATTGGCCGCGTTTTCGGTGGGCGGGCGGCTGGCGGGGCTCAATGGAGGCGTGCTGAACGCGTTGCTTTCAGCGATGACGGGGGGCGAGGTGCGGCTGAGCCTGGTCGACTATGAGGCGTTGGCATCCGCGAACGTCGACGCGACCGCGTGGCTGGACGCGCTGGCGATACGGTTGGGAGCGCAGGCGGCGAGCCGTGCCGATCTGCTGAATCGCACGGTCGACGCACAACCCGCGCTCGCGGCTTTGGGAGACGCGGTGGGGGGCGGGGCGGGCAACGCGATCCAGCGACTGGCGGCGAGTGTCGATGGGAGGCAGGTGAGGCTGGGCGACCTGATCGACCTCGGCCCCTACGCCGCCCGGGCCGGCGGGGGCGCGGGGCTGGTACAGCTGGACGCGCTGTCCGCCGTTTCGGCGATTCTGCGCGGTGGGGCCGGCCGGCAGACGATATCGTTCAACGCCGACGGCCTGTCCGGTCTGTCGGGCACGCGCGTAACCCTGGCCTTTGGCGAGCCCGAGCGCGGATCGCCCTGGGTCGCGATCGACGGGGCGGGGCAGGTGATCGTCCGCACCGCGCAGATGCGCGCGCTGGTGGTGGCAGAGCTGATCAGTTCGGGCTTGCCTGGCGTAAGCGGCTTGGCGTCCGTGCGCGTGCCGTTGTTCGTGGAGGCGGCGCGCGCCGAAGCGCGGCTCGCGGACATCGCATGCCCCGCGGCCGACCGCCGTTCCGTTACGTTGGAGGCGCGCGCCGCTCCCGTGTCCGCCGCCTTGGCCGAGGCGGAGGCGGCGCGGCTGGGCGACTTCTCGCGCGCGATGCCCTTGTCCGACGCGAAGCTGGTCCGGCTACCGCTGGTCGAGGTCACCGGCCGTGCCGATCTGGACGCGGGCGCGGCCGAGCCGTGGCAGCGCGTTCGCTTCGACTGGCCGGAGATACGCGACCGCACCGCCCACACCGTCACCACCGCCCGGCCGGTCGAGGGGGTCGCCCGTTCGCTCGCGTCCAACCTGAAGGTGCGGGCGCGCGTCGGGTTGCTCCTCCTGCCGCTGGACCCGTTGGCGCAGGCGGTGGCGGGGCAGGTGGCCGCGGCGGCACCGGCGCTCGATGCGCTGGTGGCGCTGGTATCGGGGGTCAGCGGCGTGCGGCTGGGGCAGGCGGACGTGCGCGTGACGGGGGTACGGTGCGGTACGGCGGCGCTGGTGGCCTGAACCTGCTTTGCGTCGCGGCACGCGCGCGCCTATGTTCCCGAAATGTCCGATCTGTTCGATGCCAAGGCCAGCACCGCCCCGTCCTACGACGCGTCGTCGATCGAGGTGCTGGAGGGGCTGGAGCCCGTCCGTCGCCGGCCCGGCATGTACGTGGGCGGCACGGACGAGCGCGCGCTGCACCACCTGGCGGCCGAGGTGCTGGACAACGCGATGGACGAGGCGGTGGCCGGCCACGCCACGCGCATCGAGGTGACGCTGGAGCCGGGCGATCGGCTGACCATCACCGACAACGGCCGCGGCATCCCCGTCGACCCGCACCCCAAGTTCCCGGACAAGTCGGCGTTGGAGGTGATCCTGTCGACGCTGCACTCGGGCGGCAAGTTCGCCGGCAAGGCGTACGCCACCAGCGGCGGCCTGCACGGCGTCGGCGTGTCGGTGGTCAACGCGCTGTCGTCCGACACGGTGGTGGAGGTCGCGCGCGAGCGGCGCCTGTACCGCCAGCGGTTCGCGCGCGGCGTGACGCTGGGCCCGCTGGAGGAGCTGGGCAACGCGCCCAACCGGCGCGGCACGTCCGTGGCGTTCGTGCCCGACGCGGAGATCTTCGGGCCCGACCTGCATTTCAAGCCCGCCCGCCTACACCGGCTGGCCCGGTCCAAGGCGTACCTGTTCGCGGGCGTCGAGATACGTTGGCATTGCGACCCCTCGCTCCTGTCTGACGACACCCCGGCGGAGGCGGTGTTCCAGTTCCCCGGCGGCCTGTCCGATCACCTGCGCGAGCAGCTGGGCGGCCGCGAATGCGCCACCGCCGACTTTTTCGCCGGGTCGCAGGAGTTTCCGAACGCCCAGGGGCGCGTCGAATGGGCGGTATCCTGGCCCTTATGGTCGGACGGCGGCTATAGCTGGTACTGCAACACCATCCCGACGCCCGACGGCGGCACGCACGAGCAGGGCTTGCGCCAGGCGCTGGTCCGGGGTCTGCGCCAGTTCGGCGAGCTGGTGAACAACCGCCGCGCCAAGGAACTGACCGCCGACGACGTGATGGTCGGCAGCGAGCTGATGCTGTCCGTGTTCATCCGCGACCCCCAGTTCCAGTCGCAGACCAAGGATCGGCTTACCAGCCCGGAAGCGGCGGGGCTGGTCGAGAAGGCGGTGCGCGACCATTTCGACCATTGGCTGGGCCACAACATGGAGCGCGGTCGCGCGTTGCTGGGCTACGTGGTCGACCGCATGGACGAGCGGCTGCGCCGCAAGCAGGAGCGCGAGGTCAAGCGCAAGACCGCGACCTCCGCGCGCAAGCTGCGCCTGCCCGGCAAGCTGACCGACTGTTCCGCCGACGCGCCCCAGGGTACCGAGCTGTTCATCGTCGAGGGGGATTCGGCGGGCGGCAGCGCCAAGCAGGCGCGCGACCGCAAGACGCAGGCGATCCTGCCCATCCGGGGCAAGATCCTGAACGTGGCGTCGGCCACGTCCGCCAAGATCCTGGCGAACCAGGAGATCGCCGACCTGATCCAGGCGCTGGGCTGCGGCGTGCGCAAGGATTGCGACGTGGCGGGCCTGCGCTACGAGCGGGTGGTCATCATGACCGACGCCGACGTGGACGGCGCGCACATCGCGACGCTGCTGATGACGTTCTTTTTCCAGGAAATGCCGGACTTGGTGCGGCGCGGGCACCTCTACCTCGCCCAGCCGCCGCTCTATCGCCTGACCGCCGGGGCCAAGTCGCTCTACGCGCGCGACGACGCGCACCGCGCGCAGCTGGAGCGCACGGCGTTTCGCGGCAAGCGGGTGGAGGTGGCGCGTTTCAAGGGCCTGGGCGAGATGAACCCGCAACAGCTGCGCGAGACGACGATGGATCCCGGCTCGCGCTCGATGATCCGCATCACCTTGCCGCAGGAATATGAGGAGCGGGCAGGGGTCAAGGATCTGGTCGACCGGCTGATGGGCAACAACCCGGCCCACCGCTTCCACTTCATCCAGGAGAACGCGGCCCGGCTGGACGAGGAAGCCATCGACGCCTGAGAAGCGTTGATGACCCATGTTCGTCGGCGATTACAACCAATGGGCTCCCCCGCCGCCCGAGGAACCGCCGCCGCGGCGGCGCATGACCCCGCGCGACGAGCGCGTGCTGGCGCGCATCCTCCTGTTCAACGTGTTGCTGCTGCTGGCCGCGCCGATCGGCGGCGCGACGATCCTGCAACCCCTGCTGGCCTGGTGGTGGGGATAGCGCCGGACGATCCGACCGGATCGGCTGGACTCGCGGCGCGGGCTGATTAAGCTGTCCGTCGAAGCGGCGTGGGGACGCCGTATGGGGGAGAGGGCAGATGAGATCGACGATCGCGCTTGCGTGCGTGCTGGCCGCGGTGCCGGGTCCGGGTTGGGCGCAGGCCACGCGGACCGACTGGGTGCCAGTCGGCGGCACCCCTACGAAACCCGTGCCCCAGGCGCCCGTCGATCCCGATGCCTCACCCGAGGAGATCGCCCAGGACGCCGCCCGCGATCTCAAGGACAATCGCTTCTACAACAGGCCCGGTGCTACCCGCGAGCAGTACAATGCCGACTGGCAGACGTGTCGGCTGATCGCGCGGGGGTCGCGGACGCCGGCCGGTGTCGTACCCTATAACTACAACCCCGCGCTGGTGTCGCCGATGGCGGCGGCGGCCGGCGGAGCGATCGGCGGACTGATCGCGGGCGCGATCCAGGAAGGCGCGCAGCGTCGCGCCAACCGGCGCAGCTGCCTGTTGATCCGCGGCTGGCGGCTGGTGGAACTGCCCGCGGTCGAGACGGCGCGCGTGGCGGCGATGACCGACGCCGATCGATCGAGCTACTTCGATACGATCGTCGGCGCCACCGCCGTCAAGGGAGAGGTGACCGAGCGGACCAGCTTCGCTCTGGCGCCCGACCCGGAGTTGAACCTGGACGGTCCCGTACCCGGCCCCGGCGCGGTCTGGCTGGGCAAGAAGGTGGATCCCGCCGCGCCCGTGACGCTGGCCCCGAACGAGGCGGCGGTGGTGCTGACCTTTCGCCGGCCCGACATCGACAGCGCCGGACGGTCGGGCCGGGTCGACATGGCCCGCTACGACGCCGAACACGGCGACCTGATCTACAAGCCCAAGGGCGCCAAGAAGGCCGGCGATACCACCACCTACTTCCTCTCCACCGCCAGCCGCGACCGCAACAGCCCGCTGGAAGTCCACGTCGTCAAGGTCACGCCGGGCGATTACGTGCTGACGGGCACGGCGGTGGGGCCGTTGCTGGTGACGACCACCAACTGCTTCGGGGCGCCGACGTTCGGCCTGCGCGCGGGTGAAGTGGCCTATGTCGGCGACTTCGTGCCGCTGATGAAGGCCAGGAACAGCCAGGGGCAGGAGGTGAACACGCTCGCCTATGCCAGCCACGTCGAGGACGCGCGCGCGGTGCTGGCCGCCAAGCAGCCGGCCATCGCCGCCCTCATGAAGCCTGCGACCTTGCGTAACGGCGCCACCTACGCGTGTTCGGCGATCACCATGGATCGGTGGGACCTGCCCGGCATCGCTGCGGCGCCCGCGGCGAGCCCCGTGACGGCTCCGCTCACGGCCGGAGTCGCCGCGGCGTCCTGACCTGTCGGCGTCATCGCCCCGGCGGCCTGCGTCGCAGCGTCGCCGGCGCGGTGCCGACCACCGCCGTTCCGCCGCCCCGACCGTCGTCTGTGAACAGGACCAGCGTCAGCCGATCCGCCCCGACCAGCTCGATCCCCTCCGGCGCCGGCCGCCAGGCGACCGCGGTGGCCGGCACCGCGCCGTCCAGACAGGCGCCGCCGTTCAGGACGTAGGCGTTGGCCGTCTCCACGCGCTCGGTCCGAAGCGTCATCGGGCATGTGCGGGTGCCGATCACGACTTCCCACGCACCGGCGACGTCCGCCGGCTCGGCCATGCGCAGGCTGACGCGGTTCGTCTCCATAACGGCTCCACTCACGGCAGGGGCGGCATAACCTATTGCAATAAAACAAGTTAGAATCGACAAGGTCGATGCACCTGTCGCGATACGTCCGCCGCGTCGGCGTGCGGGGGCGTGGGTAGCGGTCGCGAGGGAAACGCGCCGAGACCCGTCGACCGGGAGAGAATGATGCGTTGGGAACCGCAATTCGTTGCCGCCGATGAAGTTACCTTGTGGCAGAGCCTGAACCTCGTATCCGGTGATGCCGGCCGACCTTTCGTGTCCGCCATGAACGATCGCGAGCCGCTTATGTGCCGCTGCCCGTCGTGCGCCGGGGGCGCTGGGCCGGATACCAGCCACGCCAACGTGCCCTTCGCGGCGCTCAACGTCGACGAGCGGGGCGACAGCGGACCGAACGGAAAGGCGTCGCTGACCACCTCCGAGGCTGCGGCGCAAATCGGTCGCGCCAATCAGACCTGGAACGGGTCCACGCTGGGCCAGTCGGCCGAGGTCACCTACGCGTTTCGCGCATCGGCGCCAGCCGCCATGCCCAACGGCACGTCGGGCTTCTCGGTGTTCAACGCCGCGCAGATCGAGCAGACGCGGATCGCGCTGCAATCCTGGTCGGACGTGGCGGGGATCACCTTTCGCCAGGTCACGGGCACCAACGGTTATTCCAACAACGCGCAGATGCTGTTCGGCAATTACGCGCAGGGCGCGTCGGGGGCGGCGGCCTTCGCCTATTACCCCGGCAACGGCGTCGGAGGCGACAGCTGGTACAACAGCAGCCTCAGCTACAATCGTGCGCCCGACAACCTGAACTATGGCGGGCAGGTGTTGGTGCACGAGATCGGTCACGCTCTCGGGCTGGGCCATCCGGGAGACTATAACGCCGGCAACGGATCGCCGACCTACGCCAACAGCGCGCAATATTACGAGGATACGCGTCAATATTCCGTCATGAGCTATTGGTCGGAAACGAACACGGGCGGCAACAACGGCGGCTATTACGCGGCGGCACCCCTGATCGACGACATCGCCGCCGCCCAGCGGCTGTACGGCGCCAACATGACCACGCGGATCGGCGACACGGTGTACGGGTTCAACTCGAACACCGGCCGCGACTATTATTCCGCCGCGACATCGTCGTCGCCGCTGATCTTCGCGGCTTGGGACGCGGGCGGCAACGACACGTTCGATTTTTCCGGCTACTCGCAGAACCAGCTGATCGACCTCAACGACGGCAATTTCTCGAACGTCGGCGGGCTCGTGGGGAACGTGGCGATCGCCGTCGGCGTGACGATCGAGAACGCGGTCGGCGGCAGCGGCGCGGACCGCATCCTCGGCAACGAGGCGGCGAACACCATTCGCGGCAACGCCGGCAACGACACGATCGTCGGCGGCGGCGGCGCGGACATGCTGTACGGCGGCGCGGGGGCGGACGTGTTCGCCTATACGGCCCTGTCGGACTCCACGGCCAACGCGCGCGATCAGATCCTCGACTTCACGTCGCGCAGCGATCGCATCGACTTCTCGGCGATCGACGCCAACCCCAATGCGGCGGGGGATCAGGCCTTCACCCGCGTCGGCGCGTTTTCCGGACAAGCGGGCCAGGCGGTGTTCGCCTATAACGGGTCGACTGGCGTCACCACCATCAGCCTGGACGGCAACGGCGACCGCGTGGCGGACCTGGTGCTGAACGTTCGCGGCCAGGTCGATCCGATCGCCGACATCGTGTTCTGAGGCAAGGCTAACCGGCGGCCGGCGGTTCGTCCGTCGGCCGTCCCAGCCGGTATTCGGTCAGCACCTGCCACCCGGTCAGGAACAGCGCGCCGGCCAGCGGCCCCACCACGATGCCGCTCAACCCCACCAGGTCGATGCCGCCCAGCGTCGTCACCAGCACCAGCCAGTCGGGGATGCCCGTGTCGCGGCCGACCAGGATCGGGCGCAGAACGTTGTCGGCCATGCCGATCACCAGCACGCCCGACCCGATCACCACCGCGGTCTGCCAGACGGCCCCGGTCGCCGCGAGATAGACCGCAACCGGCGCCCAGATGATCGCCGGGCCGATGGCGGGCAGCAACGCCGCGATCGCCATCAACACGCCCCATAGCAGCGCGGCCGGCAACCCCACGATCCAGAAGGTGATCGCGCCCAGCGCCCCCTGCACCAGCGCCACCACGCCCGACCCCTTGATGGTCGCGCGCGACACGGCGACGAACTTGTCCGCCAGCCGCTGCGACACGTCCGGCGCCAGCGGCAGCGATCGGACCAGGGCCGGCCCCAGCCGCTCGCCGTCGCGCAACAGGAAAAAGGTGACGTAGAGGCCGACGCCGAACGCCAGCAGGAAGGCGGCGGCGTTGGCCCCGATCGAGAAGGCGCGCTGGGTCAAGGTGCTGGCGCTGCTCGACACCGCGCGGGTCAACTGCGCCTGCGCCCGCTCGAACGTGCCGAAGCCCGCGCTGTCGAGCCAGCCCTGGACCCGGAGCGGCAGGGCGTCGTGGACCTGGCCGAAATAGGCGCCGAAGTCGACGCGGCCGCTGCGTATCTGATTGTACAGGGTGGCCGCCTGGTCGACGACCAGGCTGGCGACGATCAGCGCCGGGATCACCACCGCCACGGTGATGATGAGCAAGGTGGCGGCGGCGGCGGCGTTGCGGTGGCCGGGCCAGCGGGCCAGGATGCGCTGGAACAGCGGCTGAAACAGCAGGGCCGCCAGCGCTGCCCAGAACAACGCGCCCGCGAAGCTGGAAACGACCAGCCCCAGCATCAGGGTGATGAACACCAGGAACGTGACGAGCCCGCCCCGTTCGAAGCGCGTCCTGCCGTCGTCCATCTCGTCTCGTCCTCCCGCGGTCGGGAGGGCAAGCGCGTCAGGCGGGAATTCGTTGCACCCCCTTAACGAAGGCCGGCGTCAGTGCAGCTTGGCGAGCGACAGGCCGTCCTGCTTGGCGCGTTCCTTGACCGACTCTTCGCTGCGGGTCAGCGCCTTGGCGATCGCGCGCAGCGACTGGCCCTTCTTGGCGAGCGTGTGGAGCTTCTGAAGCTCGTCGGGGCGCCAGGGCTGGCGGTGGCGTTCGAAGCGTTCGGCCATGACGCGTCCCTATACCCGGCGCGCGCGGGGGCCGCCAGCGCGCGGCGGACGCGCGGACGGCGGACGGGCGGGGCGGGGTCCGGGCCGCGGCCCCGACCGGGCCACGGGGCCGGGCGCGCCGCGCATGGGCTCGATCCGCACCTCGTCGGCGTCGGTCGCGGCGCTCTGCGCGACGGCGGTGGCGAAGCGGCCGGCGGCGGCGGGGCTGATCTGGAACATCGTCTCGTTCGGCGCGATGCGGATCGCGCCCACGTCCTGCCGCGACACGCGGCCCAGCCGGCACAGCAACGGCAGCAGCCAGCGCGGATCGGCGTTGTGACGGCGGCCGACGTTCATGCGGAACCAGGGGGCATCGCCGAAATCTTCGCGCTGGGGGCGCTGGTCGGGGACGCCGCCGCCTTCCATCAGCTCCTCGGGCGCGGGCAGCTTGCGGCGATGTTCGCGGACCAGTGCCGCGGCCAGTTCCTCGGCCGGGCGCTGTGCCAGCAATTCGGCGGCGAGCGCCAGCTCGTCCTCCTCGAACGTCTGCGGCTCCAGCAGCGCGGCCAGCATCCGCTCGCGATCCTTGGCGCGCACCTCGTCGGGGCCGGGGGCGGCGATCCATTCGGCCTGGATACGCGCGCCTCGCAGCACGCCCTCGACCCGGCGGCGGCGGGGATAGGGGACGACCAGCACCGCCGTGCCCTTGCGACCCGCGCGGCCGGTGCGGCCCGAGCGGTGCTGCATCGTTTCCGCGTCGCGGGGCAGCTCGACGTGGATCACCAGGCTGACGGTGGGCAGGTCGATGCCGCGCGCCGCCACGTCGGTGGCGACGCAAACGCGCGCGCGCCCGTCGCGCAGCGCCTGGAGCGCGGCGTTGCGCTCGTTCTGGCTATGCTCGCCCGACAGCGCCACGGCTGCGAAGCCGCGCTCGACCAGGCTGGCGTGGAGGCGGCGGACATTGTCGCGCGTGGCGCAGAACAACAGCGCCGTCTCCGCCTCGTGCAGCCGAAGCAGGTTGATGGTCGCGTGCTCGACGTCGGCGGGCGTCACGGCCACCGCCTGATAGGCGATGTCAGCGTGGCCGCGCTCGCCTTCGGTGGCGGCGATGCGCAGCGCGTCGCGCTGGTAGCGCTTGGCGAGCGCCGCGATCGGGCCGGGCAGGGTGGCGGAGAAGAGCAGCGTGCGCCGTTCGGCCGGCGCGCCGTCCAGTATCTCCTCCAGGTCCTCGCGAAAGCCCATGTCGAGCATCTCGTCCGCCTCGTCCAGCACCGCGACGCGGAGCGAGGACAGGTCGAGCGCGCCGCGCTCCAGATGGTCGCGCAGCCGGCCGGGCGTGCCAACCACCACGTGCGCGCCGTGGCTCAGCGCGCGCCGTTCCCGGCCGGGGTCCATGCCGCCGACGCAGGAGACGATGCGCGCGCGGACGCCGGCGTAGAGCCATTCCAGCTCGCGCGCGACCTGCAACGCCAGTTCGCGCGTGGGGGCGATCACCAGCGCCAGCGGCGCGCCCGCGGGGGGCAGAGTGCCGTCCGTGCCGTCGACCAGCTGCGCCGCCATGCCCAGCCCGAACGCCACCGTCTTGCCCGATCCCGTGCGCGCGGACACCAGCAGGTCGCGCGTCGGCGCGTCCGCGTCGAGGACGGCGGCCTGAACGGCGGTCAGTTGATCGTAGCCGCGCGCGGAAAGCGCGTCCGACAGGGCGGGCGGGAGATTCTCGAACGTCATGTGAACCCCCCAAATGGTCCCGGAAGCATCCTGACGCAAGCAACCGGTCCATGCCGGTTGCGTCCCGACCGGGGAACATCCAGACACGGCGCCATGTCCGCCGTTGAAATATCAGGGCTCGCCAAGCGTTTCGACGCGGTCGCCGCGCTTCATCCCACCGACCTGTCGATCGAGGCGGGCGAGCTGGTGGTGGTGGTGGGGCCGTCCGGATGCGGCAAGTCGACGCTGCTCCGACTGGTGGCGGGGCTGGACGAGCCGACGGAGGGCAGCATCCGCATCGGCGGGCGCGACGTGACGCGCGCGGCGCCCGCCGACCGGGGTCTGGCGATGGTGTTCCAGTCCTACGCGCTCTACCCGCACCTGACGGTGTTCGAGAACATCGCCTTTCCGCTCCGCACGCAGCGGCGACCCAGGGCGGAGGTCGACGCGCGCGTGCGCGACGTGGCCGCCTGGCTGGAACTGACGCCGCTGCTGGACCGGCGGCCGCGCGCGCTGTCGGGCGGGCAGCGCCAGCGGGTATCGATCGCGCGCGCGGTGGTGCGCGAGCCGCAGGTGTTGTTGCTGGACGAGCCCTTGTCCAACCTGGACGCCACCTTGCGCGCGCAAATGCGTCACGAGTTCGCACGCCTGCACCAACGTCTCGGCGCCACCATGATCTACGTAACCCACGACCAACTCGAGGCAATGACCTTGGCCAACCGGGTGGTGGTGATGTCGGGGGGGCGCGTCGAGCAGGCGGGGCCGCCTATGGAGGTGTATCGCCGCCCGGCGTCCGTCACCGTCGCGCGCGCCATCGGCTCGCCCGCGGTCAACCTGCTGCCCGTCCGGATCGAGGCGGCGGACGGGACGGGTGCCACGGTACGGCTGGCGGACGGGGCGACCCTGCGCGTCGCCGTGCGCGTCCCCCCGGATGCGGTCGGCGAGCCGGCGACGCTGGGGGGGCGACCGGAGCATCTGTATGCCGACGACACCGGGCCGTTCGCAGGCGCGGTGGAGTTGTTCGAGCGACTAGGCCCGCTCAGCTTCGCCTATCTGGGGGGCGGCGAGGGCGACGCGCTGATCGCGCAGTTGCCCGGCGACCGGGCGATCGCATTGGGGGAGCGGCTGGCCTTCGCCATCGCCCCCAACGACGCCATGCTGTTCGATGCGGAGGGCCGCGCCTTTCCGCCAGCCTAGCCCTTGACGCTGCCCCCCAGCAGGCCGGTCAGGTAATAGCGTTGCAGCGCCAAAAAGATCAGCAGGATCGGCAGCGTCGTCACCACCGACGCGGCCATCATCAGCTCACCGTCGGCCGCGTGTTCGCGCGCGATGGAGGCGACGGCGATCGGCAACGTGTAGTGGTGCTGGTCGGTCAGCACGATCAGTGGCCACAGGAAGTCGTTCCAGCTGGCCAGGAACAGGAACAGCGCCAGTGTCACGACCACGGGCGTCAGCAGCGGCAGCACGATGACCGCGAAGATGCGTCCCTCGCTCGCGCCGTCCAGACGGGCGGCGTCGATCATCTCGTCCGGCACCGCCAGCGTCGCCTGGCGCACGAACAGCACCGCGAAGATGCCTGCCAGCGAGGGCAGCACCGCGCCGGCATAGGTGTTGACCAGCCCCAGCTCGCGAAAGATCAGGAACAGCGGCAGCATCGCCACCTGGCCCGGCACCACCAGCGCCGCTAGCAGCATCCGCAGCAGCCGCTCCCGCCCGCGAAAGCACAGCTTGGCGAAGGCGTAGCCCGCGGGCACGGTCAGGATCAGCGCGAAGAAGGTGGCGGTGGCCGCCACCCACAGGCTGTTCCCCAGCGCGGGCAGGATGCGGTAGTCGAACCAGGCACCGTCGTACATTCGCCGCGCCAGCAGTTCGTGATAATTCTCCAGCGACCAGCGCGACGGCCATAGCGGTGGCGGCGAGGTGCCGGACTCGCCGCGCGGCATGAACGACACCAGCACCATCCACACCAGGGGCGCGGCGGTGACGATCGCGGCGGCGGCGGCCAGCGCGTTCATCACCAAGGTGCGGGCGCGCGGCAGCTTTAGAGCCATTCGCGCCGCCGCCCGACTCTGACCTGCACCAGCGTGACCGCCAGGATCATCGCGAACAGCACCAGCGCCACCGCGCTCGCCTGACCTAGGTTCCACCATTTGAAGCCTTCGTCGAACATGAAGTAGAGGATGGTGGTGGTGCTTTGCGCCGGCCCGCCCAGCGTCATCACATAGGGCTCGGTGAACAATTGCAGGAATCCCGCTACGCTCATCACTGCGGCCAGCAGCAGCGTGGGGCCGATCGCCGGCAGCGTCACGTGGCGGAAGCGCCGCCACGGTCCGGCGCCGTCCAGCCGCGCGGCCTCCATCAGCTCGCCCGACACCGCCGACAGCGCGGCGGTGAACACGATCATGTTGTAGCCGAACACCTTCCACGTCACGAACAGCAGGATCGATGGGATCGACAGATGCGGGTCGCCCAGCCAGTCGACGCCCGGCAACCCGACGGCACCCAGCGCGCGGTTGAGCAGGCCGTAGCGTTCGTTGAACAGGAAGCGCCAGACGACCGCAGTGGCGACCACGCTGGTGACGTAGGGGGCGAACAGGATCACCCGCCACAGCGGCTTCCACCGCACGGTCGCGTCCGACAGCAGCAGCGCGGCCGCCAGGGATGCCACGATCGCCATCGGCACGCCCAGCGCCGCGAACGCCAGCGTGTTGCCCAGCGCGCGCCAGAACAGCGGATTGTCAGCCAGCTCGCGGAAATTGCCTAGGCCGACGAACGATAGGTTCGCCCAGTCGGCGAGCGCGTAGACGCTGTAATCGGTAACGCTCAGCGTCAGCGCTAGCGCGGTCGGCAGCACGAACACCAGCGCGATCACCGTCAGCACGGGCAGCGTGAACGCCAGTCCGGCGCGTTGCTGGCGCGTCACGCGATCCGCCCCGCGTCGACCAGCGCGCGTCGCCGGGCCAGGATGCGGTCGGCGCGCCGGTCCATCTCCGCCAGCCCCTCCTCCAACGTCGCCAAGCCGCGTACCACGCGTTCGGCGACCAGCTGCACCTCCAGCCGGATGCGCTCCCACTCGACGACGTCGGGCGACGGGGCGGGGACGTCCGCTTGGGCGACGAAAGGGCGCAGCAGTGGGTTGCGCATCTGGGGCGTGTCCCACGCGGAGGGGCGGGCGGGCAGCTTGCCGATCAGGCGTTGCAGCCGCAATTCCGCCGGCACGGTGGTCAGGTAGCGGACCAGCGTCCAGGCCTGGGCAGGGCGACGCGCGCGCGCCGTGACGGCCAAGCTGGTGCTGACCGACGATACGGGGCCGGGACCGGTGGGGCCGGGCATCCGCGTTACCGCCCAGCGTTCGCGCGGGATCAGATGGGCGCGGCGGTG
>Ga0325401_1001948_pt1 | contig 17980 bp, 8 predicted proteins | sample PopdelMetagenome_FD_205666 | JGI IMG/M metagenome (GOLD analysis project Ga0325401, IMG submission 205666) | Populus deltoides microbial communities from Bellville, Georgia, United States - Xylem-PdKOR-R2 | ecosystem: Host-associated > Plants > Phyllosphere > Stem > Wood/Secondary xylem | place... | reverse complement strand
GTTGAAAACCACACCGATTTCACCCGAAATGACTATTTTTAATTTGGCCCTTAAACTTCTGACATTTAACAATTAAGTCCCTGATTTAATTAATTAAACAATTCCAAGTTCAATTAAGTCCCCAAACTTCCAATTCTTCCAATTTTTTACCAAATTGACTCCCAAATTTATAATTCAATCCTTATTAGTCCCTAAACTTTCAATTTGTGTTGTCTTAATCCCATCTTCAATTCATTCATTTTTTATTTCTCATTATATATATATATATATATATATATTTGAAAATTCAAAAATTGGATTATGACATTATGATTAAACCTAAAACCTTCTTTTTAACTATACTGAGGAAACATATCCACCATTCGACACCGTGCACGTCACGACATACTTAAAAAAGAGTTTATCGAGAAATACTTATTTTGATTTCATATAGAGAACCCTATGTTTCTTACAAAACCATGTTAGAAAATATGGTTGACTCAACTTCTAGTTCTAGCAATATACATGAGTTTATGTATGACAATAGTAATCTTTAAAGGCGTATGGTGATGGATGCAATGATAATGAATCAAGATTATTTGCATGAAGGTTCACGTAATATCTATTTAGATGAAAAACCAAATATAGATATAGTTAGGTGTGTTGAACTTTTGAAAGATTCTGATGAACTATTATGCGATGATTGTATAACTCACAGTAAATTATCGATCATTGTACAAGTGTATACCATGAAGTCAAATTATGGTTTAAGTAAGACTGATTATGATATGATCCTCTAATAGAAAGAATGCATGTTACTTGAAGGGAATAGACTGAAAAATAACTTTTATACTACAAAATCCACGATGAAACTTTTTGGCCTAAAATACTAAAAATTTGATATGTATCCAAACTTTTGTATGTATCATGATAAATATGAAAATTTTATCGAGTTCAAAGCCTGTCATCACTCGATATAAATCAAATATTGGTAGAGGAAGGAAACTTATTGCATACAAAAATATAAGATACTTCCCAATAACTCCTAGGCTACAAAGGTGTCTCTAAAGACTGTTAAGCATATGACATGGAATCATTCACAAGATGAGGTGGATGGAGTCATGATGCACATTTTCAATGGTGAAAATTAAAAGTAGTTTAATAGGGTGCATCCTTAGTTTTTAAAGGAACCACAAAACATATGTTTGATATGTCAACATATGGATGTAATCCATTTGGATCTTTTACTGCACCATATTCTTATTGGCTGGCCAAACTAACAAGGTACAAATTGTTCCAGGGATGTGTATAAAGACAGAACTCATATTCTTATTTACGATCATACATAGTCCTTATAATCTAGGTATCAATATAAATGTCTATCTTCAAATATTAATTGATGAGTTAAATTAGTTATGGTTAATTGAGGCTTTGACATATTATGTCTCGAGGAAACATAATTTTCAAATAAAGATAACTTTGATGTGTACTATAAATGATTTTTTTGTATATGAGATGGTTTTAGGTTGGAGCACATATGAAAAACTAGCTTATCTATATTGTATGGATATTAATAATAATGCATTTACCCTAATCAATGATGGTGAAACATTTATTTTTAATTGCCACAAGAGATTTTTAAGTCATTATCAATTCATAACAACATAAGTAACTAGGCTCAACCTTGTTCCCAAGAGAGTCCCCATTCTGTCATATCATGATAGACATGGCAACAAAGGTTTAAAATATGTAAGGAACTAAAATAATTGGGGTGCTCCTTAATAATACAAGGAAACTAGGAATCCTAAAATTGACACTTGGTTTTTCAAAGATTCAAGTTCTGGGTTAGTTATGCTTAAGGGAGGGTAGACACCACCCTAAATTGCAACACCTTTTCTATTTTGGTCATTGGTCCTTAACTCTTCTAATTTTGGTCAAATTGAATCCTAACTTGATTTTTCTTTCAATTACACTTTTGATTGAACAAATTAAGCCATTCCAAGTTTTTACTTCTTTCATTTAGGTCCTTAGCTCTAATTTATGCAATTTTACCATATTCTTCATTTTTTTCCTCTTCAATTAGGCCCTTAATTGATAAAATTGGACTTTTAAACTTTTTCCACTTTCTTCATATTGGCCCTCAAACTTCTAATTTATGCAGTCATGACCAATTTCAATCCTTTTTCTTTATTTTCTTTAGTAAGGCCCCTAAATTGCTTGTCTTTATGATTTCCTAACCAATTGTAGATTTTCCCCCACTTGATTATGGCCAAAAATATTTTTTTTTGAATTTTGAATTTTTTAGATTTTTCTGAAAGAAAATATTTTTTGGAAAATTTGAGAAAATTTTGGGTGATCCAAAATTGTGGTATGATAACACCTTTCAATAAGGAAACTAAGATTTGCCCACTAACCTTGCAAAGACATCCAAACAAGTTGATTGAGTAGAATCCCTATAATTAATTAATAATCTTAAGTTATGGATCATCTATACACATCATTACCAATAGCGTACTAAACATTCTTAAGGAAAGAAAAGCTTAACCTATTAGGACCAAATGTAACCTAATCATAATTTTATATTGGACTAAGTAGAAAAAAATAGGTTCATGTAGTTCTATGTCCATATAAAAGAAATGATGGAACCCTAAAGTTTATTTATACTTGTTTTGAAAAATTCATATGGTTTAGAGAAAACAAATCTTGAGAGTCACTTGTTATTTGATAGGTGCAAAGAAGAGGAGTAAAGTAAATTGACCTTAAAGGTGTGAAGTTTCATTCTGTTTTCTTGATTTTAAGGTAAGAAATGTGAATCCCTTTTATTTAGAAAAGGTTTTGGGTTGATTAAAGTTTACTCTATATGAAAGGTGCATAAAATTGAGATATAAATGGTATTTCTATGAATGAGAAATATGATGAATATGGTAGATTATATGATATTTTAATATGGATTAAGAGTATTTAATGACTGTTTAATGGTATGAAAGTAGTAGGTTAATAAATAGGTATAAAAGTGAGAAGTTGTTAGTTTAAGTATTTAACAAAGGCTTATGTTCAACCCAAAACCTGTATCGAATAAATATATTTTTTACTCACATTTTATATTTAGATTCTATATAGTTTTTAAGACCATAAACAATGCATTAATCTGATCTGTATAGAGAAAATTATGGTGTGGATAGTAAAGGATGTGCAAGTTGTCTAGTAGCAATGCCCAACAATAATTTTAGGGTTTATTATAAATTATATAAAAGAAATTACTAGTTGAATCATGTAGGGATGGAAAGATAATTAAGTTTAGTTTACAACCTAAAAAAAGAAAAGAATTTTGAGTTTTCTAGAATAGACAGTGTGTAGTTAATACATTATTGTAGTTAAGTGTTAGAGGGACTTGAATGACTTATATGATTGTGAATAAGTTGTTTGAATTGAGATTTTGGATTTCAATTGTTTTGTTTTAATTATTTTAAGTTTGTATACTATATATTATTGTAGTTAAGTGTTTTAGTCATGTTTTGCTCCCTCTTTTTATGTTGTGATGTGTATGATTCTTTTAGAAAAAACTTAAGTTACATTACATTAAAGGAAAAAAAACAAAGTTGTTCTCATTTTCTTATACATTACTTGTCTCTTCAGGGTTTTTATATTCCAAAACATTATAAGGCATGTTGTTTTGCTACATTGCTCTCAAAAGTGTGGTAACAATTTTAAAACACCAAGGAAATTAAAGCATTAAAAGAAATAGGGCGTGATAGCAAGTTGTGCATAAAGGATTTGGCTTATTGATTCCTTTTTTCCAAAAAAACCTATAATGATCAAGTAGTTTAGGGTTTTTGTTTTCTTTACTCGATGTTAATTGCATGTTTGATAAATATGGATATATTACTGCTTTGTAACTTGAAAATAAAATCATTAAATCATCTATTTTTAGAGATTAACATAAAAATCGATGAAATCACCTAATTTTAGGAATTTACATTTAATTTTTTCTAAATCAACAAAATCACTTATTTTGGGGGATTAACGTCAATTTTTTTTGAAATTGATGAAATCACTTATTTTTAGGGATTTACATAAAAAATTTCATAAATCGATTAAATCATCTAGTTTTAGAGATTTAGGACTAACATCATGCTTTTTTGATGAGTCGTCTATTGTTAGGGACTAACATCATGCTTCTTTTTAATAAATTGTGAATAAGCTTAGAAGTAAAATTAGATAATTAATAGCATAAAACAGTAGGAAGACACATAGTGAAGGTAACTTTTAGCTTGAAAGGATATGGTAAGTGTCGCATGTGTGCGGCGTCGCAACGATTATCCACCCTCAAGTATGGATATATATCTGGTAAATGTGGGAAGCCAAGGAATTTTTGTCTTTTATCAATGGAAAAAATGAAATGCGAGCTGCTACTTAATATTTTGGTTACTAGGAATCCTAACTGGTCTCAAAGATCGGGTACGGAGATTGGTTCCGTAAAGGGAAGGTATTAGCACCCTAAATATGCCTACCTAAGGTAAGCTGTATTTCCTAATGTCGTGTTCTCTAATTTTTAATTTTATTGTTTGATAAAAACTAAGGTCTTGTTATGTTCTCTAATTTTTTATTTGTTTATAGTTTAAGAAAAGTCCTCCTCGGTAAGGAGGTCCTTATCTTATCGGGTAAAAACCTAACTGTGCTAACGTCAAATAAAAAAACTACCTTTTTAATATCGAGAGTACGTTTAACATATAAATTCATAATCCCGGATATTAAAAGAAAACAAAATATTTTTTGGGTGTTTTTGAAATATTGGCCTAGTTCTCATGACTTTAATAAACTGGTTATTAAAGACAAGATGCATGCTATTACATATTTTTGAATTTTTATTGTATGAAAATATGATGTGATTTGTTTCTTTGAGAGACTTGGCCGTATGCATGAAAACAAAAAAAAACATTTTTTTTTGTTTTGACGAAAACCGAGTATTTTAATACCGCATTTGTGTTTTTATGGTATATAAAAAAAGAACCGATATTAATTAAAATGGATAGAAAAATATGCGAGATAATCATGGATGTTTTTGAAAATGTATTTTTTTATTTTTTTTTGTAAATTATTGAACAGGCTGGACCCGGAACAAAATTGGGCTAGGACCGACCTGAATAAAACACAAACTACCTTATATTGGGCAGGACTCATCATAGTCGCGTGGACTGGGCTGATGATCCAACTCGGACTGGTTACTGTGCCATGCACAGTAACCACCTAAATGTAGTTATCCAGTTACTTTGCTCATGCACAGTAATGGGGTAATTATTTTGCCTTGCATTGCAGAAACGTGCACAGTGCACGTTCTGCATGCAAGGGAATAAGATGGGAAAACAAAGATGAAAGGACGAGAATTACTTGGAATGGAGGCGCTCTGGTAGTTGAGCTGAAGGTGGCTGATGGTGACGGTGGTTGCTGCAAAAAGAGCAAGAAAAGAGAAGAAATTTGTAGAGGCTGACGATGGTGACAATCATGGTGGCTGATCTGCCTCCTATGAAGATCTAGGTTGGTGGATATGGAGGTGGAAAGACCGGTGGTGGTGGTGGTTGTGGCAGGAGGTCGCGGTGGAGAGAGAAATAGAGAGGTTCTGCAGGCAGCAGAAACCGGGTTAGGGAGGCTGGTTTTTTTTGCAGTCTTTAGACTGAAATTTCTCCGCCCCCTGGAGCATGAAGATAAAATCTATTTATAGGCGGTGGAAGAGGGACTCTTTGTCTCTTCTAGTGTAAAATCTTAGCCCTTGGTTCGACCCGAAAGCATCCCAACCATTGGCTCAAAGTAGCAATAATGAACTGTCAGTTTTTTGCAGGAAAATGGCTGGTCGGGTGGCCACTTTGGGGCAGTGCCACCGCCTCTGCAGCCTCGATCAGCCCAAACGACTTACACTATTGTGTAGTGAGGTATCACAGGATTGTTTACGTGTATGTTTTGTCCAATTTGGTGAAGAGACGAGGCGCCAAATGCCTTGGGAAGGTGGCCACCCAACTAGACTCGCTGGAGAAGAAGATGAACAGTACCTTACAATTTAGTCATTCAATTTGTGATTTATTTCTATCTACACCCCTTATTGGCTTCAAACTTTTAATTTTGTTCAATTTTACAGATGAAGAACTTCAATTTAAACCCCAGATTTTGATGCATTTTTTCCTTTGGTCCTTCGTTTTGGATTTATGCAATTTGACTATTAATTGATCAATAAACTTCCAATTTCTTCAATTTGACCCCTGCTTTGGTTAATTTCAGTCCCTTTATTTATGTGCATTTTCTAATTTGGTCCTTGGTTTTGGATTTCTTCAATCAAGTCCCTAATTGGCCATTAAACTTCAATATCTATGCAATTAAACCCCTGATTTGACCAAATCAACTCTAAAAAAATTCTATTTTGACCTAGAACTTTAATTTATTCCAATTAAAGCCTAAATTGACTTAAAAATCAATTTTTCTTGTAATCAAACCCTATATAAATTCAAATAAATCTCAAATAAAATTAATTGAGTCCATAAACATCTGATTTTAGAATTTTTTCCTCAAAATTGAATTTTTCTGTGTCAACAGCGCTCTTCATCTGTAAAAAAATTATACTGTCAAATTTTAATCTTTAAATATTTGAGCCTCCTCAACCAAATTCTAACCATTTTCTAGGCACTCTGACATCCTCTTCTCACTGTTATTATATTTTGTTTTTAGTTTGAATATTTTTTTATTTTTTGGAAGAGAAAAAATGAATTTAAAGAATAACCCAAAAATGGGTTATGACAAAGAGCTTGAAGTTTCTAGCATTGGATGGCGTGATATATAGATGGATCATTTTCTGCAATGCCCATATGGGTGTTTAAAAAAACCGCTTCGTACCCAAGCGTTAGGAGGGCCTATATATTCTTTGGAATGGTTTGATGACCCTTAAGACTGACAACCTTACTTAGACTGATTTTGCCCACATTCTTCTAGGTAATGTAAACATCAACGGGCACTATATAGAGTTTGTTACTGGGAAAGTGATTGGTGAGATACGAGGACTTGTTGAGGTGAATTTTCTCTTATTTGTTGATTAGTCAATATTGCTTGGGTGATGAGCCGCACCTGGTCTATAAGTTCTTGAATGGTTGGTTGTGTAGGAGTATTTATTGTGGCAAAAAGATTAGTAACTCATCCTATCTCAAGAGTGTCTTGATTGTCTTCTATTAATTATTATGAATATGGAGAAACAAGTAATCAATAGGGTTACTAATGACTTTCTAAACAATTTCCTACAAACAACGCCACTGGTGATATCCTAAAACCCAAAATAATTATGTAATAGGTTATTTAGTTTATGGGTAATGGTTAATCAAGATATTTAGGTAAATAGTTTTATTCTCCTTAGCTTAGGTGTCGCATGTGTGCAGCGTCGCGACAATCGTCCACCCTCAAGGTTGAATGGTGTATGGTCTATCTGGCAAATGTGGAGAGACAAAGAATTCTAGTCTCTTATCAGTAAAAAATTTGAATAGAAGTCGCTACCTAGTATTTTGGTTACTAGGAACCCTAACTGGTCTCAAAGATCGGGTACGGAGACTAGTTGCGTAAAGGGAAGGTATTAGCACCCCAATTACGCCCTACGTAAGGTTAGCTACATTGTTTTGTTGTCTGATAAAATCTAAAGTCTTATTGTGGTTTCTAATTGTCAGTCTGTCTAAGGTTAAAGAAAAGCCCTCATTAATAAGGAGGTTTTTATCTTAATGGGCTAAAACCTAACTGTTCTAGCATAAAAAAAAAATTAATATCTGAAATACGTATTACGTGTAATGTCGTACCTCAGATACTAAAAGACAAACAAAATAAAATTTTTGTTGTTTTTAAAATTTTGGTCAATATTCTCTTAACTTTAATAAACTGGTTATTAAAGCCAAAATGTATGATAAAACATTTGTTCTGGTGTATGAAAAACACAATATGATTTTTTAGCTTTGAGACACTTTGTCGTATGCACAAAAATATTTTTTTCTTTTTTAATTTTTTTTTGTATTTTGGAAGTTTTAACGAAAACCAAGTATTTTATTACCGGATTTGTATTTTTTCGGTATAGAAATACCAACCAAATACTAAGCAAAATTTAGTAAAAAAAACATGGAAAACAATTACAATTTTAAAAAAGGAATTCTTTTTTTGAATTGGGCCAGACCCGACACAACCATTTTGGGCTGGGCCGGCGCTGCCTGCCCATTAAACAGTGGGCTTCTCCACTGTTCACATGCAACGTGAACAGTGGAGAAGAAGACGCAGAAGAAGAGAAAGGAGGTGGAGGAAGAGAGGGAAGAAGGCTGACCTACAATGGCTCACTGTGTTGCTGGCGGCGGTGGAGGTGGCAGGACGCAGCTGCTAGTGACGGTGGAGATGCCGGCGATGACGGTTCTCACCGTTTCTTCCCCTGTTTTTTCCTCTCCCGGTTCTCTCCTCTCTATCCCTATTCTGCTCTTTGATCTTCCCCTCTTTCTTCTCCTCTCTTGTTTTTTTTTCTCTTTCCTTTTTTTTTGTTTGTTTTGCCCCCTGTTTTTATAGGCAAAAACAGGGGAGTGACATGGCTGGGACGACCATTGTGCTGCCGCCCCTCCAACACGTGGAAAGTTTTTTTTGGGCAAGTGGGGTTGGTCGGCGTCATTTTGAGAGAGAAATGGCGGTGGAAAACAGAGGAAGAAAAATCTTCTTCTTCCCCTGCTTCGCGCGTCCAGGGAAAGAAGAACACATATGGTGCCATTCAAAACGGCACCGTTTGTGCTTCTTCTCCTTTTTTTTAATGAACAGTGTATGAAACGACGTTGTTTTGGATAAAAGGCGTCGTTTCATTTAAAAGTAAATGGCGACAAAAACTTATATCAAAGTCCAAATTAGTCTTCAATTTGTAATTTGTTCAATCAAGTCCTAAATTGTAATTTTGATTTAAAAATCAATGCAATTGCATCCCTGCCAAAAATCAAACAGCGGCCCTCAAGTTGGCCGCCTTTTTTACTTTGGTCCTTGGTCTTGAATTTATGTCATTGGACCCTCAATTGATCAATAAACTTCTAATTTCTTCAATTTGGCCCTTGATACGGTTTAATTACAGCCCCTCTATTTACACGCATTTTCTAGTTTGGTCCTTGGTTTCGGATTTCTTTAATTTAGTCTCTAATTTGCCATCAAACTTCAATATTTATGCAATTAAGCCCCTAATTTGACCAAATTAACTCTCAAAAATTATAATTTGATCCCAGAACTTTAATTTCTTCCAATTAAAACCCAAATTCACTCCAAAATCAATTTTTCTTGCAATCAAATCCTCTATAGATTCAATTAAACCTTCAATAAAATTTAATTGAGTGCATAAATGTCTGATTTTGGACTTTTCTTCCTCAAATTGAATTTTCTTTGTCAATAGGGCTCTTATCAGTCAATAAAATACTGCCAAATTTTAATTTTTTTTATTTTTAAACCTCCTCAACCAATTTTGACCATTTTCTAAGCGCTTTGGCATCCTTTTTTCACTGTTATATTTTTTGATAATATTTTTTTATTTTTTTTCTAAAGAGAGAAAAATGTGAATTGTGGAATAACCCAAAAATGGGTTATGACATTAGGAAACACCAAATTAATGGTAAAGCCCTAAGTACATGAAAAAAAGTCTCAATCAAGGGACTTAAAGACCCTCCAATGATAAAATCAGTAACTTTATGGGAAAGACAAAAAAATAACTTAAAAGAGCCTTAAATTCTAAGGATAAGTGATGTTTGCTCTTATATTTTAGAATGATTAATACTTTGAAATATATGTAAGCTCTTAAAAAAATTAAAAAGTTCTGAACCCTTACCTGGATGGTTCAGAGAGTATTTATAGCCCTGAACTTTGTGGTTTTAGAGAAGGAAATGACTGAAAAGTTTCTTATTTTTTTGTAGTATTAATGAGGGATAAATATCTCTTACATATCATTTAAGAGACCTTTTGTACATTTATAAGTATAGGGAGATCATTACCTCTTATATAAATGATTGATATAATTGTAGGATTTCTTAGTTATAGATACTCAAAACATGAGATGTAACCTGACCTAGATTAAAAGGCTTGACGGTTCATCCAACCTGTTACACTTTCAACTTAGATGTTCATCTAAGACCTTACATATTCCTTTGGGTTCACTTGATGGCTAAACCCAAGTATGTTGGGTCTAACATCTTGTCAAGCCCACAATACCTTGGGTTCAGCTGATGGTTAAACTTAAGTATATTGAGTCTGACATCTCACCAGATTCATGTTACCTTAGGTTCAACTGATCAGTTAACCTAAGCATGTTGGGTCTGGCATTTAGCTAAGCCCATGTTATCTTGAATTTAGCTAACCGTTAAACCCCAAGTATATTTAGGTCTAGTATATCACCAGACTCATTTTTTTTTTAGGTTTAGCTCATCGCTGAAACCAAGTGTTTTGGTTCTTGACGTACGTATCACTCATCCATTTTGTTATAGACGTTTCTCTAATCATAAAAATGTATACTAAAAATAATTAACTTATCAGGTGGGAAGGTTCTACCAAACAATAATGGTGCTCTGGCATAGAAGTCAGATTTATTAAAAGCACCAGAAGAAAATAGAAACAATCAAACAGAAACGTAACAGATGAAGTCACCAAAAGAGGAAAGTTAAAAACTAAGCTATAGGTAACACACATTTGTTCATAAAATTCAGATGTCTTCTACGATGCCTTCAAATGCTTGTCGTTGTAAACAACTTTTGAGTTTCTAGGATTAATCTAAATGTTTTGCAATGTACACTAAAAGATTTTATCTTTTCTTTTTAACATTGTAGAACTTGTGAGTGCCAGCTATAATATATATATATATATATATATATATATATATATATATATATATATTATTAACGTGGGTGTCCGGGTCAGTTTGCGAGCACATCGACTAATCTCACGAGCCTTGAAGTTAACGACCATGTAAGCCTCCAGTAAATATCATATTAATAACCACATGACTCGAACTTGAAATTACAGGAAAAGCAAACCTCTTGATCCCTAACTTTTATTACTGGGATCAACTCTTATTACTGGATTACCTGCAAGATGATTAGCTATAATATTTTTAGTTAAATCGTAACTGATCGAAACATCTTTTTTTTTCTTTCAGTTATTTGAAAGCCCAGTGAACTTTAGGCTACTAACCTGGATAGCCTTACTTATTTCAAAATCCCACAGGGCTCTTCCTCCTGTTTGTATAATGCTTATTTGCTTTATGGTGTGGTTTATCCATAACTAGAATGCCCAGGTTTAGAAAAAAGAAAAATAGAGTTGGAACTCGAAATTATAAACGTTCATGAATCCTTGGTTGATTCCATGATGAATGGGGTTCAATATTTTTTTTATGGAGGTTACTGCATGACAGTGGCAGTGTGAAGGGAGCTCGTGACTAAGAGAGGGGAACATCTTCCCATGCAAATATACCCTTAGTTGTCAAAACAATAATAAACAGCTACTTCCAAATAACCAATCCAATTACTAAGGAATTAGTGTACAAAATTATCATTCTTTTAAAACAATAATTTGGAATGACAAAATGCCCTTGACAGAGGGAACCCACGCAAGTTGAGAATAACATCTCATTCCCTCTCTTAATCCTGTGATAACTCCTTAAAGAAACCGAAAAACGACATATGATGCCCATGTGCACTCCCTGCACCCACTGCACACTTGACTCCATTGAGACCTCCCTCTCTCTGTCCTTCTTCAGACCTCGCTACTCGCTAACCTATCCAACTCATAACCTTAATGCAGACAAACATCAACCAATCATATTTAAACCCTCTTTCACAGATGTAGCACGTCGTTGAGACCTAGGCAAACAATCTCACTTTCCTCTCTACACCCCCGTTCTCTGCAACTTTTATGACATGCATCGTATGCAACAAAAACGCACTTGTAAAAAATACCTCAAATCATTAACGGCTTGTTTGAACCAATTCTATACTAGAAGTAATTCCAACTATTTACGTAGATTGAAATTAATTTGATTTGCTACTTGAATCTTTTGTTTTGAATAGGATATAAAATCGTGAAATACATTTTACTTGAATTAATAAAAGTACATCATTTACTTAACTTGTTATTACTCTAAAAAAAGGAAAAAACACTTTTAAACTTATGTGTGAGAGAGAGGAGGGTGTTGACGAGATTAATTTTTAAGATGTGAATCCTAAGTAAATCACACCTCTTCATAAATCTATAAAATTTTCAATTTTAATTGTTTGTAGAATTCATTTATAATTAAATCTTCAATTCTTAGCCTTTTGTGGAAAATATTTTTTGGGTATGTATGACTTGAATTATTTCCTTATGTATGATAGCTAGCTCTGATCTCTCAGTTTCCTCTGAAATGTCCTTAATGCAAAGACTGGAATTTTCACTATTCTATAAAGGAGAAAATTACCCACCAATCTATTATTGTTAATGGTTTTCCTATGCGAGCACAATTAAACCTAGGGTTAGCTAGGTTTCCAGCCAGGTGGCTTTTTTCTCTTATTTTTGGTACCACTATTTTAATTTAGTCTCTAATTCTTTTGGCATATGGCTTATGCTATCGAGAAGATGTATAAAAATCATGACGTGATAATATTCTCTTTGTGATTAATTAAAGGCATATAAATTATCATATGAAATACTTAAATGGATGATTTGTAATACTTAAATGCAGATTCCTGTAGTAGGTAGAAAACTTTGGAGGGATTATCACGAGGACAGGGAGAGAAAAAGTGATAGAAGAGAACACAAGCAAATGGAGTTATGTGGCGGAAGATATATTGAAACGGCAACAAATCTGATGATGAAGATAATAAATACAAGAAAAAAGGGAATCGATGTTGTGATGTATCTGACTTATGTGTCCTTGGAAACCAATCTGTGTGTGTCTTATGGCTTAGTTTAATTCTCTGATAGGAATGTCAGAACTGAGGTGCTGAATGGGAAAAGGTGCTCACGTTCTTCCATGCAGTTTTAGCCACACTACCTTTCGCACCTTAACCGGATTCATGCTCTAACTAATCTCACCACCCAAAGCTCCAAAACTACCATTATTGATCTCTCCCTCTCAGAAAAACAAACGGTTTATTATAATTAATTCCATCTTAACTTAAAAGTTCTAGACAAACACATCCCAGTTGTCCATGCTAAAACTTCTACAGCTTGTCCTAAACTTAAGAGTAGAAACCAAAATTTCTTCGTTGAAGATACCAGGGGGATTCATTACGATTGTGCATATAAACGAACTGTACTATTTCTTTGAGCACATGAAAATCTCAAAATAAATGCACGAAGATATCAATATCATTAGTAAACGTGACAATATGAGTGCAAAACAACAATGAATTGAACTGTTCAGTCATATAGATTATCGTAATCCATTCTTAATTAGTTACCTTCCCATGGTCAATAACGATGGTCGATGGAATCAACAATATTTAATATATATTATAAACAAGATATTGTGCAAGATAGATGAACTCTTAATGTTTTTCTGTCATTTTTTTTCTTAATAGTGTTATTGTTACATGCACCCTGCGAAATCATAAAGGATTTAGATATAGCAAAAGTGATCAAAGATCAAAGAGAAGAGGTCATGTGATCTCAAGATTAAAGATGGGAAAAAAGAAAACCAAAAAGCAAAGAGGAAATCAAGCAACATAATAAAGAAGGGGCAAGACGGCCAGTAATATATCCAATAACACTCGGGATTCAGCAACTACTTTACCTTAGGCCGGTCACCAAGCCTGAGTTCAAGATCCAATTCTTCTACAGCGCAAGGGCTAATTTCAAGCACCTCAGACTTGTCGACTGAATTAGACTTTAGAGAGAAAGGTAATGATATTTTATCGATCCTCCGCTTCTTGCAGCTCGAAGGATCCTCCTCACTGTCCGTTATGCTTGGGCGAGCACGTCGAACTACCAAATTCAAGCTGACAGACAAATCTGTTTTGACACGGTTTACTTTTCCTGTACATCCTGATTCCACTTTCCTTGAATTCTGCTCTCCTTCAGTGCTCAGATCAGAGATATGATAACATCTTTCTGTAGCTAACTTAGTCCGTGGTGGAGGAGAAGATCTAGGGGATATCTTTTGTTGTTCTTCAACAATAAAAGAAGAAAAAGGAGGGAAAAAACCCTTTATTCGGCAATTCTCTTGAGTAGGTGTAGTTGAAACCCTAGAAGAAGAAGGTGGGGATGCAATAGGACCAGGATCAGAATTAGGGTTAGGGCTAGAAACCAGATTACAAAGCTGAGATGGGTATTGAAAACCGAAAGATTTATAGGGATTTTGAAGGTGACTGTGAGGACTTTGATGCTCCTGTTGAAGGATTTCATTGTGAGGACTTGGAGATTGCTTTAGTCTAGCTCTATCCCTCCTGTGGACATTCATATGACCTCCTAGAGCTTGAGCAGACCTAAATTCTCTTCTACAAAAGCTACAAGAATAAGATCTTGGAGGCCATATACACCCTCCAAGAGGCCCAGCTGCATCTTCGGCGAAAGCTTGTTCTTCCCAAGAATCATCAAATGAAGGATTAGTTGAAGCCTGGAAATGAGAATTCAAACTATGCTTTTGCTTAGTCAACATCCAATACCGAGCTTGCTCCATATATTGGACAATATCTGGAGAGTGACCCTTCAAAGTTTGAAGAGTATACAGGATTATAGAACAAGTGTTAAAAAGGCATAGAAAATGAGAGGAGATGGGATATGCAAGAGGGACAGAGGAAAGGCTTAGCTGATTGCTTAGAGAAATTGTCTGGTAGATAGATTGGTGGGTACTCTACTTGGTTGTCTTAGTGTAGCTACTTTTTTGGTTTTTGTGAAGTGGTTCTCAACAGTCTACTGTATAGAGGGCTCAAAATTTTCTTTTCTTTGCAGTCAAGGGGGAACAATCGTTTCGTATTCACTGAGTGGGTCCATGAGTCTTGCTTGCGCAGTTTATCTGTGCTTAGAGACAAACTGAGATCATGCCTGACTGAAATCTCCTTGGAAAGACCCAAGCAAAGGACGAAAAGATGCTTTAAATGTGCACATATTTTTTCTACACCCTGTATAGATACCTTTGGACTCGAAACTACTACTATACTATACTAAGCGCTATTTTGATATTTTCCTTTGCGGATCGCCCTCTTCAAAGAATGTCCATTAACACTAGGAAAATGGGTTATATTTCAAAGAGAAGAATGCACATGCTCTGCTTCTTTTACACTACTCCTTCCATATATATATTTTTGGTTGTTGTGATATTAAGAGAACATATGAACAGGGTTTGTTTTAATGCTTCTAGTGGATGTTCTGAGTTTTTTTGCAGAAGATCGGGCCTTGGGCTTAAGGTTAATGTTATGGAAAGGACAACTTTAGTCATTTGTGATAAACTTATTTCAGGAGTTGTATCTTTGTTGCAGGGTGATCTTAAAGTTTCAGTTGTCTTGCTTGGTTATTTGTGTTCCTCAGTTGTATTTGTTAGCATAAACTTTGTTGCTTATATAAAAAAAAAAACACTAGGAAAATAGCGTCGAGAAATATTACTCTACCTTAACCCTTTTGTTTAACCTGCATGCACTTATTAAACAGCTGAAAATAATTCTTGCATTATTCATGTTAGAAACTTGCTGAGAGTTTCAACAAAAAAGAAAACAAAACAAAACGGTTGCCATAACCTGTCCACTGTATTTAGAAGTTTTCGAATAACATTTGTTTTGAAGCATTGCGCGCAGTAAGAATATATACTGATATCATCAATTTGCTAATGATTTTGTTGCGTTGATGAAATCCGGGTTGCTCTTGCCACTATCTAGGTCGGCTGCGATACGCTATAAGCTAGTTTGAGTTCTTTATAATATAAAAAAATATTAAAATGATGATATAAATTTTTAAAAATTAATAAAAAATTAAAATTCAGGTTATTAATCTAAATAAATTTAATAAACTTGATTAATTTAATAATATAATTATGAAAAAATCCAACGATAAAAAAAGAAAAAAAATTAAATAGCAATGATTAATAAAAAAAAATATTCAAAACTTAATTACCAACAAATCAAACACAAAAGAATAAATTGAAAAAAAATAATTTTAAAAAATAAAAAAAAAAACTTGACTCAAGTCATCATATTAAATTTACAGCTCGGTTATGAGGTTAGGATAACACTATATAAATTTTTTTAAATAAAATAATGGAGGTCAACCCTCAAGCAAAAAAAATAATGAAAGTTGAAATTGATGATAAAATAAAAAAAATGCAAAACAACTTGAGTCAACCTAAGTTAACTTAAGTAACCCGCGACCCGGGATATGAGATTTGAATAACCCCATGCAAAAAAAAAAACTCACAAAGTTGAAGTTCCAATAATATAATATTAAATGATGAAATTAAATTTCTTTTAAAAAAAGACCGAAGTCAAACTGGGCTATTCATTAAAACCTGTGATCTGGGTCATGAAATTAGGTTACCCTATACAAGGCAAGACCAAAATAATCATAAAGCAAAATTCTCAATCATAAAAAATAGAAATTAAAAGAATAAGGATAACATTTGGTATAAAAAATAAATGAAACAAAATAATGATGGATGAAATTGAAAAATAAATAAATAATAAAATTATAAAACAAAAAATAGTAATCAAAAGAATAAGGATCAAATCTGGTATAAATATTAAATGAAATAAAAGAATGAGGGATGAAATTGAAAAATAAAAGAAATCAAGAAAATAATAAAAATAAATGACAATCAAAAGAATAAGAACCAAATATGATAGATGAAAAAATTGAAGGAGGATGAAATTAAAAAACAATTCTAATTTTATAAATTATTTCAAATAAAAAAAATTAAGAGTGAATTTGAAGTAAAAATAAATTGAAATGTTTCTTTGAAAAATTAGAGGTTTGACATGAAAATTGAATAGGAAGAGAAATGAAGCGAAAACAAATATCACAAATGCCAAATCGGAGTTTATTCAATTAGGATAATGCCTAACAATTATTCATTTATACTAGGTGGATTTATAAATATCAAATTAATTGATAAATAATGAATTTGTGTATTCAAACCATGAACATGCAACACCACAAATCAAAACAACATCACCAAATAACATAACAAATCAAAAGTAATATCAATATATCAATTCAAAAACAATATCAAAACATAATAAATCAAACATAATATAACAATTCAAAAACAACGTCAATCTACATAAAAATTTCATGTCGAGACCAAATTATTATGCTTTAGATAAATTTGTTGTAATTCAATCCTCTCAGTCGCATCTTAAGATATTGATTACAATTTTATTCTACCTTAAAAAGTAAATACATCGGCAACTTCATATTTTAAGGTTTTCATACAATGGTGTGCACCCCAACATTTCAAATATTTTAACATAATCATGATCAATAAATCAATAATTAATTAAAAACCATAAAAGAAACTAACAAATATTTGAAAGTGTTGAAAATTTCTCACAACACTTAGTGTACAAAAAGGACCTCCACGAGTAGTTGGATTCGATTAGAGCAATTGGAATTGTGGATGACAATGTCGGGGTGTGTAGCTCACACGCTGCCAACATTGCTGGATTATCACGTGTGGTTACATGTATCACTGTTTTGTGATGGTGCGTGGAAAACTTGGTTGGATGCGCAAATCCTTCCTCCTCCTTCCTATGCCAGTGATAAGCTTCACCGCAAGTTGTGGGAGGAGATCATGTTGCCTAAAGTTTTGGCTTTTCTTTCTTTGTCTCTCCTTGCTTGATCGGTATGTTAATGGTTGATGGTTGATGCTATTGCTATTTGAAGGGCTATTGGTCACCTGGAAGAGGTGGTATGTGCTGCTGTGAATAGGGTCAAGTGGTTGTTAGAGTTAGTGGCTCCGGTTTGGAAGAGGTGGTGGTTGCTGCTGTTAGTATTGATAAAGGTTGTTATGGCAGCTGGCGATTAG
>Ga0325401_1001947_pt1 | contig 17983 bp, 5 predicted proteins | sample PopdelMetagenome_FD_205666 | JGI IMG/M metagenome (GOLD analysis project Ga0325401, IMG submission 205666) | Populus deltoides microbial communities from Bellville, Georgia, United States - Xylem-PdKOR-R2 | ecosystem: Host-associated > Plants > Phyllosphere > Stem > Wood/Secondary xylem | place... | reverse complement strand
ATTTTCCCATGCATGTTATCAATCTTCAGTCCCCGATTAATCATTCATTTCAATTTTATTTTTTTAGCATGTAAACATTTCTAGTTTTATAAACAATTGAATTCTCATCATAAATAATAAATAATAATAATAAAAAGAGTTGACATTACTTTGCGACTTAAAAACCCCAATTCAGGTGGATAAGTTACTTCCATGTTATTTTTTAAAAAAAGAAAAACAAAGAAACCAAATTTTTTTTTTTTTTGTAATTATGTCTCGATCGAATCTTAAAGGTTGAGTTTTGTGGCTCTCTCCACCTCACACGTTTTTAAAAAAACAAATCCTTGACTTTAGGATATCAATATTCAAGGAAACTTTCGAGTATTATTATTATTATTATTATTATTATTCATTGCTTATTTCTTTTGAGGTCACTTTATTGATTAAGAAAATATCAAATATGAGATTAAATTTTAGATGTGAATTAACCTATTTAACAATGCAACAGACAGTCTCTTCTCGCCCCATAAAAAAAAAAAAAACCCTAATTCAGGGACAAGACTAGAAATTCAGGAAGTGCCAATATTTGGATAACACATGATTTTTGGGTGCGAAACATGTATTTCCTGTATAATACTTTCTTAAGGATATAATTAAGAAAATTTAAAATATAGAACTGAAACGTAATTTGTTTTTCAAATCTGGGTTCCATGGCCCCTCGTCGTCGTCAATCCAGTTCTGCCCCTAACCTTGTTTTTACTCACCTTGACAATGAATGTGGCGCAACGGGTTCTCCTTGCCATTCACCCCGGTAAACATGTATGAGTGTGTTGGGTAGTGTGGTTGCAGTTACTTTTTAAATAACTTTTCATGCTGAAATACATGTCAATGATTTTTTTTTATTTTTTAAAAATCATTTTTGACATCAGCACATCAAAACGATCCAAAAAGTACAAACCGCATTCAATTTTAGCAAAAAAAATTCAAAATTTGATGAAACGCAGTTACAAACGCAATGCCAAACAAACATGTTTGGGAACGCGGCTGCGGCGGCGTTCCCAAAAATTTTGATTTTTTTTTTACTAAAATTGAATATAGTTTGTATGTTTTGGATCGTTTTGATGTGCTGATATCAAAAATGATTTTTAAAAAATGAAAAAACATCATTAGCATGCATTTTGGCACGAAAGTTATTTGAAAAGCACCCGCAACCACACTGCCAAACACGCTTGTCGTTGCTAAAGCCGCGCATTATATTTTTGTAAGAAAAAAAATTACCCAATCACAATAAAATATTGAAAGACAAACTAAAAAAAACAAAATTTTTTTTAAAAAAACTTTACTTGAATTAGCATGTGAAATTCATAATCCAATCGTGAAACAATCACAAGAAAATAATAAAGTACAAAAAAAAAAAAATTAAAAAAAAAATTACTCGAGTTAGCATGTCAAATTCATGATCCAATCGAGAAACTAGGATATCCACGCACAAAAAAAAAATGAATAAAACAATGAACTAAATGATGAAAAGTGAAACAAAAAAAAACAAATTTACAAAAAAAAGAGTCAATTTAAGTTAACTCGACCTAAGATATGAGATCGGGACAACCTCATTAAAAGAAAAGAAGAAAAATAATAAAGTTCAAGGTCCAATAACTTAATGTTGAATGATAGAATTGAAAAAAAAAACAAAAAGAAATATCAAAGTGTAACTTAAAAACTCATGGCCTAGATAATAAAACTGAGATTACCTTATTGAAGACAAATACAAAAAAAAATTACGAAGCAAAGTTCCTATTCTTCCAAAATTAAAAAACAAAATAAATAGTAATCAAAACAATGAAGACCAAATATGGTATAAGAATTAAATGAAAAAAATAACGAGGGATTAAATTGAAAAATAAAATAAATCAAGAAAGGGATAAAAAAAAATAGCAATTAAAATAATGAGTATCAAGTTGGATACAAAAAATTAAATAAAATAAAATATTGAGGGGTGAAATTGAAAAAAAAATCAATTAAAAAAAGCATTAAAAGAAAACAAATAGTAATTAAAAGAATAAGGATCAAAATTAATACAAATACAAATTGACAAGACACATTTAATTTTTGGAGGGGCTGTCATGAAATCCAAGGCAAAAGGAGAAAAATAAGGGAGGAAAAAGAAAATCAATTGGAGCCCAATTGTTGCTTCGTCGTGAACATACACATGACTACTTTGAAGAGGACGACGCAACACTTCTAATGTTGTCATGGAAGACAGTGTTTGACTGATAGGAGACACTGAACACATTGCTCAAAGAGTGTGAACATTCACTTGTTGGTGCGTGCATAGCACCACCAAATACTTTTATTCTTTTTAATTATATTTATATTCTATTAAAAGATTGAATTGCCACTCATTCAAACCGATTATAATTAAAAAAAAATTATGATGAAATTAAAAAAAAATCCTAAATAAAGTTTTAATTTTTTTAGCTTTTAAAGGAAAAATAATTATTTTATTGTGCAATTAAATCGTTAAAACACCAAAAAGCTCTTGGACAATAGTTGTAATTTTTATGATATTAAGTGTATTTAAATTATTTCATTGTGTATTTAAAATACTAAAGGACTAATTAATCTTCAATCGATATGAGAATGACAAATATACTATATGGACAAAACTATTTTACTCCAAATAGTTAGTAAAATGATTTTGTTTAACAAAAAAATGATCATTAATATATCTCTTTTAGCTTTTGTTTGAATAATATTAGTGATTTCTATGAGAATGTCATTGTAGTATTGGTGATTAATTAGATAGTAAATTGTCAAAAAAAATTATTTTTTTGTAACTTCTATTGTATAATTCAGACCTAAAATTTCTTTCCTAATGGTTACTTATAATTTCATTAATTGACTAAAAAAACCTAACGAGGTCAAGTAGTGTAATAATTTTCCAGAAAGCTATTATTCATCATTTTGAAATAAAAAAAAAAAGATTTGAAATCAATCCTAAAATAAAATGATCGAAATGGCATGTGTAGCCAAGTAGAAGAAACTGAGTTCACCCACCGCCGACTGCCTGGGATATCGGGACTCGGGATGATAAAGGGATTTATGGGATTTAAAAAAAAAAAAAAACTAACAGCGTTGTGAAATTTTTGAGAGATTGACATGCGTTAGAAAAATATTTAGAAAGTAGTATACTATATTTTTAAATATTATTTATATATATAATTATTATTTTTAATAACAGTTGTTTAGTCATAATTAAAAATGTATGTCTTCCAAAAATTAGAGGAATAAAACAAGAAAAAAAAAATGTGTTATCGTAGACATACTAGAGCTCCATTTTATATACACATGGTACCGTTAAAAAGATTTTGACGAGATAATTCTAATTACACCTTAGCAGACCATCAAATTCAGTTGTAATTAATCTCAAATAAAATTTCAAACCAATTACAACCTTGTTTGGTGGTCTTTTAATGTATGGTTATAATCGTTCTGTCATACTAAATGTATAAAAAATAAAGTCTTTATATGTCTCAAATTTTAAATTAACTTTTGTACATGTTAATTAATTTGACTGAGATATGAATTTTTAAAAAATATTATTTTTAATAGCAATTGTGTTTAAACTGTGTTATTTTAATAATACTTTTACACTTGTATTATTTTTCTAAAAAAATTTTAAATTGTGTTAGGGACGTTTAACAGTGCAGCCAGAAAACTATTTGTCTAAAATTAAAAAAATTATTTTTTATTTAAAAATTATTTTTTTTAATGTTTTTAAATCATTTTAATATTAAAATTAAATTTAAAAAAATAAAAAAATATTTTGTTAATATATTTTTAAATAAAAATATTTTAAAACATAAAAAATAGCACTTTTAAAATACACAATTAAGATACGGTAAAATACTCGATTTATGGACCCAACTTTTGTGAATCACTGAATTTCATTAAAGGGGACAAGTCACCAAACGGGACGTCCACTCTCTTCTTTAAAATTTACGGATAAAATCCCTTTCTTTTTATGGGCCCATGATGAAAAGCCGAGCACGCTCCTCATGCGCGCGTGGGAGCATAAATGGATGGCTCATGTCATCAAAAGGCTGCAATCAGATGGCTCATCTTTATTTCACAGTAGATTAATTGACAGTTAAATAAATGTAACAGCATTTAATCATCTGAAAATCTTTCTGAAAAGGTTAAAAAAAAAAAAAAAAAGGAAGAAGATAAATCAGGGTTGCTATAGGGCTCCGATTGGGAAACTGGGAGCTCTTGGTTTCTGGATAATAATAGCAAGGAGCTGTTAGAGTAGCTGTTTTAAATATAAATTTAAATTATGCTTTGAAAGTTGTTTCAATTGCTATTTTTTTTTTAATTTTTCCATTCAATGTTAATAGATATTATCATAGACTAAGTTTTTCTCTAGACAATTTTAAAAATAGTTCCTTTTTTTTTTTGAAACTACCTTGCAAATTTCAAATACAACTCTAAATTATTGTGATAGTCTCAATTTTATACTTAAACTACTCTTTTTATGATTTTTTTTATTATAATATTTTGATTTTTCAATAAAGAATTATGTTAGAATCATTTAATAGAAAACGTTAAATTTTTATAAACTGATATCGTTTACACAGATACACCTTCAATGAAAATATGGATGATTAGTCAAGAAGGTTCTTAATTAAGAATTTTTTGAAAGTCCAAGGGTTTGTTTGTTTTGCATAAAATATTTTATAGAAAAATATTTTCTAGATTTTTTTATATTTGTTTATGAAAAATATTTTTCTGTATTTGTTTATTGTACAATATTTTATAGCAAAAACAGTCATTGAAAAATATTCTTACAATCAACCTTCAAACTTAGTTTATTTATTAAAAAATATTTTTAGCTTATGAAGTCTCGTAAAATATTTTACGAATATTAATCTATTTATAATATTTTACTCGCTCAGCAGGTCGACCTTGAAATCTTCTGGTCCGACTCTTTATTTAGCCGAGTTTAAAATCAAATTGTGAGAGAGTTGTCTTGATATGATACAATCAACTTGGCCAGTCCAAATACATCCCGGGTGATCGGTAAAAAAAATCTCATAAAATATTTTATAAATAGTAATTTATTTGCAATATCATCCAATGATTTTAACTACCACATCTTTCTTCTATCCACCACCTTTTTTTCCACCATTTTCATGACCACCTCGCAATCTCACCATCACCTACACAATCACCTCATCACCATCTCATCACTACCATTGTTCCTATCTCACCACCACCTTCTCTTTTATTATTATCATTGAAAAATATTTTACATGTAAAATTTTACGGTAAAAGTTTTTTCAAGTCAAATATTAAAAATATTTTACCCAAAAAAAATTGATCTTAAAAATAAAATTGAAAATAAATTCTTTTTTAGTGATAGAGTTAAGACTATCTATATACTTGAATAATATTTTTAAAATTTGAAAAAAAAACCCAACTCGAACTACTAATATGAACAAATAGAAGTTCATCACAAAACAGGATCAAAAAATTTCAAATGTGCTATGAAAAAAGATAACATAGGGTAGAAAGGATCATCCTAAAAGATTTCACCAGCGATGCTTAGCGTCTACTAACTAATTGGTAAGATTTCAGAGAGAGCACAGAGGGATGAGTTTAAATTGATTAGCAGCAGCATAGAAAAAATTTTGAAATCTTCTGATTCAATTTTTTATTTATTTCAAATTTAAAATTAAATTGTGTGAAAATTGTTTTAACATAATTCAATCGACTTGATCAATCCAAATACATCTCGGCTGATTGGTAAAAAGAGTCTGATGATGAAGCTGAGAAAAAAAGATGAAATTGATGCAAAAAATTTTACTGACCCAACTTCTTTTCTAGCCCGGGTTTAAAATTAAATCATGCAAGAGTTGTTTTGATATAAACCAGTCGATTTGACATATCTAAAGACAACCTGGCTGACACATAAAAAACAATGTAAGGAAAAAATTGAGAAAAAATAATGAAATTGACAGGAAAAAACCTCTCGATCTAACTATGTGAAAATTAATCCGACATAATCTAGTTAATTTGGCTAGTTCAAAAAAAAAAAACCTGGACAACTATTAAAAAAAATATGAGAATAAATGACAACATTTGAAATAGAAACGGGGGAGAGATTAAAAAAACAAGGGGGTTGAATTGAATGATACCTATAACTAATATATATATATATATATATATATATATATATATATACTTGTTAAATGATATATACGTTGAACTGACCCGCATGAGAACTTTATACGGAGAGATCACCTGCATATATGCAAAAGCTCACATGATGGTCAGGTAAGTAATCCTTAGACCTAAGATCACTAAATTATCTTATAGAAAGAATGCTATGTTTTGATCCTGCTACGCGTTGTTCTAATCAAGGGTAACAAACAAGTAGATATTATGTATAACATGAACTATATGAAGGTATTTGAGTAATCAAGAAAGGATTCACAATTCTAGGCGAATTAAGAAAAATATTTAATTTGTTATCAAATAATATTTATTGTAAATCCTTAAGCAATGTGGAATGAGATTTGAAAAGAGTTTAATATCTTATTCAAAAAATCAATGATTATGGTGTTGAAAAAAACATGACTTAACAGAGTGGACACATTTCATGTTATAATGTCTAAATCAGAACATTATTGATGAGAAGATAATAATTACATTGAGAAACTGGTTACTAAAAAGTTAAGTCAAACCAATTATAACTTTTTTAATATTTAGAGAATCATGACAGGTTGCTGGATATTGTACTTAATCTTCATATATAAATCAATTAATTGTTGAACTGATAATAAAATTAATTTGATTAATCCTATTTTTTTAGGATTGTGATTCATATCTGGGTTAACTTATTAAAATTAATGGGTCACATATATAAGAACCATTGGTTATAAACTAAAATGAGATAATTAATCAATTGTGACTTGATTGTAAATAAGTTTTAGATATTTAGGACTAGAATGTAATTTGTATAGGGAATTACAATTGTAGATCTAGAAAAATCAAGTAGTGACTTGATTGAATAAATTTATAAAATTATCTTAAAATAATATATGTGATATTATTTAGAGGGAAAATTGATATTTTACTATTTATAGGGTTTTCAGGTTTCCTTATAAATATAATGTCATGCCTCTTATTTTCTGTATAATATAACACTACATAGAACACCTGAAAAACACAAAAGAAAAGAGTTAGAATTCAAAGGCATAGTAATCTCCCTCTCTTAAAAGGGTTTAGAAGATTTCTCATGAGTGGTTTATGTGGATTACCGTTAGAGATCGAACTTTTGGATGATTTGTGGTTTGTGATGACCTAACCTTAAAGCAATTATTCAAAGCCAAAAATAGCATATGATTTTCAGGTAATCTTCATATAAATCCTAAGCAACTCTAGATCTATCTAATGAGATCTTCAGGACTCCCAATAAAATTAAAATTTATCATTTTCTCTGCGTTTATGTGTTTTGAGAAACCTAACAAGTTTGGCATGTGAGGCATGAGACTCGTTAAAAAAAAATATTTAGGGATGTTTTCCCAACTTTCAATTCCCGCCACAAAAAACCAACACAACATATACATCAAAATTTAGAAACACAATTCACAACTCATCTTCCCTACACAATTAGTAACTCAACACACAACAATTCATCAAATTTAACAATTAACCATTCATAATTAAACACAATGAAATAAATTTAAAATAAATTCATAACTCTTAAAACATTCTAACTACATTCCGACAAGCCTACATTCTAACTACATCTTAAAATTACTCAAGCTAGTGAATGGGCCTGGAGCACTCATGAATGGGCCTGTACCACCCCAGCTTGTTCAACTTGAGGACAGGCATGTAATGCCCCCGTGTAAGGGTTGGCATAAAAATCATCCCATTTCATAGATAACATAATTTATCAACAAAACTCTGACGATAACATAATTGGTAAAAACCCAAATTCATCAATTTTCACCATAAATAACAAGATTATCAACCCAATTGATACACTTCATAGCTAATTATCATATTTTATACTTAATTCGGCAAAATCCCTGACTTAACCTAAAAAACTCTAACCCTCACCTTAATTCATAAACAACAACAACCCAACACCATCAATTTTCTTCAAAAATAATAAAATTAACAACTCAAATTAATGTATTTTATAACTAATTAACCTAATTTAAACCTAATTCATTAAAAACCTATTCGAGGCTTGTCGGGATGGAGAGAAAAAGGGGGTGGTCTTGCAGTGGGGAGAGAGGGGTAAGGCTATGTTCAAAAGTAGACATTATAAATAGTGAAAATCAAACCACTCCAGATGCAAACTATAGGTTAACACAACATGATTCATTTTTAAGAGCTGAACCATAGTTACAGGCAGAAGAGATTTTGGCAGAATTTAGCTCTCCATTCCTGGAAGAAAATAAGTTATCTCTAGTACTTATAAGAAAATGTAGTTGTCCATACCAAACAAGACTTCTTTGATTGCATCTACCATAGCAGCTCTTACCAAGACAAAACATTAAGTTAAATTGAATTTAAAAAAACTAAAGGAGAAATTATTGTTTCTCTATATATAAATTACTATTCATTGGATACAAAATTATCATTGGACAAAAAAACCTTTGAACTAGGCATTGGGTGCAAGATGGTTTTTTCCCCCAGATACAATTGTTTTTTACAAATTATATAGGGTTATATTGGTAATTTTATTTTTTGTATAGTAAAATTTCTCATTTAACCCTAAAACAAAATAATCTAATGCTTATTACTTTGATACCCTTAAAGACAAAAAAATCAACAAAACTCTCATCCAAGGGTTATTTTTGTCATTTTACAGTGTTTTTATTGTAAATTTCAAGGGTACTTAAGGGTATTGTTGTAAATTATATTTATTAAATATAATTAAAAAAACATTGCTTGTGAGTGCGTGACACATGCCAGCGTGTGGATGACCCCTGCATCGTTCAAGTGGCGTGTGTGCGGCTGTTAGGGGTGATCATTTTCGGTTCGGTTTTTATAAAAAAAAGTAACCAAACCAAATTTTTTATTAAAAAACCTAAACTGGTTCAAACCGACCAGTTTCGGTTCGGTTCGGTTTTTTAGGTAAAATACCTGTTCAAACCGGTTTGGCTCTATTTTTTTTAGATTGGCTCGGTATTTTTAGTTTTTTGCTGGTTTGGCTTGTTTTTTTCTGGTTTGGGTTCGGTTCGGTTTGATTTTTTTGATTTTAGGCTTATAAAACCGAAACCGAACTGGCCAGTTTCTTCAAAATTTTAATCGGTTTAATCAGTTTTTTTTATGGTTCGATTTTTCAATTAATTTTTTTTATTTTCTCAATTTTCTTGGTTTTTTATTTTTTTGATCACCCCTAGAAATTATCCAGCAAAAAAAGACGTTTGAAAGGTCTGGCTGTACTTTTTATTTTATTAGCCTTTTTTTACACTCCAAATAGGCTCATGTAGGTTTTTCTTCTTACTCTTTTTACATTGTTATTTTATTATTTAAATTATCAATCGGTCCAATGACTCCGATGTCAGATTTTTTTTCTTAGCATTTTTTTTTATGTAAAAAAAATTAATGGACGGACACAAATCTTCTGTGTCCCATAGCAACAAAAGCCACGAGCTGCTTTTCTGCTCATGTCCCCCTTTTTTTCTGCAGTATTTTTTTTTTCTTTTGACTTTCTGTATATGTGTATGTACAGGCAAAGGTAGGATAAACAGGTTAGTAGATTGAGGAAAGATAGAAATGATGTTGAAAAGATTTAGGGGGAGGAGAGCCAGCGTTGAGGATGAATTTCTTGGGTATCCAGTCATTTAGGATTATTTTGGTTATTTGATACTTATTATTAATAAGATTTAACTTATTTATCATAGAAATACATTTGTGAATGGATTTATTCCCTCTTTACTACTTGCAAATCAGATCTTGAGTTGTAGCTGGCCGCAGAAAAGTTTGAATCTATTAACAAACTGGAAAATTAGTGCCAGCTGCTTTTGGCGATCTGAATAAACGACGCGGGAAACAGATTGGACCAGGCATCCAGTTTCCAAGTTAGACGCAGTTTGCATGCAAATGGAGATCACGAGTGAAATGTTTGTGTAATTCTTCAGAAAGTGGTGATAAATATTGCGAACCTATCAATATACAATATTCGCAAAGTTTGACCCAAAAAAAAAAAAACCATTCGAACATGGCTCTCCCAGAATGATAGTTCAAGATCGCCAGAAATATATTTAAGATTTTTAAATATGCAGCAAAAATGCAGACCCCAACCTACGGCTTTTTAATAACGTCGCAAGTAGTGTTCCTCCTATGATCTTGCAAGCACTGAATCTTATTAAGCAATATTGCGTCATCTTGGCAATGCTCTATGGAAAACTATTAATCCTTTCTGACCACCCTGCGCTGTTACTCTCAAATCACTTGTTCGTCTTGAAAAGCAACAGCTTCGGCTTGCTTCTCTTTACACTACCATTCTGGTGTGGGGTTGATTTCCACAATACTAGGCAGCCATTTGTTTATTCTTCTGTTATAGCTGAAAAACTCCCCTGTGATTTAGAAGAAATAAGATAACAAAAATCTGAGGTTGATTGTTCCTTGTAATCCTTACGAATGCTCCAAAGAACCTCTGCGCATTTCTTCATGCTCGGCCTGCTCTGTCTGCCAGGAGCCAAACATTGCAATGCTAGTTCCAGAATATTTTCTAAGGCCAAGTTATTTGCAGCAGTTCGCTCTAGCTTCGGGTCCAAGATCACAATGGCATTACCCTCTGCAAACTTCTTTATTGCCTGCATGTAAACCAACTGAAATCAGAACAGAGAGAAACCTTCCTTTGCTATTACTCCAGGTAAATGTGATCGCTTTGATCTCTTGGACAAAAGTATTAATTGCTTCGACATCTTGGTAAACAAGTTCCGATAATATTGAGATTAGATGGAAGCTCTGGGATTGCTTTATTGGTTCAGTGGAGGACTTCCATCAGATATTGCAAGCGTTGGATAACTATAACTGCTCTCTTTCATGATAAAAAAAAAACATAATATGAATCAATCTTAATGGCTCTAATTAATATTTAGTTTTAATAGAGCATCGACCATGAATATTTAAGTAGCGTTTGGTTGTTGTGTTGTTTTAGGATTAAGACAACAATAACACCAAGGGGGTGAATTAGGTGTAGAGCTGTGGTTTTATAGCAGTTACAGAACATTATTAATAATTTAGCAATACTTGTATTGAGTGGAGAAACAGAGGGAAAGAGGATTGTACCCATTTTGCAGTTAAACGTTCCTTTATTTCCCTTTTCGGTTCAATAGGACGCCTACCTGTCATTAGTTCAACCAGCAACACACCAAATGAATAAACATCGCTCTTCTCAGTTAATTGATACGTCCTCATGTATTCTGGGTCCAAGTATCCAGCAGTTCCTTTAACTTGGGTGGACACATGGGTGGCACCTGAATCCCTGTCAGCTGCGAGTCTAGCAAAACCAAAATCAGCTACCTTGGCTCGAAAGTTTTCTGTGAGGAGAATGTTGGAGGAGTTTATGTCCCTGTGAATAATTGGGTGATCTACATGGAAAGCAACAATGATCCAATAAGATATCTCTGACAACGTTGCTGCAAGTGGCAGAGAAATAGCAGAAGCTCTAACTTTGAAACAAGTAAAATTAGGTTGGCCGCCATTAAAGAAAACCTGTGTACATGTGAAGGTAGGTGACTGCATGAGCCACATCAATTGCAATATCTACGCGCCCAGCAAGGTCAATAACATTTCCATGCATGCCTGCATCAATGCCATTCTTGAATCAACAAAATTTCCCACATTTGCAAACATATATACATCTCCATCCGCCACATCCAACACAGTATATATATATATATATATATATATATATATATATATATATATATATATAAGGTTGCTAAGAACTCACAATCCAAGTGTTCTCTGAGAGTTCCATTGGGAACATACTCCATAAGAACAATTCTTTCATCTTCATGTTCCAAATATCCATAGAACTTTACTAGATGTAAATGTTCCACCTGTGCCAGTGTTCGAATCTCACTTTGAAATTCTTCACCTAAATGCTTGTCATTTACACTCTGCAGGCACAGATAACAAAGCAATCTGTGAAACCCCAGAACACTCAGCGAAAAAGAAAAATAAATTGCAACTTTCACCGACCTTCTTGGCACGTTTGATGGCAACAGCGGTTCCATCTTGGAGTCTCCCCTTGTAAACAGTCCCAAAATCACCTTGTCCAATCTTGAATGTGGGGGAGAAGTTCCTTGTGGCTGTATATATTTCCTCCATGGTAAAATTTACACTCCCAGGTTCTCTCTCATGGACTGAATTGAACGGCCTGCTATAAATGCCTCGATTTGAACCTTGCCTTCTTTCACTGCTCCCAGAAGTATTGGATACAACTGGCAGGAACAAATATGAGCGGTTCATTAACACTATAAATTCATTTCGTATAGAAAGGCAAAAAAGAAAACCTCATCAAGGACTGCAAGTATGCGTCAATGTCCTGAAACTAAGCATTTTGTTATATTTTCTTTAGTAAAAAAACTTAAAAAATCAGATATGCAAGTCTCCCTTCTTTTTTTTGTTAGATTAATGACACAGTTTTCAACTGGGCCAATAACCTGAACCCTAGTTTCTGATGCTTTGGAATAATACCAAATCTGCTTATGTATTTTGTTTTTACCATAGCAATAACTTGACGTTTTAATCAAACTTTAGTGTGAATAAACAAGCAAAACACACACACACACACACAAGCATCTGATCACTTGCTCCCAACAAAATATTTAAGTTGTGATTTGTTTGCAAAGATAATATTTTAAAATAATAATAATAATAATATCAATTTCTATATTATTATCACACTTTACAGTCCACAAAATTCAAAAATAAAAAATCCCCAAAAGACTTTTATATATATCTTATGAATCAAGAACTACAACTCTCAAGTTTCCAACCTTTTCTCTTAGCAAAAACTCACTACAAACAGTAATAAGGTAAAGAAAAAGGCAAGAAATTTACCAGAGGGAGATTTTAACTCTTCAGAGGAACCAAAGGCCTTTGAATCGTTCGGCTCAGGCTCGGGGGGCATTAAACAAGCACCAAACAATCCGGCCACCGATTTCGCTACCGCAAACAATGGGTCCCGCTTCTTCACGGCGGAGCTGCCTGAGTAGGAGGAGGATGTAGGGGAGTAAGGAATACGGTCCGACGTAGACCGTACGCCAGAGGCTGGGGTCCGGCGAACGTAGGGAGAGCGTGGGCTTTTCATTGTTTAGAGAGCAAGAGCGCGGTGGAAATGGCCGGTAGTAGTTGTGTTAATAAAAAAAAAAACAGAGAGAGGGAAACTTCGGTTTTTGAAAGGTAGGGGTGGCTACGTGAGCCGTTGAGGTTATGAATGGCAATAGCACCAGTTACATTTAAGATTAGTATAGTGATTATGTATTAAGGCCAGCAAGCTACCTCTCTTTTTCTCTCATGGAAACCCTCTTCTTTTTTTTAATACGTTATTCGAAGACTCGGCAATTCAGAAAATAACTTGGTAAAGAAAGAAGCAGAGAGGGCAGGAATAATCAGCGTGGAAAGATTCAACTCAGCTTGAGAAATTGCCAATTTCTCACAATGATATTCCACCAAAAGACAAAAAAGCATGGTGTTTGTCTATCGACGTTATCAACACTCCAAAAAATAGACAAAGATGTCGAATCAAGAAAGCGTTGGTAGCTGGAAGTACTGTGGGAAATTTTGTCTGCTTGAACCACAAAAACCCCAGAAGGCAAATGTTGTTATCGAATTGCTTGGTGGTGGTGGTATCTAGAGTCGAAGTGTGTGGTTGGGTGGGAGCTTAGAAACTTGTTGAAAATACGGTATAAACTGTATTTTTAAAATATTTATTTATTTTGTTTTTTTATTAAAATTTAATATGTTTTTTTTTTATGTTTTTGGATGTTTTGATATGTTAATGTTAAAAATAATTTTTAAAAAATAAAAAAATATCATTGATATGCATTTCGGCACAAAAGGTTATTTGAAAAGCAACCGCAACCACTTTTAGAACCCGTTTGGCTACGAGGTAGAGGTTGCGTTTCTTCAAAAACGCACTGAGCAAATGTTTGGTTAAGAAAAAAAAGTTGTTTACTGTGCATGGGTCCTACAATAAATTGCGTGCAAAACGCAGGCAGATGAAAAGCAGAAAAATGCTGCTTTCTTGCGCGGCTCTCAATTCAACCATGCTACACTGTTCAGCAAACAATGTATCATGCCTCCACTATTCACTGAATAGTGGAGGCATGTGTTCATTGTTCAGTGAACAGGGGAGGCATAGTGGAGCATGTGAATAGTGAATTGCACTGTTCACGTGGATTTTTTTTTCAGTGTATTAATTTTTTTAATATATTTTTTTAAAAAAACACTAGTATAAAGTGAATTAATTAAATTCACTTGCACTGTAATATCACTTTTATAGCTGATAATATTTTATCTATACTCAAAAAATTATGAAAACTGTAATTCTTATTGGATGAATTTTGTACGTAATAGAATTATAAATAGTTTAATGGAATAATAAAAAAGTATTTTTTATAAAGTATTTTTTATTTCATGATGTAATAGGAGTAATTAATTCTACAATATTTAAATTTAAAATCATCAGTATTAATATATATATATATATATATATATTTTAAAATTATTTTATAACCTCAATTTCAAAAGCATTCTTAACCAAACACATTAACTATTTTTTTTTTAACCTCAATTTCAACCACAGTTTTAACCAAACACCTTTTTTTTTCAAACCAACCTCAACCAAAAGTACTTTTTATAAAACAACTTTTTTCAAACCACAACCACAACAGCTACCGCAATACCAAACACTCTCTTAATGAAAAGTATGTATTTTTTGCTTTTTAGAAGATGTGAGATGTGCTTTAAAAGAGTTATATTTTTAAAAAAAAGTCATCACACCTCCTACTCAAACACACCTTTTAGAAATCGATGACCGTAACATAATAACATTGTAAAAAGTAAATTCAAATAAAATAATCATGTAGAAATTAAAGATTAAATTTTGTGAGTTAACTCGAAATAACTAAATTATTTTTTTATTTTTATCTTTTAATAGTAGGTTGATTAAGAATTAATTTTTATAATTTTTTATAATTTACTTTTTATAAGGTTATTATTATCTCTTAATACTACTTTTTTTCCTTCTCATTTCTCTGGGTTTTTTTTATTTAATTCATTTTCTTTTTAATTTTAGCTTTTAACATATAGTTGGATGAAAATTGAGTTTCCTGATTTTTTTTTCTATTAAATTATCATGGTCTCACAACCTAGGTTATAAATTTATTGGGTCAACCTAGATTGAATCGAGTTATTTTTTTCTTTTACGATTTCTTCATTCAACAATGAGTTAGTTTAGAGCTAAGCTTTGTAATTTTTTTATTTACTTTCTATAAGATAATCTCGTTCTCTTGATTTGGGTCGCGAGTTTAGTTTGTTGAGAATTGGACTTCATGTTTTTATTTATTTATTTATTTATTAAGTTATATTAGTCTCATGAATTGGGTTGTGGTTTGCCGGGTTAACTCGAGATTACTCGAGATTACTCAAATTATTTTTTCTTTTTTTTAATTGTTTATTTTTTGATTTTGTCCTTCAACAATAGATTGGTTTAAAGATGAGCTTCATGTTTTTTTTTCTTTAGAGTAATCATGTTCTTATGATTTGGATCACGAGTGTAGCTGGTTGAAAATTATAATTTATGATTTTTTTTATTCGCTTTCCATTAAGTTATCACAATTTCATGATTTTTTTTTCCTTTAAGGCCATGCATTTTGGTCTATGTATCTCAACCCTAAATAAAGCCACTTATCTTTATGGTATGCATGTCATTTTATCACCAATTTACCTATAAAGTTGTGACAATCATGTTGGAATCGTTTTAAGCTTAGTTAATGACCCTTATGACAAGATCATTTTTTTTAAATAAAACACTACCATTCATTAGAAGCTATCAACTCAAATGATTGCCATATGCCTTATTAGTATCTAAAAAGTAGATATGGTTGATAGATGTAAATATGCATCCATGAAACACAAGGTAACTATAAACACTCTTCTTACATTCTTAGTCTTGTTTTTCTTCATAACTCTATGTAAAAATACCTATAAAAGCTCAATATAAAATGTAGTCTTTAAGGTTTTATTTCCCTCACAATCTTACTATTGTAAGTATTAGAAGGGTCCCTAAACAACATAACAAACATTTTCTACAGGTGTTTGCGAGCCTCTAGAAGTATCTTTTTACTTCAATCATACAACATGATTTTCTTCATTGATAGGCTTAGATCCATGAGGTTTACTACAACTTGTCAGTATCTAGAAAATATCACATATCATTGCATCAAATCTTCACATAATATTTCATCAAAAACATGCCTCACTTCATTGATTGGTGTATATTTTCCATACAAATCAACTAGAGTACTGATAAAACAATTGAACTCAAAACCCAATTTCACTATAAAACAAAGCAATTCTCTACCAATCTTAACATCATTTAACTCAAGAAATGTGAAGCAACTTGTTAAGAGTTATCACATCATAACCTATCTTATCAAACAACTTTTTTATAAAATAAAAAAAGACCATGTAGATACTTAACTCATAATCATTACGCTTGTAATCTATAAGCTAGTAAATAAAGTATTCCACATTATTTCTCCCAAGCATTTCATCAAATAATCTATGTGTATCATTAATCTCTTTGCATTTCATATAAATATTCAAGATGATTTTGGAAATATGATACATTATAAAATCTTAAATTTATAATTTATGAATGCAATCATTTTACTTCGTAAATAAAACCCATTTTGATAATGAATTTTAGGACTTTGGAGTAGATATAATGGGCTGAGTGAGAATCAAATAAGTGGGTTGACTCATGAATGATTGTTAACGATTTGAGTCAATTAGGAAAAACAAAAATGAGTTGTTATCTTTTATGACATATTTAGCTTATAAGAGAATGGAATGGTGGGATCAATAATTGACATTCAAAAATAGACGGTGGAAATGGAAAGACTTTTAACATTTTTTTACAAATTATTAATAATATATTTTAATTAAAATCTATTTTTTTTTGAAAAATAAAAGATCTAAAAGGTTACAAACAAAGACTAAATGTTCAGGCCTAAGAGGTTGAGCCTATGCACACTAGCCCAATGGAAAGAAAGACAACCTTCCTTGCTTGGCCTTTTTTTTTTTATTTAAAGGTAAATGACATGTTTATATTGGTAGTATGATACATCGTCTATAAGTTTAGATTCCAGTCACCACCAATGGATGGGAAGTTCTCAGTCCAAGTTTTGGAACCCCATAAAACTATTTTCAACCCTTTCATCCGAAAATACATAATAGGCATTCTAAAAATCATATTAAACCTATGTCTAACATCAAAACATTCTTCAATCAATTTAAAAAACCAAAATTGAATAAAATGAAAAGATATCTCAAACTCCAATCTACTTTTACTAGCGAGATAAAAACTCTAAAACATCTTAATGACACTCTTCTCAACAAGATGAATTTATTAACACCAAAATCATCCTTTTGTTATTCTTGAAATGGGACAAACCGGCCTCTCTTTAACCCTTTCTTTTCCAATAACTTTCTCTATCTTTTGTCAAACACAAAGATTAAAATGTTAAACAAATAAAGTTTAAGGTCAAACACACATTACAAAAATATAAAGGATCAAACATATACAGGTTCAATCTTTATGGATCAAAGAGATTTATAGTATTATTTTTTATACTATAAATTTAAGTTAGATTCCATTAAATTGAGCTCTAATTATGTTTTGATTTTTTATCAAACATTTTGAACTCATAAGAATATACAAAGAAAAGAAAAT
>Ga0325401_1001944_pt1 | contig 17991 bp, 15 predicted proteins | sample PopdelMetagenome_FD_205666 | JGI IMG/M metagenome (GOLD analysis project Ga0325401, IMG submission 205666) | Populus deltoides microbial communities from Bellville, Georgia, United States - Xylem-PdKOR-R2 | ecosystem: Host-associated > Plants > Phyllosphere > Stem > Wood/Secondary xylem | place... | reverse complement strand
AGACGCGCCGTGATGCTAGTGCCGGCTGGCCCCGCCTACTACGCACCCCGCGGCTATGGTCATGGACACGGGCACGGGCACGGCCACGGCCATGGTCATGGCCACGGTCGGCACTAACCTACTTTCAAGGAGTCATAAAAAGGCTTCCGTGCCTTGCACGGAAGCCTTTTTTGTTGGCGGTGGGGTGCTTAAAAGCTAGCCTGTTGGCACAAGTTTGTTTTCTGGATAAGTGGGCTGCTACTGGGTGCATCAAAACCGAACAAGTGTGCTGTAAACGGACACTTTTCAACTAAGAGAAGACACTAATTTTAGTTGTAAAATGCTGATTTATAGTATTTTGTAATTGTGGTATGCGAGTTGGCTATCTACTTATACCGCCGCTAGTTACCTGTTCGATAGTGACCAATAGCTACGCACAGACCTAGGTCGGCGGTGCTGCTCCGAGGCCCGGCATTTGGGTACGTGCAGCGTCAGATTCAGCCACTTCCTTTCCTAATTCTTACCGCTATGAAAAACACACTTCCCTCCGCTCCCCTGCAAGCACCCGCCGCCACTTGCGCCAATGTGCTCACCGCTCGCCCGCTCGTTAGCCGCATCCGGCAGGCGGCGCTCGGCTTGCTGCTACTCGGCAGCCTCAGCCTGAGCACGCCCGCTCTTGCCCAAGAACCATCACCCGTAACCGTGACGAAAGCCAACAACACGACCCTGCGGCTGCGGATCCAAAACCCTGAGCAGCAACCGAACCGTGTGCGCGTGATTAGCACCGCCACGGGCCAGACGTTGTTCTACGAACGCTTCGACGCGCCTGCTTATGGCAAGTGCCTGGACTTCGTGAAGATGCAGAGTGGTGATTATGTTGTGCTGATGCAGCTTGGCAAAAGCACCCACCGGTACACGGTGCGGGTGAACAACAACCCAGAATGCTCCGTGGCTCTCCGTTCCATCCGGGTGAAGACACGCCTGCCCAAACACGACGTGGCGCCCGCAGTACTAACCGCTACGCGCTAAGCAGAGGCACCTAGCTGCTCGCCAACCTAACCCATACACCTACCAAGTAGCCGTACAGAGCAGCGCTTCGACAATCCGCAACATACACAGGAAGGCTTCTGCACATTGCAGAAGCCTTCTTCATGCTATGTGGGCAGGGTACCGGTCAGGTTTGGGTAGGAGTGGTTTGTTCGGACTTCGGTACAGAAGCCGCTAACCGCAGCCGCAGGTATTGCTGAAGCCACACAGGGTAAAGGTTATACCCTAGGTTGATCAAGCATAATAGGGCTGCCCACCCCATCTCCCCGTGCCCCACGGCGTAGGCGCCCACAAGCAAGAAGAACACGAACAGCACCAAGTGAAACTGCTCCTGGTAGTAAGTAGTCCGCCGAAAGCTGGCTAGGGCAGCGCGGCTCCGAACGTGGCGATACTGCGGATAAGTCCGCCGAATCAGCCAGTTGACGAACGTGCCGTGCTGCGTGAAGTGGTTGAGCCTCGGTACCCCTAGCTGCTTGTAGCGGGCAAGATTAGTACTCAATTGCAAGCGCCAAAACTGCGAAAACGGTAACCCATACACGAGCAGACTGACGAGAATAAAACCGTAGAGCCACGGCCGCGCCACGTGTTGGTAGCAAAAGATGGTTAGCGGCGTCAGGCTCAACGCTGACCACAATAGGTTCGGCACCGCATTATAAAAACCGAGTAAGCGCGAGGAAGGAGTAGCTGGTTGGGAGCTAGGCGGCATAGGCGTAAGCTAGGTTGTGCGCCGAGGTGTTCTTACTAGCGCGAGTGCCGTATTCGGCGCGTTAGGCGGCTGCGAGGCTTAGGATAATTGGAAGTAAACCATGCCTCATAATGAGCGTGTTGGGCAAGAATATATAATATAATGATATCGAGTAAAGTTTGATCTTTTTGTATACCTTTCTACTGCTCAGTCAAGCAGCAAGTGGTACCTAAATAAAACGCCGCCAGTAGGTTGTAAAGCCTGTTCCATAGCTGCGTAAACGACTCCTGCTTTTCAGCTAGCTAATCTGTTCCTCTTTTTCAACCCACTCAACAAAACCTAGCATGCTCAAAAAACTAATCACTGCTTCCCTGTTGGCTACGGCCGCTTTGTCCTTCACCGGCTGCCAGGAACTGCTGGACGAAATCATCCTGATCGGCAACCCGCCCGCTAACACGAAAGTGAACATGACGGCCGTCATCAATGGGTCGCAGGAAGTACCGGCCAACCCTTCTACTGCTAGCGGCTCATTCACCGGCGTGTACGACAAAGCCACCAAAGTGCTGACATACACGGTCACCTACCAGGGCCTTACCCCCACGGCGGGCCACCTGCACCGGGGCGCACCGGGCACCAACGGCCCGGTGATCTACCCCTTCTCCAGCCTGACCCCGCCTATTTCGGGTACCGCTACCTTCACCCAAGCCGATGAAGACCTGTTGCTGAACGGCGGCTTCTACGTTAACCTCCACACGCCTGCCTACCCCGGCGGTGAAATCCGTGGCAACATCATGAAGAAGTAGTTTCGAGCAACTTACTATTTATGACCACCAACAGAAAGGTCCCGCTACCTAGGTAGCGGGACCTTTCTGTTTTTTCACCCGCCAGAAAAACGTGCGCCGGCTTGCTTAACGGCATGGTAGCAGTTTGCTGCTATGCAGCAGATGAGGTGCAACCTTATCCCAAAGCTAGACCCGGGCTACGTCGCCCTTGACGCGCGGAATGCTACACTCGCGCTGGTAGAGGCTAATGAAGAATCATAAGCGCAGAGAAGCTAGGCATAATCGCGCGAGAATGATAAATTGATATAAGCTATTGGGAATCAGACTCCCCAAAAGTTAATCTTCAGGCAGAAGCATAAATCGCAACCCGCAACTACTTACTTCTTCCACCCAAAACAGCCGCGTATGAAACTACCTTTTACTACGAAAGCCCGCACCCCACTACTCCGCGCCCTGCAGCAGGCTTTTCAGCTGGCAACGATTGCCAACGAGCCCGGTGCCCCAACCGCCGACGAGTTAGCCGACCAAGCCACTAGCCAGAGTCGCCGCGATTTTCTCACCAACACCGCCAAGCTAGGCCTCCTGGTCGGGGCCGGCGGCTTGCTAGCGGCCTGCGAAGCCGACGTCGTAGCGCCCGCTGCCGCTGATTCCATAACCCAGCAAAGCCTCGATGGCAAGGGCGGCTCGCAGCCACGCATCGTGCTAGTAGGAGCTGGGATGGCCGGGCTGAATTGCGCGTACCAACTTAAGAAAGCCGGTTTGCGGGCCCAAATCTACGAAGCCAGTAACCGCATCGGCGGCCGCATTTATACGGCTCGCAACCTGATGGCGCCCGGCCTCACCACGGAACTAGGGGGCGAGTTCATCGACAGTGGGCACAAGGACATGCTTCAGTTGGTCAGCGAGTTCGGCTTGTCGCTCTACGATGTAGAATCGCCGAGCGAAACGGTGCTCCAAAAGGACGCTTACTTCTTCAATGGGAGGCAGCACACCGTGGCGGAGGTCATTGCAGCCTTTCAGCCCTACGCCCGCCAGATTCAGGCCGACATTCGCTCCTTGCCCAACAACACCATTACCTTCGAGAAGCTGAACCCCGCGGCCGCGCGCCTCGACCAGCTCTCCATTGCCGCCTACTTCGATTCGATTGGGATGACCGGCTGGATTTGGACGCTGCTGGAGGTGGCGTACCTCACCGAGTACGGCCGCGAGGTGAACGACCAATCGTCGATCAACTTTCTGTGGTTGTTTTCGGCGGATACGCACAAAGGCGCATTCGATATTTTCGGCGAAAGCGACGAGCGCTACAAGATCAAGGGCGGCAACCAACAGCTCACCGACGCCCTCGCCCAGCAGCTACCCGGCCAGGTGACGTTGCAGCACAAACTAGTAGCTTTGAGCCAAGCCGGCAGCGAGTACCAGCTCACATTCGAGCAGGCCACGGGCGAGCAGCTTACCGTAGCCGCCGACTACGTGGTACTGACTGTTCCATTCTCGGTGCTACGCACCGTTGACCTGCGCTTGCCATTGCCCAATTGGAAACGCAATGCTATCCAAAACCTAGGGTACGGCACCAATGCCAAGCTGTTCCTGGGGTTCAACGGTCGGCCCTGGCGCACCAATGGCTACACGGGCTACCTGTTTTCCGACCAAGCGGCGCAAAGCGGCTGGGACTGCGGCCAGCTACAGCCCACCACCCAATCGGCCTTCACCGTGTACCTAGGTGGGCAAGCCGGCCTCGACGTGGGCAGCGGTACGCCCGAGTCGCAAGCCAGCAAGTTCTTGCCGGTGCTGGATGCCGCGTGGCCGGGGACCAAAGCCAAGTACAACGGCAAAGCCGAGCGTTTCCATTGGCCCACGCACCCCTACACGCTGGCGAGCTACGCCTGCTACCGGGTGGGTCAGTACAGCACCATTGCGGGCGCGGAGCGCAAGCCGGTTGGCAATCTGTTTTTTGCCGGCGAGCATTGCAGCGCGTGGTACCAAGGCTTCATGAACGGCGCCGCCGAAACCGGCCGCATGGCCGCCGATGACGTGCAAGCTGCCCTACGTGGCAAAGGTGTGGCCCTGCTGCAACGCCTGCGGCAGCGCAAGCAAGTGTTGGCTGCGGTGTAACGTATGGCTAGACCTAGGTGCTAGGCTTACGAGCTGTGTTAGAAAAAGGCTTCTGCGACACGCAAAAGCCTTTTTCTAATATTATCTACATAAGTTTTTTAGGTTGAAGTGGGTAGAGCCCAATGCCCTTCCATTGGCTCCATTGGCGTAAGTTACGCTGCGCTAAACTTACACTAGTTGAGGAAATTACGTTAAGCGTAATCTAATTAGGTAATTTAGATCCGATAAATGAGAACAGTTCCAAGAAATTATTTGTTGCTGTTTCTGATAAATTAAGGGTTGTTCTATTAATCATACTTTCCTGAATTGCTCTATTGAAAATAGATTTATTAAATTTATTTTCGCCCGGATACTTAGTTTGAATAATACCTATTTTATCTTCCTGAGAAAATAAATCTTCACAGCACCTGTCTTTCCAACTAGAATTTATATCTTTTAATGTAAATATTCTTTTTTCGACCAGGATGCCAAATAGATCAATGTATCTTTGTTGCTGCTGCATTCCTTCTTTATCGGCATCTAATAGTACTATGAAATTTCTTCCCCAAGCTAAATACAATTGTATAATAGAATCAAGTTTCGTGGCGCCAGTTCCTGGCATAATGTTTATAGGATTTTTCAATTTTAATGCAAATTGTAGATATTTAAGTGTATAAAAATCGTTTTTACCTTCTGTTATTAATATATTAGGAACATTCTCTAATCTACTTGGATAATATTCTAAGACATCTAGTATAGGTTGAAAGTAGTTTGTTTGGCTGGGATGCCTTACGGCGAATGTTCTATAAGGAAGAATAGTGACTTTGGTTTTCTTAGAGTAAAACTGATCATCATTTTCGTCATAGTTGAGGCCTTCATTTTTTACTACGTATGTATTCTCTAACCATAAGGGATTGACGAGATGGTGACTATGAGTAGTATAAATTACGTTAGGTAATTTTTCAAAGCTTTCTAAAAGCTGAGCCTGGGCAGTGGAATGTAAGTTTGAAGCCGGCTCATCGAATAGAAATAACACGTCCTTCGTTTTTCGTGCTCTATCTTTTCTGAATTGTGTTAGAAGCAAGAAGACAAAAAACCATCTAAAACCCAGAGATCTTTCACTTATTCTGTAAATTTCCTCACCATCACGTAGCATGAATTGCAGGTATGCTACAGATAATTGATTGTTCACTACTTCAATGTCGTATATTATCTTTATTTCTTTATTTGTAATTTTTCTATTGAATATTTTATCCCATGCTCCAAATACTACACTAGTAACTTTGTTACTCATTTTTGATAAGACACTTTCTATATGTCTTCTTGCTTGTGTATCATTTTTTTTAATTCTGTCTGTTATATGTTCTTTTATATCAAGATTATTCTCTAACGAGTCTAATATATCTTGTACTAAATGCCTGTAAAATATATTTTGTTTTTGTTCTTTTTCTATTGGCTCTAAGTATATTTTGTCAGGAAAGTCAAACAAAAAATTAGGAAAATATAATACGTCGGGTATCCGTTCTAAGAATATTTTATAACATGCTTGCCAGTCTTCTCCAGCTATTTTCTTTTCTTTCCTTTCTTTTCCTTTTTTACCTATTAAATCTATACTCCAATAGTTGTTGTACGTGCCAGAATATATTGAATTTGAAAATGAATACTTCTGTTCTAGAGAGAAATTTTTTATAGTCTTTGTTATCTTAATACCTAATTTTTTGTGTATGGCGTTTTTTATCTCATCAAACTCATCTTCTTCTATAGAAAGTTCTCCACATAGCTCTATATTTTCATTAAAGTTATCTATCTTGTTTATGGGTATTAAATATTGTGCATCTTCTCTAGTATCTGAAATTGTTAGTGTATCAGATGATCTATATTGCGAGCCAAAGAAATTTATGGCTTCCAGTATTGTTGTTTTGCCACTTTCATTTAATCCTATCAGTGTATAAACATTAGAATTTGGTTCAGAGTTAAGGTTAATAGTTAAATTTTCAATTCCTTTAAAATTTTTGATTGTGAAAGATTTGAATTTCATATTTTAGTCCTTAATGAAAATATAAAAGGGAAGGAATACTTTATTCCTTCCCTTTTTGCCAAAATTCTAAAATCTCATTCGTTATGACCCGCAGGCCTCGCAAGCGTCTGGGTTATCCAGTGAGCAAGCCATGTCGCTCTGATTCTGGGCGGCTACGTTGAGTGGCTCCAGCGTCTCGGCGGCTTGTTTCTGCACCGTGAACTTGATAGCGTCGGCGGCGGCTTTGGTGCGCAGGTAGTACATGCCGGTTTTCAAGCCGCGCTTCCAGCTGTGGAAGTGCATACTGGTGAGCTTACCGAAGTTCACGTTTTGCACGTGCAGGTTCAGGCTCTGGCTCTGGCAGATGTACGCGCCCCGGTCGGCCGACATATCGATGATGCGGCGCTGCGAGATTTCCCACACCGTCTTATACAGGTCCTTGATGTGCTGCGGCACCCGGTCGATGTTCTGCACCGAGCCGTTGGCGGCAATGATGTCGTTCTTCATCTGCTCGTTCCACAGACCTAGCTTCACCAGGTCTTTCAGCAGGTGCTTGTTCACCACCATGAACTCGCCGCTCAGCACACGCCGCACGTAGATGTTGGAGGTGTAAGGCTCAAACGACTCATTGTTGCCCAGGATCTGCGCCGTGCTAGCCGTGGGCATAGGCGCCACCAGCAGCGAGTTGCGCACGCCGTGCTCTACCACTTCAGCGCGCAGCGTTTCCCAATCCCAACGGCCCGAGTCGGGCGTTACGCCCCACAGGTCGAACTGGAACTTGCCCTTGCTCAGCGGCGAACCAGGGAAGGTTTCGTAAGCGCCGTCCTTCTTGGCGAGGTCTTTCGAAGCCGTCATGGCCGCGAAGTAGATCGTCTCGAAGATATCTTTGTTCAGGCCGCTGGCTTCGTCGCTCTCGAACGGCATGCGCAGCGCAATGAACGTATCGGCCAAGCCCTGCACACCCAGCCCGATGGGGCGGTGACGACGGTTCGACTTCTCAGCTTCCGGCACCGGATAATAGTTGATGTCGATAACCTTGTTCAGGTTCTTCGTTACGTGGTAGGTTACCTCGTAAAGCTTCTGGTGGTCGAACACCAAGCCCTTGGGGCCCTCGGCCACGAAGCGGGGCAGTGCCAGCGAAGCTAGGTTACACACGGCCACCTCGTCGCGGTCGGTGTACTCCATAATCTCGGTGCAGAGGTTGGAGCTCTTGATGGTACCTAGGTTCTGCTGGTTCGATTTGCTGTTGGCAGCGTCCTTGAACAGCATGTAGGGCGTGCCGGTCTCGGTCTGGCTTTCCAGGATGGCAAACCACAGCTCTTGGGCCTTAATGGTCTTGCGGCCGCGGCCTTCGCGCTCGTACTTCAGGTAGAGGCGCTCAAACTCCTCACCCCAGGTGTCACCGAGGCCGGGGCACTCGTTGGGGCACATCAGGGTCCAGTCGCCGTTCGACTCCACACGCTTCATGAACAAGTCGGGCGTCCAAAGAGCGTAGAACAGGTCGCGGGCGCGGTTCTCTTCCTTGCCGTGGTTCTTCTTCAGATCCAGGAAGTCGAAAATATCGGCGTGCCAGGGCTCGATATAGATAGCGAAGGCACCTTTGCGCTTCCCACCGCCTTGGTCCACGTAGCGGGCCGTGTCGTTGAACACCTTCAGCATCGGGATGATGCCGTTGGAAGTACCGTTGGTGCCCTTGATGTACGAGCCCGTGGCGCGCACATTGTGGATGCTCAGGCCAATGCCCCCCGCCGACTGCGAAATCTGGGCGCAGCTGCGTAGGGTGTCATAAATGCCCGTGATGCTGTCGTCCTTCATCGTGAGCAGGAAGCACGAGGAAAGCTGGGGCTTCGGCGAACCGGCGTTGAAGAGGGTAGGCGTGGCGTGCGTGAACCACCGCTCCGACATCAGGTTGTAGGTTTCAATCACCGACTCGATGTCGTTCTTGTGAATGCCTACCGCCACGCGCATGATCATGTGTTGGGGGCGCTCCACTACTTTGCCATCCATGCGCAGCAAGTACGAGCGCTCCAGCGTCTTGAAGCCGAAGTAGTCGTAGCTGTAGTCGCGGTCGTAGATGATGGCCGAGTCGAGGGTATGCGCGTGGTTATGAATAACTTCCCATACATCCTTGGCGATGAGCGAAGCGTTTTCACCCGTCTTGGGGTCTTCGTAGGTGTAGAGGCGCTTCATCGTCGAGCTGAACGATTTGGAAGTCACCTTATGCAAGTTGCTCACCGCGATACGGGCCGCCAGAATGGCGTAATCGGGGTGGCGGGTAGTGAGCGACGCAGCGGTTTCGGCCGCTAGGTTGTCGAGTTCTACCGTCGTGACGCCGTCGTAAATCCCATCAATCACCTTCTTGGCGACTTCAATGGGAGAGACGAACATCGTGTTCAGCCCGTAACAGAGCTTTTCAATGCGGGCGGTTACTTTGTCGAACTTGACCGATTCGCGGCGTCCGTCGCGTTTGATTACCAACATAGGCGTAGCGGTTTGAAGAGGGATTTGCGGATATGACAAACGGCCGGGGGCTGACGTGGGAAGCACTCGTGAAAGTGGTTGCCATGTCGGCCCCCGGCCGCATTGCTAGCCGGAAAATACCAGGAAGTAGGGGATACTGTTTGGTTCCCTTGGCTAAAAATTTTCTTTTCGGCCTTCTTGCTATCGTAAGCCGCGTTTTAACACAGCAACATTCCGGGCGAAAAACGGGCAAAATCAGGTTGCTAAATTCTGCGAAAACGCTATGTTGTTAGCAGTCCCGAAATGCGGCCCCCTGGATTGCGGACCTAGGTCCACTTTGCTAATGAGCTTCGCAAAGCGTGCGGTTGCGGTAAGCTTACGAAGGCTGCATGCGCACACGAACAACTGATTTCTGCCAGCAGAGTAAATTTCAAATGAAGGTCTGTAGAAAGGGTGGACCTGATACACGCAAAAAGCCACCCCGGTGAAGAGGTGGCTTTTCCCTATCTAACAGATAGCTATAGAATATAAAGTAATAAAGCGGGACTGATTACTTCAGCATTTCAGCGCACTCGCGCAGTACTTCGCGGGCAATAGCTAGGTTGGTGTCGCGGGAGCTAACCACCAAGTAGATGAACTTCTTAGCGTCGCCCGACAGCTTGATGAGGTGCAGCTGGTTGCTAAGCGAAATGAGGATGTCTTCGATTTTCTCGTCGGTCAGCTTCAGAGCGGCCATAGCCTTGTGCTTCTGCTTTACGACTTCGGTATTGTAAGCAGCAGCCGTTTCGGGGTTGATGCTAGGCGTATTCGAGTGCGAGGCCAGGGCCATGCCTGATTGCGCATCTACAACGGCTACGGCCATCAGACCGGGCAGCATGTTGATGATTTCTTGTACGGTTTGGCCAGCGGGGGTAGAGGTAGAGTATGCCATGATACGGTTGGAAAGGAGATAAAGGAAGGGTTAGAAAAAGGCTGTTGAAAAGGTCAGCGGTGCGGAGAAGGTGAGCTGCTGTGCATTGCCTGTCTTGCTGCCCCGTTGATGATACAATGTTAGGGCACCCAACCGGGCCGTTCTGGAGTTTCTGCTGAATTGCATCTTTTTTGATGTGAGTGGTCGGATTTTTCCAGCGAACGAAAGGGTAGTTGCTGTGAAAGAGCAGCCGATGGTTTCGACAGCAGGCTACTTGCGCGCTGCTTCTGCGAGAACCTAGGGCAGGACTTCGTAAATTGGGGAAGCGTTATTTTATCGGCTATATCTGATGGTGCCTATTTCTACTTATCCTCCCACGGCGGCCGAGCTGCGCATTGCCGAGCTTGAGCAGGCGATGCATCAGGCTAACGAGCGAGCTGCCTCCGCGGAGCGCCGCTTGGTAGGCTTGTTGGAGCAAGATGGGCCCGGCATGCTAGTCGTGGACCCCGATGGCAAAATTGACCGCATCAACGAAGCATTGTGCCAGTTGCTAGGTGCGGCCGAGCCGAGCAGTCATTGGGTCGGCCAACCGGCTGACGCGCTGTTCGAGCGGTTGCAACACTTACTCGCGGAGCCCTCCTTACACGAGCTACACTTGCGCGAAATCCGGCTAGCGCAGCAACCGGCCCTCGGAGCCGAGCTGCGCCTGCGTGACGGGCGCATCCTCACCCAAGATTACGCACTGCTTCCGGCGCACCAAGGAGCCGCGCGCGCCGAGCTTTTTACATTTCGCCTGCTCGGCATGGCGGGTGCCGCCACGCTGCCCCAGCAGCTGCATAGCTTGCCGGCGGCTGTCGCGACGCATACCCTGCAAGGCGTGTGGCTATCGTGTAACCTAGCTTTTGCCGAACTCTTGCAACTGCCTGAAACACATGTGGTCGGGCACCCGCTGAGTGAGTGGCTAACTGGCACTGACCAACCACAAGCGTTGCCGGCCTACCTAGGGCAGTTTGATACGGCGTCGCAGCAGTGTACTGGGTACTTACCTATTACTCTGCACAACGGCCAGGCGCGGCAGCTGCTCTACCAAGCGCAACGCGTTGAGCAGCCGGGACAGGCGCCCTACGTAGTGCTCTGCGCCTTCGACGTGACGGAACAAGTGCAGACGGAAGCCGAACTCAAGCGCGGCAAGGAAAAAGCCGAAGCGTCGGCGCGGGCTAAGGAGGCTTTCTTGGCTAATCTGAGCCACGAAATTCGGACGCCCATGAACGGGGTGCTCGGCATGGCCCGACAACTAACCAAAACGCAGCTCGACCAGGGCCAGCGGGAGTTGCTGCGCATCATTCAGACCTCGGGCGAGCATCTGCTGTCCGTGCTCAACGAAGTGCTGGACATGACCAAGATCAGCTCGGCGCGGCTGGAGCTGGAGCAGATGTCCTTCGATCTGCGCGAGTCGATGGAAGGTGCCCTGCGGCCCTTGGCCGTACAGGCGGTCGAGAAAGGCCTCACGTTTCACGTGGCCCTGCTGCTCCAGAGTGAGCCGCTGCCGCGGGTAATAGGTGACCCGTACCGACTCAATCAAGTGCTGATCAACCTAGTGTCCAATGCTATCAAGTTCACGCCGCCGCAAGGCTCCATTTCCATTGGGGGCTACTTGCTAAGCCAAAGCGACACGCACCTGACCGTCGGGTTCCGCGTCACGGACACGGGTATTGGTATTCCAACAGACAAAATCGACCACATTTTCGAAGACTTCGTGCAGGCCGATGTGGATACTGCTCGGCGCTACGGCGGCACGGGCCTCGGCCTAGGTATTGCCCGGGCGTTGGTCGAGCAAATGGGCGGCTCCATCATCGTGGACAGTCAGCTGGGCAATGGCAGTACGTTTCAGTTTTCCGTAACGCTGCCGCTGGCCCAAAGCTCCGATGCCGCGCCGCCCTTGGTGCTGCTGGATACGGGGGGACTGCGCAATTGCCGGGTGCTGGTGGCCGAAGACAATAGTATCAACCGCGAAGTAGTGCGTCGGGTGTTGGAAGGGTGGGGCGTGGTGGTCGATGAGGCCGAAGACGGAGCCGCTGCCCTAGCGCTTCACGCCCAGCACCGCTACGATGCCGTGCTGATGGACATCCAAATGCCCGGCATGAGCGGGGTGGAAGCTACCACGCAAATTCGCTTGCACCCCGATATGGAGCGCGCCCAGGTGCCCGTACTCGCCCTCACCGCCAATGCTTTTCGAGCCGACCTCGACCGGTACCTGAAAGCCGGCATCAATGATTGCCTGACCAAGCCGTTTAAGGAAGAAGAGTTTTACCGCAAGCTTGTGGCGCTGGTGCAGGCCCCCGAGGCGCCGCCCTATAACCTAGCTCAGGTGTACGAGCTAGCCGACGGCGAAGACGCCTTCGTGGAGCGCATGGTGCGTTCGTTCCTGCTGCACATGCCGCCCACCTTGCAGCAGATACAAACGGCGGCCGCGGCCAGCCAATGGGGACAAGTAGCCAAGCTGGTGCACCACATCAAGCCAAACTTAGTGCAGTTTGGCGTGGTGGGTATCATGCCGTCGTTGCAATTGCTCATGGATCATACGCGCACCGACGAGCAGGCCAATACCATGCGCAGTACGGCGGTGCAACAGCTCGTACGCCAGCTCGAAAGGGTGCTGGAAGCATTACCCACCCAGCTTTCGGCTTCTGCGTAACGCGATACTCAGAGGGCTTGCAGACGCTGCACCAGGTCATCTTGGTACGCCCGGCTCACGGGCACCTCGTACTGACCTAGCTTAAGCATATTATCCTCCAAGGCTTCTACCCGGTGCAAGTTCACGATGTAGGAGCGGTGTACCCGCACAAAGTGACGAAAGGGCAGACGCTCCTCAATACTTTTGAGCGTGCCGCCCACCACGTGCTTGTGCTTATCTGTGACCAGCACTACATAGGTCGACAAAGCCTCGATGAACAGCACCTCGGCAAAGTTGATCCGCAGCAGCTTGCCATTGGTTTTCACGAACATATCGGTACCAGTGGCCGAAAGATTCGTCGGTAGCGGGGGGCTAGGTGGGACTACGGAGGGCGTAGGCGGTGCCGGCTGAGGCTGCTGCTCCGTTACCCGGGCAATAGCTTGACAGAAGCGGGCGTAACTCACGGGCTTTACCAAGTAATCGAGCACGCGCAGTTCGAAAGCATCCACGGCAAAGTTGGAGTGAGTAGTAACCAAAATTACGGCGGGCTTAGGCTCGGGCAGAAGCTTCACTAGCTCCAAGCCGCTGATGTGTGGCATCTCAATATCGAGCAGTAATACATCGACTTTGCCGCCTGCGTGAAAATACGTAAGCGCCTCTACCGCGTCGGGGAAAGAGGCAGCTAGCGTGAGCTGATCGTGGCGCTGCACGGCGCGCTCCAAGGTGAAGCGATTAATCTCGTTATCGTCGATAATGACACAGGCGAGGGGGGCGGCTGCGGAAGTCATAACTATAGCTTAAACCTGTAAGTACGCAGAATCGAAAAAGTAACGTCGTCGCCATGAACTACGAAACAACTAACTAGCTAGGTATGAGCCCAAAATGTAAGTCATGGAAATGGACAATCTATATTGAGCCAGTACGAAAAAAATGATACGCTAGAACGCAACGAGTTACGTTGCTAGTTCAGCTAAACGGCGCGGGCAATACAAACAAAAAAGCCTGCAACCACGGTTGCAGGCTTTTTTGTTGAAAAGCGAAAATCTTATTAAAAATCTTCGTCTAGAGAGAAAACGTTTTGGTCGCGGTCAGCCATTACGCCCGCTTTCTGGTACTCAGCCACGCGCTTCTCGAAGAAGTTAGTTTTACCCTGCAATGAAATCATTTCCATGAAGTCGAAGGGGTTGGTAGCGTTGTAGATCTTGCTGCAACCTAGGGCTACAAGCAGGCGGTCGGCCACGAACTCAATGTACTGCGACATGGCAGTGGCATTCATCCCGATCAGGTTTACGGGCAGCGCGTCGGTCACGAACTCTTGCTCAATACTCACCGCGTCGCGGATAATATCTTGCACTCGAGCTTCCGGTAACTTGTTTATTAAGTGGTCTTTGTAGAGCAGGCAAGCAAAGTCACAGTGCAGTCCTTCGTCGCGCGAAATCAACTCGTTCGAGAAGGTCAGGCCAGGCATCAAGCCGCGCTTCTTCAGCCAGAAGATAGAGCAGAACGAACCCGAGAAGAAAATGCCCTCCACGGCGGCAAAGGCAATTAAGCGCTCCGTGAAGTTGTCGGAGTTGATCCACTTGATAGCCCACTCGCCTTTTTTCTTCACGCACGGTACAGTTTCCAGTGCGTTGAAGAGGCGGTCTTTCTCTTGCGGGTTTTTGATGTAAGTGTCAATCAGTAGCGAGTACGTTTCCGAGTGGATGTTTTCCATCATCACCTGGAAGCCGTAGAAGCAGCGCGCCTCAGCGGATTGCACTTCCTGCATGAAGTTCACGGCTAGGTTTTCGTTCACGATGCCGTCCGATGCGGCGAAGAACGCTAGCACGTGCGAGATGAAGTGACGCTCGCCGTCATTGAGCGAGTCCCAGTCTTTTTGGTCCTGGCCTAGGTCGATTTCTTCAGCCGTCCAGAACGAGGCTTCCGCCTGCTTATACATCTTCCACATGTCGTTGTGCTGGATTGGGAATAGCACAAAACGGTTGGGATTCTCAGTCAGTAAGGGTTCCATAACAGGGAAGTTAGAGAGTAGATAACCTGAACAAGGGCCAGGGGCCGGAGGCTTGCAAACCCCAAAAAAAGCGGGTTTGTTCGGGGAGCCGGAAAATAATAACGGCTCGGTTGAGACTCAAAGATAGCCAACCTACTGACTAGGAAGGGTCTATATTCTTGTCTTTTTCTCCACAGAACTTATCCACATACCAGCTGAGCACTCGCCACCGCGAAACAAGTGGAATGGCTTAAAATTAGCCTTTTTCACCCCCTTTTGCAAAAGTTATCCACATTTTGGGTGTGGACAATCGTGTTTATCCACAAATTTTGTATGCGCGTGCCTGTTGCGCGTTCATTGAAATAGATGAGTTTTCCACAAAAGTATAAGATAGGCACTTAGCTATGTTGTGGGGGAGTAAATGAAGATTAGTGAGTTAGAGTTGGAAATGTAAATTCATAACTGTACTTTTGCCTTCCATTTTTCAGAAACGCGAAGACGCTGATGTACGCAATCGTCAATATAGCTGGCAAGCAGACGAAAGTCGAAGCCGATAAATTTGTTTATACTCACAAGCTGGCAGGAAATGTCGGCGACTCGGTTGAGCTAGGCAACGCACTGCTGACCGACGACAATGGCACTGTAGCCATCGGCGTTCCGACGCTGGACGTGAAAGTAACGGGCACAATCCTAGCCCACGTAAAGGGCGACAAGGTTTTGGTGTTCAAGAAGAAGCGCCGCAAGGGCTACCGTAAGCTCAACGGTCATCGTCAAGATTACACCAAAGTACTCATCAATAGCATCGGCTAGTTGAAAGCTGTTAGCTGATGGCGAGTAGCCGTTAGCTTCTGCTTTTTTCGAACCTATTTTTCTCGAACATAAGCTAACAGCCAACAGCTAGTAGCTAAAAGCTCCAAATACAATGGCACACAAGAAAGGCGTCGGCTCTTCTAACAACGGCCGCGAATCGCATTCCAAGCGTCTCGGCGTGAAAATTTTCGGTGGTCAAGGCATCATTGCTGGTAACATCATCGTTCGTCAGCGTGGCACCAAGCACCACCCCGGTCCGAACGTAGGTATTGGCAAAGACCACACGCTGTTCGCACTGGTTGACGGTGTTGTACAGTTCCGCAAAGGCCGCAATGAGCGTTCGTTCGTATCGGTAGTTCCGGTAAGCGACGCAGTAGCTGCTTAGTTTCCTGAACCACGGATTCGGTCGGATTATGCGGATTACACGGATTTTGTAGCCGGTTTCCGCATCAGAACATAACAAAAAAGGCAACCTAGTTAGGTTGCCTTTTTTGTTATGTTCTGATACTTGGCTAGCACATGTATCAGATGTTATCTACACTGATCGTGTCAGTGATGTATAAGGTAAACTATGCTTCTGCATAAGCTGCATTTGCTGGCTTCTATAGAAGAAGTTGCTCACAAAATCCGTGCAATCTGCATAATCCGACCGAATCCGTGGTCTAGCAGAGTGAGTAAAGAATCGGCTTGCTGGGGCTAGCGTCGAGCATCAAGCTGGTAACTTGCAGATTGAGCAGGTAGAGGCCGTCTGGTACTTCGTCAGGGACGAAGATAAGCTCGGTGATGGTGGCTTCGCGGCGCGGAGCAGCCGGGTATTGCCAGAAGGCATGATGAGCAAGCAAAGCGCCGCCATCCTCTTCCCGATCAACGCTGGGCAGGTCGAGTAGTAGGTGTTGTACTTGGTGGTCAGCTACATAATGCGCCAACGCTGGCTCCAGATACGTTGGGTTTGTACCGGAGTAATGACGCGTCTGCTTACTCTGTTCGTTGGGTAGGGTGCGCAGGACGAGTGCTTCTGGCGTTAGCTCGGTCGAGGTACCTAGCCTACTTAACGCTTGCTGTACGTCTGTCAGCATCACGACCAAGTCGCCATTGGCCTGTTGTTGCGGCTCTACTGAAATCAGCTTGGCCACGAAGAGGAAGCGACGCAAGCACCGGTCGAGCGTGGCTTCAGGCTCGGGAGAGATATGACCGTAGCATTCGGTGTGCGTGCCATTGCCGTGGGGCGTCACGTGCACCCGCTTATAGTTGGTACTACCGCCTTCAGCTACGCTACCCACAAAGCTGCCTACTCGAATAACATCGAACTGCACTGGCTCCGCCCAGAAGCAATTGACCTGCTGCTCACCAGGAGCTAACGGTAGCGAGATGTCGAGAGGAGCCGCGGGGTCGAAAGAAAAGGTGCGACCAGCGTAAGGGTAGGTAGCGAACATGACGGGCTAGATCAGAAGCAGAATAAAGTAGGCTAATCCCAAGCAACAACAGGGGTATCCTGCGGATCAGTAGCTAGGTTATTAAGTATCTGAGCGACCTCAGGGGCGTGGCTCAGCACCATGAAATGGCTTCCCCCCTGAATAAGGTAGTCGACCGGGGCTGGACCAGGGGGAAATACGCGGTCGGCAGTGCCTAAGATCTGTAGGCACCGCCCGACACCGGTGCTATCCCAGTGCAGGAGCCGATGAATGGCCCAGCGCGTGTAGGTCGGCTCCATATCGCGCAGAATTTCTTTGAACAGCTGATACTCTTCACCGTCCTTAATGCCGAAGTACCATTGCCCGATGCGAGGTAAGAGCTTCAAAGCCTGAGGTGGAACAAGCTTGTAAACACCCGTCGCGCGAATGATTCGCAGCAACAGCGGCAAGGAATCGGCATCGGGAATACTGGAAACTAAAATGGCGCGGGCTTGCGGCCGCAGCCGGCATATTTCCAAAGCAATAGTTCCCCCAAACGATACGCCCACAATCCAGCACACCTGGTCGGCTGGTAGATGCTGAGCCATACGCTGCGCGTACTGGTCGATGCGCTCATTCCGGTAAGGGGTGAGCCACTGTAGCACGGTTACCTGCCCACGTAAAAGGGGCTGCAACTTCTGAAAGACCCGTTCATCCGCGCCTAAGCCGGGGATGAGGTAAAAGATAGGCGTTGACACAGCGCAGCGTGAAGGTTAGGGCTCAATGCGTAAGTACACGCCTTCTAAGTAGAAGATATTGTGCGGCATGGCCTCTTCGTCGGCTTCTTCACCGTCTTCGGTAGCTGGGTAAGTGCAGGCTAACTTCAGCGCCACCCCTTGCAAAGGCACAGGCGGATCGTCTTCGGTGGCGTACTCAAGTAGGCACGGCCACTCGGTAGTAGTAGCCAGCGCATCAGCTACATCTTCTTGCATGGCCCCGGCCCGCTCACCTGCAAGGCGGAGGAGCAAGTCGAGGGCAGAGAATTGCAGACCTAGGTGAAAGAAGTACAGTTCTTCGTCAAAAACAGTCGTGGCCCACACCGTGACGTCGTCGGTGTTGTCGAACACAATAGCGGTAATCTGAACCTGTTCGACA
>Ga0325401_1001941_pt1 | contig 18003 bp, 12 predicted proteins | sample PopdelMetagenome_FD_205666 | JGI IMG/M metagenome (GOLD analysis project Ga0325401, IMG submission 205666) | Populus deltoides microbial communities from Bellville, Georgia, United States - Xylem-PdKOR-R2 | ecosystem: Host-associated > Plants > Phyllosphere > Stem > Wood/Secondary xylem | place... | reverse complement strand
TATTGCACATACAAGTTATGCAAATTAATTTGATGATCAAAGTATTTCTCAGCTCCAAATATGATTCAAAGATGGCAATATTTCACTTTATTTTTGACATTTTAACCATCTATTATATGTAAGATATGGAATATTTGAAGTTTGTGTTATAAGTTGTGCTAGCTAGTGCCAAAAACATAATGGAGTTTTGTTTCTAGCCAGGCAAAAAAAAAGACTTGCAGTACTGGACCATATGAGATAAGGTTTGATTTCTGGCTTATTATGTAGCAAGCAAGAAAATTTGCATGGAGAAAATAATAGTCTTCTTATATATATATATATATGCTGACAGTAATTTTGCCCCACCTCTCTGACATTTTTTATTTTTTTCTAGATACGAAAGAAAAAAAATGTAGATCTTGTCTGTTTGAATTACAAACAGTTTTATACTTTGCTTTTCAAGCACAAATATTATTTTATTTCATGGCCTAGCTGGTCGAGTAAGAACTTGATCTACTTAACCCGAGTGTCTAAAAAAAGCAATTCAAAATTAACATGATTAATTTTACAGATCAATTCATGACCATGTTAGCCTGGTTAAAATTGAGTTAATTTTTTTTAAAAAAATTAAAATAATATTATTTTAACTTATAAAAATTAAAATAACTTATTTTAGTTAATTCAATTTAACATCTTAATTCATAACTCGAGTCATAAACCAAAATGGATTTAATTATTATAATTTCAAGCATTAATTATTATTTTTTTAATTTTATAGGTTTTAAATTCTCATGGAACCAAAGGTACTGTACCAATCTTAAATAAAACTACAATTTTTAAGAAATTATTGTTTTAAAAATCTTAATATCATCACATCAAAATAATTTAAAAAAAATTAATTTTAAATAAAACAAATTATTTTTAAGAAATATTGTTCCAAGCGGGCAACTAAATATAAGGCAATTGGGCTAGACAACTCAAATTCCTGTACCCATCTTGTTCGTGACACTTTACATAGCCGAGGACCAACTAGAATTTTCAAACCCCTATCAACTCTAAGCCCAAAGCCAATCAACCACTCCCAAAAACCCAACAAGAAGAACCAACCACCTTAACCTTAAGCTATAGTTATAAAACCCATCTGAAATCAATCCGAGACATGACTTGAATTATGAATCAAGAGAGTTGATTTTAATTATTATTTTTTAAGTAAAATGATATTATTTTGAAAGAAATAAATTAAAAAATTTATAGTTTGACGCTTGGGTTTTAACCAAGTCAACGAATCAACCCAAATTTTTAATTAGATCAAACTAGATAGGTGATCTGTGCTACGTCGCGGGTCTAGCCAAACTTTTTTCAACACTAAAAAAGGATGTTTAGATGACAATAATTCAAGACAACTCGGATTAAATTCACTAAAACTGCAACCCGGGATGTGAGATCGAAAGAACCCGCAAAAAAAAATGAAAAGTTCAAGGCCTAATGTCAAAGATGAAAAAAAAAACATCAAAAAATATAGCAACAAGGAAGAAAACCCGAGTCAACTCAGGGTAACTTGACAAACTAACAACCCATGATATGAGATCGAGATAAAAAAGAATATCAAAAGGATGACCTAGTAAAAAAAACCAATGTTCAATAATAAAAAAAAGGTTATAAAAACCCTGAGCCAACCCGCTCTCAGAATAACCAAACATAAAGAAAAGTAAAAAAATGACAAAGTTTAAGGGTTAATAATTTATTGAAAAATGATGAAATTGAAAAGAAAAAAAAAGTTCATAAAAAATAAAGGAAAAAAAAACCTGAGTTAGCTTGACACTCCGCTCTCCAAATAACGAAGCAGAAAGAGAAGCAAAAAATGACAAAGCTTAAAGGCAAATAATTTTATGTAAAATGATGAAATTAAAAAAAAACTAAAGTCATAAAAAAAATAAGGAAAACAAATCAAGACAACCTGAGTTAATTTGACTAACCTGTCATTTACAACATGAGATTGGGATAAAAAAAATTGAACTTTCAAAAGAAAGACCTAGCAAAAAAAACCAAAGTTAAATAAAAAATATTGAGTGAGAACATGCAAGCTAACCTTAGTTAACTTAATTAACACGCACCCGTAACCCAAAAAAATAAAAAAAATCACATAGCTCAAGGGTTAATAATTTAACGTCAAAATATAAAATTATAAAAAAAAAACTGAGAAAAAAAAATTTAGGACAATCATGGTTAACTTGACTAACTTATTATACAGAATATGAGACTTTGATAATTCAACAACAACAAAAAAAGCAACACACAATGAAGTTAAGGTCTTAATAATCAAATGGTAAATTATGATTTTTTTTAAAAAAATTAATTTTTTTAAAAAAATTGTCTTGCTGGAAGGCAACCATAAAAAAAAATAATAAAGTAAAATACTCAACCATAAAAAAATTTAAAACCAAAACAATGCAGATCAAATATGGTATAAAAAATATATATAAAAAAAAGATAATTAGAGGCTAAATTATAAAAAAAAAAACTAAGAAAATAATTAAAAAAAAGTTATTGAAAAAACAAAGACCAAAACCAGATAGAAAACCAAATGAAATTAAATATTAAGGGGTAAAATTGAAAAAAAAGATAAATCAAGAAAATAATAAGAATATAACAATCAAACAAAAAATGAATTAAAAAATAAATACAATAAAATAGAAATGGATGAAATTGCAAGAAAAAAATAATCAAGAAAAGTATAAAGTGCAGAAATAAAGTAATTAAAATTAGAAGGACCAAACCGGTTCAAAAAATTAAATTTAATAAAATATGCAGGAATAAAATTGAGAAAATTTTAAACTCTAAAAAGATTTAAAAATTAAATAAACAATAATTAAAATAATAAAAATTAAAATTGATAAGAGAAAACACAGTTTTTTTTTTTGAAAGTTTAGGCGTAATTATCTATAAAAAAAAAAAAAAAAAAAACCTTCACCGCAGCTCAACCGAATATCCTTCGTAAGCACGCGTCACACTACCAAAAAAAAAAACGACACTTCGCTCCTAACACCGCAGCAGAAGCAGGATTTTGGTTGTTGTTCATGTTCTATTTTGCTTTCAATCAAATATTATTGCCAATGAATTCTGGTAAAGCCGGAGTTTTGTGCCTGTGGAAACACTTTCGTTGTTGGTAGAGTTATAATTACTGTTGTTATTGGAGAGTTTTCGGTCGGGGAACTGGATCATGTAATCTAGGCGTTTAGTGGAGGCTTCCAGGGAGGGATTGGGATTGTAAGCCGGGTTGGATCATGTAATCTACTCTCTGGAGTAGATTTTTGTGTTTATGGTTTGAGTGTGACTTTTATATGTTGAAATGGGTATGAACTCAGTAATGGTGAGCGGAGAAATTGAGGATTTTTGGAGTTACTTTGTTGCCTTCTAATTTGTGGCTTGAAACTCTATATAGCTACTTTGTAAAGTTTGTTTCTTGGACTAAATGTTTTGATACTTTTGTGTAATCTTGGATGTGTTGGGATAGAATAGCCTACATATTATTGTTGGTATGTCAATTGGAGGATTGAAAAATTATAAAGCTCACATTTTTTGTATTTATGGATTTATATGTGAAAGAGAGCTGGGAGACAGTGGATCATCTATCAATCCGGTTTCTTAATACTTGGGAGATTCAGCCTTCTATCTCTCTTTTTTCTGACAATATTTAGGTTCGGATTAGTTTCCCCGCCACAGATCATTGTGTAAAGCGAAGTGAGGTGTGCTAATAATTGCATGATTGTACGAGGGTAGCACCGCACCCTATAGATCAGTTTGCAGGGGAAATGAATACTAAAACTTTCTAAGGGAGCGTCGCAAACTTAGTCAACTACTAGACCAGAATGTTGAGGAGAGCCTACTCCTAGATCTGAGTCTAATGTCTGGGGAGGATTATTGTGCTGAAGTTCTTTATTTGAACGTTCTGTGATTTGGCAAGTATTCAAGTGGACCATTCTTCAAAAATATGTTTGATCTCTAAGCACATTTACATATTGTTTACCCATAGTTTAGGAAGTCGGATGTTCAGTTGCCCCATCTGAAGCGATTTTACTAATTGTTTTTCTCATCTCTCTTTGGAGTGTTTGGCTGCATAGCAAAGAAATTTAAAAGTTAGTGCCTAAGCAGCAGAATTATGATGCAAAATAGGTGCTGTAAGTTTAAAGAGAAAAAACAATGAGACTAACAGCCTATCTCTTCATCTTCAAAGTTCTCTCGTGATCGGGTTTGGTACTTATTAATTGGTGGCAGACCCTTTGAAACACTAGTTGTTACTTTACTGCTTTTATTCTTAAATCTTGAGGGGTGCTGCCTCTTGCTCTTGGGAGAAGCACTGCAGCCACGTGAAATTTGAGATTTCATGTGTCACTGGAGGCCCCTACCTCTTTATTACTCATATTTGTATCCATCTCTCTCTATTTCTCCCATTCATAATGGAGCATTGTATTTAGTCAATTCCTGATGTCAAGAGGGACTTTTGGTTCTCTATAGACACACCATCTACAGCTCAGTGTTTAACTGTTCTATTCTTTTCTTTTTTTCAAAGAGAATAGGAATCAAGAACATGCATCCATATAATGCTTGAGTTTTTACCCTCATGTTTGCTTTAGTTTAGTATTGAGGACCAGTATGATTTAATCCTGCTTCGCAACGATTTTCATAATGGTTAGTTCTTGGGACGTGTAAAATGTTTTGTGCTTTTAGAATTTTATTGCTTAGTTTTTAGTTTGACTTCGTCCCTCTTTCATGATGGAAAAGGATTAAATTGTTACTTTCCTTTTGGCCTATTTCATATAACATCAATTATTGGGTTTTATTTTTTGGTGGCTTGAAACTTGAAAGTAGGGCTGTAATATGTGAACTTATTTGTTTCTTGAATTGAAAGTTTCGGTATTTTTTATTGAGGCTGTAAATGTTTTGTGTTTGGATTGTTGGTTTATGGAGGTGTAAGAAGTTGTGTTTATTGTAGACGATTTGTGTGTTAAAGCATGTTGCTTTTGTGGATTAACTTGCTCTAAGTTGGAAACAATGAGTTATCGATTCTGGGGTCGGGATAAACAACTCTCAAGTGGTGAATATAAGCTTGTTGCTTGTATGGTTCAAGCTTGATCTGAGAGGGAAAGAATGATTTATTAATTCCCTGGCTGGGGTAAAACTCTTAAAGGTCATTTCGACAACCTTGTACGTGCAGATGCTCACACACATATGCATATACCTGTCTGTGTGCTTGTGCATGAGCAAGCATGCCTGTCATGTGAATTTGCAGTTCACAGTTAGCATCAGATTCTTTCGTTACTGTACAGGATGTTCACTCCATGTGTTCTGGATTGATTAGAATGTACCTGGTGGGTACTTTGGTCTTGAAAGTTAGGATTTCAGACTTGGCACTCTAGAAGCACAACTAAGACAAATTTAATTTATGGAGAATTAGGAGCATTAATAGCAAGATGACATCTTCTGCCCCACAGTCTATTTAATGCAAGAAAATGTTGTAAATGATGAACAACCCGAATGGACGATCTGTGTTCATCGTTGGGAATGTTAGAATAATTCAGAGTATTTTTTTTCTTCATGCGAAAACTTAGTAGACTTATCTGACTATTATTAGTATTGAATTCTTCATATTGGCGATTGTTTTGCTACTTGAGCTAGCAATATCTTGAAATCTTGAACTTATAATCTAACACGAGAATTGTGTTCCCACAAGTAACGCCCACCACTATGGACAAGATTATATTATTTGATTGGCAGTGTTTTATGGATGGTCATTGCTAATTAATTTGAGATTCTTGCTTGTATTTTATTATTCAGTACTACAGTAGGTGATATCAACCAGTCTTTTCAAGATCCTTTCGTGTCTGGGAATCAGGATATGTGTTGCTTTCTGCTAAGGGTTCTTGCATTTGGTCTGGTATGATCCTTTTCCTGAACAACACGCAGCACCTTGAAATCTTGAGCTTCTAATATAACAGGAGAATTGTGTGTCTACACATAATGCCAAAAGCTGTTACAATGTTTTCTCTGCGTCGCTTATTGATGGTCATTGCTAGTTGATCTGTGATTTCTGCATGTGTAAATTATTTAGTGGTGGAATAGGATAATTTAGCATTAACCTGATGTTTTCAACGAGTCTTGTCAAGTCCCCTTCTTGTCTGATGATTGGGATATGTTCTTGTTTTTTAGTTCAGGGTTCATGCTCTGGTCACTTTTTTAACTTTCAATGAATAATAGCACGAAATAGGAGTGAGTGTTTGTCATCTGTAATCCTTTTCTTCCTCGGAAGTGGGCCTCTACTTTTCCTTCAAATTTAGAATTCTGAGTAATTTTTTCTAGTTATTTTTGTTCGATACTTGTGTGTTCCTCTACACATTATTATAAGTTTGAGTTGGACTGGCCTTATTTAGGTCAGTTTACGACTTGCTTGAGCTGAATCTTGCTACAGATTTTTGTTTGTCAAGCTTGCCTTTGATTGGTGATGTAACTTAATTTCTTACTCAAATTGCAGAACAACTTGCTGCAGCCTGAAGCAAGTGCACTACTTTTAATGTCAAACTGATTGGACTTTGTTATGTCTCTATACAAGTGCTGAAGGAAGAAATTAAACATGCGGGACCCTATTTGACTCAGACAATTAGGCATTATGGACACCTCCAGTTGGCCAAGTTTTTCAATTCAAGATTCCAGGCCATCAGAATGTGAAGTGCATGCATATACCCAAATCCTGTCATGAAGGAAATAAGCCCGGCCACTAATCATGAAAGAAATGGGTGTTATATATATATATATATCAGTTGAAGAATACAGGTACTTAAACCTGTACTTTCAGTTGAACTTGAAGATTTTGTCTTGAGCTGCAATCTGTGATGTGTTTGAAATCTTGTGCTTGCATTCTTAGTTCTGTAAAATTACAAAATTCCCACTTGGTCTCATCTGAATTGCCAGTCTGCATCCCTCAGGAAAAATAAAAAATTATTCTTGCTTAATTCTCTGCTTTGTTTGCTTTTTGGCATGTCACTGGAGTAAAAATTGCATGGTTGGGAATCAAATTGTACTTGCTAGTGGAACAATTCATAATTTCTTACTGGTAATCTACTTGTCTTAAGCTTCAACATTGAATAAAATTTCTTGGCTTGACCATGAAATACAAACAACCTAATTTTAGCAGGAAGAACTTCAAAAGTTCTAAATTCTACTGTCAATTATCCTCTGATTCAGCTAAGAGGCCATAACTGAGTGCCAGAGCCTGTCAAACAAGTATATAGCTCTTCTACAGGAAAGATTTCATCATTTCCAGCATCTCTCCAATTACAGATCATGTTTCCTGGAGAGGTTGAGTTGGCCTGCTCATCGCTATATCCTGAAACAGAAGCGAGAGCTGAAGCAGATGTGGTTGATCCAAAAAGTATCATTTGCTGAACCTTGTTCAGCTCATATTTAAGCGTGCTAACTTGCTTCTCGAGCCTGGTGTTTTCTGTCATTACATTACCTAGCTCTAGCTGGACATTCTTGTAGTCATGCTCAATGGCATTAATTTTGTTTCTGGCTCTTCTATTTTGATACCATATTTCAACTTGTCTTGATGTCAGGCCTAGTTGGCTGGCAAGCTCGATCTTGTGTTCTGCTCTCAGCGTCTGGTTGGCATTGAAACTTGTTTCCAGGAGCCTAAGTTGGTCTCTAGCAAGCCTTTTCTTTCTGGGTTTCAGAGCATGGTTGCCATGGCTCTGTGATTGGTGGTGTAAATGGGAATTCATGTCTTTAGGTGTTTCTGGACAGTGTAGCTTAAGAAAGGTGTGTCACAAGAGGCTATGTGGATAGGAAGGACAATCTGTGTCCCTTTTATAGGCTTCTTGGGTTGGGGACAGTGCTTCTTGTACATTTAAGGTGTTGGTCCCACAAGTGCAAGTTCTGATTGGCATTCTGCTCAGAGGGTCAAGTTTGATGGGCCAAAAAGATGGCTGCTCCTGCTCTTGTGGGGAATGGTGTTTTTCAAACAGTAGAATATCACTTTCTTTAGCGATTAGCGTTAAAAAAATTTAAAATTTTTTTATCAAATATTATACTTCATAAACATGATATTTATCAAATATTATTATTTTTAAATATATGACAATATAGTTATCGCATTTTAAAAATGTGATACGACTAAATTATATTATTATTTTTTTTTTCAAACAGTATTATTCTATTAAATATTTATATTTCCTGTGATAATTTTATAAAAATCCAATCTCTTTATTCAGCAGATCAATAGGAACTGCAACTGCTAGACAAAGAGATTGTTCTCTTGACTGGTCTATGATAGCCTCGCTAGTATTTGATCTATCAGAACTTTCTTCTTGAATAACTCTGCACTTAATAAAATCCTGATAGACTTAATAGTCATCATGTATGATATGAGCTCATATTTCTTACAATTTCTAGAAAATGATCTCTTCAATGGTCCGTGGAACAGCTTCTTTGAACAAGGAATGGGGACAAAACATCCCGTTTCACTTGACAACACATAGAGGGCTCTGTCTACAGCTTCATCACAAATTAGGAGTCTGGACTTAAGAGTATCTCTTCACTCCAACTTATTTTATAGGGTTAATGGCCAGCTCTCTACATTTTATTACAAAAAAGAAGAGGAAATGCCATGTAGTAATAGCCACTACCTAGCCAACAAAGGGCTGTCCTAGCCGTGAGTCACAGTCACCTTGTCCAACTTTCCAAAGAGTCTGGTTCTCTGCATCCTATGGCCTATTATCCTGAGTTTCGGTTCAACATAAGTTCGGGAAAAAAATCACCAAGAAAATGAATTATTTTTGGATATGGAAAATAAGCTAATGTTGATTATGAACTGGAAAATAATTTTTATTTTTATATTATCCTTTTTTTAATGATAAGATTAGTATAATCTAATATCTTTTCTATAACATAATTCTAGATAATATCTTCAAGATTTTCTTAACTTTGAGTCCTACCTCTATATCAGTTTTCTGCCTCGAGGGTTTTATGCCTTTTCATGCTGATAAGCTATGTAGTTTTCTGAGGCTCTGGCAGATGCCAACTATTTCTCTAAACTATGATCCACCTGCGGAACATTTTCATGTGTCTCAGCTTACATCTAGAGTTGTTGTGTCCAGTTTGCAGGGTCCTACACTCCATCATGCCAAGAAGCTGATTGATGAAGCCTTACCTTGAAATGCTGCTCGATTGAAAAGAAGATTCAAGTGCTTCATGAGCAGTTGCAAACCAGTGAGAATTTCAAAATTGAATTCCAAAATTAATGAAGATGCTACAAATGACTTGAATAAGGTCTCTGAATATTACAAGAGCTGTATAACTGATCTGGGGAGGAAATGCTGCTCATTGGAGGGGAGTAATTCTAGTTCACTTGGAATACTGGATTCTGCAGAGCAGGAATCTTGGAATGGAAACGAAAATATGAAGAGACATGGAATAAGGAAAAGAGTTGAAGAACGGGTTAATGACGTGGCCTGAAACAAGATTAATTAGGATTGAAAGGAAAATCAAGAAAGGTGTTGAACGAAAAAGGCTTGAGGAAAAAACCCTAGACGTCGTCGAAAATCTACAAAAGAAGAGAAGAGAAGAAATCATAATACTTTGGTTGTAGAAACAGTAGTCTAGCTGTGTGTGGCTGCTAGTTTTATACATCTTTGGTATCTGTGTATGCATTTTCATTGGATACGACTGTGTTGTAATTGTTGCACTGCATAGCAGAACAATCTGCTCTCTGATCTTAACTTTTCATTAAATCCAAATCATACTCACACACAACTAACATCCTGTAAAACTACAGAAGACGAAAGAGAGAAGAAGCCAAGGATTACGTACAGACACTTGTCCTAAGAATAGGAAAATGCTTAGGCTTAGCATGAGAGCAAAAATCAGGCACTTTGAGTTTGGATTTGAGGGTCTGTATGTATAACCTTCTGTAATTTGCTGATTACTATCATATAGTAGCCTTTAATTTCAAGAAGCTTGCAGAAAACAGTTTTATGTCTTTTCACATGTATTTTGGATGCTTCATCTGCATATGCAGGCTGCTCAAGAAGAGATGGAGATATGATTTGAAATCATCAGCTCTGAGGATTAAAGTCAAGGACTTGGCTTATAAGTAGGAATCTGTCAAATCTGCTGCTCGAGCATTGGAGAGGAAGGCTGAGATACTGATACAGGACAGAACCCAATTGAAGCAGAAGTACCTCACTGAGTTAAAAAGGTTTGAGGAAGCACATGAAAGGTGTAAAGTCTCGGAAGAGGAAGTTAAGGTGGCAAATAAGTTTGTTGAAACAGCACAATTAGAAGTGCTGGCTGCTGAAATTGCAAAGAGGGATGCTTCTCAGTTCACAATAGAATGACTTGTCCAGATTGAAAATGCACAAAAGAAGATTGAAGTCTTGGAGAGACAAAAGGTGGATCTTACCAGTGAAGTCGACAGGTTGCGTGCATCAGAAGTTGATGCTATAACAAGAGTTGCTTTACTAGAAGCTATGGTTAAAGAGAGAGATCAAGAGGTAGAGTCATTGAAAATGAAATGTATTTAGCTCAATGCAAGTGGCAAACATAATGGGAAATGGGCCTTCTTTACAGGTAGAGCTGCAGCAGAGAAAGCTAATTTTTCCTCAGGTGTAGTTTTCTCCTGACCATTCAGATGAAACTCTGTTGAGTTCTGAGAAGAAAACCAATGCTTGTGGGAAACGTTCTAGGCAAGAAGTTCTGAATGTGGGATCAGATTCTGTACAGGATATAGATATTGCTGAAGCAATAGCCAGAGAACCAAAAAGATCCAAGAGCACCATCGCCCTGCAAAAATGCACAGCAGAAGTTGAGAATTCTGATTTCAAATCTAACAAAGACGATGAATATTGAAAGGCTGGTTCAGGGGATTAATAATAGTAAAATATACGTGTTTTTATTCACAATGCTTTTTAATGTATTTTCAGCTTATGAAAGCTTATTAGAAGTTATTCTTATGAGTTTGGCATGTCTAGAAGACTTTGTGAATAATTATTAAAAGATAAGAATTTCTGAATTTCATGTTTCGGACCTTACTTCTTGTAATAGGTTTTTCACCGAGTTTTAATTTCAGAATGTAAACGTGAGCTAGGTAAAAGTTAAAGTACACATATTAAGCTTTTCAGGAAAATATTATCAACAGAAATCTGAGTTTATTTGAACCTCTAATCAGACTTACAAAATTAGGCCAAAATTCTCTTTGCGGCAGGATTCTCTACTTTCACGTTACATATTCAAACAAGCATATCTTGAGCCTCAAACATTGAAATCATGTGATTCAAAAGCTCAAAATCATCTACACATGCAGGAACACAACTTTTATGAAGGATTTTAAGTCAGATAAGATTGTTTTGAAGGTGAAAATTTAGACACAATCTGAAGGACAAGATTGGTCTCATGATCTGATGAGAAAACTAACAGTTTCAAGCATCGCACTATGGCTAAGAGTCTCACATAGAAACAATGAGTTTTAGGATCCAAAAAATGTGCAAATCAAGCTTCTAACATGCCATGAATGAAAGAATATGGCTGGGATGGTTGGATATTGCAAGAAAGCAAGTCAAAAACAAAGTATAAGTTGCAGCAGTATTAGAATTATAGTAGAATTGTGACAACAGCAGAGTCCGTTTTCAACACAAATTATGACGGATTTAACCAGTCTTAAGGACCAAATAAAGAAATAAGGAGTTAAGCAGCATAAAAACTTCTAATTAGCCTAAGAATTCTAAAAAAATTTTGGCAGCTAAATAAGAGAATAAATAAAATAGAACACAACTAAAATAGGAGCTCTACAACATTCTTTTCTTCTCTGTTTTTGTTAATTTTCCAGCAATTATGAACTAATTTTTAATTTCGGTTCAGGAGGAATACACATAATCTCCATTAGCAAGTTGTGAGAAGTAACGTTATCATTGTAATTCTTTCAGATTCAAGTATTTATTTTTTTTCTTATTCAGAATTATGCTATTAATTGTTAATCAAGCTTATTGAATTGTTTTGAGATGGTACGTATGCTTTCTAGTTTTTTTCAATCTGTAATTTTTGTTAGGGTTTAGAGTAAGAAGCAAAAAAATTAATTTGATTGCTGCAACTTTCATCTTGATTTATTAGAGAAGAATAAATTAAGTTAAATTGTCAAGTTTTTGAATGTTTGCTTAGAATAAATGCACAGACTACTGTCGAGTGAATGAGAATTGTTTTCAATGTTAAATTCACTTGATGGTAAGAAATTGATTAGAGAGCTTCGTGTAATTAATTTTCTCATAATCTCATCGATTTTCCTCGGCTTTAAGGGATATCAAATTTATTTGCTTGGCGTGAAAGAATATTTATTTTACTTTGATGATCAACATATTTATAGGAATGGATATATGGACACTTGATCTGAATTAACGACATATCAATTTATTATTTTTATTTTCAGAATTTTGTTTCTTTAATTTTTTATTCGAATCCCCTTTTTTCCAGTATATTGTAGAAAGATTAAACGAAATTTCTTTTATGCTCGACCTGGTTTTCACTACTATACTATAAATTTATTTTATTTATGATAGTTAAGTCAGAATTATATTTTACAGGTTCTGACGACTAACCAGGGCTTATACCAAGTTAACTATGCTGAAGATATTACATGTGCTCATTGAGCTTGGTTTTGGTGTAGATTTGCTTGATCCAAAAAGCCTCAGGAAAAAAATGTTTATACTCTGTACAAAAGATTTATTTTAAAAATAAAGGTTTAAAGAATCATCTTAACTCAAAAATTAATTTAAACTACTTTCGATAAAACTCTAATAAGAATGATTTCATATTACTCTTCAATGTGCCTTTTTTAATGAAAATCTTTTAAACTTGAAATTTACATGTATTATCCACCATTATTATACTTAATTTTATTAATTTAATTAGGTAAAATAAAATTATGAGATTTAAACTACTGATCGTTTAGTTAGAATATTATATCAATAAAAAAAACCATTAGAAATATAAAACTTAAACTATTAAACTATTAAATGAAGTTATAACAAGAAGTAACACCAATCCACTCTCTTAACCAACTTTTTTGTGGATTGACTTGACTATGTAAAACAAATAAGACAGTAGTTCATATTAGAAGAAATCACAAATCACTTGACAAACTCCATGGATCAATATCTGTATATGGCACTGAGATGGACCTATTAATTTTGTTGAAGTTGGGCTGTTGAAGCCCTTTTACATGTGGTTTATTTATTTGGCTGTTGATCCTGTAGTAAGTCAGGTATGATGGGTGCCAATCAACTAATTAATTAAATTTACATGCTGGTGAAAACAGATCCCACTCGGAGGGTTCCTCCCTTGAGCACTTGGTGTAGCTAGGACAGTCAAGGTATAATGGATTAAGGTTACACACAGTGATCAGCCTCTCTTCCTTAAAGCTCTTCCTTTGCTAGTGTAATCGAATTGAAACTTTAGAACACTTGATAACCACAAAATTTTATCATCTAAGCTAGCCAGCACCGACCGGAAATTCGGTCAATTTGGTAGAAGTTTTTCCATGATTTTCTCCTTGTTTCAAAATACTGACTTGTAATTAAAACAACAGCATTTTGTTTTTTTTACCTTTGTGTCGATATAAATGGGTTTTATTAGATTATATATCGGGTTAATATCTTGAACGGAGTTAACCGTGTCAAAAACAAGCTAGAAATGCCTATTGTACTCTGCATATATAAGACTAATGGACTAGCTGTTCAACTAGTTACCATGATCAATCTAACAGTTTACATAATTTGTGAGGGCATAAACAAATAATCACAAGGCAGCATGGGAGAAAGGGAGCTGCATTCTTATTTTGAGGAGTAATCATTACGAAGATTTTACAAAACAAAGTGTGCGTGCGCGCGCGCGCGTGTGGTTGAAGAATCATCGATCTTTGTACAGTTCCAAAGTTAACATTCTCTCATAGAAAAAGTGTTAGGACCCATGTGAATTTTACATCAATGTCACAGTGCAGTACAAAGCATGAATTACAAAAGAAGCTGTGAAAGAAGAAGAAGAAGAAGAAGAAGAAGAAGAAGAAAGGAATTAAAGTAGCCAAAAACTTCAATTCTCTAACCCCTGAAGAATCCAGCTCCTTTATTCTTCTCAATGTATCCTGCCTTTTGGCCTCTCCTACGTTTTTATATATGTATATATTAATTTATTTCACCAAGGCTCAATGATTGCAGCCTTACTTTCCCATTTCTTTATTTTTCAAGGGATAAGAGAAGATCCATCATGAAGTGCAAAATGGGGAAGTAGTTGTTGAGGAGGGTTAGGGTTTGTTGATCTATTTTGTCCACTTTGGTCAAAGGATATAAAGGAAGGATTATAGTACTCGACAAGAGGGGTACTGTTCTTAAGGTTAGAGCCCTCATGTCCACTACTTTGTACCTTCGATTTTGAAGGAACTGGAACAGAATCCTTGATGAGTGAACCACATTGTCTAGGTTGTGTTTGGTAGAAAACTTTTGAAACAACAAGCTCTCCATCTTTCTCTTCTTCATTGTTTCCAAGATGGTATTGATGCATTACCCAATTTGTTTTCTCTGGCTTCCTTTGCTTCCCATAGTTGGTGTAAAGCACTAGTATCTTCTTATACCCTTTCACTTTTCCAACAACAACGACTGGCCTAGTCTTGCCTGTTTTGTGCCATCTAGTCTCACCACCTTCTGTGTCTGTGTGTACCTTTCTCCTCTTTCTTGTTCCAGTTGTGTATGCCTTTGATGGTCGATGGAAGAAGTGGCGAATTAGCCCATCTTTGCTCACTCCTGCATGGTGATCACAATAGGCCAACAGGTCTTAATTCAAACAACGTTAATACATGTTAAAAAAAGAAAGATTTTCATAAGCATGCATGAGGGAAAAGTCATTTTTGGGCCTAATAAGCTATAATATTACCATCATTGGAAAGCTAATCCTTCTAGCTACGAATTATATATCTTTTATGTCTAGGGTTGGTTGGGGGGTTTCTTCATGTCTAAAAGCAAATACTAACAAATATACAAACGTTAGGTGGTGGGTTTCTTCTAGGATCTAATGGCAAATGCTATACCATAAAGTTTTTGGTTGGTGCTTCAAAGGAGAAGAGAGTAGGTGAAAGAAGGCATGGTGATCCTCATTGAATCTAAGATCACGAAGAATTTATTATCTTCAAATATGGCAACCTCTACATTGTTTTTCCCTAACAGCATTGTGGGTTAGTTTCTCAAACAACGCAAGGCCTCATGATAAATGGCCTCTTCAGTTGCATGCAAACACTCAAGCATGTAAATCAAATTGGATGGTATTATGAACTAGCTAAAAACTGTTGTATTGGTATCCCTGGAATGTCACCTGGTAACTTTTCTGGGTGTGTATAGCAAATCCCATTCTCTCCATCAATTGTAGGGATGAACTCATCAATCAGAGGGTGAACCTTACACGTATCAGACTTCACCTTCCCCTCCAAATGCTCAAGCAGCTCTAGATCAGTCGGGTCAAACTTCACTCCGGCTGGTAGCCCAGGCAAGTCATGAATTCTTGCCTATGCAAACATTATATCATAAACTATTATAGTTAAGGTATTCCAAGCACACAAGTACTATACATGAAGCAAAAAAGGAAAAAGAAAAACCTGGTCTTGGCATTTCATTTGGTGCCCACATGAAGGGCAACTCCTGATCAAACATTCTTTGTGTCTTTGAGCAATAACACTTGCGTTACAAGGTGGAGGTGAGCTTCTTTCAATTGTTTGCACATCGTTGCAGTCATTGCACCAAGTCATTTCCTTAGGTTTCCTCTTATGCCCACATATTCCACAACAGAAAGAAAGACCTCTCCTTGCTAGCCCTCTCCCTCCACTACTGCTACTCCAAAATAAACAAGGACCATGAATGATGTGAGAGAGAGAGAGAGAGAGAGACAAAGGGCTTAAAAGAAAAGAAGGGAAAAAGCAATTTGTCTCTTCTAAAGCATGTATTGTCTCTCTTCAAGAAATGGTACTTAATCTTTAGGGTAGGGAAGGAATTAAATTCTCCTCCACTTTTGCATGAGAGAACACATGCACATTGCACGCTACCCTCTCCCCTCCTTGTCCTTAATTTCTCAAGAGAGACAAAGCTACACCTAAAAAATCCAAATATAGTGTAATTTCTAAAAATGTAGTAGTAATTTGTTGCAAAGAAAGGGAAAAATTTAGGGTTGCTTGGATCTTAAGTTTGGTTGTGTGAGCTCATGGAAATGGATGCGTATGAAAACTTGGAGGACAATAAATGTAGTTTTAGGGTCTTTTTTACTCTCTTTCTAAAGGCACCATTGTTTTCTTGAAACAAGTTTAAGGATTAATAAAAATTAAAAAAGAAAGAAAATCAAAGATTAATCATGGCTAGTTAGGGTTGAGTGGAGATGGGGCAATCTGATTTGTGAGTGCCATTTCACCACCTCTTGGAGAGGGAGAGATTTCAGCTCCAATGTCGACCTAGAGTGTGCACAAAGCTAATATATATACATATAAACTCCTTAAATATTGAAAAAATGAAGAAGAAAAGAGATAAAATGGAGTAATAATTAATACATATATTAACAGTCAATATTATCCAACCAAATATAATTATATTTCTTCACGTAGACTTCTCATGTAAAGCAAGAAACCTATCTGTCACAGTAAACTGACAACCTCCCTCTCAGCTTCCATGGTTTTATTTAGCCCTTACCTACATGTGCACGACTCAAGAACAGTGCTCCATGTTTGCCACTGCCCCTTCTTCCAGGAAAAGAAAATCAAAATGGGGTGTGTGTGTGTGTGTGTGTGGCTGAAATAAGTTGCCCAAATCTAAAGAAGGTTGAATTAAAAAAATAAAAAAAAAATTAACAAGATGAAAGTTGAAAGCTGAGTTGTAAAAAAATCAAGTCCAGGTTAATTGGGTCATCAATACAGGTCTTTTACTTAGATTAAATAGGTTTTTTTTTTAATCTGTATTGATTTAGATTTTAAATTTTTAATAGGTTTGCTTTGTTAGCATACATGAATGAGTTTTTTTTATTTTAATGGTATGCACAAAACAAAAGGGGGTGATATATATATATATATATGTGTGTGTGTGTGTGGAATTTAATTAAATACCACCTTTATCAATATTTCATAAGAAGATAATATTTAAAACAAGAATTGATTCCTTGAAAATGTATGGTTTTTTTTTCACGAGCCAAATATATACAAATATTCTTTTTGTAATCATATCTAAATATTTATAACTTCGAATCAATATATTAATTAATAATTTCCAAAAGAAACTATATAACTATGTAATTACTACATCCCTCGTTGAAAAATGCATCATATATATTAAAAAAGAAAAAAAAATCTAGCTGTATATCCATTCACTAATATTATATTTCCCCTTAATTGATTTGAAGAACAAAACGTGCATGCATCACGAGCTTGAGAAGTCATGGGAATTTGAGGACCCTTTACGGTAGTTTTTATTCTCTTTTAGCAATATTCATTGATTTTTTTTTATTATTATTTTTTTTTTTTAATTTTGTGGGGTTAAAAGGCAACACCAACCTTCATCTGGGAAAAGGAAACAAAGCATAAATACCATTGTACTGATATATCATTGTCAGTGGAAAATATAATAAAGTAAAAGAGAGGTGCACAAGTAGTAAGAATCCAGCAATATATATTTAATTTCCCCTTTGAATATACTTAGTCCAAGTATCAAGGAATTGCTGCCCCACTCCGACCCACACTCTCTCTTTGTTAGTTTTATCTTTATTTAAATTGATCGAGTTGTTCTTAAAATGATGGGCTTTCATTTAGTTTAAGGTTGAATCTTGAATTTCCCTTTTTATTATCAGCATTCAAATCTTAAGTCAGTTTAAGAAATATAACTTTTTTATGAATCTTTTTCGGATTTTATCGAATTAGAAGAACATATTAATTAATCTTAATTCATAAAAGCCGGTCCGAGATGGATA
>Ga0325401_1001940_pt1 | contig 18008 bp, 8 predicted proteins | sample PopdelMetagenome_FD_205666 | JGI IMG/M metagenome (GOLD analysis project Ga0325401, IMG submission 205666) | Populus deltoides microbial communities from Bellville, Georgia, United States - Xylem-PdKOR-R2 | ecosystem: Host-associated > Plants > Phyllosphere > Stem > Wood/Secondary xylem | place... | reverse complement strand
AAATATATTTTCCATGGTTGAAGGGCTATGAAGATGGTGGAGATAGTAGTATTAGTTATATTAGTAGCAATAATAAACGGTAGTAGAACTTCGAAGTAGGGGATGAATAATTGCGAAGAGATAGTAGTTTCCCATCCCACGTGCCTTTCAATTTTCATGGCCCAAGACCGCCAAATCTCTGCCACATGCATCAATCTCCATTTATTTCATTTGGATGAGCCGTGGACTTACGAAAACATTAAATGTATTTTAATCTCTTATCAAGCCATTTATTTTCAAGATTAATAATTATTAAGTGAAAAAAAATAATATAGTTCGGACTCCTCCAATGAGATTCAGTTGAAGCATAGTTTTGAAGCCGGCCGACCCGGAACTGGAACTGGAATCGGCCGGGTTGAAGAAAAAATAGAAAAAATCATGACCCAACGTGACCTGTGGGTTGACCTGGTGACCCGGTTGTAACCCGTTGTCTTTTATTTTTTTTTTTAGTAAAACGACGTTTTAATTTTTTTAAAAAATATAAATTGACCCGGGAGACCCGGTGACCCGGTCAGAACCCGGAACCCTGGCCTTGGACCGGACCGGGTTTAAAAACTATAAGTTGAAGAATTAAAAAAAAAATCAAATTTTCACACTATTTATTAATATAAAGTAGCATCTTTTAATTTCACGATACATGAGATAGGAAAGCATCTTCAGAAAATAAAATTTTTAATCAATAATAACCCGATCATATATCATTTAGAAAAAAAACCCCATAACAATTGAATTTATTTTTAAAAATAGATGTTGCAAGCATAGGCACTTTGCGTTGCAGTGGGCCCGTTTAGAAAAGTTATTATAATTAATATTTTTAATTAAATCTAATGTAAGTTCAAGTATATCAAAATCTAAGTTCGGAAAACATATATATATATATATATATATATATATATATATATATATATATATATGAAGGAAATAGATTATTCATTGAATTGATAAATCACACATTAAAATATCTATAACATCTAGATTTTATTTTTGACTTTTCTATTTTTATGTGTTTTACAAAAACTGAAAACCCTAGACAGCCTTTAATTAATTTTCTATTTTTTACAGATAATTTAATTTTTATGGGCAAATCACGCCGTCCAACTCGTCAAATTGCTGACTATTCTACTAAATATGAACTGTAGCCATGTTACATGGGTTTCGAATGTGTTCCTAAGGTCTCACCGATCGACCAGATGCATTTTCAGGCTAGGGAATAAGGGAAAGTTGAGCCCCAAATTTATCGGACTTTTAAGATTCTAGAGAGGGTTGGGGTGATCATAAAATCCATAGTTTTAAGATCCGGCTCGGTGGCCGGTCCGGGTTCTGGGTTTTGACCGGGTTACCGGGTTAGTTTTTTTTTTAAAATCAAAACGACATCGTTTTAGTAAAAAAACAAAAGTCAACGGGTTTGCAACCGGGACTTGACCGGGTCTTGCCGGTTTAACCCGCCAGGTCACACCGGGTTCTTAATTCCCCTGTTTTTCTTCAATCCGGCTTGATTCCAACCTCGAATCAGCCTACTTCCAGGTTGATCCACCAGGCTGAACCAGGTTTCAAAACTATAATAAAATCAACGTAACAAGTCTTCTTTTTTTAATCCTCATGAGGTTTCATGAGGAAATACAGTACATCAACACCTTAATTTTCATATATTTTTTTAATTATTCTATTGATTCTTTTACTCGATAAAAAACTTGTTTATATATAATAATTATATGGTAGTGGCTATAATTTAATGATAAAAATGCGATTCAATTTATTAATCCAACTATTAATAGTTAAGAGATCTATATTTTCTGATAAAATTTTATATCTCTTAAAAGGATTAGGATTAAATCCTTTACCTCTCAATAAAATAAAAAATTTGAAGAAGAATATACATTCACATTATTTGTATTAAAGAATCAATTATAAATTGAAAAATTGAATTATAAGATTACAAAATATAATTTTTTTTTATTGGATCAACACCAACTCTCACTCTCTTTATAATCTCAAAAAACCTGATAAATCTGAGACTATTTGTTTTTGTGTTTTAAAAGTGTTTTTTTTAAAAATAATTTTTTTCTTTACTTCAAATTAATATTTTTTTGGTATTTTCAAATTATTTTGATTTGCTGATATCAAAAATAATTTTTTTATAATAAAAAAATTATTTTAATGCATTTCCGAGAAAAAAATATTTTAAAAAATAATCACAGCCACACTCTCAAATACTCCTAGAACATCCTCCTGTCAATTTTTGGTTCACTGGCTGATTAATATCCTCATTTCACTATTAAGGATAGCGTAGCGCTAGTGATTTTTCCTAGCATTAATCGATCAAGTTAATATCCAGTACTTCAAAAGACATCGGATTCCCCGGCCATTTCTTGTCACTTTCCTCTCAGAACAAAACATACATGCAGATATATAGCTCCCCTGTATCTGGAACATGGACCATGGTTGTCATGTCTTGGCATCTCTGAACGAAGTAACAAAGATATGCGAATATTGTAGTTTTGGAAAATTACAAGCATGTTAGCCTTTTTTTCCCCTCATACACTTCATCTTTGAACACCCAGTTTAGGCACATGCTGTTCTTTTCTTGTTGTGTAAAACCCTCTTCTTAAACCAGTTAACGCAAGCTTATAATTTATATATATATATATATATATATATATATACACATTCCAATTTCAGGATTTTGGGAGTTTTTGAGCTTCTACAGGCATCATGGATGCTGAGACCTGAATGGGATTTGCGATCATCTATATATACATATTCTTCACTCAGTAGGACTTGGTAGCCCTAAAATGCCTCAATTGTCGAAAAAAATAAAATTCAAACGTGGTAAAACAAAAACTTACTCGGAGAATGCTTCTGTAAGTTCATGATAGAACCATCACCATCATCCTATTTGTACTATCTATTTGTCACCCACATATTCTCTTCGAAACTCTCTGCATATAGTTCATACAAGCCACACAACTTGGGCCAGCAATTAAATTCAAGGGACAGTAAGGAACTGTTTCTCTTGCTGTCCTTGTGTTGTTTGTAAACAAGCTTGATTAAGAGAACTTCCAAACAGTAATACCCTATGCTTTACACTCTTTGATCAACTCTTCTCGGTAATGTTTTCCTTTTATTATTTGAAAATTAAAAATTCGTGTTAAGATCTTGCAACATCTTGGCGGCCGAGTTGCTCTAAATTAATCTAAAGTCTAGCTTGTAAAGGGCAACGGCCAACTACTATCAAAACAAGATCACACGCTAGTGTCCCAGGCTGCGAATGCATAAATCAGACAAAACTTCGGCTTATAATAACTTAATTATGTTCGCATGTGATGAATTCCATAGATGTCACAGATCTTGATGGTGATCAGCATAATCTGTACTTTAATTAATGGCAATGATTCAAAGCTCTCCTCTCTCTAATCAGGAAAACAGAAAAAGGAAACATGCATCAAAAGCATACAAGTATCTTATGATTAAGGCCAAAAGCATTTGATGCACCTCTTTCCAACTTAAAAGAACAAACATGGTTTTGATTCTTTGCTCTACTTTTTTTCTTTCTCACCGGTAACTTGGCCGTTGGTCCTATTTATGGCTTCGTTCATCGTGACTCATGATTGCAACATTACAACATGTGATTTGATATATAAATAAGTGGTGTTTGAGATTGTGATTCATCATATTTTATGTTTGAAAATATATTAAAATGATTTTTTTAAAATTTTTAATATTAATATATCAAAATCATATAAAAACACTAAAAAATATTAATTTTTCAAGCTAAAATTACTTTTAACAAGTATCTAAGCAGAGAAGCTGTTACCCCCTCAATCATCCGTTAATTATATATAGTCCTGCCCACACTCCATCATATTCTAACAAGTGATTCCTGTCATTGTCTCTCATGTTACATGTTTCATTCTCTCACATGTGCATGGCCCGACAAGATGTCATTTTAGTTTCTGATCAGGTTTTCTATGGTGTAATTAAAGAGAAGTACCGTCATGAGTTTATTGTTAACATGCTCCAAATAATAGTAATCACGATGTTACTCAAATTAACAATCCCTTCTTAAAAAAAGGGATTCAGGCAATCTGAATTGATTGTTCTTCAAGATATTGTGAAAGATCATCAGCCACTTATTCATCTATCAAAATCTGCCAACAATAATCTCATGCCCCATGCTTCATGATTAATAAGGAAAAACTTGTATATTGTACTTCAAAGCACATCAAATAGTACTTTAAAGGATTTCAACAGAGTAAACCAATCAATATCCCTAAATTCTGTATCTTGAAATTATTGGATATTTCTTTCTTAGTCAAAGGGTTAATTTAACATGCTTACCAACTAAGAACTTGAACCATTTAAATGGATTTTATTTTTATTTATGTTGAATGTTGCTGATATATAACTTTGACAAAAAGCTAGATGTCACGAATTCATGACGTACATCGATAGAAAAACATATAGATTGATTGCTAATAAATATGAAAAAAAAAACAACCCACCATCGTATTTGTGGTGCTGTACCTTGTCATAGTGTATTATACTCTTCTCTATGACTAAATATACATTCACGATCTACGTGTTTCAAGAACTTTAATTGCTTGGACCGACGTTGCTAGATCATATCATCGTAATGATGCCCTTGAAATTAGGCACGAGGTCATAAAAAATCCACCGGAAATTGCAGAGTCAATGCTATACATGCCTAACATGCTATGTTTTTGTACGCGGTATTCATCAATCTTGGGTTTGCTTTTTTTCTTTTCTTTTCTTTTCCCGTTAGTTAAATATTAAACCCTAACACGGCTCTTATAATTATAACTGGTTGTATCCAGAACAGCTGTTCTTAGTACTGCCTTAAAGAAATGAAGTTCGAAAGTGACCTTGCATTTCCTTGGATTTGCTAGATGCCAAGCCTGCCATTCAACATACCAAAAAAATGTCACATCTTTCTAGTACAAAGATGAAAAACGCTAAAATCATTTGTACTATAACTATCTTCTTACATCGACAATTCATTATTCTATAAGAAAATATCACAAGAATAGGGTAGAAAACAGTTTTTTTTATTTTATTTTGATATTAATGAAGTTTTACAATGTGATTGATTTAGTGTACTAGTTTTTCACAAACATTAAGCATACCTAGATTGTTATCGTTTTTAAATATCACTTTTCTAGTGCCAATATCAGGCCAGTACCACCATTGAATTAGGGTTTGATAATAGTTACAGGAAGAAGAAAGGGAACAATAACCAATTAAATTCAAGGCAACAGTCTTGAGTTTTGAGCAAAAATTGTAGGATTCTTGAGAAAGATCGATGTATCCCTTTCTGTCTCTTCTTTTGTCACATCCTTCCGCAGGTTGCTTGCATGATTGGTGAAAACCCAGTTGTTAATCACAGTTAGTTCTCGAATCAAAATAATCAGGCTAATGATTAGGTGCAAGGAATTAGTTGTTAATTATATGTCAAGATTTGTTTATGGGCGCAAGATGTTATGTTTTCGTCCGCCCTAAATGTCAAGCCAATAGCTAAAGGAAGCGTACGTAGCAAAAAATGAGAGACTTCACCAATACAAAGTGGACTCAACAAGTTAATTTAATGGAACGTGAGTGCCCTTTGCTTTTTCTAAATAGAACGGCACTTTCATTAAAGAGAGGAACTTTGAAATGAAAAAGAGAGACTTTACTCGGTGTTGTATGTGATCACAGCTTGGGAATCCATGTACATAGGTTCTCTGGCCTACTAAGCTCGGGAAAAAAGAAGAAAGAAAATCTGTTGACACTCACACACATACACTGATCATCCTAGATATATAATATATAGGACATTGTTTTCTTTTCCTTTTTTTTTTAATCTTTATGTTTGGAAATGCAATAAAGAAAAAGAAAAAGGGGCCGGTTTCTAAAGAAATAATTGCCATATGATGCACCTTTGGACAGTCTCCTACTTCTAAAGTATTAATAGAAGAGCGTATCTAGATTTATCATGGTGATTTACTTTTAGGTCAAAATGCTTTAAAGTTTCACTATCAAGATTTGGGTATCTAAATCTAGCAAAGGTTATGTATTTCCATCCAAGTCAATTGCACTAAACCCACCATACCCTCCCTCCAATCCACAGACACGCAACACGCACCAAAAAACAATTACAATAAAAAAAATTATATGTATAATTACTGCCCCACTACTTTATCCAAGGATTAAATTCTCCTGGGAAAGATCCTAACCGTACGTCTCTTCTTTTGGATGAAAAAGAAAGGTCACAATTGCTCAAGTGGCGAAGAGAAAGAACACTACTAGAAGCAAATACATGGGGTAAGACAAAACTTGGAATAATATAACCACGAACCTCTGTCTTTTATAAAAGAACAGAACAAATTATAATATTTTTTGTGCTCTCGTATTTTACAGTGCAGTCATGTTTAAGTCCCTTGTGTCGAGGGCCATGTAATTAATCTAAGCAAGCAAGACAGGGAAGCAGCTTTCTTTTCAATCTGTGCTCCTACGTCGCAAACCCAAATATTGGGATGATGATAAGCTGAGATTACCTTCGCTCGTACCTCAACTCACTCTACATCCTCGCTTCAAACAGATTTTGGGTTCGAGTCTCTTGACATTAGAGACTCCAATGAGTTTGGTGACAAATGTATTCGATTTTTGGAATTTATTTACTTGTTTCCAAAAAGAAAAAACTTCTAGTACTCCCATAAAAATGGCTCTTCAAGCCGGAAGCCAGTATCAGCAGAACATAATTGCCATGGTGGAGAATAATAACAAAATCCATCACTGTGGTTGACGCCGTCGATGAAGAGATCAGGAAGGTCAAACAACTTGTCATCAACATCAGTTGAAGGAGAACTGCTTGACTCTTGTGTGTTGTCCATGGCCAAATTATCTGATAAATTGGAAACGTTAAGCTCGGCATGGCTCAGATCAGCTTCAGCTTCAGCTTCTGCTTCACAGTGTCTTGTTTCGGGGAATGAAGCGGCGGCTGCCTTGGCAGCTGCAGCTTGAATGTCCTTAGGAGACTTGCTGAGTGGACGAGGCAGTTCATCAACCAATTCAGGGAAATTGAGGTAGGCTGAGCCGCCTTTAATGGCTAAGGCGGCTACATCATGGGCTCGAGCAGCCATTTCGGCTGTAGGGTATGTTCCAAGCCATATTCTTGACTTCTTCCTTGGCTCTCTGATCTCACACACCCACTTGCCCCAGCTTCTCATTCGTACTCCTCTGTATGTTGGATGCTTCCCATTATTCTCATTTCTGGTAGTCTTTCGCTTTTTATTACCCTCATTGCCACTTTGCAATTCTTGAGATTTTCTCGATCCTTTTGGATCAGCAATAGAATTCTCTTCTTTTTTTGAGATTCGATCAGTGTATGAAATGGTGGTAGAAAAAGAAGAGGAGGAGGAGGAAGTGGTGGTGGTGGTGGTGGTGGTGGTGGTGGAAGTGGAAGATGATGTAAGGGAATTGTCTTGTGCATCAATCTCAAGGATGATATGTTTTTCCATGATGGGGAGGTCTCTATAGCTACTGGCAAGCTGTGTGGAGCTAAAGAGAAATGTTGAGTGATCGATACATATAATAGCAAGTGTTTGATACCTTTGTATGATTACTTCTTTCATTTATTTATATTAAAGTGAAATAAGAAAAAAAAATGTAAATATAAAGAAAAAAGAATATAAAGAAAGAAGTTCATGGGTCCATTACATAAAGGGCCAACAGTTCATCTAATTTGTTGCCCATGTGTAGCTATTCATATAATAATGCATGCTTTCGTGAAGCCCTTCTTGGCTTGTTCTCCATGTCAAATTATACATGAAAATAATTTGTTTTTCATAACTCATCCTTTCCCATTTCTCATACAAATGTGCAAGCACCACATTCTGCCTCTCGTATTTTCGTAATCTTCCCTTCTATTTCTTGAGAAATTAATGGCAGGTGTCACTTTGCCCTCATCCACACGATGGATTTAGCATGAGTATTCTTCACTGGACCCCTTAAAGGGTCCTCTCTGTTTTTCACCCCAACTCTGCTTCTTGGCTTTTAAGGATTTTTATTTGTGTTTGTATAGAAGGTGATGTAGCCAGGAAGCAGACAACATGAATATCGAAAAAACAAATCAAACTATGATCTTATGCTTTGTTGATATGTCTTCTTCAACTTGACCTAACTTGGTCTCTACATGGCTGACCTCTGCTAGAACACATGCCACGCTGTTTCTACATATATACAAACATTTCTTCTAGCAGAAAACCATACGTCAATCATGGTGTAGTAGTGGGCAAATTGAAAGAAGTTTGACCTCTGAAGATAAAATATTTGGTTAATTGGAGTTGAATTTTAGAAGCAATAATGGGAGTGTAAAGTTACGGACTTTCTAGTAGCAAGCTACATGGAGTGAACAAGTGGGTTCTGTTGGAAGTGGATCGGGACAATCGATGCAGAATACGAACACATGAATTAACAGTAAGAACTCGGCATTTCCAAGATTATTAAATTTTTACTCCTTGTGCAAACATATGAAAAGAGCTACGAACAAGGATTTCCTGGGTTTTCGACGAATCAAAATGAAGGCATGTAGTTAAAGAAATACGCATCGCAATCTCACACATGATGGCTCACATGGTAGGGGTCCAACGCCAGATTTCCTAGCCAATGTGATATACGAACCCTGCAAGGAATTGTTCTTTTCTCTCAAACTTTTTTTAAAGGGTTAAATCCTCAAGACAATTGACAACCTGTATGATGAAAGTGATTGGATGGCTTGCATCATTCAGTTGTTATTGTATTAATTTACTGTGATGGGTCGTCTTTCCTAGCTTTAAGAAAAGTTATCTTTTGCTTTCTTCCCATTTCTCTAGCCCCTCGCACTTGTTTACTCTAGCTAGCCTGGTTAATGGAAATATTTTATTATATTTATTTTATATTTTTGAAAGTATATATAAGAACTTATTATAAAATTATGTTGTCAAAGTCTCAAAGATAAATTTATTTTTATTGAAAAAAATAGTAGTGGGGAGAAAACATATTATTAAATATGTCATAGAAAACTTGTATCTCTAGCTAGTTTAAATATAATTACATTAAATGATAAAAAATTCTTCTACAATTGACATAGAGTTTTCCATGAGAGTCTTCTTCTCTATGTATTTTTTTTTTAATCTGTCTTTTCTGTCTCTTTCTTACTTATCCATGTTACCATATATATTTAGAAGGATGAAGAGTTATAAATTTTTCTTTTTTATTACTGAAGAGTTAGGATCTAAAAATAGGTCAACTTATTTACCTATTTTTTCACAGTTCATCCCAATCCATTGCGTAAATTTGGCAACATATATGCATGCATGATCGCTAGAATAGCATCATCAAGATATTCTAATATCTTAGCTAGGCTGAAGTTCTATTATCTTAGCTAGGCTGAAGTTGTTCATCTCAATTACACGGGACTGCCATTGTTGATGAACAGTAAAAACCATGTTTTTTCAATGGAATTAGCTTTTCACATAAAGTTGAAATAGAAAGAGGTTGGTTGGTTCAATTTGATTTTAATAATCTTTAAAAAATTGATGGGCATTTCATGTCGTACGTCTTCAATCAAAGAGCACGAACAAGCTATGAATGTGTCGTGTCATAGATAATATATGGTCCATTGCTTACCCAAATCAAATTTCTATTTTTGTTGATTCCCAGAACTTCCCTTGTAAGTGACTTCTGTCACAACTCAATTCTCGGGCTCATGATGGACAACACAAATGTAGCATCTGCAGGTGCATCTCCTGCAGTATTAATCTCATGAAAATTATAAAATGGTGCAGCATAAAATAAAATATTTAAAATTAAAAAATTCAATAAATAAATTAAAATTCAATTCTTTTATAATGGTCTCGAGAAACAAATAAGATGTGTTGACTCAAGAAGTAGAAAGAACACAAACAAAAGATCGATCATGCTACTGAAACTGAACTAAAGACCTGAAAAATATGAATAAAGGGGTGAGTCCAAACACTTAATGAGATGTATAAACTATAATACATGCTAATATATATTTTAAGATAAGTGAATACGGTTATATAAATTAAGTACCGAACAAAACAAGTATATCAAAGGTATCATATTAAATGGTATACAAAAGAAATATACATGTCAGAATTACATATCTTATTACTGATATCCTACTCGTCAACTATGGAACACACACACAGTGTGTGTGTGTGAGAGAGAGAGAGAGAGAGAGAGGCTATTTTGCATAGTACTGACACTGTACTTGCCAGCTAGGAAACAAAATACCATGTACACATAAGTTAACTACTCTCCGTTAGTATGGAATAACTAACTATTCCCAGTTAGTATGGAGTTTCTGACATCAGTCTAAATGGGGTAACAAGAATCATGAGCTCAAATAAACAAATAATATGGATATAGGGTTTATGGTTTATCATTAAGTTTCATAATGCAAGCATGGTCACATCAGAACAAATATAAATTATATATGGAACATGTTCAAATCAAACAAATATATGATAAGTACTTAAGAAGAAAACAGAATAACAATAACTAATCAGGCTTATATAATTAATAATAACAATGACATTCATCATTTCATACCAATATATATATATAGACACACACACACACACAATGCATCACCTGGAAAGACAAAAACAAACAAAATCGAAGAATCAACTCACCGATGATCAACTGGAGCTGTATCAACTGAACCTATATGAATAAATAAAATATACATTAAAAAACTACTCAAAATTGAATCCTATATACAAAACGAACTGAACATGATTGAAAAGACCCTACTACTCCTTAAACAGTTGACCTACCAAACACAATCCAATCAGTCAACCAAAACAAGCTAGTCGACAACTAATAGAGGAAACGGTCGATGACACCAAAAGGGACAACCGGTTGACCTATCAAACATAGCCCAACTGGTTGACCACACCTCCTCAATAGGTCGACTGGTTGAATAGAACAAACTTGCTCCACTATTGTTTCTCTAACCAGTCGACTGCCTACACCTCAAATGGTTGACTGCAACGTATGTTCAACAATCGGTCAACCTATTCACTTTAATTGGTTGACTGCTTGATCAGGAAACCCAGAATTCCCTACTTGCAGTCTCAATCAAATTCTGCCAAAACTCAACAACATGCCCATCAACATCAAAACAATATTTAACGATTCTAGCCATCCAAAAATATATTTTTAACATCCTAAACTCAATATCCATTCCATTATAATCATAAAAAAACCATCAAATTCCTCAATTAAACCTACAAGCCCTAACATGCCTTTTATTGTTCAAAATCTGAAATTAAATACAAAGTTTAGAATGATCTTACCTTGTTATTAACACTCAACACCCTAAACCAAAATAAAATCCACCAAATAGAATGATTGATTATTCAGAGTAGAGGAGGCTTAAGAGATGTTAGTGTGCTCTTACGTTTTGTCTTTCTAAATAATTATTTCTTTTTTTTTTCTTTTCTGACTAGGAAAACCCCTACTTATACTTGGGTTTGGGACTATGAATGAACTTATAGGCTTTAGGCCTTCTAGGCTTTAGGTCCAAAACTTGGGCCTTACAACCGTAGTTATTAAACCCGGCTTGGGGGTTGACCCGGTCAAGGGGCCGGGTCCCGGGTTTCATGGGTCAACCCGGATCAACCTGGAAAAATTAAAAAAAAATTAAAGTTTTAATATTTCATATGAAAAAATCTATATAAATATAAGTTATACATATTGTAAACAATGAAGTTTAAAAGAATATTTTAAAATTTTTTTTATTCCATATTAAAAGATATTTTGTTAAACTTTTAAGTTGAAGTATTTAAACCATAAAAAGTTTTTTTATCCCACATTCAAAAAACATAACGTTTTTCTTGGGAATATAGAGTATATATACTAATAGGTTTCAAATCCCACATTGAAAAAAAATAATTTCTTTCTTGGGAACACAGAGTGTATATACGAAAGGGCTTCAAATCCCATATTGAGAAGATACTATGTTATCCTTTTAAGTTGAAGTATTTAAACCAAAAGGTTTTTTTATCTCACATTGAAAAAATATGATTTTTTTTCTTAGGAACATAGAGTATATATACTAATGAGTTTCAAATCCCACATTGAAAAAACATAACTTTTTTCATGGGAACATGGAATATATATACGAAAGGTTTTAAATCCCACATTAAAAAGATATTATATTATACTTTTAAGTTGAGGTATTTAAACCAAAAGATTTTTTATCCAACATTGAAAAAACATGATTTTTTTCTTGGGAATATAGAGTATATATATTAATGGGTTTCAAATCCCACATTGAAAAAACATATTTTTTTTCATGGGAACATAGAGTATATATACGAAAGGGCTTCAAATTCCACTTCGAAAAGATACTATGTTTTCCTTTGAAGTTGAAATATTTAAACATCCCACATTGAAAAAACATGATTTTTTTCTTGGGAGTATAGAGTATATATACTAATGGATTTCAAATCCCACATTGAAAAAACATAACTTTTTTCATGGGAACATATAGTATATATACGAAAGGGCTTCAAATCCCACTTCAAAAAGATACTATGTTATCCTTTGAAGTTGAAATATTTAAACCAAAAGGTTTTTTATCCCACATTGAAAAAACATGATTTTTTTCTTGGGAATATATAGTATATATACAAAAGGGCTTCAAATCCCACATTGAAAAGATACTACTTTATCCTTTTAAGTTGAAGCATTTAAACCAAAAGATTTTTTTATCCCACATTGAAAAAACATGACTTTTTTCTTGGGAACATAAAGCATATATACTAATGGGTTTCAAATCCCACATTTGAAAAAAAAACACCGGGTCTCATCCGGGTTCGCTCAGGTCATGGGTCAACGCCGGGTCGCTCGGGTTTGATTGGACTGTTGCCCCAGCCGGTCTTTTATTAAACCCGGACCGGTATAGCCACTGGGTCGATCCGCCGGGTCGGGTTTAATAACTTGGCTTACAACTTCATCCCTACAGAGCACAACCTTGTCATTCAATTCGAATTTGGTATTGTCATCAAGATTAAATTAGAAAAAGAAAACCAAAATGTTATGTTAAAATGAAAATTATATCTATTTTTTTTATTTTCAACTTATGTATGCTCAAATCATCTATAATGTGTGTGTATGAGTGTGTCTGTAATTGTGGTAAATGTTATTTTTCAAAGTGTTTTTTGCTTGAAAATACATCAAAATATTATATATTTTTTTACTTTTTAAAATTTAATTTTGACACTAACACATCAAAACATGACCCAAAAGTTCATAAAATTTTGTTATTAATCATAAGCAAACCTACATCTAAATACGTGGATAAATAGAAGTTATCCTCCTTAAACCTAACTTAAATCCCAAGTATTATAAATCCTTACATTCACATGTAACTTGAACCCGCGTTCTAAGTGGAAACATTGAATTGAATATTTTGTCACATCTTCACCGAAACAATGCTTTAAGAGAGGAGCTCTTTGTATTACTAAACTTTTTGAAGATCCTTCTTGGAAACTACCACTAGAAGAGTACGGACAATCATATCCCTTCACCTATTATCATCCAAAATTCTTAAAAAAAAATAAAATTCAAAGCCTAATTAACTTTGGGCCATCTCGTATCTAATCTACGCAAGTCATTTAGGTCAAAAAAAAAAAAAAAAAAAACTTTTTTTCTCAAGTTGCTAGCTTTGCACTTTTTTTTAAAAAAACGTTTTACAATAAGTCTATGGAAATTTACTTAATTTAATTGGGATGCGTGGTCAAGTTGCATTTATAGGTGAGATCTGAAGGGTCTGCCTACCAAAGGATATATGGGATTGCTATGTGTATTGCAGAATCTTTAGTGTTGTATGGTTTCCATCGAAGAAAATGTATATTTGAAGTGTTAGACATATATAGATGGCGCGCGGCACTGAGTAGATTTATTTTTTATATCATAATCTCTTATAAATATATCAACAAAAATGCATATGATAGCTAAGTTTTGATTGAGATTTAGTCCATGAAAGAAATCCTCAGATAAAAAAGTGCTCAAGCAAATATTTATATAAATAAAAATAAAAGGAGAGAAAAACAAGAGAGAATTAAAAAGTAATTTTTAATTAAAAAAAAAGAGCGATGGAATAAAAAAAATATATTTTTCTCTCTCTCGAATCATATTCAATAATTACAAGTTTGATATCATAAGAATTCTCCAATGTGTCTTGTCAAGATATCAATTTGATGACCTTTTGAATGGTCAATTAAGAGGTGCATGTTACCTGGATGCGCGTCTTAATAATTAATAATTGCTACAATGAAGTATGAACTACCCTGTTTCTTGTTTTAAAGACGGAATGATTAACAACGATTTCTCTCCTTAAGACACCAATTAAGATCATATCTTCCTCTTTTTTGTGAAAATTGCCAGTATCATTAGCCCATCAGTATTCAATATACTAGGCTGCCACCATATATAAGCTTCCAAAATCGTTGGAGGAGGAAACTCAATTGATCTTAAGATATATCCCTCACTACCGGGGGGGAAAAAAACCTGAGCACACAAAACAGTGGCAAATTCTTGGGTGAACAAGAACCATCTTCACTAGAAACTCATGTTCCATTTGCACTCCAGCAGAACAAGGTACAGTCTGACATAAACAAGTAGCTTGCATGTTAAAATCATCACTCATCGTCGTCACCTTACGTCTGCAATTTGCTTTGCCATAAATAAACAATCAAATGCGTCCATGGTTGATGTCAGTGACCACCAGTATTGGGCTCCATGCACGGCCATTTCAGAAATCTCAATTATTGAATTCTTGGTTGTGTTCTCATGCTGGAGGTTTAAAAGAACACATGCTTTGGTTAGGGCATTATACAATATGAACACCAAGGAGATGGAGTACAAGATCTAATGATGTTTTAAACCAACAACTCGATTAATTCATTCAGCACGCACACTTATAACAAAACATACCTAACACCAAAAAAATAAAAAATAAAAAATCCCCACCTACCCATAGAAAAAACGTTTTGGCGTGGTCGTCTCAAGTCTCAAGTTGACTGCTTTCATATGCCTGATGATTGTCCGAACCACCGAACTCAAATCTTGCTGCCGGCTGCAACCGAAGCCCACGATGGAGTGAGCTCCGCTGAGCCAACTTGTATGCCGAGACATAAAATTTATGACCAAACCAAAACGTTTTTTTTTTATTATTATTATTATTAATATATGTGTCTAGAGCAGCTTGTATATCTTGTCTAATCCTATAAATCTTATATAAATCTCCATAGGATGGATACTGGGGTGGGGTTTTTTTTTTTATTTTTTATGTGGTAGGTATGTTTTGACATGCATGTCTGTGTCCGTGTTCATTTATTAGTGAAAGAAAGTTCCACATGGATTTTACACAAATGACGGAATTATTTTTTAAAGAAAAGAAATTGATTATGTTTGCTTTTAGAAAAAAAAAGTTCTATACAAGTATGTTAACAATGACGCTGTCTGGAGTGCATTTAGGATTACAAGAGTCAAGAGATATAAGCAGAAGCATCAAGTGAGACTTGTGTTTTTTATTATGGAAAATTTGATAATAAACAAAACCCCTTTTCCTGTTTTCTATAAAATTTTAATTAGAAAAAAATGTTTCGAGGAAACAAATCTCATTTTAAACTACTTGATGTATTCTCTATAATTTTCGATTTCCTAGAAATTTTTTTCTTAAGAACTGAAAAATATTCCACAAGTAAACATGACCTAAATGTTTCTCGCATCCCTCCTGCGAAATATCAGAAAGCCAATACAGGCAACAAAACAACTTGTTAGCTTAGGGCTGTGACTCGAGACTTTACAGCAGTTTATGCCTTCAAAGTAGATGCATATCAGGAACAATTGAAGGAAGCAAACATGCCGCGAGCTGATGGCAAATCCCTTAGAAGCAGGCTTTCGGCAATTTAAATAATAGTGAAGATCAGTGAAATATCTTGACAACAGGACCAAAATGACGAAACCAGGGAAACAGATATACGAAAAGAGCAACCAGGAGTGCTCCTGATCTCTCCGCACTGGCATGCATGCCAAGATAAAATAAACTAAGAAAACAAAATTTAAAGAAGATCCCACCAGTCTTTCGCTAGTTGGTCTCACAAATTCATTTCCAGACACAACAAAAACAAGCTAACACTTTATTATTTGAGGGGAAGATACCCAGAACTCACTCTCTTGATCACAAATAAGTTGCGACTCCGCAACAGCATAGCACATGATTTGATTGGGCAAGATGATGATAATTATGACGAGCCAAAATTTTGGGATAGTACACGCAATAAAACATCTATGAATCTTTTTATGTCTATTATGAATATTGGTACATCTTAATTTTATTGTCAAAAACTTGAGACTAACCGGAGATAGATAACACCAATCATAAATACACAACATGAAGTGAGGGTGCAGAATCTAACTAAGTTATGGCATCAAAGCTAAAATTAATGTCTCAGTCATATGTTATTTTTCATTAATATTTATTTGTTAATAACATCATTATCTTAATATTATTTAGCTAATATTTGAAACTTATTTAGATAAGTTACATAGCTCTTTAAATAAAAGAGTTTATATTAGTTGAGTTTCTTAATTGTATTGTGATTGATTTTATCTATAAATAAAAGCTAAAAGCTAAGGGATGACAATAATCTATGAAAAACATTCTGCCCTTTGTTTTTTGCTGTAAGTTCTCTATTCTTTGTTTTTCTAGTTATCATCAACATTCAGTTCTTTATATGCCTATTATCAACAGAAACACTACAGATTTAATATAATTAGCTTGAGAAGACGAATATGTGAAACAAATTATGTCTTTGCACTACAGATTATAAATCGATGCTAACCCATCGTTGCAGAATTCAGCTTGACAGAGAAACAGTAATAAATGGCTTAATGTTGGTACACTGCACTCAGGACGTGGATGGTTCTTCATCCTCATCATATGCCTCCTGCTGCTGGTGCTGCTGCTGTTTGTGCCTTTTCTCCTCCTCCATATTGACATCATGCATTATTGTCTCTTCGCACTGCTGAGGGGTTAGACTCCCAGAGTCAGGGAACTCCACATTAAAACGGATATAAAGCTTGCCCTTCATGAAGGGCCTGAGATAATGTGGCATTCCTTCATCATTAATTGCTTTGTACTGACCTGAATTCAGAAGGATGTCAAGTGATCAAGAATGAGGAGCGAAGAATGAAATTCAAAGAATAAATTTACAAGTAACACCAGGTTTTATGATCTCGCCAGGATTTGATTTGATAGAAGCTGCCGACCATCAAGATGAGTAAGGGAAAACTGATACACAAAACCTCAGTTAAACTGGTAGTGCATTTCACATAGAGATCATCCAATTTCCGTTCAAAATTGGGGTGCTCTTTCAATTGCAATACAACAACAACATCCCCTTGTAATTGAGTCAGGCTGCAAATGACATGATGAAAAATAAAATTTTGTTTAATGCAATTGCATAAGAGAAAATTCTGTTAAACTATAGACATTATTGGAACAACGTAGAACTAAAAATTATATTAAAGTCTAATGGCAAGAATTAAATTGCAGACCAACCACTATCTTCAAATGCATTCACAAAATGATTCTGAAGTGTTGCAACCGCATCAATGTGGGCATTCAGAAAATTGATAATAAAATGTGTCCATTCTTGCACCAGTTAGCAGGAACAGAAAACAAAAACCTCAACAATGCTGGTTCTTGGAACTCTTAAAAACTAAAATCTTGTCCAAGGGGCATCCTATGGTACCCCCCCCCCCCCAAAAAAAAAAGAAAAAAAAAAGAAAAAAAGAACGCTTATCTTTTCCTTCCATCTTTCATATTTTAAAAAAATGCAATCTGACTTTACTTACAGCTTCATCAGCTTGACCTTCCAAAACTATTTTCT
>Ga0325401_1001933_pt1 | contig 18020 bp, 9 predicted proteins | sample PopdelMetagenome_FD_205666 | JGI IMG/M metagenome (GOLD analysis project Ga0325401, IMG submission 205666) | Populus deltoides microbial communities from Bellville, Georgia, United States - Xylem-PdKOR-R2 | ecosystem: Host-associated > Plants > Phyllosphere > Stem > Wood/Secondary xylem | place... | reverse complement strand
AGCAAGTAACCGTTGAGGGAGGAAATGTTGAATGTATTTATGGTAGAGCATTGATTGGTGGGTGGTTCGAAAGCAAAAGATGAGAGAAGACAAAATATCTGCCATAAAGACGAAGGCTAACGAGCTGTTTGGTTCTGTGGGGTTTCGCGCTTTTGTTAATTTTTTTTTCATCATCATCGTCGCAGTGCTTTCATTTTCACGGTCCTCGTAAATAAATTGAGCGTGTCTGTGTGTGAAAAGAAAGCGGGGATGCCATCAATGCACGGAGCGCGCTTCGAGCTCCTAGTAGTGAGACATAACTTGAAAGTACTAAATTGGGTCTCAGCTCTTAACCGCTTGTTTTGTGCCACCTTTCTTTATTTTATTTTAATTTTAATTTGGCACGATTCAATTTTTATTTAAGCACTTTTAAAAATGCTCAGTCCACGTCGACGTGATCTTTTCAGATAATGTTTTCTGCACCCTACCTCTCAGGTTCATAACTTTTAGCTATTTTAGGATTAAAAATATTATTTTAATATATTTTTAAATAAAAAATATTAAAAAAAACAATAACTCAATATTAAACTATATCCAAAAAAAAAATAAGACTTTTAACTATTGCATCAGTTAGGAATATGATAGTTTTTTTTTAAATTTTATTAACGTGTGTCTCCAAATCAGTTTGTGTGTACCTCGATTATTCTCACGAGTCTTAAAATTAATAACCATATAAGCCTCCAGTGACCATGAGATTACATGTATTAAAAGTATGCTTTACTTTAAAAAGCATTAGTATTAATGTTTTTTTATTATTTTAATATATTGGTATTAAAATTAAAAAATCTAAAAAAATAATTATTTCAATGTATTTTAAAATAGAAAAAAATTTAAAAAAATATCACGCATTACAACATCAAAAATACCTGTTTAAATAAGATATTAAAACTATTTTTTTAATTTATAAAAAAACAAATAAAAAAATGGATAAGAGGAACAATTTGACAACATGTACCGAACATGTCGCAGGAATAGAACCATGTTTTACTTGAATGATTTCTATTTATTCTGAGCTTTAATTCATCAATCAATTACTTTTATTGGAGCGTCAGTTACGTAGCTAGGAGTTATTCCCTCATTTATCCTCTTATAAAATACGGAAACCGCGTATCCTTTTTCAAATAAAGATAATTTGAGATTCCAAGACATCGAATATTTTCAATATACAATTATCTCCAGCAAGGTATGATTCTTGTCGAATTTATAAAAAATTAAATATAATTACCACAGTTAAATGTTAATCATATAGATGAATTCATAAATAATTAAATATAATTACCAATAATTTTTATTTATTTATTTATCTAGGTATCGTCACACCCTTTTAAAGGGTGAGACGAGTCTAGTTTGAGGTTCGTTGTTGTCCCTCCCAATAAATATATTTTATGAGGATCGAACTTGTATTCTCAACCTTACAGAAATATAGTAATATCTTAACCGCTATACTAGCATTTCATTGGTAGAATGATCAATGCTTAAAATCTAAAAAAAAAAGATAAAAAAATTCTCATTCATAATCATTAAAAATATGGATAAAAATATATTTGTTATCCTTGAAATTATTATTATTTTTAATTTATTCTCTTGTGTTTCTCTCGTTTATCTATTTCTCGTGTTATGGTTATTCATCATCACAATTTGATTAGAATCGCTCCTACCAATAACAACGAAGGGGAAAAAAAACAATGAGGGTTTATATATATATATATTCAATTTTTTTTATTTAACCCGCAATATTAGTGCTAAAATATATGTTTGGTATTGAAATTGAGTATATTTTTCATTAAATTTTATTTTATATCTTAAATTAATTATTTTTAAATTATTATAATATATTAATATAAAAAAATATTATTTTAATAATTTCTAAATAAAAAACACGATCTATTCCACCAAAAAGACGCTACGCTGAAAGGAGAAACTCTAAAATCTGTGGGTACTGATAAAGGACAGGTTAGTTGTATCAGATGTCGATGAATAAAGAGAGAGTTATCCAAAACGAGAAGAGTTTGTGGAATTCGTGACTGTCAAACGGCCACTTCTCTCCGTGTCCTCACACACCAGTCAATCTATCCCAACCCCCCCACGCCCACTCTCTATTAACCCCACCTCCAATTCAAATTCAAAACATTACAAAACGGTGCCGTCACACTACGGCTCAAACCAGCACCGTCACTAGCACGCGCTCAATCGAGACTGAGCATTTCCCGCTAGTCCTTTTAAATTAAAGTCACAAGTTGCAGACAAAGCTAAAACTTCCTTTTGAAGATGGGACACGCGGCAAGACAGCAGGCTGCCGACTATGTATCTGGTACTGTGCCGCGTAGATGTCGGAACTGATGGACGGGACCCATTGCAGTGATACTTTGTCGGTTTTAGCGGGGGATTGAGAGGTGCTGATCATTGGGGGGCTACGTGGGTGACGACAGGGTATAAGGCGGCCCCATCAAAGCTGCCGCTGCTGCCGCTTATTTTTCCAGTTGGTGCATACAACTTACGAGATAAGAAAGAACGGTGCTGGTGGGATGCTGCCAAGAAACCAAAGGATAAATTGAGTAAGCAGCACGTAAAATGCAAATAAAGAGTGGAATGGAATAAGCAAAAAGATTTTACCAAATAATATGTTTTTAGAAGTCGCAATTGTGAACTTGATAAAAATTTGATTCATATCAGGTTAACAACAATGATATTTATTAAATTCTAGAATAATTAGCGATTAGAGTAATGATTTTATGTTATTTACCGGAAAATAACTTTTTAAACGCGTTCTAATGGTTAAATAAAAAAATATAATTATTTTAAGTTATTAATCTGGTGTGACGTGACAAGACCTTTACTTAAAATTAAAATTGTCTAATTGATTCTGATCCACGAATGCATTTACTAAGCCATCTATATAATTGTTGAGGGCAGATCCCTGTCTATTTATGACAGATTTATACCTGACTACTCAAATCACATGTGAAAACTATTATGTGAACAATAACTTTTAAAGATTTTATCTGGAATCTATTTTTAAGATTACAAGTTTAATAAAAATGTATATTTTTACTAATAAAATATATTTGAATTTTTTTATATATAAAATTATAGTTTTTGTATGAAACGATCGATCACTTATATAATTGTATCCAACCAGAAATATGAGATGTTTAAATATCGTTATTGTAAAGCACAACAACTATTGTATGAACATTAACTTTTTAAGATTTTATTTGGAATATGTTTTCGAGCTTGCAAGTTGAACAAAGATATATATTTTTGCTCATAAAATATACTTGAAAGAAAAAAATCATAAAATTATTGTTTTATGTAGATTAATTGACAGTTTTCATGTTTAAAAAACATGATATATTTAAATATCACTATTTTGAAGTATGACAACTATCTTATCATGCTTGAAAATAACAAGATTAAATAAATATCATGTTTTAAAAGCGTAATGAGATAAAAATATATTATTTTATTATTATTATTTTTTGTATAATGTTATTTTGCCAAACCTTAAATCCAAAATGAAAAGATAAAATTATAGATATTTTTTAAATCACCCTTAACCCCAATGTAATTTAATTCTTATTTATTTTATCTTTATTAAAAAAAATATATATTTTTCATTGTCAATCACTATAATTTTAAATTTTAGATAGAAAAATAGATCTAAAGTCTAAACCAATCAAAGGTCCTTGGCCCATCAAGGATCGGGATGCCGATGCAATTCCTCATCTCCGAGTAATCAATAGGTTTTAGGAGGTGATGTACGATGGCGCGTTGTCTGTCTTTAAGGTGGGTTAAAGGTCCCCGGGGCCGGGAAAGGAGCTAACCGAAGAATGTGGCGGTGAAAATTCGTAGGCACCAGCACTTTATATTTTCTGCCGGGCATGGAAGATTGAGAAGGAAAAATGTTTTTTTCCAAGAAATTAGGTAAAGCCTTTAGAAAGCATCCCCAGTACGAGCAAGGAATGCAGGGAGAAATTCTCTTTGAACAACTGCGGCAATGGCTTTCATGTTGTTGATTTTGATCTTGGTCAAAGATTAATTAAAGAAATTTGAAGCTAGCCAATGTTATTCAACCTCATATGATTTATCGAAAGAAAAGGAGAAAAGAGGGCGGCTAGGTCGAAGAGAGCTTTCAAATGCTAGTTTTTTTTTTTTTTTTCTGTTTTTTTTTTTTTTTTTTTTTAACTTTATAGATTTTTTGTAATTTTATACTGGAAGTGTTTTTTTAGTTGTTAATTAAAATATTATGAAAATTCTGTAAATAATCTAAATTTCTTATTGATTTTTTTACACGTATATAAAGGATTATAAGTTTATAAATTATAGAGTATAAACTATAATTATAAGTAAAAAATAAAATAATTTTCTTAAAAAATCTTGGCCACTAGTCAAGGAAGGGCGAGAATCTTGTAGTTTTTTAAAATAACAAAATTATATTTTAGGTTTTGTTTGTTTGTCGAAAATTAATTTCTAAAAAAAGTGAATTTTTCTGTGTTTGTTTGCCATTAAAAAAGTTGGTCAACGAAAAACACTTTCCAGTCCAAAGTAAATTATTTAATTTGATTTTAAAATTTATCAACACAGTTCCTTATTTAGCTCGAGTTTCAAATTAAATCGCATAGGACCTGATCCAAAGTGAATTATTTAATTTAATAAGTGCAAAGACAATGTGGATAATTGGAAAAAACATGACATAACTTTTAAAACACTTTAAATTGATAATTTTTTTAAAAAAATTTAGATGATGCTAAATTGAATCAACCTCGGTCACCTTGCGACCTGGTTCGTGAACTTTAATAGGTTTAATAACTTTGTTATTTTTGTAAATTATTTTTATTTAATTTTACGATAACATTAAATGTTTTAAAAAATAAGCATCAACTCTAAAAAAAATATTTATTTAAAATTATGATAACCCTATAGAAAACATAAAAAAATAAAATATGAATTTCATTTCTTAACCAATCCAATATTGAATAAGAGTCAAATAAAAATAAAAAATCAGAAGAATTAAAGGACAAAAACTAAAAAAAAAAACATATTAGGTTTGATACACCCATGAAACCCGTGAATGGGGTAAACCCGATTCAATATGTCAAATCTGCAAACTAGGTATTGAATTTCATTGGGATTAATAATTTTTTTTTCTTTCTAAATTACTGTTTATTTAACTAGATGACAAAAAAATATACAATTGAAAAATCAAGTATCAAACCAATACTAAGATTTTTTTTAAGACTATGATAACCTAATAGAAAACAAAACAAAACAAATTATGAAACTCAATTCCCAGACTAATATCAAATGATGAAATTGAAAAAAATAAATTTATAAAAAAGATAAGTTAAACTCGCTATATACGTCAATGAGCCCTTAAACTTTCTAAATTTAATAACATATATTTTTTTCTGAAACTATTGTTTTAACCATGTGATTAAAAGAAAAATACAAGATCACACAATTGAGTTTAATTAGAAAAACAATAAAAATAAAAAGTACCCTTGCTAAACCTACAAACATAGAAAAATACAAGATCACACAATTGAGTTTAATTAGAAAAAAAATAAAAATAAAAAGTACCCTTGCTAAACCTACAAACATGAGCAACCAAGGTTATCTCTTCAAACTTGTTAATCGGGTTATTGACTCCATAAAGTTTAATAACCAGTATTTTTTAAAATTATATTTTATCTAACTAATTTTTTTATATAAAAATAGACCATACCGTGATGTTATGATATTTTTTTGATACCAATCCGATGCTGAGATATTGTTTTTGATACTGTAATAACTATATAAAGACAAATTAAAATAAATTATCTACTCTATATCTCCATAAACATATCATATAAGAATCAAATTAAAAAAAATCAATAACTAAAAAGAAAGAAGAAGACAAAAAGAAAAAAAACAAATATTGTGAATTATTATTGTAATCTGCGTTGTTAATGGATGCAGAAAAACAAGATTTCCTGCTGGCGCTAATTCCTCAAAACTTTCTTACCCCATGTTAGTTTAGAAAAACACCTAAAATTCATGTTGGAGTCCTTATAAAAGATTCAATATCCTGTTTCGTTCAGATTATTTTGATACAAAGAATTTGTGGAGGAAGAATGACAGAGAAGAGTCAGGGGATTAGGATATAATTCATCCCTTCTATTAAAATTAACGTTGGCATTTATAGCCTTACATTGCATAATTGAAATAACAAATAGAATCAACAAAACAATAAGAAAGAATTAAAGCATTGCTAACTGCCCACTTTTTGCAACACCCACTTCCTGTAGCACGTCCCACGTTCTCATTCATCTTCACGTTCACGTTCATACAACATGCATCATGATCCCCTGTCCATAATGTATAGTGGATGTTGTAGTGGATGTATCATTCCCGCCCACTTAAGAATCCTTGGCCGCAAGGATGGCAGGAGGATAAGTCTTAGTAAAACGCCATTCATTCTCCCACGTTGCATCCTCGACAGGAGCCCCCTTCCACTTAACTAGAATTTCAGATTTAGGCCGATACTATCCTTTGTGAATTATACGTCGATTTAAGATAGCCTTAGGTTCTGGAAGAATGGTATATGTATCAGACACCAAGGGAAGATGGGTTGATGGCTGTGTAACTTGCCCATGATGCTTCCTTAACAGACTAACATGAAACACATCATGAATTAATGAACCCGGTGGCAGCAACAATTTATAAGCAACCGGACCAACCTTCCCTATAATTTGATAAGGACCAAAGAAACGTGGAGAAAGTTTCATAGAAGCTTGAAAGGCCACCGAAGACTGTCTATAAGGCTGCAACTTCAAATACACATGATCTCCCACTTCAAAGGAAATGTAACGCCTGTGCTGATCCGCTTGACACTTCATACGGTTTTGGGCCAGTGAGAGATTATACCGTAATTCCCTTAAAATTGCATCACGGTCACGCAAACTTTCATCCACGGCCTGGATGCGTGAAGTTCCTGGAACATATGTTAGCAAAGTTGGGGGAGGGGTTTCATAAACAACTTCAAAGGGGGTTGTTTTGGTAGAGAAGTAAAGAGAAGTATTGTAACTGAATTCTGCCCATGGAAGCCATTCAACCCATTTTCTGGGTTGGTTACCAGCAAAACAACGCAAATATTGCTCTAAGGTGCGATTCATTACTTCAGTTTGGCCATCAGACTGGGGTGATAACTAGAACTCATGCATAACTGGGTACCATGTAGCTGGAATAGTGCCTTCCAAAAAGAACTAAGAAATACTCTGTCTCGGTCAGTAACGATGGACACTGGAATCCCATGCAGACGAACCACATTGGCAATAAAAACGTTAGCCATAGTTGCAGCAGTAAATGGATGTTTTAGTGCAGCAAAATGAGCATATTTTGTCAAACGGTCGACAACGACCATAATGACAGTATAACCATTAGAAGGTGGCAGACCTTCGATAAAATCTATGGAGATATCAATCCATATTGTTGTAGGAATTGGCAGAGGTTGCAGTAATCCGGCAGGTTTCATGCAATCACTTTTGAACCGTTGGCAGACATCACATGCCTTCAAGAACTCCTTAACCATCTCACGCATTCCAGACTAAATGAAGTTTTGCTTGATGCGGGCGAGAGTTTTATGATAGCCATAATAACCACCTATTGGTGAAGAGTGACCATAGTCTAAAATTTTGGGGATGAACTGTGAAATGGGATTTAAGAAAACTTTGTTATTCTTAAACCATACCCCATCCCGCTGAAGTAGTGGAGTAGAACCCTTCGTTAGCAGATCATCATAAAATCAATCCTGCTGCATTTCTTTTTGAAGCAAAGACCACCAATCTGCTGATGGCAACGAAAGAGACATGAACTGAAATTTAACTACACGGTATAAAGAGTCTGCACCTTGATTTTCCACTCCTCATTTACACTCAATCTGGTAGTCATATCCCAGCAACTTGGGCAGCCAACGTCTTTGTGCAGGAGTAGTAATGCGTTGCTCCAACAGATACTTAAGGCTTTTCTGGTCTGTGCGAACAATAAATGATCTTCCCAGCAAGTAAAGGTGCCACTTCTAGACATCCTTGACAATGGCTAACATCTCCTTTTTATAGGTGGATAATGTTAAAGCTGACCCCTTCAGTGCTTCACTGAAATATGCCACTGGATGACTATTCTGGGAAAGAATTGCTCCAAGACCGATACCACTTGCATCGCATTCCACCACAAACTGTTGGGAGAAGTCTGGAAGACATAAAACTGGAGGTGTAGTCAATGCTTTCTTGAGTTTTATGAAGGCTTGCTTCGCTGCCTCTGACCAATAAAAACTATCTTTGGCTAAAAGTTGTGTCAGAGGTGCTCTTATACTGCCAAAATGACGGATAAACTTTCGATAATATCCAGCTAAATCGAGAAAGCCACGTATGCCTTTTACTGCTGTAGGCTTCGGCCAATCCAACACAGCTTGTATTTTTATAGGATCCACCGATACACCTTGTTCAGAGATTTGATGTCCCAAGTAATCCACTTGTAAAATGCCAAAATGACATTTTTCTGCCTTTGCAAATAAAGAATTAGTGGACAAGATTTAGAGTACAATTTGCAAATGTACAAGGTGATCTTCCCACGTTTTTGAATACACAAGGATATCATCAAAAAACACCAAGATAAACTTTAGAAGATGAGGACGAAAGAGTTCATTCATGAGACTTTGAAATGTTGATGGTGCATTCGTGAGGCCCAAAGGCATCACTACAAACTCGTAATGACCTTCATGAGTACGAAAAGCTGTTTTAGGAATGTTTTCTTCTCGTATTCTAATTTGGTGGTAACCCGATCGTAAATCCAATTTGGAGTAAATTTTTGATCCATGGAGCTCATCTAATAATTCATCAATCACAGGAATAGGATACTTATCTTTGATTGTGATATCATTCAGAGCTTGGTAATCGATACAGAATCTCCAAGCGCCATCCAGCTTCTTTACTAACAGCATTGGTGAAGAGAAAGGACTGTGGCTTGGCTTTATAAGACCCGACTGTAATAACGCCTACACCATTTTTTCAATCTCATTTTTCTGATAGTAGGGATATCGGTAAGGTCTCACACTTATTGGCCCGGTTTGTGGCTGCAGGGGAATGTGATGGTCATGTTCCTGTTGAGGTGGTAAACCAGTAGGGGCTGCAAAAACAGAAGAATATTGCTCCAACAGTGAGCTAATTGCAGACGGGTAAGATGGAAAATGGTTACTGCTTCCAACTGATAGGATTTGGAAGAACAACCCCACGCCATGCAAGCCATAAAGTTCTTTATTAGATAAAGCCGTGAGGCTTGTTGGCTTAATTCCATGAAAAATATGCGAAGTATCCCCCTCTTTGAATGACATGGTCAGCTGTTTATAATCCATTTCCACATGACCAAGAGTTTGCAGCCATTGTACCCCCAATACTAGCTGACATGCTGCAATAGGTAGAATGTAGAAATCGACGAGGACTGGATATCCCTCTATGTTGATGGTGAGTGCCCGACATTGTCCCACACAATCGATCTTCTCCCTATTAGCCATCGTAACTTGAAACTTCTTTTCCCGGTTAATTGGTAATGCCAACTTAGAGACAATGGCTTCATCAATAAAATTATGAGTGCTACCACCGTCTATGAGCAACGTTACCTTTTTGTTTTTCAGTTGACCTATGACACGCATAGTCTGTGGATGCTCCGTTCCTGTCATGGTGTGGAAAGAAATCTCTAGGATGACATCTTCCTCTACCGGTTTGAGCAAGTCATGCATATTGTCCTCACTGTCTATGATAGGAGAATCCCAAATCATAAACAACCATGGCCGCTGGCAACGATGTCCTAGAACAAACCTTTCATCATAATAGTAGCATAAACCTTTCTCTTTTCGTTCGCGTGCTTCCTGATTAGTGATTCTATGAAAAGATGTATTAGAATTGGCAGGTAACCGAGGACCCTGTGCCGGCCCCAATACTCGAGCCGTGGGGTTGGCTGACACTTTTGCTAACACCGAAGCTGGTGTTGGAGGTGGGACAGATCGTATAGGAAGATGGACTCTCTTCTGCAGTTGATTCCTCTCTTTTATTAAACATACCACACCTATAGCATCTGCCAAGGAATGGGGCTGTTTGATTTTAACATCCAAATGAATCTCATCATGGAGTCATGCAATAAAACAACCGATTAAAAAATTTTCTGGTAGATCATCCACCTGGTGTGAAAGTCTTTTAAAAGTCTCCTGGTAAACTGCTATTGTAGTGTTTTGTTTAAGGCGAGTTAAGGCTTCTGATGGATCCTCATAGTCGGTTGGGCCTAATCTTTGTTGTATAGCCTTGGTAAACTCCTCCCATATTAATGGTCCGCGAAACTTAATTAACCACCTATGCCACTATAATGCAATACCCTCTAAATGGAAAGAGGCCAGCTGAACCTGCTGGTTTGGCATAATATTTTAAAACTCAAAATATTGTTCTGTTTTGTAGATCCACGCTGTTGGATCATCTCCATTAAATTTTGGAAATGATAACTTGAGACTGTAGTGTTGATGGCTATTTATAGGATGATGATGAGGGTTCTGTTGGTGTGAAGACTCTTTATTAGAAAAGGTGTTGATTTCAAGAGAATTGGTGTTTTGGGGACGGTTGGTGTGAAGAGCCTGAAGTTCTGTCAAAACTACTTGTAAGGTAGCATTAACCTGATCAAAGCTTGTTTCGTGCCTACCTAGGATTTCATTGACTTCATTGTGAAATTCTGCATTTGATTTGCCACGAGTATCCATGGTCGTAACCAAGAATAACCAGGCTCTGATACCACTGATACAAAGAATTTGTGGAGGAAGAATAACAGAGAGTCAGGGGATTAGGATATAATTCGTCCCTTCTATTAAAATTAACGTTGGCATTTATAGCCTTACATTGCAAACTGAAATAGCAAATAGAATCAACAAAACAATAAGAAAGAATTAAAGCATTGCTAACTGCCCACTTCCTGCAGCACGTCCCAGTTCTCATTCATCTTCACGTCCACGTTCATACAGCATGCAGCATGATCCCTTGTCTATAATGTGTAGTGGATGTTGTAGTGGATAGTGGATGTTGTAGTGGATGTATCATATTTATTCCCGTGTTTGATTTGGACAACAATGTTTTTCATAAGTTAATATTTTCTCTAGTTAGAAATTGATTTATAGGTCTATTATTTTTCTTTGTTGCTATCACGAGTAAGTTTATGTTTGAGATTGTTGACTTGGATAATATCGCAGGTTATATTAATTTTTTTAATAAAAAAAAATATATTCTAATATTTTTATAGTTAAAAAGATTTTAAAAGTATGAAGGTTGATCCCATATTACTTATTTAACTTGATGAGTCTAAAAATAACTAGTAAAAATATAATTTGATTTACAAAATTCAAGACATCATTTTTTTTAAAATAATATTGAAATGACAACATATTTTATCAATTCAGGTCAATCTGGATTAACCTGTCAAATCTACAACCTAGATCATGAGACCATAGTAACCCTATATAAAGTAAATCAAAACAAATTATGAAACTGAATTATCAAGTAACCCAATGTTGAAGAATGAAATTGAAAAAAATATTTTTTTATCTTAATTAACTTGCTAAATCTGTAACTCGGATCATGAGATGAGGATAACCTCATAAAAAGCAAACAAAAAAATAACTTGATTCAACTTAGGTTAACTTGTCATATCCACGACAAAGTTCATGAGATTATGATAACTTTATAGAAAACAAATTAAAATAAATTATGAAGCTCAATTCTCAATAAACTCATTGTTAAATGTTGAAAATGAAAAAAAATCAATTTAAAAACATAACATAATAAAATAACATGAGTCTACTCGGGTTAACCTGCAAAACATGTGACCCGAGTCATAAAATCGTGATAATCTCGTAGAAAGCAAAGTAAAATAAATAATGAAGTCTAATTTATAATCAACTCAATGCTAAATGATGAAATTGAAAAAAAAACCATTTAAAAAAAGACAAAAACTCGAGTTAACTAAGTTAACTCACTAAACTTGTGACTCAAGTCATAAGACCAAGATAACCTCATAGAAAGCAAACAAAAAAAATTATAAAGCCTAATTCTCAATCAACCCAATGTTGAAAGATAAAAAAAAAACTTGTTAATTAAAAAAAGAAAACTCGAGTCAAACCCATGACACGAGTTATGAGACCAAACTAACCACGTATAAAGCAAATCACAATAAATCATGAAGTCTTATCTCAAATAAACTAAATATTAAATTATAAAATTAGGGAAAGAAATATAGATTTAGAAGAAAAAAAATTTATTGAAATGAATAGTGTTTGTGAGGTGGTGAACAATAAAATCACCACCTCTTCTAGTTTATATTGGTTATGTGACTTGTACTCCACCACGGGTAACATATTTTTATCTCCTATAAAACAAATTTGTATATGCAGGTTTTTTAACAAATTTTTGTTGCTAATTTTTATAAGTGCAAATAAAAAAGTTTATGCATACATGTGATAAAATAAATTGAGAATTATATGTGCCAATAAATTTTTTAAAAAATTAATGATTAATATATTGAAATTCATGAACCTTGAAAATGTGATTTCTCAATAACCAATATACTGGAGAATCAATATAATGCCAAAGTTTTGACTTAAAAATCAATAATGTTATGCCTCTTTATAAGTATGCAAGTGCCATACTTGTAATACAATTCTATCTAAAAGAGAGGACTCAAGGTGGAATTGAATAAATTAGAACATAGTGAGCTTCCAAGTTCTTTGGGCCTAAAAAACCTTATAACAAGGAATGACATAAAACATTAGCCACAATATAAGTCATTAAATTAAAACTCAATAACGAGAATGACAAGTTGGCTGGCGATCACCAACATCTCTTAAACTTAGAAACAAGGTAACCAATCATGGCCTAAAAAAAGTTAATGTATTGGTTAAACATTTTAGTAGGCCAAATATCAATTATTTAGTGGCCATAAACCTTATCAAAAGTTTTTCATTCTTTTCAAAGATAGGAAACAATAAAAAAGCCAATGACTTGACTAATTAAGGTTAAGATATAAAATAACCTTTAATCATCATGGTATCATCCTTATAAAAATTGTCGATCAATCATTATTGCCGATATCCAATAGGGATGTAATGATGTATAATGTAGTATCTATTCTAAGGTTGAAAACATATAAAATAATGAGGATAAGATTATATTGATTCTTATACAGGGGATGCAATGAAAGATAGGATTTCTAAGGAAACTAAGATATCAATATGGAAATCATAAGCATGAAGCTGCTTCATATCTGTATTATTTATACTTTGTACTTGATAATTAAGCTATTGTTGAGTATAACTTAATTTTTTTTAATCTATTTCAGTATGAGTATGACAAGGAAATATGCTTTCATTTGTTTAAAATTAATGAAATACTATGGGTATTGTTTAAATAAATAAAAATAAAATTGATCATGAACAATGGAATTGACTAGACTTAAAAAGTCCCAATTAATCAAGAAAACAAAAAAGCAGTTGACTAGAGGATCAAAGTCAACAAAAGGAAATGATCGATCATAGTAGCAGTAGTTCACATAATTGAATAGAATGTTTAATTCTATTCAGAATGAGAGTTCTCAACATATTAAACTAATTAATGTTCTAAATTATTGAGAATTCACATGGTTATTAGTAAGGAAATGTGATATAGTTTGTTTTTGTACGAGGACTTATCATGTATATAAATGAGTTTGCTTAAAATTAAATTTAAGTATTTACATAAAATTCTTTCACTATAACAATATAAATAGACCATATTAGTTACTAGAAAAGATGATAGATAATGTATTTTTATATTTATATTTTTCCCCATATGGTTTTTAATGTATTTTTATAGCCTACCTTAATTTTCTTGCACTTTATTTTTTGTCGTTTCTATCTCTTCTTCTGTGTAAACCTTTCCTTTTCCTTATGTGATGTTGTTATAGAGCAAATAACCTTTTATTCAAGGTTTGAGGTTTTATATCCCTATGATTTGCTTGATTTTGCAAGATTTCTACCTATATTTTCTCGGGATTAAGTTCATATTGTGTAGTTTCTTCTCGTTAGAAGATATAAACTATCAGCTATTAACTTATTGATAAGATAAATATTTAAGTGATCAACACACCTAAAGCTCAATCTATTTAGACTTTTACCAATGCTTACCTCTTGGACATACTCATTCCTAGCATGGTTAGCTATTCATACCATACCTCTTACTACTTGTACTTGTTTTACTTAGTCAATGTGCTGCTACTTTTATAAGTCATAACATTAGTTCTTGTACTTTAATTGGACAATTGATCAGTCATTTACTTGTTCTTAATAACCCTAACATACAATGCTTAAGACTTATGATTATTTTTACATATTTTTGGAATGTTATTTAAGTTAATTCATAATTAATCTATCACGTGACATAAAAATGTTATAAATATATCAATATAATACATTGACTAGATGATTGGTTGTGCTATGTTATATCAAGGTAACCTCGTCGAAAGAGAACTTAATAAAACTATGATGCTCAATTACTAAACAACCCAATGCTAAAGGACAAAACTGAAAAAAAAATGAATTTAAAAAAAAGCAAAAAAACAACCCAATTTAAACCAAGTTAACTCGGTTACCTCGCGAGCTTGAACATAAGATTAGGATAACCTCATAAAAAAGAAAGAAACAAAAGCACAAAGATCAACTCTCAATTAATCAAATGTTGGAAGATAAGATTAAGAAAAAAATCAATTATAAAAAAAATAAAATATTGAAGGATCTTATTTGATAACGAAGTAAAAATTAAATGATAATATGATAACCCCATAGAAAATAAAATGAAGAAAAAAATGAATCTCAATTTTTATCAAATAAAATATTGAAGGATAAAATTGAAGAATTGTTTTTTAATTAAAACATGTCAATAAAACCTGATCCAATCCTACTGGAGTTAGCATACAAAATCTATAACTTAGTCTATTGTTCAAGTGTTAAGGCAATTATAACACCTAAGAGGGGATGAATTAGATTTATCACTAATATTAACAAAATAATGCAAATTAATTCAAATAAACACAATAATCAACAATATAATTAAAATGCTTAAAGTAAAGAAATAAAGAAGAGAATTTGCAAACTTGTTTTTAATGTGGTTCGGCAAGCTTACATCTATACCTTAAGTACCAAACTGTACTTGAGTATTGTATTCATTCACTAATCCAAGTTCAGGAGTATAATAGTCATTTGATAAATCAACAAGAGTATAATAGTCATTTGATGAATCCACACCAAGATTTTCGACATGACCAAAAGATTGATATCTTCTCCCAAGTGCAGGAATGTCGAAGTAATAAAAAAACCTGGCAAAATCGAGGTCAAACCACAAGGAGGTGAACTATATAAATTACAAATAATGTATATATTTAATAAAATAAAAAGTTTATGAGAATTTTATAGGGTATTGATGTAATGATTAAACAAGGATAAAACAATTGTCAAGGTTAAAGGATCCACTAATGAGATTTCAAATCAGGGCTATCAATTCCGTTCTGTTTCGGCCGGAATGACCAAAACATCTCGTACCAGTTCAAAAAATGAAACAAAACAGAACAATTTTCACCTCGCGTAAAATCTCGGTCTATTCTGAATTTTCTGGTCAAATTTCGACTGGAATGTTCCGGTTGAATTCCATATGTTTTGTTTCGGGTTAAAGCCACTAAGTCAAAGACTCAAAATTGAACCCGGTTCAATTTCATTAACTATATAGTACACCCCACGTATAAATGCTCTTTTTCTCTGAAGTCTAAAGTCTAAACTAAAAACCAAATCCCTAATATCTCTTCCTCGCAGTCTCAAGTTCCCAACCAAAACAATTACAATCAGCATCTTGTCTTTCACAAACTCCCCCTCCAATCTTCCCTCTTCTCTTTTGCTGTCTTGCTCTTGCATACTGCACTGCTACAACCTGACTTCTCGATCGAAGTGGCTTGATCGATAAAAAAGAGAAGGAGCCTCCAATTAATGAATTTTGGAGAATTCTCAACCTCCCAGTAAAGATTATATCACACAGAAGACTCATACCAGACTCCAAGACATCTAATCTCGCTTTGTGGCCATTCGCTCCCTTCTCGAGTAATTGTCTCTATTCTCTTCTATCTAAGGTGCAATCTTTTCTCTCTTTTTAAGTTCAAATTGGAAATGGAAAACGCATAAACTTAGTTCTATTACACTGCTGGAACGTTAATACCAGATACCTTTCTTATAAATTTTGTATTTAATTTGGTCTTTCTTTGTATCTAATTTTTTATTCTTTTTGTTTGTATAATCTTACTGTTGGGTTTGTAACTTTGTATTGTATTTATTGCTTCACCGGGCTTGGCTAGCTAGTTTGAACTTTGAAGCTTTATCTGAATGCTACTTTATGTTTGATCTATGCACAAGCCTATACAAATCAAGTTAAGGCTCTTTAAGTAAATGAAATTGATAAAACAGAGTTAATGATCTGTTTTATTTATACTGCATACATCAAGATTAAACAGAGTTAAGCCTAGATAGGAATATTATATTTAAAGGAATAAATTATACTGCATACGTCAAGATTAGAATTCAAGAAACAAAGAACAAAATAACCGAATTAATTGCTAAGCTGCTAGGTCTAGTAGTTAATAATATAAATAACTTGATCATGACCGGATTACTTATAAGGAAGGATACATAATTATTATATGAAACCAAATGTATATTATGTTTGCTACTATGTTGTATTAATTTTTGTGTAATTACTATATGTATATGTGTAAAATATCTTTCTTCTTCATGGACAGTTTTTTGAGAATTATAATATCCAACCATAAATTCTAATTGTGAAACCAAATGTACCAAACCATAATTAATTATAAGGAAGGATACATAATTATTATATGAAACTGAATGTATCAAATAATAACTTTAAAGTGTGAAGCCAACGAATAATATTTGTAAATCAACATGGTATCTCGAGAAATATCATTCTTTTCATTTTAAGTTATTGGTTTTATTACCATCCATTTTACTTTAAAAATCGCATTGATGTAATAGCTGAAATTAATTGTGTTTTATTTTTTTTAGATCAAATTACATGGCTGAAAACTCATCAAGTGGTGCTTCTTCTATGGCTTCAGCTCTAGTAAGATTAAATGATCCAGCGTGGGCTCATGGGCAAGTGGTTGTTGGTGCAAAGAACTCAAGTATATGTGTTCATTGTAGCAAAATGATCAATGATGGTGGTATTACTCGTCTGAAGTATCACCTTGCTGGTATTAAGGGCCAAGTTGAAGCTTGTAAAAAGGTCCCTCCAGATGTGAAATGACAAATAAAGCAGTTGATAGAGGACTTGACAATGGAGAAAGAGAAAAGAAAGAGACTTAAAATTGATATTAGAAATTCTTAATTACTTTCCAATGATGAAGTCAAAGAGGGTGGTTGTGCAAATCCTACTTTAAGTGATATCAGTTCAAAAGCAAATAAGAGATTGACAATGCAAAACACAAGTGCAAATAGAAAAAAGATGACTTCATTCGTTCCACGAACTACCCCAAGTTCACAACTTAGCATTAAAAGTGCAATGGCTTCTAAAGACAAGGAACATAATGCAAGAAAGGTCATGGCAATATGGTGGTATGATGTTAATGTACCATTTAATGGTGCTAAATCATACTATCATCAACCAATGATAAACGCTATAACATCAATGAGACCTGGTTTTAAAGGACCATCATATCATGATTTAAGGGGACCACTTTTGAAAGGTGTAGTTCATGATGTCTGTCATCACCCAATTTTGGGTGATTCCCCAAAAGTCACTTTTTTTCAAAATAAAAATCAAAAAAATAAAATAAAGGCTGGCAATGCGGAGAAAGCCGACCAAGAAAGGCTGCAAAAATAGGCGGAA
>Ga0325401_1001932_pt1 | contig 18031 bp, 23 predicted proteins | sample PopdelMetagenome_FD_205666 | JGI IMG/M metagenome (GOLD analysis project Ga0325401, IMG submission 205666) | Populus deltoides microbial communities from Bellville, Georgia, United States - Xylem-PdKOR-R2 | ecosystem: Host-associated > Plants > Phyllosphere > Stem > Wood/Secondary xylem | place... | reverse complement strand
GCGGGTCCAAGCGCCGGGTGGCGGGGGTCGGCGACATCATCGTCGTCTCCATCAAGGAAGCGCAGCCGCGCGGCCGCGTGAAGAAGGGCGACGTCCATCGCGCCGTGATCGTGCGCACCGCCAAGGACATCCATCGTCCGGACGGCTCGACCATCCGCTTCGACGGCAATGCCGCGGTGCTGGTCAACAAGAACGAGGAGCCGATCGGCACCCGCATCTTCGGCCCGGTGGTCCGCGAACTGCGCGCCAAGGGTCACATGAAGGTGATCAGCCTCGCGCCGGAGGTGCTGTGATGGCCGCCGCGAAGATCAAGAAGGGCGATCAGGTCATCGTCCTGTCCGGCAAGGACAAGGGCAAGACCGGCACCGTCACCGCCGCGATGCCCAAGGACGCCAAGGTGATCGTGGGCGGCGTCAACGTCGCGACCCGTCACCGCAAGCCGAGCCAGGCGAATCCGCAGGGTGGCCTCGAGCGCATCGAGGCGCCGCTTCACGTCAGCAAGGTCGCGCATGTCGTCGATGGCAAGCCGACGCGGGTGCGCTTCGAGGTGCAGGATGGCAAAAAGGTCCGCGTGGCCGTGAAGACGGGAGCGAAGATCGATGGCTGACGCCTACAAGCCCCGGATGAAGGGCATCTACGAGGACCGCATCGTCAAGGCGATGGTCGAGAAGTTCGGCTACAAGAACGTCAACGAGATCCCGCGGCTCGAGAAGATCGTGCTCAACATGGGCGTCGGCGAGGCGACCCAGGACAAGAAGCGCGTCGACCAGGCCGCGTCCGAGATGGAGCTGATCGCCGGGCAGAAGCCGGTGGTGACCAAGGCCAAGAAGTCGATCGCGCAGTTCAAGCTGCGCGAGGGCATGCCGATCGGCGTCAAGGTGACGCTGCGTCGCGAGCGCATGTACGAGTTCCTCGACCGCTTCATCACCATCGCGCTCCCCCGCGTCCGCGATTTCCGTGGGCTGAACCCCAAGAGCTTCGACGGCCGCGGCAACTATGCCTGCGGCATCAAGGAGCAGATCATCTTCCCCGAGATCAACTATGACCGCATCGACAAGGTGCGCGGCATGGACGTGATCGTCACCACCACGGCGAAGACCGACGACGAGGCGCGCGAGCTGCTCCGGCTGTTCGGCTTCCCGTTCCCGCAGGAAGAGGGCGCCGAGCAGAAGCAGGCGGCCTGACATATCGCGGCCCGGCTCCGGTCGGGCCGCACTGACTAGGAAGAGCTTAAGTCCATGGCGAAACTGAGTTCGATCAATAAGAACGAGCGTCGCAAGAAGCTGGTGAAGCAATACGCTCCCAAGCTGGCGAAGCTGAAGGCGACGGCGAACGACCAGTCGCTCGACGAGACCGAGCGTCTCATCGCGCGGCTCAAGATGGCTGAGCTGCCGCGCAACGCGAACCCCACCCGCATCCGCAACCGGTGCGAGCTGACCGGGCGTCCGCGCGCCTATTACCGCAAGTTCCGCCTCGCCCGCGTGATGCTGCGCGATCTGGCCAACAAGGGCCTGATCCCCGGCCTCACCAAGTCGAGCTGGTAAGGGACACCATCATGGCAGTGACCGATCCCCTGGGTGACCTGCTCACCCGCATCCGCAACGGCCAGCGCGCGAAGAAGGACTCGGTCCTGTCGCCCGCGAGCAAGCTGCGTGTCCGCGTCCTCGACGTGCTTCAGCGCGAGGGCTACATCCGCGGATATTCCGAGGAGCAGATGGGCCCCGCCGCCGGCGTGCGCATCGAGCTCAAATATTTCGAGGGCCAGCCGGCGATCAAGCATGTCGCCCGCGTCTCCAAGCCCGGCCGTCGCGTCTACAGCGGCTCGGCCGAGCTGCCCCGCGTGATGAACGGCCTGGGCATCACCATCGTCTCGACGCCGCGCGGCGTGCTCTCGGATGCCGAGGCCCGCGAGCAGAACGTCGGTGGCGAAGTGCTGGCGGAGGTGTTCTGATGAGCCGCATCGGCAAGAAGGCGGTTCCGGTTCCGGCCGGCGTGACCGCAGACATCGCGGGCAAGGTGCTGAGCGTGAAGGGCCCCAAGGGCACCCTCACCCTGCCGCTCGCCGACGACATCGCCTATGACGTCCAGGCGGACGGCATCGCGGTGACCCCGGCGAACGACACCAAGCGCGCCCGTGCCTTCTGGGGCATGCAGCGCACCCTGGTGCAGAACCTCGTCACCGGCGTGACCACCGGCTTCTCCAAGAAGCTCGTCATCACCGGCGTCGGCTACCGCGCCGCGGCGCAGGGCAAGACCCTGAAGCTCCAGCTCGGCTACAGCCACGACGTCAACATCGACGTGCCCGACGGGCTCGAGGTGAAGACGCCGGACGCCACCACCGTCGAGATCAGCGGCGCGGACAAGCAGAAGGTCGGCCAGCTGGCCGCCGAGATCCGCCGCTGGCGCAAGCCCGAGCCCTACAAGGGCAAGGGTATCAAGTATGACGGCGAGTTCATCTTCCGCAAGGAAGGGAAGAAGAAGTGATGAGCAAGGGTCTTTCCCTCTTCGAGAAGCGGCGCCGCCGCAACCGTACCGCGCTCAAGGCGCGGGCCGGTGGCAAGCCCCGCCTGTCGGTGCACCGCTCGGGCAAGCACATCTACGCCCAGGTGATCGACGACACGGCCGGCCGCACGGTCGCATCGGCGTCGACGCTGGTCGGCCATGACGGCAACACCGCCAATGCCGAGGCCGCGACCGCGGTCGGCCGGCGGGTTGCGGAGGCCGCGGTCGCGGCGGGCGTGACCAGGGTCGTGTTCGATCGTGGCGGCTTCCTTTTCCACGGCCGCGTCAAGGCGCTGGCCGAGGCGGCTCGCGAAGCCGGTCTGGAGTTCTGATAATGGCTGACGACAACAACCAGGGCGTCGAGCAGGTCGCCAACGCCGCGACCGGTACCCAGCCGCAGCAGGATGCGGCCGGCGGCAACCAGGGCGGCTTCGGTGGCGGTGGCCAGGGCGGCGGCTATGGCGGCGGCGGCCCGGGTGGCGGTCGCGGTCGCGGCGGTCCCGGCGGCAACCGCGGCGGCGGCGGCCGTGGTGGTCCGGGCGGCAATCGCGGCGGCGGTCGTGGCGGCCCCGGCGGTCGGCGCGACGATCGTCGCGGCGGATCGCAGGACGATGGCGGTGAGGAGCTGATCGAGAAGCTGGTCCACATCAACCGCGTGTCCAAGACGGTGAAGGGCGGTAAGCGCTTCGGCTTCGCGGCGCTGGTCGTGGTGGGCGACGGCAAGGGCCGGGTCGGCTTCGGCCATGGCAAGGCGCGCGAGGTGCCCGAGGCGATCTCCAAGGCGACCGCCGCGGCCAAGAAGGGCATGGTCCGCGTTCCGCTCAAGGAAGGCCGGACGCTGCATCACGACATCAACGGCCATTTCGGCGCGGGTCGGGTGACGGTGCGCTCGGCGCCCGCCGGGACCGGCATCATCGCCGGCGGCCCGATGCGTGCGATCTTCGAATCGCTGGGCGTGGCGGACGTCGTGACCAAGTCGGTCGGCACCTCCAACCCCTACAACATGATCCGCGCGACCTTCGAGGCGCTGGGCGACCAGACCAGCCCCAAGGCGGTGGCGCAGCGTCGTGGCAAGAAGATCGCCGACCTGCTCGGCCGCGGCCAGGGTGCCACCGAGCAGTCGGCCGAGGCGGATGCCGCGGCGGTGGTGGAGTAAGGCTGATGGCGACGATCAAGATCAAGCAGACCGGATCGCCGATCCGCCGCACCGCCGATCAGCGCGCGACGCTGGTCGGACTCGGGCTCAACAAGATGCATCGCGTCTCGGAACTGACCGACACCCCCGAGGTGCGCGGCATGATCCGCAAGGTGCAGCACATGGTTGAAGTCCAGGAAGGCTGACGCCTTTTCGTGGGTCGAGGTGCAGGGGGGCTGAGCCGTCCTGCATGTCGTCACCCCGGCGAAGGCTGGGGTCCCGTGCCGCAGGGGAACCGGCTGCGGCAAACGGTCCCGGCCTGCGCTGGGACGGCAACCCGATCGGCGTCCGGCCGATCAGGTTTTGCGCGACAAAAGCGAAAGCGAGTGCATATCATGAAGCTCAACGAACTCCGTGACAATCCCGGCGCCCGCAAGTCCAAGATGCGGGTCGGCCGCGGTATCGGCTCGGGCAAGGGCAAGACCGGCGGGCGTGGCCAGAAGGGCCAGAAGAGCCGCGAGGGCGTGTCGATCGCCGGTTTCGAGGGCGGTCAGATGCCGCTCCACATGCGGCTGCCCAAGCGCGGCTTCAACAACATCTTCGCCAAGGATCATGCCGAGGTGAACCTGGGCGCGATCCAGAAGGCGGTCGATGCGGGCAAGCTCGATGCCGGCGCCACGGTCGACCATGCGGCGCTCAAGGCCGCCGGGCTGGCCCGCGGCGGCAAGGACGGCGTCCGTCTGCTCGCCAAGGGTGACTTCTCCGCCAAGCTGAGCTTCGTGGTCGCGGGCGTCTCCGCCGGCGCACGGACCGCGGTCGAGGCGGCGGGCGGCTCGGTCGAGGTACCGACGCTGGTTCCCGCGGCCGAAAAGGCTGCGGCCAAGAAGGGCAAGGTCCGCGAGGCGCGGCTGGCGGCGCGCGCCGCCAGGTAACCCGCTGCGTCGGGCCGGGCTCGCCCCGGCCTCTGGCAGCCACGACCGGTGCGCGTCGTGGCGCCGGACCCCGACCTCAGGCCGGGGGGACGCTCGGATGATCGCAGGCCGGTTAGACAAGCGCCGTTGGGCGCCTATATGAGCGGCGGGGGCGGTCACAACGCACTCCGCCGTTCTTGTTTCCAGGACACCCACACGCATGGCATCCGCAGCCCAACAGATGGCGCAGAACATCAGCCTCGCGAAGTTCGCGCAGGCGACCGACCTCAAGAAGCGGTTGTGGTTCACGATCGGCGCGCTGATCGTCTTCCGGCTGCTGTCCTATGTGCCGCTGCCGGGGGTCGATCCGACCGCGCTCGGCATCCTGGAGGCGCAGACGCGGGGCGGGGTGCTCGACTTCTTCAACACCTTCTCGGGCGGCTCGCTCAGCCGCATGTCGCTGATCGCGCTGGGCGTCATGCCCTACATCACCGCCTCGATCGTGGTGCAGCTGTCGACCTCGCTGTCGCCGACGCTGGCGGCGATCAAGAAGGAAGGCGAGAGCGGGCGCAAGCGGCTCAACCAGTATACCCGCTACGGCACCGTCGGGCTCACCGCGGTGCAGGGCTATTTCATCGCGGTCGGGCTGGAAGCGCTGGGCGCCAACTCCGGCGTCCAGGCGGTGATCGAGCCGGGCATGCTGTTCCGGGTCGCCGCGGTGATCTCGCTGATCGGCGGCACCATGTTCCTGATGTGGCTGGGCGAGCAGATCACCAGCCGGGGCATCGGCAACGGCGTCTCGCTCATCATCATGGCGGGCATCGTTGCGCACCTGCCCACGACCCTGCTCAACCTGCTCGAGGGCGGCCGCTCGGGCAGCCTCGACGCGGTGCGGCTGTTCGGCATCGTCGTCGCGGTGGTCGCGCTGGTGCTGTTCATCTGCTTCATGGAGCGCGCCCAGCGCCGCATCCTGATCCAGTACCCCAAGCGCCAGACTCAGCGCGGGATGCAGGCCGAGCGCAGCCACCTGCCGCTCAAGATCAACACCGCGGGCGTTATTCCGCCGATCTTCGCCTCGTCGCTGCTGCTGATGCCGCTCACGATCAGCCAGTTCGCGGGCAGCCGGGTCCAGGGCGAGGGCGCCTGGGGCGACTTCATTATCGGGCTGAACCAGTATCTCCAGCACGGCAGCCCGGTGTACATGCTGCTCTACGGCGCGGGCATCATCTTCTTCTCGTTCTTCTACACCGCGGTGGTGTTCAATCCCGAGGAGACCGCCGACAATCTCAAGCGGCATGGCGGCTTCATCCCTGGCATCCGTCCGGGCAAGAACACCGAGAGCTATTTCGACTACGTCCTGACCCGCATCACCGTGATCGGCGCGGCGTATCTGACGGTGATCTGCCTGCTGCCCGAATATCTGGTGTCGGCGCTGTCGATCCCCTTCTATCTGGGCGGCACCAGCCTGCTGATCGTCGTCAACGTGACGATGGATACGGTGACCCAGATCCAGTCGCACCTGCTCGCGCATCAATATGGCGACCTCATCAAGAAGGCGAAGCTGAAGGGCGGCCGGCTGCGCTGATCGAAGCAAAGGGACGGGGGCGACGACAATGAACATCATCCTGCTGGGACCGCCGGGGGCGGGCAAGGGGACGCAGGCGGCGCGGCTGGTCGCGGATCGCGGCATGGTCCAGCTATCCACCGGCGACATGCTGCGCGCCGCGGTCAAGGCCGGCACGCCCGCCGGGCTCCAGGCCAGGGCGGTGATGGCGGCGGGCGCGCTGGTGTCCGACGCGATCGTCTCCGCGCTGATCGGCGAGCGGCTCGATGCCGGCGTCGCGGGCGGGGCGATCTTCGACGGCTTCCCCCGCAACGGCGAGCAGGTCCAGATCCTCGACCTGCTGCTCGAGGAGCGCGGGCAGCGGCTCGACCATGTCATCGAGCTCGAGGTCGACGAGGCCGCGCTGATCGAGCGCGTCGTCGGCCGCTACACCTGCGCGAACTGCGGCGCGGGCTATCACGACCGGTTCAAGCTGCCGGCGGTGACCGGCGTGTGCGACGTGTGCGGCGCGACCGAGTTCAAGCGCCGCCCCGACGACAATGCCGAGACCGTGACCACGCGCATGGCGGTGTACCGTGCCGAGACCGCGCCGATCCTGCCCCTGTACGAGGCGCGGGGGCTGGTCACCCGGCTCGACGGCATGGCCGACATGGCGCATGTCGGCGCCGCGATCGGCCAGGTGCTCGACGGTCGGGGGTGAACCGCTCGCGACCGTTGGCGGGCGATCATGACAGGTCCACGCCGATGAACTCTGCGCCGGTGAGCAGCGAACAGGCGATCCCCGTCGGGCACGACCACCCCTGATGGACGCGCTCACCGCCTTTGGCCTGTTCGCCGTCACCTTCATGCTGGTCTGCTACATGCTGGAGGAGCGCGCGCCGGTGTGGACGCTGCTCTTCGCGCTCGGCTGCCTGCTGGGATCGGCCTACGGCTTCCTGCAGGGCGCGTGGCCGTTCGGGGCGGTGGAGCTGATCTGGTTCGTTGTCGCGCTTCGGCGCTGGTGGCGGATGCCGGGCCGGACGCGGCCTGCCGGACGCAGCACGGAACCGATCGCTTGACTTGACGTTTCGCGGCCCTTAACTGGCCGTTACTCCGCAACACCGGTTCCCGGCGGCGCTTGGCGCGTCCGCCGATATCGTGCGTGGCGGGGTATTGAACGCTTTGAGATGGGGCCCGCGGCAGCCATGCCGGGCCCTGTGGAGCTAGGAGAACAGTTCATGGCACGTATCGCGGGTGTGAACATCCCGACCAACAAGCGCGTGGTGATCGCGCTGACCTACATCCACGGGATCGGTCCGGCCAAGGCCAAGGAGATCACCGGCAAGCTCAGCATCGCCCCCGAGCGCCGGGTCCAGGAGCTGACCGACCAGGAAGTGCTCCAGATCCGCGAGGCGATCGACGCCGACCACACGGTCGAGGGCGATCTGCGCCGCGAGACCGCGATGAACATCAAGCGGCTGATGGACCTTGCCTGCTATCGCGGCCTGCGCCACCGTCGCGGCCTGCCGGTCCGCGGCCAGCGCACGCACACCAATGCGCGCACCCGCAAGGGCAAGGCCAAGCCGATCGCGGGCAAGAAGAAGTAAACCGTCCGGGGGACGGTTTACTCCGCCGGAGGCAGGTTCGAGGCTGATCGCCTCCCGCTCTCCGTAACAGAGATACAGGTCAAGGTTTTCACCACATGGCACAGCCAGCACAGCGCATTCGCCGTCGCGAGCGCAAGAACATCACCGCCGGCGTGGCGCACGTCAACGCCAGCTTCAACAACACCATGATCACCATCACCGACGCGCAGGGCAACGCGATCTCCTGGTCGTCGGCCGGGATGATGGGGTTCAAGGGCTCGCGCAAGTCGACTCCCTATGCCGCGCAGGTCGCGGCCGAGGACGCGGGCAAGAAGGCGGCCGAGCACGGCGTCCGCACGCTCGAGGTCGAGGTCAAGGGCCCCGGTTCGGGCCGCGAATCGGCGCTGCGTGCGTTGCAGGCGGTGGGCTTCCAGATCACCTCGATCCGCGACGTGACCTCCATCCCGCACAACGGCGTGCGGCCTTCCAAGCGTCGTCGCGTCTGATCTTTCCGGCGCCGGCTGACGAGCCGGCGTCCGTATCCAATTCGAGGCGGCCGCCCCCGTCGCCTCCAACCCAGGGGAACCCCGTGGCTGTCAACGCAAAGAACTGGCAGGAACTCAAAAAGCCGAACGGCCTGGAGAAGAAGGGCGGCGACGGCAAACGCAAGGCCACCTTCGTCGCCGAGCCGCTGGAGCGTGGCTTCGGGCTGACGCTGGGCAACGCGCTGCGCCGCGTGCTGCTGTCGAGCCTTCAGGGCGCGGCGGTGACCTCGATCAAGATCGAGAACGTCCTGCACGAGTTCTCGTCGCTCGCCGGCGTGCGGGAGGACGTGACCGATATCGTCCTCAACGTGAAGCAGATCGCGATCCGGATGCAGGGCGAAGGCCCCAAGCGGCTCCAGCTCGCCGCCACCGGCCCGGCCGAGGTCAAGGCGGGCGACATCGCGGTGTCGGGCGACATCGAGGTCCTCAACAAGGACCTGGTGATCTGTCACCTCGACGAGGGCGCGACGCTCAACATGGAGCTGACCGCGGACGTGGGGAAGGGCTATGTGCCCGCCACCGCGAACCGTCCGGCCGACGCGCCGATTGGGCTGATCCCGGTCGATGCGCTGTATTCGCCGGTCCGCCAGGTCAGCTACAAGGTCGATCCGACCCGCGTCGGCCAGGACCTCGACTATGACAAGCTGACGCTCTCGATCGAGACCGACGGCACCGTCACGCCCGAGGACGCGGTGGGCTATGCCGGCCGCATCCTCCAGGACCAGCTGGCGCTGTTCGTCCAGTTCGACGATTCGACCGCGGTGCGCGCGTCGGCGCCGATCGGCCAGGCGGCGGTGCCTGCCGCCGGTGGTGTCGAGCCGGTCGGCGACACCCAGCAGATCAACCGCTACCTGCTCAAGAAGGTCGACGAGCTCGAACTGTCGGTCCGCTCGGCCAACTGCCTCAAGAACGACAACATCATCTATATCGGCGATCTGGTCGGCAAGACCGAGGCCGAGATGCTGCGCACCCCGAACTTCGGTCGCAAGTCGCTGAACGAGATCAAGGAAGTGCTGTCGTCGATGGGACTGCGGCTGGGCATGGAAATCCCCGGCTGGCCGCCCGAGAACATCGAGGAGATGGCCAAGAAGCTAGAACAGGAGATCATGGGCTGACGCGCATCGGGCCAGCGCGAGCTGACCCGGAGACGCGGGTAGCCCGGCCGGCGGGCGGTCGAGCCGCAGAGCGGCAAGCCCGACCCGTCCGACGTTTAGCGCGGGCTTTGCCCGCGCAACCCCTCCACCAGCTTCGCTGGTCCCCCTCCCCGCACGAGCTCGGGGAGGTTCAAGAAGGTCAACGGTCGCCACCTTGAGCGTGACCTGTCCCGGGGTACCTCGCACGGCCCCCGAACGAACCGGAAGGATCTACCCATGCGTCATCGTGTCGGCGGCCGTAAGCTGCAACGTACCTCCGCCCATCGGCTTGCGCTGTTCCGCAACATGTCGGCCGCGCTCATCAAGCACGAACAGATCACCACCACCGTCGCCAAGGCAAAGGAGCTTCGCCCCTATGTCGAGAAGCTGGTAACGCTGGCCAAGCGCGGCGGGCTGTCCAACCGCCGCCTCGCGCATGCCCGCCTGCTCGACGACGCGCAGCTCGCCAAGCTGTTCGACACGCTGGCGTCGCGCTACGCGTCGCGCAACGGCGGCTACACCCGCATCATCAAGGCCGGTATCCGCGCCTCGGACGCGGCCTCGATGGCGATCATCGAGTTCGTCGATCGCGATCCCTCCGCAAAGGGCCAGGATTCGGGCCCGGTCCAGTCGGACGAGGATTTCGACGAAGCCGCCTGATCCGCGTCGCTGCGATCCGGACCACAAGGGCCGCTCCCGCAACGGGGCGGCCCTTTTTGCGTCGGCAATGCGCGGTCCGCGCATCGACCCGGTGCCGGCTTCGCGGGCGACCATGGCGTCGCGCCCGGACGCTCGAAGCCTGTCCTACATCGCCCCGCCACGCTACGGTCGATGCATGTTCCCGTCTCGACCCGATACCGGCCACACCCGCATGCGTCTCCACTTCATGCCGGTGAAGCGGACAAAAAGGCGTGGTCGCCTCAACTTCCTCAACTTGGTGCCCGTGCAACCGTCCGTTGCGGGTCTTTCCCGCCGCCACGCGGGCGGCTAGACGCCCGCCATGGAGCATCCCGACACCATTCTCATCGTCGATTTCGGCAGCCAGGTGACCCAGCTGATCGCGCGCCGGGTGCGCGAGGCGGGCGTGTATTCGGAGGTCGCGCCCTTTCAGTCCGCCGGGGAGGCGTTCGCACGGCTGCGCCCGCGCGGCGTGATCCTGTCGGGCGGCCCCGCCTCGGTGTGCGACGCGAACAGCCCGCGGATCGATGCCGCGATCCTCGACGCGGCGGTGCCGCTGCTCGGCATCTGCTATGGCCAGCAGGCGATGAACCTCCAGCTCGGCGGGCGGGTCGAGCGCGGCATCACCGGCGAGTTCGGCGAGGCGTTCGTCGAGGTCGCCGCGCCGTGCGCGCTGTTCGACGGGCTGTGGCAGGAAGGCGAGCGGCATCAGGTGTGGATGAGCCACGGCGATCATGTCGCCGAGCTCGCTCCCGGCTTCCGCCCCGTCGCCGCCAGCCGCGGCGCTCCCTTCGCGATCACCGCCGACGAGCGCGCGCGCCGCTACGGGATGCAGTTCCATCCCGAGGTGGTCCACACCCCCGATGGCGCCAGGCTGATCGCCAACTTCGCCCGCCACGTCTGCGGCCTCGCCGGCGACTGGACGATGGCGGAGTTCCGCGCCGCCAAGATCGCCGACATCCGCGCGGCGGTGGGCAAGGCTCGGGTGATCTGCGGGCTGTCGGGCGGAGTCGACTCGGCGGTCGCGGCGGTGCTGATCCACGAGGCGATCGGGGACCAGCTCACCTGCGTCTTCGTCGATCACGGGCTGATGCGGTCGGGCGAGGCGGACGAGGTCGTCGGGCTGTTCCGCGAAGCCTACAACATCCCGCTCGTCCATGTGGAGGCCGAGGCGCTGTTCCTCGACGGCCTCGCCGGCATCACCGACCCGGAGGCCAAGCGCAAGTTCATCGGCAGGACCTTCATCGACGTGTTCGAGGGCGAGGCGCGCAAGATCGGCGGTGCCGAATTTCTCGCACAGGGCACGCTCTACCCCGACGTGATCGAAAGCGTCAGCTTCACCGGCGGCCCATCGGTGACGATCAAGAGCCACCACAATGTCGGCGGCCTGCCCGAGCGGATGAACATGAAGCTGGTCGAGCCTCTGCGCGAGCTGTTCAAGGACGAGGTGCGCGCCTTGGGCCGCGAGCTGGGCCTGCCTCCCGCCTTTGTCGGCCGTCATCCCTTTCCCGGCCCCGGGCTCGCGATCCGCATCCCCGGCGAGGTCACCCGCGAACGCTGCGACATCCTGCGCAAGGCGGACGCGATCTACCTCGAGGAGATCCGCTCCGCCGGGCTGTACGACGCGATCTGGCAGGCGTTCGCGGTGCTGCTCCCCGTCCGCTCGGTCGGCGTGATGGGCGACGGCCGCACCTACGACTCGGTGCTGGCGCTGCGGGCGGTGACCAGCGTCGACGGCATGACCGCGCAGGCGTTCCAGTTTCCCGGCGACTTCCTGCCCCGCGTCACGACCCGGATCATCAACGAGGTGCGCGGGATCAATCGCGTGACCTACGACTACACGTCCAAGCCGCCGGGCACGATCGAATGGGAGTGAGCAGGGGGCGAAGCACCGGTGCAGCTTGCTGGTCGGGTCGCGGGGGTGGCCTGCGCCGGCTGTCGCTGTATAGCGCTGCTACCTAACGCCGGAGCACCGCCCTGTCCCGCATCATCGGCCTGCTCGCCCTCCTGCTGCTGATCGGCGCGGCACCGCCGGGCGCCCCGCTCGTCCTTGCGGCGGCCAGTCTGCAGGAGGCGCTGACCGCCGCCGCGGACGGCTGGGCCCGGCGCGGCCACCCGCGTCCGGTGCTGTCCTTCGCCGCCTCGTCCGCGCTTGCGCGACAGGCGCAGGCGGGGGGACGTGCCGACCTGTTCGTCTCGGCCGACGAAGCCTGGATGGACGTGCTCGCCAGGGCAGGCCGCCTCGCCCCCGGCACCCGCGCCGATCTCGCCGGCAACCGGCTGGTCGTGATCGCACCGGCGGGCAGCACCGTGCGGTTGACGGTGCGCAGCCTCGCCCCGACCCTTGCCGCCGGGCCGGTCACGATGGCCGATCCGGCGGCGGTGCCCGCAGGCCGCTATGGCCAGGCCGCACTGCGGGCGCTTGGTGCCTGGCCCGCGGTGGCGCCGCATGTGGTCCGCGCGGATAACGTCCGGGCGGCGCTGGCGCTGGTCGAACGGGGCGCGGCACCGTTCGGCATCGTCTATCTCACCGACGCCCGCGCCAGCCGCCGCGTCCGCATCGCCGGCCTGTTCCCCGACGCGAGCCACCCGCCGATCCGCTATCCCCTCGCCCGGCTCGCGAACGGGGCCGCCCCGGCCGAGGCGGAAGCCTTTCGCCGCTTCCTGCTCGGGCGGCAGGGGCAGGCGATCCTTGCGCGCTACGGCTTCGCCCGGCCCTGATGCTGACCGCGGCGGAATGGGCGGTGGTGCGTCTGTCGCTGCTGGTCGGCGGCACCGCCTGTCTGGCGACGCTGCCGGTCGCGTTCGCGCTCGCTTGGCTGCTCGCGCGCGGGCGTTTTCCGGGCAAGGTGCTGCTCGACGGGATCGTCCACCTGCCGCTGGTGGTGCCGCCGGTGGTGACGGGCTGGATGCTGCTGCTGTTCTTCGGGAATGGCGGCGCAGGCGGACAAGCGCTCGCGGCGCTGGGCGGCAGCGTGCTGTTCCGCTGGACGGGCGCTGCGATCGCCGCCGGGGTCATGGCGCTGCCGCTCATGGTGCGGGCGATGCGATTGTCGATCGAGGCGGTCGACCGCCGGCTCGAACAGGCGGCGCGAACCTTGGGCGCCGGGCGATGGCGCACCTTTGCCACCATCACCCTGCCGCTCAGCCTGCCGGGCATGCTCGCCGGCGTGGTGCTGGGCTTTGCGCGGTCGATCGGCGAGTTCGGCGCGACGATCACCTTCGTTTCCAACGTTCCGGGCGAGACCGAAACCCTGCCGCTCGCGATCTACGCCGCGCTCCAGCAACCCGGCGCGGAGGCGACGGTGGCGCGGCTCGCGGGCGCGTCGGTGGCGCTGAGTCTCGCCGCGCTGGTGGCATCGGAATGGCTGGTGCGCCGGGCGGGCCGGGGCATCCATGTCCTTTGACGTCGATGTCGCGATCCGCCGCGGCGAACGCCTGATCGAGGCGGCGTTCCGGACGGGGGAGGGGGCAACGGTGCTGGTCGGGCGTTCGGGGGCGGGCAAGACCAGCGTGCTGATGGCGCTGGCCGGGCTGCTCCGGCCCGAGCGGGGCGTGGTCCGGGTGGGCGGGCGGACGCTGTTCGATGCGGATGCGGCGATCGACGTGCCTGCCGAGCGTCGCCGTGCGGGCGTGGTGTTCCAGGAGCCGCGACTGTTCCCCCACCGCCGCGTCGCCGCCAACCTCCGCTACGGCCTGCGGGGATCGACGGCCTGGGACGCGACCGTGGCGATGCTCGACATCGGCCACCTGCTCGATCGCTGGCCGCGAACGCTGTCGGGCGGGGAGGCGCGGCGGGTGGCGATCGGCCGCGCGCTGCTGTCCGCGCCCGAGTTCCTGCTGCTCGACGAGCCGCTGTCCTCGCTCGACCCCGATCGGCGCGAGGAGGTGTTGCGCGCGATCGAGCGGGTCCGCGACGTGGTGCGGCTGCCGATCCTGATGGTCACCCACGACGTTGAGGAGGCGACGCGGATTGGGACCCGCATCGTACGGCTATAGCTCAGCGGGTGTGCGACAGCGCCGCCAGGCGGCGCGCCAGCGCGGCATCGGTCGCGACGTCGGCGCGATGCTGCTCCTCGAGCACCGCGAGCAGGGCCCCATGGTCGAGCGCCCGAGCGAGTGCGATCGCGGTCTCGGCCAAGACGATCTCCGCCGCCTTGGCCTTCCGAATCGCACCGACCAGCGCGATGTCGAGGACCACGCCGGGCTGGTGGCGCTGCGTGTCGCGCTCGGCATCGTCGAGGATGCCCGGCATCCACAGGTTCACCGGACCGGCCATGCTGACCCCGGTGTCGCACAATCCCTCCGCCTGCACCTCGGCGCGCGCGGCGTCCTCGCCCAGGATCGCCACCAGCTCGGTATCGAGCCCATGCCCTGCGATGACGGGTAGCCGGCGGGCAAGCAGCAGCTTGCCACCGTGGAGGTCCTGCACCGCGATGTGGAGCAGGGCGGCACGACTGCTGGTCCGGGTCGTCACGATCAGGCCAGCGTGAACTCGCGCCGCTCGCCCCCGGCCGAACTGGTGCCGACCCAGAGATGAAACAGCCCCGGCTCGACCACCCAGCCGTTCTCGCCCCAGAAGCGCAGATCGTCGCGCCGGAGCGGCAGGCGGACCTTCCTGGACTCGCCGGGCTGGAGCGAGACGCGTACGAACCCCTTGAGTTCGCGGACGGGACGGGTGTGGCTCGCGACCACGTCGTGGATGTAGAGCTGGACGACCTCGTCCCCGGCGCGGGTGCCGGTATTGCGAACGGTGGCGGTCACCTCCATCCGGTCGGTCATGCTCGCGGGGCACTGGACGTCGCCGATCGCGAAGCTGGTGTAGCTCAGCCCGTGGCCGAACGGGTACAGCGGCTCGTTCTTTGTCTCGCGATACCGGGCCTTGTACTCCTGGCTGCCGGTGTCGGGCGCAGGACGGCCGGTATTCTTGCGGTTGTAGAAGAAGGGCTGCTGGCCGCTCGCCTGCGGAAAGCTGGCCGAGAGCTTGGCGGAGGGGTTGACGTCGCCGAACAGCACGTCGGCGATCGCCTCTCCCGCGCGACTGCCCAGGAACCACGTCGCGAGGATCGCGGGAGCGTCCTTGACCGCACCGTCCAGCGCCAGCGCACGGCCGTGGCGGAGCAGCACAACCACCGGCTTGCCGGTCGCGGCCACCGCCTCGGCCAGCGCCATCTGCGGCGCGGGTACGACGATGTCGGTCCGCGATTGGGCCTCCCCCGACATGTTCTGCGCCTCGCCGATCGCGAGCAGCACCACGTCGGCGGTCTGCGCAGCGGCGACCGCCGCTTCGATCCCGCCCGGAATGGGTGCTTCCACATCCGATCCCTTGACGGCGGTGACGTCCAGCTTGCGCTGGGCTAGGCCTTGCGCGATCGACACGTTCAGGTCCTTGTCGCTCATGAACGCCCAGGTACCGACGACGTTGTCACGGTCCTCGCCAAACGGGCCTATCAAGGCGATGCGGCCGGGGTTGCGCTTCAGCGGCAGCAGGTTGCCATCGTTCTTCAACAGCACGACCGAGCGCGCGCCCGCCTCGCGGCTCAGCTTGAGCATCGCGGGTGTCGAGACCGACGTACGCTCCGCACGCTGGCTGATCGAGCGGTACGGATTGTCGAACAGCCCTACCGCATCCTTGAGCCGCAGGACGCGGCGGACGGCCTCATCAAGCCGGGCCATCGGTACCTCGCCCTTGGCGACCAGGTCGGGCAGGTGCAGATTGAACAGGTTGGACGCCATTGCCATGTCCATTCCAGCCAGGAACGCCTTCCTGGCGGCATCACGCCCGTCGGCGGCGTAGCCATGCGCGATCAGTTCCTCGTCGGCGGTGTAGTCGCCCACCACCATGCCCTTGAAACTCCACTGCCCACGCAAAAGGTCGGTCATCAGCCAGTGATTACCAGAGGCGGGAACGCCATCGATCTCGTTGAAAGCGCTCATCAGGGTTGCCACACCCGCGTTAACGCATGCCTGGAAAGGCGCGAGATGGATCTCGTGCAACGTCGGGCGGCTTATTTCGGTGTAGTTGTAATCCATGCCCCCCGACACCGCCCCATAAGCGGCGAAGTGCTTGGCACAGGCGGCGATGCGGGTCGGGTCCTTGAGGTTCTCGCCCTGGAAGCCACGAACGCGCGCGACGGCAAGGCGAATGCCGAGATACGGGTCCTCCCCCGATCCCTCCGCCACCCGACCCCAGCGCTGGTCACGCGCGACGTCGACCATCGGCGCGAAGGTCCAGTGCATGCCCAGAGCAGCCGTCTCCAGCGCGGCGGCGCGGGCGGTACGCTCGGCGAGGTCGGGGTCGAACGCGCACGCTTCCGCGATCGGCAGGGGATAGGCGGTGCGCAGCCCATGGATCACGTCACCTGCGAAGATCAGCGGGATCTTGAGCCGGGTCTGCATCGCTGCATCCTGCGCCGCCTTCGCGCCGGCATAGCCGACCCCGTTGAACAGCATCCCGATCTCACCCGTCCGGATGCGCGCGATCTGCGCGGCGGCGTCGTTGCGTGCAGGCAGGCCGGGATTGAAGGGCAGACCAATGGGTCGGATCTGGTCGGAGAAGCATGACAGCTGCCCCGCCTTCTCCTGCGGCGTCATGCGCGCGATCAGCGACTCGATCCGGTCGGTCTGCGCGGTGCCGGGCAGCGCGCCGAGCGACACGCCGGCGATGACGGCCCCGCCCTTGACGAGGCTGCGACGGTCGATCGTTGGGGTCATGCGTCCTGCTCCGTTCGGAAGCAGCGCTACGCCGTTGCGGATATCCGGGCAAGACGACCCAGATCCGACGGCACGGAAGGGATTGGTCCTTCATGACGGAACAGCACTGCCGGCCGTGCAAGCGTAGACCGACCAGGCATGAACGTGGAAAGGGCGACCCGTTGCCGAGCCGCCCCTATATCCTGCCGATAGGCGTACCAGGGCGAAGGCGCCCCGCCGCGATCAGCGCTTGGAGAACTGGAAGCTGCGACGGGCCTTGGCGCGGCCATACTTCTTGCGCTCCACCGTGCGGCTGTCGCGGGTCAGGAAACCTGCCGCCTTGACCGGTGCGCGCAGCGTCGGCTCGTAGCGGGTCAGCGCCTGGCTGATGCCGTGCTTGACCGCCCCGGCCTGGCCCGACAAGCCACCACCCTTGACGGTGCAGATCACGTCATACTGCCCCTCGCGCTCGGCGACGCCGAACGGCTGGTTGATCACCAGGCGCAACGACGGACGTGCGAAATACACTTCCTGGTCGCGGCCGTTGATGACGATCTTGCCCGAGCCGGGCTTGAGCCACACACGTGCCACCGCATCCTTGCGGCGACCAGTGGCATAGGCGCGACCTTCCTTGTCCAGCTCCTGCTCGCGCAACGGCGCGCGCTGGACCGGCGGGTCGACCTGACCGGTGAGGTAAGCATCTGCGGATGCATCTGACGGCGTCTCGGCGGCGGAGCGCTGCTGGTTCAGCGCGGCGCCAAGATCGGACAGCGATTGGCGGTTGTCGGACATTATGCACCCACCTTGTTCTTGCGGCTCATGCCGGCGATGTCGAGAACCTCGGGATTCTGGGCGACATGCGGGTGCTCGTCACCCTTGAAGATACGCAGGTTGCGCATCTGCTGGCGACCCAGCGGCCCGCGTGGAATCATGCGCTCGACGGCCTTTTCAAGGACGCGCTCGGGAAAGCGTCCTTCCAGCTGCTTGGCCGCGGTAATCTCCTTGATGCCACCGGCATAGCCGGTGTGCTTGTAGTAGACCTTCTTCGCCGCCTTGTTGGAGGTGAACCGGATCTTCTCCGCGTTGATCACCACAACGTTGTCACCGCAATCGACATGCGGGGTGAACGACGTCTTGTGCTTGCCACGCAGCACATTGGCGATCACCACTGCTGCACGGCCGACCACGAGGTCGGTGGCGTCGACGATGTGCCACTTCTTCTCCACCTCGTGCGGCTTGGCCGCCTTGGTGGTCTTCATCAGCGCCTTCATGGGCGATTTGACCTTTCGGTTGAAACAGAGCGTG
>Ga0325401_1001928_pt1 | contig 18042 bp, 15 predicted proteins | sample PopdelMetagenome_FD_205666 | JGI IMG/M metagenome (GOLD analysis project Ga0325401, IMG submission 205666) | Populus deltoides microbial communities from Bellville, Georgia, United States - Xylem-PdKOR-R2 | ecosystem: Host-associated > Plants > Phyllosphere > Stem > Wood/Secondary xylem | place... | reverse complement strand
GAAGGGCCGCTCCAACTACGCCTGCCTGCACCGCATCCGCGCCGGAGTGCCCGACGAGCAGGGCGCGCTGATCGAGGTGCCGCAGGGGTCGATGGCCACCAAGGTCCTCGAGCTGCGGGCCTGGGCGGAGCAGGCGGCCGAGGACGGCGAGACCGGCGAGCGCGACCACGCCCCGCGCCACACCGAGCGCGAGTGGCGCCAGGTGTCGGTCAACCACCGGGAGTGCCTGGGCGCAGCCAAGTGCCCCTTCGGCGAGGAGTGCTTCGCCGAGCGGGCCCGCGAGAAGGCGCAGCGCTCCCACCTCGTCGTCACCAACCACTCGCTGCTGGCCATCGACGCCATCGAGGGCGTCCCGATGATCCCGGAGTACGACGCCGTGGTCGTCGACGAGGCCCACGAGCTGGTCAGCCGCGTCACCCAGGCCGCGACCGACGAGCTCTTCGCCGCCGACGTCGACCGGGCCGCGAGCCGCTCGCAGCGTCACGTCGACGGCAGCGAGGCCGACGACCTCGCCGACGCCGGCGACCGGCTGCGCGAGGTGATCGGCGACTTGCCGCCCGGCCGCATCGACGCCCTGCCCGACGTCCTGGCCGACGCGCTCGCCGGCGTGCGCGACGCCGCGCGGGCCTGCCTGTCGGCGTACCCCAAGAGCGGGCCGTCGGCCCCCGGCGAGGCCGACCCCGGGCTCACCCAGGCCAAGGGGTCGGTGCAGGAGGTGTTCGCGACCGCCGAGCGGATGGCGGCGGGCTCCGAGCACGACGTCCTGTGGGTCACCGAGGCCGGGCCGGGTGTCAACGGGCGCCCGCCGCACCTCGCCGTCGCGCCGCTGCAGGTGTGGGGGCCGATGCGCGACCGGCTGCTGTCCGACAAGGTCGCGGTCTTCACCAGCGCCACGCTGCGTCTCGGCGGTGACTTCGGCGCGGTCGCCTCGTCGTTCGGACTCAAGGCCAGCGAGCAGGTCCGGCCCGAGGAGGCGCCCCGCGAGCGCACCGAGGACGTCCTGCCGTGGAAGGGCATCGACGTCGGCAGCCCGTTCGACTACGGCCAGCAGGCGATCCTCTACGTCGCCCGCCACCTGCCGCCGCCGGGTCGTGACGGCCTCGGTCCGGCCCAGCTCGACGAGATCGTCGAGCTGGTCGACGCCAGCGAGGGCCGCGCCCTGGGCCTGTTCTCCTCGCGGCGCGCGGCCGAGGCTGCCGCCGAGGCGGTCCGCGAGCGGCTGCCCCACCTCACGACGCTCGCGCAGGGCGACGCGCAGCTGCCGGAGCTGGCCCGCCAGTTCGTCGAGGACCCGCACACCTGCCTGTTCGGCACGCTGTCGCTGTGGCAGGGGCTGGACGTGCCCGGCGACACCTGCCAGCTGGTGATGATCGACCGCATCCCGTTCCCGCGCCCCGACGACCCGCTGATGAGCGCACGGCAGCGGGCCGCCGACCGGGCGGGCGGCAACGGCTTCATGCAGGTCGCCGCGACGCACGCGGCGCTGCTGATGGCCCAGGGCGCGGGGCGCCTGGTCCGCACGACCACCGACCGCGGCGTGGTCGCTGTGCTCGACCCGCGACTGGCGACGGCCCGCTACGGCGGCTTCCTCACCTCCAGCCTGCCGCCGATGTGGACGACCACCGACCCCGCTCTGGTGCGCAAGGCGCTGTCGCGGCTCGCCGCGGCCGCCGACTCCGACGCGCGCTGACCAGCGCGAGCCCCGGCCGGTCGTCAGCGGCAGCGGGCCTGCTTCGGGACGACGCCCGTCCGGGCCTGGTGGGCGTGCTCGAACGCGTCGCCGACGTGCGCGGAGTAGGCCTGGAACGCCCAGGCGCCGTCGAGGCGCAGCATCATCTCGTCGTTGTAGAGCAGGCCGCCGCAGGTCGTGTTGCTGGTGCCCGTCAGCACGACGTGCTGGACGGTCCCGGCCACCTTCGCGTGGATGGCGTAGACCTTGTCGTGGGTCACGACCGTGCGCACGTTGCGATCGGGGAGGTCGACCGTCGAGCCGTCGGGGAGCCGGAACGGCTTCTGCAGCCAGTTCTCGATGAGGTCGCGCGTCGTCACGATCCGCATCCGGCAGCCGTCCTGGGCGAGCCGACCGATCTGGGCGCGCACGTCGTAGCGCTGGACGACCGCGACCATGATGTCGACCGTCCGGGCCCCGGGGACGCACCGGACCTGCTTGAGCGTCGAGAGGACCAGGTCGCTGCGGCGCGGGTAGACGGCCGCGGCCGGCGGGCCGGCGTACCCCTTCTGGCGGTCCTTCCACGTCTGCCCGGCGACCGTCCAGCTCTGGGCGCGCAGACGCTCGAAGTAGCCGAGGGCGAAGCCGTAGAGGCCGTCGTCGTAGACCCGGGCGAGCGAGTTGTACTGGGAGTACTGCCGGCCCTCGAAGTTCGTCGACGACGTCACGACCGACCGCCGCCCGCCGATGTCGGCGAGCAGGAGCTTGAGGTGGTTGACGTCCTGCGACGGCGGGGCCGGCCCGCTTCCCCGCCACGGGAGGCAGGCGCCCTGGCACACGACCGCCGTCGCGCCCGCGGCGCGCAGCCGGGCCAGCAGCTGTCGTCCCGCGGGCTTCGTCGCGACGTCGGCGTCCGCGACCAGCTCCACGGTGGCCCCGCGCTCGAGGGCACCGACCAGGGCCGTCGTCGTGGCGGGGATGTCCCAGCGGAACATCGCCACCCGCAGGCTGTCGCCGGCTCCCGCCTCGCCGAAGATCTCGATGAAGCGCCGCACGACGGCGGCGTCGCTGCCGCCCTGGGTGCCGGGGGAGGAGAAGCAGACCTCGAGCGAGGTGTCGACGTTGCAGCCACTACGCACCACCCGGCCCGTCGGCTGGGTCGCGGGCTGGGTCGCGGGCTGGGTCGCGGGCTGTGCCGTGGGCTGGGTCGCCGGCTGGTCGGCAGCGGGGACGACCGCGACGGCGGGTGCGGCCTGCTGCGTCGCCGACCGGGCGGCCGAGGGTGAGGCCGGGGCGGCGCACCCGCCGGTGGTCAGGGTCAGGGCCACCGAGGTGACTGCGAGGCAGAGCAGGCGGCGCGAGCGCATGGACCGGAGGCTCTCACGTCCCGGTGAACGACGCCGAGCGACGACGTCCGTCCCGGTGAGCGGCGTCGCGGTGCAGCAGGCCCCGGACGCACCGGACCCCGGTGGAACGGGTCCACCGGGGTCCGGGACCGAGCAGAGGTGCGGAGCTGCGTCAGGACGCCTTCGCCCGGACGACGGCCCGGACGTTCTGGTCGACCGGGCGGCCGCCGCAGGTGTAGGGCGACTTGCTCAGCGGGTTGCAGTTGCGCATCCGCAGGCTGGCGTTGACCAGCGTGATCTCGACGGCGCCGACCGCGCCGGCGCCGAAGGCGAGCTTCTTCTTGGCGACGCCCTTGCCGTTCACCTTGAGCGCCTTGGCGTCGATGATCAGCCCGGCGGCGTTGTAGATGACCGCGACGGCCCGCGAGCCGGTCGGCTTGCGGCCCATCTTGATCTTCACCTTGAGCGTCGAGTCGGCAGCCGTGCCCGAGGGCACGAACTGGAAGGTGTCGCTGGTGAGGTGGTCCAGCTTGGTGCTGAACGCCTTCTTCTTCTTGGCCGGGCCGAGGCCGATCGTGCCGCGCAGCGGCTTGGCCGGGTAGCCGAGGGCGGCACCCTCGGCGAAGGTCTGCGCAGGCGAGCGCGTCGCCGCGGAGTAGAGCGCGAACTGCTCGGCCATCGTGGTCCCGCCGGCCTTCTTCAGGGCCTTGTTGATGGCCTGGAGCGAGTTCACGGCCCGGTTGGCGCCCTTGGTGGTGTCCTGCGCCTTGATCGCCTTGAGGATCAGGTCGGGGAGGGCGCCGGTGCGGGTCGGGTAGTGCTCGGTGAGGTAGCGCAGGTAGTTCCACACGCCGTACTGGAAGACGCCGCCGAACTTGTCGATGGAGCGGCGGGGCTTGGTGATCGGGCTGTCGGCGAGGTACTGCAGGTTGTCGTTGATGGACGGGTAGACCTCGTCCTCGACCCAGGCCGCCGACGCCTCGAGGAACCAGTCGTCCATGTAGTAGCTGTAGGCGAACTGGGTGGCGTGGAAGTACTCGTGCGCCGCCGTCACCTGGAGGTTCTCCAGCGGGGTGCGCGGGAAGCCGGCGAAGTCGGCGTCGATCGCGCAGTAGGACCACACGCCGCGGCTGCGGCCCTTGAAGCGCTTCTGGTCCGTGGTGCAGTAGCCGTAGAGGCCGGGCTGCAGGTTGGTGAGGTAGATGTCGGTCTTCGAGTTGCCGCCGAGGTTGCCGTCGGGCAGCGGGCGCTTGTAGCCGGAGCCGGCGTAGGTCTCGGCGATGGCGTTGAGGACGTTGACCGCGTCGTTGATCGAGTAGCCGAGGTCTGCCGCGTCGTAGTGGATGCTCAGCGACGCCGTCTCGACGACGTTGGGCTCGTTGGGACGGGCGACGAGCTTGTCCGCCGCAGCCTGGTCGGCAGGGGAGAGGGCGTCGCGCAGCTTCCAGAGCCGGCGCAGGGCCAGCGTCGCGTCACGGTGGGAACCCGACGCGGCGGGGCTCAGGGCCTCCTTCGCGCTGACGAGGGCGCGCTGGGCGCGCTCACCGCGGTCCTTGACCACGACCGGTGCACCCGCCGTGGCGGTCGCAGCCGTGGCCTGGGCAGCCGGGGCTGCGGCCTGGGCCGGCAGTCCGAGCGTGGTGGCCACGAGCGCAGTCGCGCTCGTCGCGACCGCGCCCAGCAGCAGCGCCGAGCGGCGCGCCCTGGTGGGCTTGAGCATGAGTTCTCCGAGTCTGTGGAGGTTCGACGAGGTCGGGCCGACCTTACCGTGTGAGACGGACGGTGCCCCGTCTTCGGTTGGGCCCGCCCCCGCACCACTTCGGGAGAGCTCGTGCGTGCTGCTCAGACCTTGCGCAGGACCGCCGTGACCTTGCCGAGGATCGAGGCGTGGGTGCCGTCGATCGGCTCGTACGCCGGGTTGTGCGGCAGCAGCCAGACCTGGCCGTTCTTGCGCTGGAACGTCTTGACCGTCGCCTCGCCGTCGATCATGGCCGCGACGATCTCGCCGTTCTCGGCGGTCTGGGCCTGCTTGATGACGACGTAGTCGCCGTCGCAGATGGCGGCCTCGATCATCGACTCTCCGCGCACCTCGAGCAGGAAGAGCTGTCCGTCGCCGACCAGCTGGCGCGGCAGCGGGAAGACGTCCTCGACGCTCTCCTCGGCGAGGATCGGGCCGCCGGCCGCGATGCGGCCGACGACCGGGACGTAGGTCGCCGCGGGCAGGAGGTCGCCGATGCCGGTCTCGTCGACGTCGGACTCGACCGCGGAGCCGACCGCCCGACGTGAGGCCATCGCGTCGGGCAGGAAGACCTCGAGGGCACGCGGGCGGTGGGGGTCGCGGCGGACGAAGCCCTTCTCCTCGAGGACCTTCAGCTGGTGGGCGACGCTGGACGAGCTCGTCAGGCCGACGGCCTCGCCGATCTCGCGCATGCTCGGCGGGTAGCCGCGCAGCTCCATGAAGTCGCGCAGGTGCTCGAGGATGCGCTGCTGCCGAGTCGTCAGGCCGGTCGCGTCGGTGGGCCCGTCGGGCAGCTCGGAGACGCTGCCGCGGCGACGGGGCGCCGCCGCGCCGCCGCCGGGGCCGGCGTGGGAGTTGTCGCGGGAGGTGTCGCGGGAGGTGTCGCCGGGGGTGTCGCTCGCCATGGCCGCACGCTAGCGGCGCGGGTCCACGAGTTCAAACACCTGTTCGAACGGCGTGTCGGCGCGACACGCTCGAACACGCGTTCGCCCTGTGCTTGTCTGCGTCGAACAGGTGTTCTATGTTCGTACACGTGTTCGATCGAACGTGTGATCGAAGCGTCCGAGCCGCTGTCCGACCCGCTGTCCGGGGCCGTTGTCGGTGGTCGCCTCTAGAACTTCACACGACACGGTCCGACAGTTCGACCCACCTCCACTTCCCCAGGAGTTCCCGATGACGACGATGAGCCTCGACACCCGCTTCGCCCCCGCACCCGCTCGTGACCGCGCCCCTGCGGTCGCCGCCCCGGTGCGACTCACCCGGCGCGGTCGCGTCGTCATGGTGCTGGTGGCGCTGGTGCTCGCCTTCGCCGTCGGTGTGTTCGTCACCGCCGCCAGTTCGGTGGCGACGCTCGAGCCGGGCGCGCCGGAGGCCACCGAGATCGTCCAGGTCGGGGCGGGCGACACGCTGTGGGGCATCGCCTCGGAGCTCGCCGAGGACGGTCAGGTGCGCGACATGATGCACCGCATCGAGCGCCTCAACGCCCTGGAGTCCACCTCCCTGGTGAGCGGTCAGCGCCTGGTCGTCCCGGCCAGCTGAGCCGAGGAACCGAGCACGACCCACGCAGACTTCGTCAGCCGCTTCGACCCCGGCTGACGGGCCGGGGAAGACGGGGGCGGGGCCACGGGCCCCGCCCCTGCGGTCTTCCCGGGGGCCTCTTGTTCGGTGGCTCCCCGCTGGTCCGCCTTGGCGCTCAGTGCGCTCAGTGGCGCCGCGGATCGTCGAGGACCCCGATGCGGCGCAGCACCAGCGTGACGAGCAGCAGGCACAGGAACAGGCACGCCACGGCTCCCACCGAGGCGACCACGAGGTAGAGCCAGGCGCCCGAGTCGCCGCCGCGCGCGGTGCGGCCGAAGTCGATCGCAGCCCAGACCAGGAAGCCCCAGGCCACCAGCGCGAGCAACGAGCCCACCGCGAGGCCGACGACGTCGAGACGCAGCTGCGGCTTGGGCCGCGCCGCGCGCCGGGCGCCCGCCCTCGACTTCCCCGCATCGCCCGCCACGCGGTCATTGTGTCGTGCGGAGACAACGGCCCCGGGGACGCCACGCAGCCCGTAGCCTGGTGCGGTGGCCGCGTCTTCTCCGGGTGCCGACGCCCCGGTCCGCGCGCGCCCCGAGTCGCCGCCGAGCAGCGTCCCGACCTACGACGACGTCGCGCGCGACCTGCTCCGCGAGCTCGTGTCCTGGCCCGGGGTGTCCCGGGTGGGGTTCGCCCTGATCGAGGGCGGCGGACGCCGGCTGCGTTTCACCGCGAGCGATCGCCGGCTCGACGCCGCCCTCGAGTGGTGCCACATCGACGCCTTCGACGACGTGCCCTTCACGACCGTGGTCCGCACCGGTGAGGCGGTGATGGGCGGGCGTGAGGAGTTCGAGCCGCGCTGGCCGGAGTTCGTGTCGCGGCAGCCGGAGCACGTCCGCGCGATGGCGGTGGTGCCGCTGCTGGGCGAGGGCGCCCCGATCGGAGGGGTGATCGTCTACCTCGACGACGAGGCCCGTCTCGACGCCTCCCGCCGCGAGCGGCTGCCGGGGGTCGTGGCGGAGGCGGCGAGCGCCGTACGACGGGTGCGCGTGCGTAGCGGCGGCCACGCGGTGCCCGCGGGGACGGACGGGCCCCACGAGCACGAGCAGGACCGCGCGCGGCTGCTCATCGACGACGACCCGCGCTCGGCCGGCCTCGCCCGGCGCTTCCTGCGCGACCGGCTCCGGGTCGCCGGGGTGGACGACGACACGGTCGACACGGCCGAGCTGTGCCTCTCGGAGCTGGTCACCAACTCGATCCTGCACGGAGGCGGCCGCACCGAGGTGCAGATCGCGCTGGACGACGAGCTGACGGTCTCGGTGCGCGACGAGGGCGGCCCGCTGGGCGGCCCGGCCGCCCCCGACCTCGACGAGGACCCGCTGCGCGTGCACGGGCGCGGCCTGCAGCTGGTGGAGGTGCTCGCGTCGTCGTGGGGCTCGCGGCGCGACGACGGCGGCACCACGGTGTGGTTCACCCTCGCCGTTCCCGCGGCGAGCTGAGGTCGGGAGCCCGAGGGCGCCGAGTTGTCCAGGTGTGGGCTGTCGAGGCGGCGCCGGGGGTCACAGACCCACGACGACGCCCGCGATGGCAGCGTTGGCCAGGTTGGCGAGGCTCCCGGCGAGCAGTGCCCGCAGGCCGAGCTCGGCGACCCACGAACGGCGCTCGGGTGCCAGGGAGCCGATCGTCCCGATCATGATCGCGATCGAGCCCAGGTTGGCGAACCCGGCCAGCGCGAAGGTCACCACGGCGACGGTGACCGGTGAGAGGCCGTCGACAGCGGGGCCGAAGTCGGCGTAGGCGACGAACTCGTTGAGCACCGTCTTCTGCCCGATCCACGAGCCCGCCTGGGCCGCCTCCGACCACGGGACGCCCAGCAGCCACGCGAGCGGGGCCAGCAACCAGCCGAGCAGCTGCTGGAAGGTGAGGTCGCCGGCGCCGAACCAGCCGCCGACGCCGCCGAGGATGCCGTTGGCCAACGAGATCAGGGCGATGAAGGCGATGAGAAGCGCGCCGACGGTCACGGCGATCCGACCGCCGGCCAGCGCGCCGCGCCCGACGGCGTCGATCAGGTTGCGCGACTCCTCGTCGCGGACCTGCCGCACGTCGATCTGCCCGGCGCCGGCGTCCGTGTCGGCGTCCGTGTCGGAGCTGGCGTCGGCGTCCGTGTCGGCGTCGGGGTCCTCGGGGTCGGGCGGCGTCGAGTCGGGCCACATGATCTTGGCCATCAGCAGCGAGGCGGGCGCGTTCATCACGGTCGCGGCGAGGAGGTACTCCAACGGCGCGCCGAGCAGCGAGTAGCCGACGAGCGTCGAGCCCGCGGCGGCGGTGAACCCGCCGACCATCACCGTGAACACCTGGCCCTTGCGCAGGCTCCTCAGCCACGGCGCGATCATCAGCGGCGCCTCGCTCTGGCCGAGGAAGATCACGGTCGCGGCGAACGTCGACTCGATCCGGCTGATCCCGAGCAGCCGCGAGATGGCCCCGCCCACGACGTAGGTGAACCACTGGATGACCCGCAGGTAGAACAGCAGACCGATCAGGGCGCCGAGGAACACGATGACCGGGAGCACCTTGAGGGCGAAGATCGTCGACCCCTCGCCACCGACCTCCGCCAGCGGGCCGAAGAGGAACGACGTGCCGTCCTCGGTGTAGCCGATCAGCGACTCGACCCGGGCCGAGGCCCACCGCAGGGCGGACTCGCCCGGCCCCCACTGCAGCACCAGCACCGCGAAGCCGATCTGCAGGGCGAGTGCGGTGCCGACGGTGCGCCACGAGATGCCGCGGCGGTGCCGGCTGAGGGCGACGGCGACCAGCACGACGAAGGCCAGTCCCAGCACGCCTCGCAGCTCAGCCATGCGGCGGCGGTACCCGCCCGGGCCGCCACCACTGGACCCGACCGGCGCGAGCGGGTACCCGCCTCCTGTGGAGGTCCTGCCCGACGTCATCGGTCCCGAGCCCGTCGTGGTTTTCTGCGGGATGGCGGGTGCAGAGAGCACCAAGACCCGCGAGCACTACTACGCGACGCCCGGCAACTGCTTCTGGGACCACCTGCACCGCTCCGGGATGGTGACCGAACGACTCGGGCCCGCGGAGGAGCAGCGCCTGCCGGCCCTCGGTCTGGGCCTCACCGACCTCGTCGGGCACTGGGACCACGAGACGGACCGCGGCTGGGTCGACCTCGACGACCTGGTGGTCAAGGTCGAGCGCTGGGCCCCGGCGTACGTCGCCTTCACGGCCAAGGGCACCGCCGCGTGGGTGGCGCGTGGGCTCGGCCACCGCCGACCCTCGCTCGGCCTGACGGACTGGGACCTCGCCGGGGCCGAGGTGTTCGTGCTGCCGGGTACCAGCGGCGCCAACCAGCGCAAGGACTACGACGGTCGCCCGAACCGCCTCGCCTGGTGGCGCGACCTCGCCGAGATCTCCGCGCCGGAGCTGCGCTCCCGCCGTTCCTAGGTGGTCCAGACCGGCGTCGCGGGCCGGTGTCCGTCCGTGGACCGGGGTCTGTGCCGGGGTCTGCGGGCAGCCTGCTGCGGCACCGTCGCGGCGTGTCGCGCCGGCCGTCCGAGGGCGCCCGCGACACGCGCCGGGGCGGGGTTGCACACCTGGGGTCGGCCGCGTACTGTCACCACTACATCTAGTACTTACACCGGTGTAGTTATCCACATCTAGTCCCCAGGTCGGGTGTGGAAGACCCACAGCTACACCGGTGTTCTCCACAGTGTGGAGCGACTTGTGCACACCCCCCGCGGGGTGTCTGCGGCGCGCCCTCGCACTCCCCACGACCACCCCGCGCGACCTCGGAGAGGAGGCCCTCCGTGCACTGCCCGTTCTGCCGCAACACCGACACGAAGGTCCTCGACTCCCGGGTCGCCGAGGACGGCTCGTCCATCCGTCGCCGCCGCTCCTGCCAGAGCTGTGGACAGCGGTTCACCACGCTGGAGCTGATGCAGCTGACCGTCCTCAAGCGCTCGGGCGCGAGCGAGGCGTTCAGCCGCGACAAGGCGATCGCTGGCGTCCGCAAGGCGTGCGGTGGTCGTCCCGTCTCCGAGGACGACCTGGCCTGCCTCGGACAGAAGGTCGAGGAGGCGCTGCGGTCCTCGGGCAAGGCGGAGTTCGCCGCCCACGAGGTCGGCCTCGCGATCCTCGACCCGCTGCGCGAGCTCGACGACGTCGCCTTCCTGCGCTTCGCCTCGGTCTACAAGCAGTTCGAGTCCGCGGAGGACTTCGAGCGCGAGATCGAGAGCCTGCGGTCCCACCGCACGGGCCAGCTGCGATCGATGCTCCAGGGCTCGGTCGAGGAGCCCGTGCCCACCCCCTCAGCCACGACCGGCTGACCCAAGACCGTCCGGCGCGCAGTGGGGAAGCTGCGCGCCGGGCGCACCACCGGGAGCGTCACCGACGTCCCGCTGTCACCGCAGCAGTGTTGACAGCAGCGCCGACAGCGGTGTCGGTGGCTCCCGGCAGCATCGGCCTCGGGCCCTTCCCCCGCAGATCACCCCAGCACCCACGCAGAACCCACCCCCAACCCGGAACACGAAGCGGAGCAGGAGACAGGCATGACGGAGACGGTGAGCGGCGCGGCCGCGGGCAAGCAGGCCGGCGCGGCCCAGGGCACGGGCCGTACGGGTGCGCTCAGCATCCAGCGCGTCTTCAGCACCGAGGGCGTCCACCCCTACGACGAGATCACCTGGGAGCGCCGCGACGTCGTCCAGACCAACTGGAAGACCGGTGCCACCGTCTTCGAGCAGCGCGGCGTCGAGTTCCCCGACTTCTGGTCGGTCAACGCCTCCACCATCGTCACCACCAAGTACTTCCGCGGCGCCGTCGGCACCGAGGCGCGCGAGACGGGCCTCAAGCAGCTGATCGACCGCGTCGTGTCGACGTACCGCCAGGCCGGCATCGACCACGGCTACTTCGCCACCCCCGCCGACGCCGAGGTCTTCGACCACGAGCTCACCTGGCTGCTGGCCCACCAGTACTTCTCCTTCAACAGCCCCGTCTGGTTCAACGTCGGCACGCAGTCGCCGCAGCAGGTCTCGGCCTGCTTCATCCTCTCCGTCGACGACTCGATGGACTCGATCCTGAACTGGTACAAGGAGGAGGGGTTCATCTTCAAGGGCGGCTCCGGCGCCGGCCTCAACCTCTCCCGCATCCGCTCCTCGAAGGAGCTGCTGTCCTCCGGCGGCACCGCGAGCGGCCCGGTCTCCTTCATGCGCGGCGCCGACGCCTCGGCGGGCACCATCAAGTCCGGTGGCGCGACGCGTCGTGCGGCCAAGATGGTCGTCCTCGACGTCGACCACCCCGACATCGAGGAGTTCGTCTCCACCAAGGCGCGCGAGGAGGACAAGATCCGCGCGCTGCGTGACGCCGGGTTCGACATGGACCTCGGCGGCGCCGACATCACGAGCGTGCAGTACCAGAACGCCAACAACTCCGTGCGCGTCAGCGACGAGTTCATGCGCGCGGTCGAGGACGGCACCGACTTCGGGCTGCGCGCCCGCAAGACCGGTGAGGTCATCGAGCGCGTCGACGCCCGCGACCTGTTCCGCAAGATCGCCACCGCCGCGTGGGAGTGCGCCGACCCGGGGCTGCAGTACGACGACACCATCAACGACTGGCACACCAACCCCGAGACCGGCCGCATCACCGCGTCCAACCCGTGCTCGGAGTACATGTCGCTCGACAACTCCTCGTGCAACCTCGCCTCGCTGAACCTGCTGAAGTTCCTCAAGGACGACGACACCTTCGACGCCCAGCGCTTCGCGCAGGCCGTCGAGCTGATCATCACCGCGATGGACATCTCGATCTGCTTCGCGGACTTCCCGACCGAGTCGATCGGCGAGACCACCCGCGACTACCGCCAGCTCGGCATCGGCTACGCCAACCTCGGCGCCCTGCTGATGGCGATGGGTCTGGGCTACGACTCCGAGGGCGGGCGCGCCATGGCCGCCACGATCACCTCGCTGATGACCGGCACCTCCTACCGGCGCTCGGCCCAGCTCGCCGCCGTCGTCGGTCCCTACGCCGGCTTCGCCCGCAACGCCGAGGCCCACCAGCGCGTGATGCGCAAGCACCAGGCCGCCAACGACACCGTGCGCACCCTCGGCATCGCCGACGCCCAGGTGCACAAGCTGGCCACGGCCGAGTGGGCCCAGGTCATCGAGCTCGGCAAGGCCAACGGCTTCCGCAACGCCCAGGCCTCGGTGCTCGCGCCCACCGGCACCATCGGCTTCATGATGGACTGCGACACCACCGGCATCGAGCCCGACTTCTCGCTCGTGAAGTTCAAGAAGCTCGTCGGTGGCGGCTCGATGCAGATCGTGAACCAGACCATCCCGCGCGCGCTGCGCAAGCTCGGCTACCAGCCCGAGCAGGTCGAGGCGATCGTCGCCTACATCGGCGAGCACGGCCACGTCATCGACGCCCCGGGCCTGCGCCAGGAGCACTACGAGGTCTTCGACACCGCGATGGGCGCTCGCTCGCTCAAGCCGATGGGCCACGTCCGGATGATGGCGGCGGCGCAGCCGTTCCTGTCCGGTGCGATCTCCAAGACCGTCAACCTGCCGGAGTCGGCCACCGTCGAGGAGATCGAGGACGTCTACCTGCAGTCGTGGAAGCTCGGTCTGAAGGCGACCGCGATCTACCGCGACAACTGCAAGGTCGGCCAGCCGCTCTCCGACGGCAAGTCCGAGGCCTCCAAGAAGGACCAGGGCCTCAGCACGCAGGCCCCGGCGGCGACCGAGCCCGAGCCGCGCGTGGTCGAGGTGCACAAGCCCTTCCGCAAGCGCCTGCCGAAGTCGCGCGTCTCGCGCACCACCAGCTTCACCGTCGGTGGTGCCGAGGGCTACATGACCTCGGGTGCCCACGACGACGGCGAGCTCGGTGAGGTCTTCCTCAAGCTCGGCAAGCAGGGCTCGACCCTGGCCGGCGTGATGGACGCCTTCTCGATCGCGGTCTCCATCGGCCTGCAGTACGGCGTCCCGCTCGAGACCTACGTCTCGAAGTTCACCAACCTGAGCTTCGAGCCGGCCGGCCTCACCGACGACGCCGACGTGCGGATGGCGAAGTCGATCATGGACTACATCTTCCGCCGCCTCGCGCTCGACTACCTCGACTTCGAGACCCGCCAGGGCCTCGGCGTCTTCTCGGCCGACGAGCGTCAGCGCTACCTCGAGACCGGCTCCTACGAGCCGCTCGTCGAGCTGGGCTCGCCCGACGAGGTCGTCGGCGACCTGTCCGCCCCGGCCGAGGCTGCGGTCCCCGCGGCCGACGTGGTCGAGGCCGACGTGGTGGAGACCAAGGACACGACCGGTGCCGGTCAGCGCGCCGTCCCGGCCGAGTCCTCCTCGACCGCCCGCACCTCCGCCGAGCTGCTCGAGCTGATCACCGGCACCGCCGTCGACTCGCCGCTGTGCATGACCTGCGGCACCAAGATGCGCCCCGCCGGTTCCTGCTACGTCTGCGAGGGCTGCGGCAGCACCTCCGGCTGCAGCTGACCGGAGCCGCACGAGCGCGGTAGGGCACAGCGCCGCACGACCGCGCCGTACGACACAGGAAGGGCCGGAGATCGCGAGGTCTCCGGCCCTTCCGCCGTTTCCGGCGTCGTCGAGTCTCTCGGAGTCGTCAGGAGCCGAGCAGCTCCTGCATCTCGTCGATCTCCGCGCGCTGGGAGTCGACGATCTCGCTGGCGAGCTCCTGCGCGGGGGCGTGGCGACCATCGGCCAGCTCGGTCTCCGCCATCTCGACCGCGCCGGTGTGGTGCTCGACCATCAGCTCGAGCCACTGCGTCTCGAACTCCGCGTCGCCGGCGTCCTCGAGGGCGCTCATCTGCTCGGACGACATCATCCCGGGCATCGAGGGGTCTCCTTCCCTGTCCATGTCGTGGCCGCCGTGGGCGCCGTCGGTGGGTCGGACGTCCTCGCCCCACTCCTCGAGCCAGGTCGACATCTGGTCGATCTCGGGGGCCTGGGCCGCGCTGATGCGCTCCGCGAGATCACGGACCGCGGGGGAGAGCGGGCGGTCGGCCGCCATCTCGACCATCTCGAGTGCCTGGGCGTGGTGGCCGATCATCTCGGTCGCGAAGGTGACGTCGGCTCCGTTGTGCTCGGCGGCCTCGTCGGAGCCGCCGCAGGCCGCCGCGCTGAGCGCCAGCGATGCGACCAGAGTGAGGCGGGCGGCGCCGCGGCGTACGCGATGGTGGTGCACGTGTGTCTCCCGTCGTGTGAGCCTACGATGGCGAGGGTACCCCCGTGGGGTATGCAGAACGGGAGGAAGCGTCATGAGCAGTCACGTCGGACACGCCGGACACGCCGGGCACTCGGGCAGCACGGGGAGCGCGGGGGGCGGGCTCGACTCCATGGCGTTGTCGGCGACCCTCCACTGCCTGACGGGGTGTGCGATCGGTGAGATCGCCGGGCTCGTGATCGGAGCGGCGGCCGGACTCGGCAACGGCTGGACGATCGCAGTCTCGATCGCCCTCGCGTTCGTCTTCGGGTTCACGCTCTCCTCGCTCCCCCTGCTGCGGGCGGGGCTCGGCGTGGGTGCCGCGCTCGGGATCGTCGTCGCTGCGGACACCCTCTCCATCGCGACGATGGAGGTGGCCGACAACGTCGTCGTGGCCCTCGTCCCGGGGGCGATGGACGCCGGGCTGGTCGACGCGGTGTTCTGGCTGTCGATGGCCGTCGCCCTGACCGCGGCGTTCGCGGCGGCGTACCCGGTCAACCGCGCACTGCTGCGGCGGGGCAAGGGACACGCGCTCACCCACGAGTACCACCACGGTGGGGCCACCCCGACCGGTGCGCGGCGCCTCATCCCGTCGATCGCGACCTCGACGCTGGTCACCGCGCTCGTGGCGTTCATGGCGGGCGGCCTGCTGGTCGCGCTGGCCGCCTGAGCGCTACGCGGCCTGGATCAGGCCGACGACGACGCCCGTCGCGGCGCAGGCGCCGAGCGTGGCGAGGACCGACCAGCGGCGCCAGAAGACCAGCGCGCAGCCGAGGGCGGTGATCGCCAGCGGCGTCCACCGCAGCGACGACAGCACCGGCACCTCGAGGTCGAGCGGTCCGGAGGTGACCGTGAGCGTGTCGGCGAAGAGCGTGTGCACGGCGAAGTAGACCGCCAGGCTGGCAATGACGCCGACGACGGCCGCGGTGATGCCGGTGAGCGCGCTGGCGAGCGCGCGGTTGCCGCGCAGCCGCTCGACGTACGGCGCGCCGAGGAGGATGAAGAGGAAGCACGGCACGAAGGTCACCCAGGTGACGAGCAGCGAGGCGAGTACGGCGGCGAGCCAGGGGTCGAGGGTGCCCGGGTCGCGGTAGGCGCCGAGGAAGGCGACGAACTGCACGACCATCACGAGCGGGCCGGGGGTGGTCTCGGCCAGCGCGAGACCCCGGACCATCTCGCCGGGCGCGAGCCAGCCGTAGACGCCGACGGCCTGCTGGGCGACGAAGGCGAGCACGGCGTAGGCGCCGCCGAAGGTGACGAGGGCAGTGCCGGAGAAGAACAGGCCCTGGTCGACGAGCACGCTGCCGCGTCCGAGGGTCACGGCAGCCACCGCGACCGGCGCGGCCCACAGGAGGAGCCCGACGACCAGGATGCGCGCCGCCCGGGCGCCCGAGGGTCGCTCGCTGTGCAGTGCGTCGTCGCCGATCAGCGGGGGCGGGCCTTCGTCCGCCCGCGGCGCTGCCGGGGTGCCGAGACCCGGCACGGCGCGACCCACCAGCCAGCCCGCGAACGCCGCGATCGCGACGACCGCCGGGAACGGCACCGCGAAGAGCGCGAGTCCCACGAACGCCCCGAGCGCCAGGAGCACGAGCGCGGGGTGCGTGAGGGCCCTGGACGCGACCCGGGCCACCGCCTGCACCACGATGGCGATGACGGCCGGTGCCAGGCCGAGGAAGAGCGACTCGACCACGGTCGTGTCGCCCGCGGCGACGTAGACCGCCGAGAGGGCCAGCAAGGCGACCACCCCCGGCAGGACGAAGAGGATGCCGGCCACCAGCGCGCCGCGGATGCCGTTGAGCAGCCAGCCGACGTACGTCGCGAGCTGCTGCGCCTCCGGGCCCGGCAGCAGGGTGCAGTAGGACAGCGCGAAGAGGAACCGCTGCTGGCCGATCCACCGACGCTCCTCGACCAGGGTCCGCTGCATCACGGCGATCTGACCCGCCGGGCCCCCGAAGGTCTGCAGCGAGATGAGGAACCACGCCTTGGTCGCCTCGCGCAGGGGGACGACGTCGCGGCGCTGGTCGGGGTGTGGGCCTGGGCGGGTCATGACGCGCGGAACGCTAGGTGACCGAGATGACCGGGAGGTGAAGCCCTGTGCCGGCCACCCTCACAGGTGTGGCCCCAGATGCCAAGGGGTCCTGACGATGGTCGGGTGCGGCTCGAGACGCGGGCCGTGCCTGGACTCTCGGGAGCTCAGATGACCTCGACCTCACCCCGTCCCGCGCCGGAGCAGCCCACCCCGCACGGCGAGACACCCGATCGCGCCCGCCTCCACCGCCCGTCGGCGCCCGCGCCGCGGGCGGCGGAGCTCGACGTGTCCCGGCCGAGGCGCCCAGCGCTGGTGGTGGGCCTGCCCGCTCGGGTGCGCCGGGCCGCCGGGCGCGTGGTCACCCGGATCTGAAGCCCGGGATCGAGCCCCGGCCGCTCCGTCCAGGCGTCCCGCGGGGTCCAGCCTGTGGAGTTCGGCTGCGCGGTGTTGGCCACTCACCGTAGGTTCGGACACGTGTGCGCCCTGTCGCGCAACCCGACACGCCGGAGGGGGACTCACGAATGGCGGCGCAGCTGGCACCTGCCGAGGCCGACGCGATGCTCGAGCGCGCTCTCGGGGAGCTCCCGTCACGCGACTGGCGCGTCCTCGACCTCCGCCACGTCGGTCCGAAGGGGCTGCGCGCCGACTTCGTCGCCGTGGGAGAGCCAGGCCTCTTCGTCGTGGCCGGCGCCCGCTCGTCCGAGCGGCCGCGAGCCCGCGCCAAGCTCGCCCTGGGACTGCTCGGTGCCGCCGACGCAGTCGCCCAGCTCGCTGGGGTGCGCCGCGACGAGGTCCACCCCGTCCTGTGCGTCGGCGGGGACAGCGCCATCGACGGCTTCGAGCGTGGGGTCACGCTCTGCGCCGCGGTCGACCTCGCCGACACCCTCACCCAGAGACGCGAGCGCCTCACGCGCGAGGAGATGAACGCCGCGGCCGCCGCCGTCCGGCGCTCGCTGCGGGCCGGCGGCAAGCACCGCGCCTGAGGCTCAGCGGCGCAGCCACCGCCGCCACCACGTCCGGCGTGGCGCAGGCAGCGGGCTGTACCCGGGCGCGAGAACGGCCACGACCTCTTCCTGGTCGTCGGGGACCAAGGCCAGGAACGGAACGCTCAGCTCGGTGGTCTCGAAGTCGCGATGCGTGTCGAAGTCGAGTGGCGTGCCAGGTGCGGCCAGTCGGCCCTCACGCGGTGGCCAGTCGAACCACTCCAGGTGCAGGGCGAACCGGCCGGTGAGCACCTCGTGGGCCTGGTGGCAGAGGGCGAGGATCTCGTCCTCGCGGAGCTCCGGGATGTAGGTGGAGCCCCGGACCGTCCCGGAGAACTCGCAGCGGGGCACCGTGCCCAGGGCGTAGAGCGTCTCCTCGAGCTCCTCAACGAGGATCTCGAGCGGGGTCATGTCAGCGATCAACCGGTCCACCCTGGGTCGAACCGTGGTCGCAGGGCGATGTGCACGGCCTCGGGCTCGTCCGGGACGAGGACCAGGAACGGGTTCGCAAGCTCGGTGGTCTCGAACTCGCGGTG
>Ga0325401_1001923_pt1 | contig 18056 bp, 17 predicted proteins | sample PopdelMetagenome_FD_205666 | JGI IMG/M metagenome (GOLD analysis project Ga0325401, IMG submission 205666) | Populus deltoides microbial communities from Bellville, Georgia, United States - Xylem-PdKOR-R2 | ecosystem: Host-associated > Plants > Phyllosphere > Stem > Wood/Secondary xylem | place... | reverse complement strand
AGGTCGCTGCCGAGGACATCACGGCCGCGCTCGTCGACGGCGTGCTCGGCGTCGGCGAGGAGCACGGCCTGCCGCTGCTGCGCTTCCCCCTCGAGGAGACCGCCGCCGCGCACGACGCGGTGCAGTCCGGCGCCGTCGGCAAGGTCCTCATCGACGTCGCCTGATCCCGGTCGGGCGGCCCGGTCGGCGGGCCGCCCGCCTGGCACGATGACGCGCACACCCGTACGACCCCGAGGAGCAGCGTGACGAACCCCGACCCCCGCGAGGGCCTCGACCGTGAGCACCCGGGCGGTCTGATCGAGGGCGGTCAGGCCGACGTCCCCGGCGTGCAGGACCGCGGGCCGGCCGACGCCGACGAGGAGGCCGAGGCGGCAGAGGTGAGCGCCCAACGCACGACGGGCGGGACGGCCGAGGCCGCCCCGCCCGCCGACGAGGAGTAGGGCCCCACCGGGCCCGGTGTCCGCGGAGCGGCTCAGCCCTCCGCGGGCACCAGCTCCACGTCCAGCACCAGCGGCGCGTCGCCGGTGGTCCAGACGACGTCGCCGGTGACCCGGCCGACGGCCCGCAGGTCGGCCTCGACGCCACGGAGCCGCTCAAGCGAACCCTCCGGCCCGCGCAGCTCGACCCGGGCGACCTCGGTCTTCATCGAGACCTTGGCCGAGGACTTCGCCCCGCGCAGCCCGGCCAGGGCGGTCGCGACGTCGGCCAGCAGCGCGGCGTCGCCCTCGACGGTCAGCTCGCCGGCGGTCGGCCAGGCCGCGTGGTGGATCGAACCCTCCTGCCACCACGACCAGACCTCCTCGGTCGCGAAGGGCATGATCGGCGCGAGCAGCCGCAGCAGCGTGTGCAGCGCCAGGCCGAGGGCAGCGCGCGCCGACGCCGCGGGCTGCTCGCCCTGTGCCCCGTACGCACGCTCCTTGACCACCTCGAGGAAGTCGTCGCAGAAGGCCCAGAAGAAGGTCTCGGTCACCTCGAGCGCACCGGTGTAGTCGTACGCCTCGAAGGCCGCGGTCGCCTGCTCCACGACCTGCGCGAGCCCGACGAGCAGCGCCCGGTCGACCGGCTCGGTGACCAGCGAGCGGTCCAGGGTCTCGGGCCCGACACCGAAGCCGAGCACGAACTTGCTCGCGTTCAGCACCTTCAGCGCCAGCCGGCGCCCGACCTTCATCTCCCGCTCGTCGAAGGGGGAGTCCATGCCCGGCCGGGCCTTGGCCGCGCGCCAGCGGACCGCGTCCGAGCCGTAGCGGTCGAGGATCTCGGTCGGCACGACGACGTTGCCCTTGGACTTGCTCATCTTCTTGCGGTCGGGGTCCATGACGAACCCGCTGACCATCGAGCGCGCCCAGGGCAGCGAGTGGTTCTCGTAGTGCGCCCGCACCACGCGCGAGAACAGCCAGGTGCGGATGATCTCGTGGGCGTGCGTGTTCAGGTCCATCGGGAAGGTCATCGCGAACAGCTCGGGGTCGCGCTCCCAACCGCACACGATCTGCGGCGTCAGGGAGGAGACCGCCCAGGTGTCCATCACGTCGGGGTCGGCGACGAACCCGGCGGTCTGCCCGCGCTGGTCCTCGGCGTAGCCGTCGGGCACGTCGCTGCTGGGGTCGACGGGCAGACGGTCCTCGGCCGGCAGCAGGGGGTGCGCGTAGTCCGGCTCGCCGTCGGCGTCGACCGGGTACCAGACCGGGAACGGCACGCCGAAGAAGCGCTGGCGCGAGACGAGCCAGTCGCCGTTGAGCCCGTTGACCCAGTTGTCGTAGCGGTACTTCATGTGCTGCGGCACCCAGGCGAGCTCCTCGCCGCGGGCCACGAACGTCGCCTTGAGGTCGGCGTCGCGCCCGCCGTTGCGGATGTACCACTGCCGCGTCGAGACGATCTCGAGGGGCTTCTCGCCGCGCTCGTAGAAGTTCGCCTTGCGCTGCGTCGGCGTCGGCTCGCCGTCGAGGGCACCCGACTCCCGGAGCGCGGCGACGACGGCCTCGCGCGCGGAGAAGGTCGTCTTGCCCGCGATCGCCTCCCACGTGGCCGGGTCGGTGATCCACTCCGGCTGCTCGCGCAGGATCCGGCCGTCGCGGCCGATGATCACGCGGGTGGGCAGCTGCAGCTCGCGCCACCAGGTGACGTCGGTCAGGTCGCCGAACGTGCAGCACATGACCAGGCCCGAGCCCTTGTCCGGCTCGGCGGCCTCGTGCGCGACCACCGGCAGCTCCACGCCGTAGAGCGGCGAGGTCACGGTCTGCCCGAACAGGTCGGCGTAGCGCTCGTCGTCGGGGTGGGCGATCAGCGCGACGCAGGCGGCGATCAGCTCGGGGCGCGTCGTCTCGATGTACGCCGGGCTGCCGTCGGCCTTGGTGAACGCCACCTTGTGGTAGGCGCCGGGGTAGTCGCGGGCCTCCAGCTCGGCCTGCGCGACCGCGGTCTGGAAGGTCACGTCCCACAGCGTCGGGGCCTCCGACAGGTACGCCTCGCCGCGCTGCACGTTGCGCAGGAACGCCGTCTGCGCGACTGCCTGGGAGTCGTCGGAGATGGTCGTGTAGAGGCTCGACCAGTCCACACTCAGGCCCACGCGGCGCCACATGTCCTCGAAGACCTGCTCGTCGAGGTTCGTCAGCTCGTGGCACAACGCGACGAAGTTGCGCCGGCTGATCGGCACCTGGTTCTTGGGGTCGGGCTTGGCCGGCGGGGTGAAGTCCGGGTCGTACGCGACGCTCGGGTCGCAGCGCACGCCGTAGTAGTTCTGCACGCGGCGCTCGGTCGGCAGGCCGTTGTCGTCCCAGCCGATCGGGTAGAAGACGTGCTTGCCGGTCATCCGCTGGTAGCGGGCGACCAGGTCGGTGTGGGTGTAGGAGAAGACGTGGCCCACGTGCAGCGAGCCCGAGACCGTGGGCGGCGGGGTGTCGATGCTGTAGACCTGCGCGCGGGCCGCGGCCGGGTCGCCCTCCGGGCGGACGAAGGCGTACGTCCCGTCGGTGCGCCAGCGCTCGAGCCAGCGCCCCTCGAGGCCCTCCAGCGCCGGGCGGTCCGGGACCAACGAGAGCGTGCGAGGATCCGTGGCGGTGGTGGTCACGAGCGTCGATCTTAGTGGCGGCGGTGGGCAGAACTAGACTCGTGAGGCCATGCCTGACACCGCCCTGACCGCGCCCGACACCGACGAGACCCGCACCCACGCCGACGTCGTCCGCGACCTCACGAGCCGGTGGCCCGAGCACCGCGTCGCGCCGTCGCTGGGCCGCATCACCGCGCTGACCGAGCTGCTCGGCGACCCGCAGCGCGCGTACCCCGTGATCCACGTGACCGGCACCAACGGCAAGGGCAGCACGGCGGCGATGACCGAGTCGCTGCTGCGCGCCGCCGGCCTGCGCACCGGGCGCTTCACCAGCCCGCACCTGACCGCGCTCACCGAGCGGATCAGCATCGACGGCGAGCCGATCTCCGACGAGCGCTTCGACGAGGTCTGGGCCGAGCTCGAGCCGTACGTGGCGATCGTCGACGCCCGTCGGATCGACGGCGTCGTGTGCACCTTCTTCGAGATCATGACGGCGATGGCCTTCGCGGCCTTCGCCGACGCCCCCGTCGACGTCGCGGTGATCGAGGTCGGGCTCGGCGGCACCTGGGACGCGACGAACGTCGCCGACGGCGGGGTCGCCGTGATCACCCCGATCGACCTCGACCACACCCACCTGCTCGGCTCCACGGTCGCCGAGATCGCGCGCGAGAAGGCCGGGATCATCAAGCCCGGTGCACACGCCATCCTGGCCGGCCAGCCCCTGGAGGCCGCGCAGGTGCTGCTCGAGCGCTGCGCCGAGGTCGGCGCGCTGCCGCAGCGGGAGGGCATCGACTTCGGCGTCCTCGGCCGCCAGCTCGCGGTCGACGGCCAGCTGGTCCGTCTCAACGGGGCCGAGGGCCCGGTCGAGGACGTGTTCGTGCCGCTCCACGGGGCGCACCAGGCGTCGAACGCCGGCCTCGCCCTCGCCGCGGTCGAGGCGTTCCTCGGGCTCAAGGCGCTCAACCCCGACGTCGCCCGCGAGGGCTTCGCGCAGGTCACCGTGCCCGGCCGGCTGGAGGTCGTCCGCCGCTCGCCGACCGTCCTGCTCGATGCGGCGCACAACCCGCACGGGGCCGCCGCGGCCGTCGCCGCCCTGGACGAGGCCTTCGACCTCACCCCGCTGGTCGGCGTCCTCGGTGTGATGGCCGACAAGGACGTCCGCGGTCTGCTCGAGACGTTCGAGCCCGCGCTCACCCACGTGGTCGTCACCCAGGTCGCGTCCAGCGGCCGGGGGATGCCGGCCGAGGAGCTCGGCGAGCTCGCGGCCGAGGTCTTCGGCGCCGAGCGCGTCACCGTCGCCCCGCGCCTCGACGACGCGCTCGAGGCGGCCGTCGGGCTCGCCGAGGGCGACGGCGCCGGTTCGCCGGGCGTGATCGTCAGCGGTTCCGTGGTGCTCGTGGGCGAGGCGAGGGGCCTCCTGGTCGGTGACGGCCAGGGTGGCGCCGGGTCGCCGAACCCGGGCGAGGAGGCCGACGGCGACGACGACTGGGACCCGCTCGAGGCCGACCTCGGCGGCGACGAGCCCACCGACGAGGAGCGGGAGAGCTGGACATGACGTCCTCCACCCCGGCCGTCCCGCCGAACGGGTCGCCGGTCACGCTGAGCCCCAAGAACCCGATGCGGGTCGTCCTGCTGTCGGTCCTGCTGTTCGAGGTCATCGTGTTCGCGCTCGCGATCCCGGTGATGATCCTCATCTCCGACGTGGACCCCCTGCCTGCCGCGCTGCTCGGCAGCGGTTCGGCGGTGCTCGCGCTCGTGGCCGCGGGGCTGCTGCGCAAGCCGCTCGGCTACCCGATCGGCTGGCTCGCCCAGCTGGCCGGGCTCCTGCTCGGCCTGCTCACGCCCTCGATGTTCGTCGTGGGCGGCATGTTCGCCGCGCTCTGGGTCGTCTCCTTCGTCCTCGGCAAGCGCCTCGACGCGCGTCAGGCACCTGCGGCGTCCTGATCACGCTCGTGCCCTGGCTCGTAACCCCGGTGCGCCGCAGCCCGTGGCCAGGCACCATCGAGCCATGGTCGAGGCAGCGGGCGTACGGGTCCCGTGGTCGGACCTGCCCGACGGCGTCCGCGCCGGGGTCGAGGCCGTCCTCGGCTCGTACGTCGTCTCCGCCGTGACGCAGCGCGGCGGGTTCTCGCCGGGCAGCGCGGACCGCGTGGTGACGGCCGACGGCCGCAGGGCCTTCGTGAAGGCCGTGTCGAGCGAGGCGAACCCGACCTCACCCGACCTGCACCGCCGTGAGGCCGCCGTGGCCACGGCTTTGCCCGCGACCGCACCCGTGCCGGAGCTGCTGGGCGTGCACGACGACGGGACCTGGGTCGCGCTCGTGCTGAGCGACGTCGAGGGGCGCCACCCGCGGCTGCCCTGGCGGGCGGACGAGCTCGCGTCGACCATGACCGCGTACGCCGCCCTGACCGCCGAGCCGGTGTCCGGCGCGCTGGCTGACCTGAGGACGACCGGCGAGCAGCACGCGGACGACCTCGAGGGGTGGCAGCGCCTCCACGACGACCCGGATCCGCACCTCGACGGCTGGGCGCCCGCGAACCTCGACCGCCTGGTCGACGCGGCCGCTCGCGCCCAGCAGGTGCTGGCGGGCGACCGGCTCGTGCACGGCGACACCCGCGCCGACAACCTGCTGGTTCGGACCGACGGCTCGGTGGTCGTCGTCGACTGGCCCTGGGCCACGCGGGGTGCTTCGTGGTTCGACCGGCTCTGCCTGCTGGTCAACGTCACCCTGAACGACCCGGGAGCCTCGCCCGAGACGCTCGTCGCGCGGTGGCTCCCCGAGGTGCCGGCTGACGACGTCGACGCGGTCCTCGCCGGGCTGGCCGGCTTCTTCTGCGACGTCGCCCGTCGGCCCGCTCCGCCCGGGCTGCCCACGGTGCGGGCGTTCCAGCGGGCTCAGAGCGACGTCTTGCTGCGCTGGCTGGGGGAGCGGTGGGGCACGGAGCGCCGCGGTCGGCTCCCGCGGGAGGTGCGAGAGACGCCGAGCGCCGGAGCGGGCCGATAAGGTTCCGGCCATGACCACCACGCCGCCCGAGGCCCCGACGCAGCGCTCCTTCGTCCTCATCAAGCCCGACGCGGTGCGCCGCGGCCTCGTGGGTGCCGTGCTGGCGCGCTTCGAGGGCAAGGGCCTGCGGATCGTGACCATGGAGCTGCACCAGGTGACCGGCGAGGAGTCCGACCAGCACTACGCCGAGCACGTCGACCGCCCGTTCTACCCGCCGCTGCGCGCCTTCATCACCTCCGGCCCGTCCGTCGCCCTGGTGCTCGAGGGCGACGAGGCGATCGAGGTCGTCCGCGCGCTGAACGGCGCCACCGACGGTCGCAAGGCCGCCCCGGGGACGATCCGCGGCGACTTCTCGCTGTCCAACCGCGAGAACCTCGTGCACGGCTCGGACTCGCCCGAGTCGGCCGCCCGGGAGATCGCGTTCTGGTTCCCCGGGCTGGGCTGACCGTCCAGGGACAGGAATCTCGCGGTCCGGAGGGGTCCCTCGGGCCGGATAGGGTCTAATGTCCCGCCGCTCGACCGACGAGGACCCCTGTGACCCTGCTGCTCGCCGTGCACCTCGGCGTCGCCCTCGTGGCGCCGTGGCTCCTGCGCGCCCTGCGGTGCCGGGCCTTCTACGTCCTCGCGCTGGTCCCGGCGGCGACCGCGGTGTGGACCGCGCTGCAGGGCCCGACGGTGCTCGCCGGGGGCGTCGTCAGCGAACGCTTCGCCTGGATCCCCGCCCTCGGCATCGACGTCAGCTTCCGGATGGGGCTGCTGCAGTGGGTCCTGACCCTCGTGGTCAGCGGCATCGGCGCCCTGGTGCTCTTCTACTGCCGCTTCTACTTCTCCCACGACGAGCCGCCGCTGCGCACCGGGGCCGTGCTCCTGGCCTTCGCCGGCGCCATGACCGGGCTCGTCACCTCCGACGACCTGATCGGGCTCTACGTCTTCTGGGAGCTCACCACCGTCTTCAGCTACCTGCTGGTCGGCCACAACCCGCGGTTCGCGGCCAACCGCCGCGCCGCGCTCACCGCGCTGATCGTGACCACCTTCGGCGGCCTGGCCATGCTGACCGGCATCGTCCTGCTGGGCGTCCGCTACGACACCTTCTCGCTGTCGGGCGTCCTCGATGCGGCGGCCGCGGGCGGGGTGGGTTCGGCGTACGTGGTGACCGCGGTGATGCTGCTGCTCGTCGGCGCCCTGACGAAGTCGGCCCTGGTGCCCTTCCACTTCTGGCTGCCCGGTGCGATGGCCGCGCCGACGCCGGTCAGCGCCTACCTGCACGCCGCGGCCATGGTCAAGGCAGGCGTCTACCTCGTCGCCGTCCTCGCCCCGGTCTTCGCGCAGACGCCGGGATGGCGGCCGGTCCTGCTCACCCTCGGCGCGGCCACGATGATCCTCGGTGGCTGGCGCTCGCTGCGGCAGTACGACATCAAGGTGCTGCTCGCGTACGGCACGGTGAGCCAGCTGGGCTTCCTGATGGTGCTGTGCGGCATCGGCACCCGCTCGGCCGCCCTCGGCGGGCTGGCCCTGCTGGTCGCCCACGCGCTGTTCAAGTCGACGCTCTTCCTCGTGGTCGGGATCGTCGACCACAGCACGGGCACCCGCGACCTGCGCCGCCTGAGCGGGGTCGGCCGCCGCATGCCGGTGGTGGCGGGAGCCGCGCTCCTGGCCGGGGCCTCGATGGCCGCCCTCCCGCCGACGCTGGGGTTCACGGCCAAGGAGGCCGGGTTCGAGAGCCTGACCTACCTGGTCGGCGGGGACGGCACGGCCGTGGCCCCGCTGCCCGCCGCGCTGCTGGCCGCGACGCTCGTCGCCGGCTCGGCGCTCACGGTGGCCTACACGCTGCGCTTCTGGTGGGGAGCCTTCGTGGGCAAGCGCGACGCCTACTTCCTCGACGCCAGCGGCCAGGACCGACCCGTCACGGCCTGTCACCCGGTGCCGGCCGGGTTCGCGGCCGCCCCGGTGCTGCTGGGACTGCTCTGCCTGGCCGGCGGCTTCGTCGGCCACCAGCTGACCGAGGGCTTCGCCGGCTACGTCGACGCCTTCGCCGTCGGCGAGGAGAGCCACGGGATCGCGCTGTGGCACGGCTTCAGCGTCCCGCTGCTGATGTCCGCGCTCGCCGTCGCCGGCGGCGTCGTGCTCTTCTGGCAGCGCGCGTTCATCGCCCGCGCCCAGTCGACCTTCCCGGCGCCGTACGAGGCCGAGACCGCCTACCAGCGCATCATGCGCGGACTGGACCGGCTCTCGGTCGAGACCACGGCGGTGACCCAGCGCGGTTCGGTGCCGGTCTACCTCACCTCGATCCTCGCGGTGCTCGTCATCTTCCCCGGCGGCGCGCTGCTCCTCGTGCGGGACTGGCCGACCATCCGCCTCTTCGACAGCCCGGCCCAGCTGCTGGCCGGTGCGGTGATGGCCGTCGCGGCGATCACCGCCGCCACCTCGCGCGGACGGCTGCGCGCGGTGATGCTGGCCGGTGTCACGGGCTACGGCGTCGCGGTGCTGTTCCTGCTGCACGGAGCCCCCGACCTGGCGCTGACCCAGGTCCTCGTCGAGACCGTCACCCTGGTGATCTTCTCGCTGGTGCTGCGCAAGCTGCCCAAGTACTTCACCACCCGCCCGCTCTCGTCGAGCCGGTGGTGGCGCCTGGTCGTCGCACTGCTCGTCGGGGGCGTGATGGTGGGCATCGCCCTCGTCGCGGCGGGCGCGCGGGTCGCGGTGCCGGTCTCGATCACCTACCCCGAGGTCGCCTACAACTTCGGCTACGGCAAGAACGTCGTGAACGTGACCCTCGTCGACATCCGCTCCTGGGACACCATGGGCGAGGTCGCGGTGCTCGTGGTCGCGGCGACCGGGGTGGCCAGCCTGATCTTCCTCCGCAGCCGCTACTCCGCGCGCCCGGTCCGCCCGGAGTCGCCGACCGGGGGCGGCGCGGTGGGCCGTACGGTCTGGCTCCGCGGCGGGGAGACCCTGTCCCCGACGCGCCGCTCGATCGTCTTCGAGGTCGTGACCCGGGTGCTGTTCCCGGTGATGATCGTCGTCTCGGTCTACCTGCTCGTCGCGGGCCACAACGCACCCGGCGGCGGGTTCGCCGGCGGCCTGGTGGCCGGCATGGCGCTGATGGTCCGCTACCTCGCGGCCGGGAGCCGCGAGCTGGACGAGGCGGCGCCGGTGGACGCGGGCAAGGTGCTCGGCGGCGGGCTCGCCCTGGCCGCGCTCGGGCTGCTCGCGCCGGTGGTCATCGGCGGGCGCATCGGTCAGAGCTACGACATCTCCGTCGACTTCGGGGCGCTGGAGGCCGTCCGGACGCCGTTCGGCGAGCTGGCGGTCATGGGCTCCCCGCACCTGGTGACCTCGGTCTTCTTCGACATCGGCATCTACCTCATCGTCATCGGCGTCATGCTCGACCTCGCGCGCAGCCTCGGCTCGGGCATCGACACCCACGAGGCCGAGGACCGCGCGCCGGCTCCGCACCCCCACGAGACGACGGCCAGGCCGTCGCGGCGCGCGCCGATGCCGGAGCGCGGGTCGAGCCCGGTGGGTGCGCCGTGAGCCCGAACCTCACCCTCGCCCTCGTGGCCGGGGTCCTCGTCGCGGCCGGGGTCTACCTGGTGCTCGAGCGCTCGCTGACCCGCATCCTGGTCGGCGTCCTGCTCGCCTCGAACGGGGTCAACGTGCTCTTCCTCGTGGCCAGCGGAGCGGCCGGGGGCGCACCGATCACCGGGGTCACCGAGCCGCAGGACATGAGCGACCCGCTGCCGCAGGCCTTCGTGCTCACCGCGATCGTCATCACCCTGGCCGTGACCGCCTTCCTGCTCACGCTGGCCTACCGCAGCTTCCAGATCGCGGGCAACGACGAGGTCTCCGACGACGTCGAGGACTCCGCGATCCGGCGCCTGGCGCTCGACGACGAGACCTCCGGCAGCTACGAGCCCGACGACGAGGGCCACCCCGACGAGGAGGGCCAGGCCACCGGCGAGCAGGAGGGGGAGCGGGTCACCGCCGACCCGGAGTCCTCCGACGCGGACCCGACCGGTTACGAGGGCGAGACCGAGCAGGAGCCCGAGCCGGAGACGCCGGCCGAGACGCCCAAGGCGCCGGTCGCGGCCCGCGCCCCCGGCGAACCACCGCCCGGCTACCTGACCGGCGCCCGACGCACCCCCGAGGAGGACGGCTCGTGAACAACCTGCTCCCGCTGCCCGTCCTGCTGCCGCTGCTCGGCGCCGGGCTGGCGCTCGCCCTGAACCGGCGTCCCCGCGTCCAGCGCGTGGTCGCCGCGACGGCGCTGGCCAGCGTGACCACGGTCGCCGCCCTGCTCGTGTGGCTGACCGACGCCCACGGCCCGATCGTGCTCTGGGTCGGCAACTGGCCGCAGCCGCTGGGCATCGCGCTCGTCGCCGACCGGCTGAGCGCGTTGATGCTGCTCGTGTCCTCGGTCGTCACGCTGTCGGTGCTGCTCTTCTCGATGGGAGCGCCCGAGGCGGAGCGCCGGCGTGAGACGCCGATCTCGATCTTCTACCCGACCTTCCTCGTGCTCTCCGCGGGCGTGTCCAACGCCTTCCTCGCCGGTGACCTGTTCAACCTCTTCGTCGGCTTCGAGATGCTGCTCTTCGCCTCGTACGTGCTGCTGACGCTGGGCGGCACGGGGGAGCGGGTGCGTGCCGGCAGCACGTACGTACTGGTCAGCCTGCTGTCCTCAACGCTGTTCCTGGTGGCGATCGCCGCCGTGTACGCCGCCACCGGCACGGTGAACTTCGCCCAGCTCCAGGGCCGGCTCGCCGAGCTGCCGCCCGAGGTGTCGCTGGTGCTGCAGCTGCTGCTGCTCACCGTCTTCTCGATCAAGGCCGCGGTCTTCCCGATGTCGGCCTGGCTGCCGGACTCCTACCCGACCGCGCCCGCGCCGGTGACGGCGGTGTTCGCGGGCCTGCTGACCAAGGTCGGCGTCTACGCGATCATCCGTACGCAGTCGGTGCTCTTCCCCGACAGCCCGCTCACCCGCCTGCTGATGTGGGCCGCGCTCATCACCATGGTCGTGGGCATCCTCGGCGCGATCGCCCAGACCGAGGTCAAGCGGATGCTGTCCTTCACCCTGGTCAGCCACATCGGCTACATGGTCTTCGGCGTCGCGCTGGCGACCACGGCGGGCTACGCCGGCGCGATCTTCTACACCGCGCACCACATCACCATCCAGACGACGCTGTTCCTCGTGCTCGGGCTGGTCGAGGTGCGTGCGGGCAGCACGTCGCTGACCAAGCTCGGCGGGCTCGCCGCGCTGTCGCCCGTGCTCGGCATCCTCTTCTTCGTCCCCGCCATGAACCTCGCCGGGATCCCGCCGTTCTCCGGCTTCATCGGCAAGGTCGGCCTGCTCGACGCGGGCGTGCAGCACGGCGGCTTCCTGGCCTACCTGCTCGTCGGCGGGGGCGTGGTGACCAGCCTGCTCACCCTCTACGCGATGGCCAAGGTCTGGAACCGCGCCTTCTGGCGGCCGCTGCAGACCGAGGCCGACGAGCTGGAGACGGTCGGGGTCGAGACGGTGGAGCAGGTCGCCGAGCAGCCCGCGGGGACGGCCTCCCGGACGAGCGCGACCGAGGCCGCCTCGGGCGACCTCGAGGAGGAGCCCGGCACGACGATGCAGCAGGACGAGGGCGCCGAGGAGCTCTCCACCGGTCGGCGGATGCCGTGGCCGATGGTCGCGACGACCGTGGTGCTCGTGCTGGTCGGCGTCGGGATCACCGTCGTCGCCGGCCCGCTCTACGGCTACTCCGAGCGCGCCGCCACCGACCTGCTCGGCGGCGCGGCGTACGTGCGGGCGGTCCTGCCCGAGGGCGTGCGATGAGGGCGCGACGCCGGCCGAGCCTGGCGGCCGGCGTGGTCATGACGGTGACCTGGGTGCTGCTGTGGGAGCGCATCTCGCTGTTCGTCGTGCTGACGGGCGTGCTGCTGGCGCTGCTGGTGTTCCTCGTCTTCCCGCTGCCGCGGATCGAGCGCGCCGGTCGGGTCCGCCCGGTCGCGCTGGCCCGGCTGGTCGGCCGGCTGGCGCAGGACCTCGTGGTGTCCAGCGTCCGGGTGGTCGCGCTGTCCTTCGCCCGCCGGACGCCGCGCAGCGCGATCATCCGGGTCCGGCTGCGCACCCGCTCCGACCTGATCCTCACCCTGACCACCGAGCTGGTCTCCCTGGTGCCCGGCAGCCTCGTGGTCGAGGTGCGGCGGGCCGAGAGCACCCTCTACATCCACGCCCTCGACACCGTCGACCCCGACAAGCTGCGCCGGGCCGAGCAGGACGTGCTCGACTCCGAGGAGCGGGTGCTGCGCGCCTTCGGCAGCGACGAGGAGATCGCCGCGCTGGACGCCGAGGCCGCGCGCCCGACCGACCGCAGAGCGGGGGTGGGGCGCCGATGAGCCCCGTGCAGGTGGCCGTGCTGGTGATGGTCGGGATCGGCGCCGTGCTGCTCGTCGCGGCCGCGTCGATGACCGTGGCCCGGATGGCGCGCGGCCCGAGCAGCCTCGACCGTGTCGTCGCGGCCGACGTGCTCGTCGCCGTCGTCATCGCGACCCTCGCCGCCGAGGCGATCGTGAACGACCACACGACGACCCTGCCGATCATGCTCGTGCTGTCGCTGCTGGGCTTCGCCGGCGCGGTCAGCATCGCGCGCTTCGTCGCCGAGCGGGACAAGGCGGTCCGCTGGGAGGACCCGGGCACCCGGCCGAAGGACGGTGCCCAGTGACCGGGTTGTCCGTGGCCGACGTCCTGGACCTGCTGGGCGCGTTCCTCGTCCTGGTCGGCTGCTTCCTCTGCTTCGCCGCCGCGCTCGGCCTGCTGCGCTTCCCCGACGTCGTCTCGCGCATGCACGCGGCGACCAAGCCGCAGACCCTCGGGCTGATCGTCCTGGCCGCGGGGGTCGAGGTGTCGCTGCGCAGCTGGGCGTCCTTCGGCACGCTCGTGCTGGTCGCCGCGTTCCAGCTGGCGACGGCGCCGGTCTCGGCCCACCTCGTGGGCCGCACGGTCTACCGGACCGACCAGGTCCGCCACGAGCTGCTGGTCCGCGACGACCTCGCCCGCGACCTGGAGGCGGCCGGCTTCCGCCTCGGGCCGGCACCCGAGGACGAGCAGGGCCCGGACGCGGCCGAGGGCGACGACCGCCGCCTCAGCTAGACCCCGCTCGTCCGGCGGTCCCGCCCGAGGCCCGCAGCCCCTCGTCGAGGAGCCGGACGAGCCAGGCGAAGCTGGCGTCCACGTCCGTGGCGAAGCGGAACCCGCCCTCGGCCTCCAGCACCGCGAAGCCGTGCAGCGTGCTGCGTACGGTCCGCAGGGCGTGCGTCTCCTGCTCGCGTGGCAGCGCGTAGCCGCGCAGCACCGCCGAGAAGGAGCGGAGCACCCGGTCCGCGGCGACGGTGAGGGGGTCCTCGGGCCCGGTCGGGGGGACCGCGTTGCCGGCGGCGTAGCGCCCGGGGTGCTGGGTCACGTACGCGCGCATCGCCCGCGCCGCCGCCTCGAGGGCGTCGGTCCCGGCCCGGCCCTGGGTCGCGTCGCGCAGGGCGTCGCCGAGCTCCACCGCCGCCAGCACCGCGACCCGGTGGAGGAGGTCGGCCTGGTTGGCGACGTGCTTGTAGAGCGACGGCGTCCGGACCCCCAGCCGCTCGGCCAGCAGCCCCATGCTCAGCCCGCCGAGCCCGACCTCGTCGGCCAGCGCCGCCGCCGCGGCGGTGACCGCGGCGGTGTCGAGCCCCGCCCTAGGCACGCGGCAGCACGCGGTCGAGGAAGGGCAGGACGGCCTCGAGCAACGCCTCGGGCGCCTGGGCGTGCGGGTAGTGGCCGACACCGGGGAGGACCACGAGCTCACCCAGACCGGCCGGCAGGTCCGCGAGGACCGTCCGGCCCTCGGCCCGCGGGTCGACGAAGTCGGGGTCGAGGTCGCCCTCGACGACCAGGACGGGGCAGCGGACGTCGCCCAGCCGCGCCGCGGCGTCCGACGGGTTCGCCCGGCACATCGCCTGCAGCACCTTCATGCGCGCGGGGTCGGTGAGCCTGGCGTCGATGCGGCCCAGCTCGGCGTCCCAGTCGGCCGGCTTGGTGGGGTAGGCGAGGTCGAGGTAGCCCTTCCACGCCGACCGGCTGCCGAGGAGCGTGCGGGCCAGCAGCACGAAGCCGCGGCGGTAGCGGGGGACCCGCAGCAGCCCGCCGAGGGAGTAGGAGACCGTGCGCGTGAAGGGAGCGAGCTCGACCGCACCGACGACCAGCTCCGGCGCGCTCGCCGCGGCGATGGTCACCGCGCCGCCGCTGATCGACTGCCCGACCAGCACGGCCGGGCCGCCGAGGTGGCGGACCAGGGCCACGAGGTCGCCCGCGATGTCGGTGCGGCTGTAGCCGTCCCAGCCGGTGCTCGAGTCGCCGCACCCGCGGAGGTCGAGGTTCGCGACGCGGTAGCCCGCCCCGACGAGCGCCGGGACGATGAAGCGGTAGGAGTGCCGGCTGTCGCCGAGACCGTGGGCGAGCACGACGAGGGGGCCCTCGCCGGCGACCTCGTAGGCGAGGGTCCGGGTGCCGATGGTCAGGGTGTCGTGCATGGTGCTCCGATCGCGTGGCTCACGTTGTTAGAGCGAAGGCTAATAGCATTAGCCAACCGAGGTCAAGGACCTCCCGGCCGAGCGCCGTTAGGCTGGGTTGCACCATGACCGTCCTCGAGCACGCACCCAGCCCGGAATCGCTCTTCGAGCGCATCGAGCCCCTGCTCGCGCGCGTCAGCAAGCCCGTCCAGTACGTCGGCGGCGAGCTGAACAGCGTCGTCAAGGACTGGGGGTCCACCGACGTGCGCTGGTGCCTGTCCTACCCGGACGCCTACGAGGTCGGCCTGCCCAACCAGGGCGTCGCGATCCTCTACGAGGTGCTCAACGAGCGCGACTGGATCCTGGCCGAGCGCACGTACGCGGTGTGGGGCGACATGGAGGCCCTGATGCGCGAGCGCGGCGTGCCGCAGTTCACCCTCGACGGGCACCGTCCCGTCGGCGCGTTCGACGTCTTCGGCCTGAGCTTCGCCACCGAGCTCGGCTACACGAACATGCTCACCGAGCTCGACCTGACCGGCATCCCGCTGCACGCGGTCGACCGCCGCGAGCACGACCCGATCGTCCTGGCCGGCGGGCATGCGGCGTTCAACCCCGAGCCGATCGCCGACTTCGTCGACGCCGCGGTGCTCGGCGACGGGGAGGAGATCGCGCTCGCGATCTCGGAGGTCATCCGCGAGTGGAAGGCCGAGGGCCGTCCGGAGGGCCGCGACGGGCTGCTGATGCGGCTCGCGGCGAGCGGCGGCGTCTACGTCCCGAAGTTCTACGACACCGACTACCTGCCCGACGGCCGGATCCGGCGCATCGCGCCGAACCGCAGCGGCGTCCCGTACACGGTCCGCAAGCACACGCTCATGGACCTCGACGCGTGGCCCTACCCCAAGAAGCCGCTCGTGCCGATGGCCGAGACGGTGCACGAGCGCTACTCGGTGGAGATCTTCCGCGGGTGCACGCGCGGCTGCCGCTTCTGCCAGGCCGGGATGATCACCCGCCCGGTCCGCGAGCGCAGCATCGAGACGATCGGCTCGATGGTCGCCGCCGGGATCGAGGCGACCGGGCTGGAGGAGGTGGGCCTGCTCAGCCTCTCCAGCGCCGACCACTCCGAGATCGGCGAGGTCGCCCACCAGCTCGCCGACCGCTACGACGGCACCAACGTCTCGCTCTCGCTCCCGAGCACCCGGGTCGACGCCTTCAACATCGACCTGGCCAACGAGCTCTCACGCAACGGCCGGCGCTCCGGGCTGACCTTCGCGCCCGAGGGCGGTTCGCAGCGCCTGCGCCAGGTGATCAACAAGATGGTCACCGACGAGGACCTGATCCGCACCGTCTCCGCCGCGTACGCGAGCGGCTGGCGCCAGGTCAAGCTCTACTTCATGTGCGGCCTCCCGACCGAGACCGACGAGGACGTGCTCGCCATCGGCGAGCTGGTGCGCCGGGTGATCGACACCGGCCGCAAGGTCAGCGGGCGGCGCGACATCCGCTGCACGGTGAGCATCGGCGGCTTCGTGCCCAAGCCGCACACCCCCTTCCAGTGGGCCGCGCAGTGCGACGCCGACGTGATCGACGACCGGCTGCGCCAGCTGCGGGCCTCGGTGCAGTCCGACCGCCAGTACGGCAAGGCGATCGGCTTCCGCTACCACGACGGCAAGCCCGGCGTGGTCGAGGGGCTGCTCAGCCGCGGCGACCGGCGGGTGGGCAGGATCATCGAGACGGTGTGGCGCGACGGCGGGCGCTTCGACGGCTGGAGCGAGCACTTCTCCTACGAGCGCTGGATGCGCTGCGCGGACGAGGCGCTGGCCGGCACCGGGGTCGACGTCGGCTGGTACACGACCCGCGAGCGCGACCACAACGAGGTCCTCCCCTGGGACCACCTCGACTCCGGCCTCGACCGCGAGTGGCTGTGGGAGGACTGGCAGGACGCCCTCGACGAGCGCGAGGTCGAGGACTGCCGCTGGACGCCGTGCTTCGACTGCGGCGTCTGCCCGCAGATGGACACCTCGATCCAGATCGGCCCGACCGGCCGCACGCTGCTGCCTATCGCCGGGGTGCGGCAGGGCGTGGCGCTGGAGACAACTCCTTCGGCCAGCGGGGCCTCCACGCCCTAGGCTGCGGGCATGGTCGCCGTCGCCCCGCTCGCCGCCGAGACCCCCATCCGCACGCTCGACGAACTCGTCGCGGTGGTGGGGGAGCCCAACGAGGTCGCGGCGCACAAGGTCCAGGACCGGCTGCACGAGCTGCACCGCCAGTGGCTGGAGGCGTCGCCCTTCTGCGTGCTCGCGACGTCCGACGCCGACGGCAACCTGGACGCCTCGCCGAAGGGTGACCCGGCCGGGCAGCTCGTGCACGTTATCGACGAGGTGACCATCGCCATCGCCGAGCGGCCGGGCAACCGGCGCGTCGACGGCTACAGGAACGTCCTGTCCAACCCGCACGTCGGGCTGCTGTTCATGGTCCCGGGCCGCGACGACACGCTGCGGGTCAACGGCCGCGCGCGGCTGGTGTCCGACGCCCCCTGGTTCGACGAGGTGGCCGTCAAGGGTCGCCGTCCGATCCTCGGGCTCGTCGTCGACGTCGACGAGGTCTTCACGCACTGCTCCAAGGCGTTCCTGCGCTCCCGGCTGTGGCACCCCGAGACCTGGGAGCCCGACGCGGTCCCGAGCCGCGCGGTCTTCTCGCACACCTTCGAGCGCAAGGACCAGACCCTCGCCGAGGTCGAGGCCCACTACGGCCCCGCGTACGCCGAGCAGCTCTACTGAGGAGCGTGCCCGTCCGGCGTCAGGACGTCCGCGCGTCGTAGGCGTCGCGGTTCGTCAGGACCTCGCCCATGTTCGCCTGGGCCCACACCCGCAACCCCTGGGCGACCTCGCGCAGCGACAGGCCCAGGTCGGTCAGCGCGTACGCCACGGTCACGGGCACGGTGGGGGTCACGTCGCGCGTGACGAGCCCGTCCCGCTCGAGCGAGCGCAGCGTCTGGGTCAGCATCTTCTGGCTGACCCCGGCCAGCCGGCGGGCGAGCTCGGAGTAGCGCAGGGGCGCAGGCCCGGCCGCGGGGGTCCCTTCGTCTCTGCCGCCCTCGCCGCCGAGGGCGCAGAGGACCAGCACGACCCACTTGTCCGAGATCCGGTCGAGCAGGGCCCGGCTGGGGCACTGGGCCAGGAAGGCGTCGTACTCGACCTTCGCCTGTTCCCGGCGCTGGGCTGCCGTCTGCGTCGCCATCGCGTCCTCGCTCACCTCTGGGGGGTCTACGCACTTCCAGGTGCCTGCTTCCCCGTGGAGAGCAGGCCGACAACCATGGTGCACGAGCCGCCCGGCTCCGCGCAGCACCTCTCGGAAGGCCAGTCCCATGAGCACCACCACGTCCACGCTCCCCGGCGGCACAACCTCGCTCGGCGACCTCACCGTCACCCGGTTCGGCTACGGGGCGATGCAGCTCGCCGGCCCGGGGGTGATGGGGCCGCCCGCCGA
>Ga0325401_1001920_pt1 | contig 18065 bp, 5 predicted proteins | sample PopdelMetagenome_FD_205666 | JGI IMG/M metagenome (GOLD analysis project Ga0325401, IMG submission 205666) | Populus deltoides microbial communities from Bellville, Georgia, United States - Xylem-PdKOR-R2 | ecosystem: Host-associated > Plants > Phyllosphere > Stem > Wood/Secondary xylem | place... | reverse complement strand
TTCCATGGACAGTGGAGCATACTCCACTGTTCCGGTCGGACCGGTCCGGTTCAATGCTAAAAATACATTGAACCGGGTCCGATCTAACAAAATAAAAAAAATATTTTTTATTTTTAATTGTGTTTTATTCGAAAAAATAGTGTTAAATATTATTCAATGACACTACATAAATTAGACGAAGATCGCTTGATGACGTAATATTTGCAGAATTTGATCGTAATCCCAATTTTATTTCTGATTATATTTTACCTATGTTGTCGCACTCTTAAAAAATTTAAGTGAACAATAAAAAATAGTTTATATAAAGTATTATTTATTTCATGATATAATAGTAATAGTTAAATCTACAATATTTAAATTAAAAACCATCAATATTAATATATATTTTTTAAAATTATTTTATAACCTCAATTTCAAAAGCATTATTAACCAAACACATTAAACTACTTTTTCTTCAACCTTAATTTCAACCACAGTTTTAACCAAACACCTATTTTTTCAAACCAACCTCAACTAAAAGTACTTTTTATAAAACAATTTTTTTCAAACCACAACCACAACAGCTACCGCAATACCAAACACACTCACTTTGAGAGGTTGTGGTTCCAAGTAGGGTAATTAATTTACTAGCATGCCCCTCGTATTTTTTCTGGTTTAATTAGCTGCACATTTTTTGTTTTTTGTTTTTTTAAAGATATGAGGAAACCTGAGATGATGATATCTTAGATATTTAGGTATTTTTTAAGTAGCATTTTAAAAACAAAGGTTAGAAAAATAGTATTGGTTCAGTTTTTTTTTTTTTTGAAAAATAGCGTAGTGTAAAAAATTACTTTTGTTTTTTTTAAGGATATAAGGAAGCATGGTAGGTATGAAAAGATATTTTGATTTTTTTATTATAATTTTTTTAATAAAAAAATAGCACAAGCTAAATATTTTTTAGAAAATAACATAGTTAAAAAAAAATCATTAAAACCAGCAATTTCTAGATAAAACGTCACTTGAAGACAGAATTATGAGCTGGAAGTTAAAACGACGTCGAAACAGTTTCTTTTACTTGTCTTCACATGGCATGCTGGCAATTCTATTATCAGTTTAATTTTTTCTAAATTTAAAATTAAAGTAACACTTGTTCAAAATATATTTAAATACAAAAAACATAAAATTTATGTTTTTTTTTCAAGTCAAAAACTGTATTACAATATAGATAAAACATAAATTTTATGTTTTTTTTTTCAAATCAAATAATGTATTATAGTATAGATAAATAGTGATGCATCAATGTATTTCATTCTAAAATTTAATCTCTTATAAAACTCATGGCTAAAATGACTAAAATTTAATCTTTTATAAAGCTTATAGTTAAAAGCACAGAGAAAAAAGACTCATTATAAAAGCTTGACAAATACCAAAATTTATGAAAAAATGGTTCGGAAAGACATCAAATTCAAATTTTTAGACTCGGCTACACGCCATACTTAAAAACTTGCAGGTGTATCAGAATATCAAATCCAATCCCTTGAGGCTCCGCTATGAGCCAAACCCAAACTCCCGTACATTTGGCAAGATATTGCTCAAAAGTCATCGTGACTAGGATTTCTTTGAATCCAAACATTCAACATGAAAATCCAAGATCATCATCTCTCTACAATTTAACAGGGCAAGATGTCCTTTAAAAATCGCGAGTGCATCAATTGATATTAATGCTCATTGTAATGGTTGATCCTATCAATATTAATATTGTGTGTAAAATAATATATGGTCATTTTCTACAGGCACATGATACTTTCATCTACATCAATGTCATGTGATGAGATATTTACATCAGCATTAATATTAATATAAAGTCCCTCCACTTTAATGCGAAGAAGAAAAAGACTTATGACCCATATGAAGAAAGTTTAAGAAACAAAGATTATAAATTTTTACTATCTCACAGTATATCGTCTACATTTATCATACATGAATTAAGAACTGTTCATAAAATTTTAATATTTATTTACTATAACTTTTTATTATAAAATTATTGATTTAATAATCAAACAACTTTAAATCTTACTAAAAAAAAAACTATTATGTAGGAATCCAAATCTTTATCAGTGATACACCCTCGATTATAAAAATAAAAATAAAAAATTGACATAATAGGCATCACGTGTGTGGATAAAGTGAGTCACCAGGTTGTCAATTTTGTTCCTGTAGATATTTTGTTTTTTCATTTGGAATGGAATATATCGATTTCAGAGGGTTTCGGCGTGCCATTTCAGAATTGTACTGTTTATATATAACAAACATAATTTAAATTAATTATAAATTATGCAATACAAGTACAATGTCAAACAAATATAATTTTAAATTTTAAAATATTCTTAAATGGTCAAGATTAAATCAAACTTTAACTTAAAATAATTTAACTTAAACAAAATATCAAAATATTATGAAAATAAAATGTTTTAACATAAAAAAATTAATCAACCCCAAACTTTTCACCTCTAAAAGATAAAGGAAAGCCACACAAGTCATTAATATCAAAATGCTACAACAATTAATTCTTGAACGAAGGTAGAGGAAGTTGGAATCTAAGTGTCACATTTAGGTTAATACACGAACACCACTCAATTAGTATTTTTTTAACCCTTAATTAAACTATAAGTTTTATTTGTTACCCTTTTAAATTCCCTTAGTTTATTCATTCATTATCACTAGAAGGTCATGCTTTTCTTAAGGATAATAAAAAATAGTCCAATGTTTTTTATATTATAATCGTATCGCAAAATATATTTTTATTGTGATATTGATGGAGAATGATTTTTTGATCGTTTAATATTTTATAAAAAAATAATATGCAACCCATGTTTTATTCAACCAAAGAAATGGAAGGAATGTAATAGATGTTGGTGTCAATGAAGGTTTGTTAGGAGATGGAAGTCCAGTGAAGATGAATTTGTCATTTGATCATGTCAAAAAAATAGATTAGGGTCCATAAATTTATTATTATTACTGTATTATTTGATTTTTTTTATTTTTAAATTGATTAAAGATTGTTTTGTAGTTGAAAATGGAGTTATTAATAATTATATGATATTTTTACTATTTATTTTGGTTAAAATAAATTGAAGTTTGAGTATTCAATAGTTTTTCAAAACACTCGAAATCAAGAGCTACGCAGTCCTAAAAAGGGCCAAATAAACTAAAAAAAAAACTGATCTCAATAGTTTCTTGCAAGCTATTAAAAAAGAAAAAAAGATTTGATCTCGATACTTTCTTGTATCTTGAGCTGGTGCTTTACTTATTAGACCAGCTCTTATGATTTAACCAGATCAGATATAATTTGATTTACCACTTGCATCAAACCATGAATGGAAGTGCATGATGTTGGCTGGGACCATGTTATTTCGCAATCCCCCCTAGATGGAAGCACTCATGTCCACTACCGCCTATTAACAATTGCCGAGAAAGAAAAGACAGGAAGGCACGGCTCGGGATAATATACTATAACCATATGATAAAAATAATAATCACAATAATAATAATAATAATAATGTGCTCGAATCAGTAACGGGTTGGTTCAATGATTAAGATCGCCCATTACGGGGTAAAATATTTTAATTAGAATCGTCTTATGGCTATAATTAGTGATTAGTTAATACCAAACCTGCTTTGTGGTTCCCGTCACGTGTATGACCAGATCCAGGGGTGATGGACAACGAACGTGCCCTTGGTCAGCAAAGGAGTGTTTTTTAAATTGTTTATATTCACTTAAATACGATCAACTAGTCTTTTTAAAATATATATTTAGGGTAATTAAAAAAAAATTCAGTTTCAATACAAAATAATCATAAAATACTCATTACCATCAATAACAAGATAAATGAATAAAAAAAATCATGAAACATCTAATCATGGTTATAGAACTTGTGCCGACATGACGGGTTAACTTATGATCTAAATAATCCAATATTTGGATTAATTTGAGTTAAAATTAAAATCCCTAGTTAACTGAAGGTAAAAATTGATTAAAATCCTGCTCTCAAGTTGATTTTTTTTTCAAGTAAAAGCAACGTTATTCTTATATTTTTTTCCTACGTGACAGGAGCAAAGAATCTTTGCAATTGTTTTCCCTTTTTCTAACGTGCCCTCATAACAATGTTAAGATGGGGTGTTTTGTCATGTTATTCTGGGTGTCGTGTTCATAAAATATTGTGGTTCGGAGGCAGGACGTGCTAATGGTGTTTTGTGTTTTCGGATCTCGTAGTTTATTTATTTAAATCTCCTGTCTTGTCGAGCTGTTATCCAACTACACAACATTCAGAAATGGACAAGCTACATAACATGGAACCAATGGCACGCCTCCAAAACACAAACCGTTAAGTAAATTTTATAACTTATCAATATAGAGCCTGGCCAATACTAAGTTTAATTTCGAATTAGTTTTTCTAATTAAAATAACATTTTTTTTATATTTTTAATTATAATTTAGATTAATTTATCAAGCACGAGTTAACTTACCATTCAAATCTTATAGCATATTGATTTAAAACCATATTAAAAAGCAAATACTATATATATTATGATTGTTTAATTTCCAATTTTTCCTCCCTGGCTCATGTTATGATTGTTTAATTTCCAATTTTATTACTACAAAAAAACATGGAAAAAATTTAGCACTGAACACATGAGGAAAAAGGGAACCTCGTTTCTGCCCCTAGCTAGTACTGTATTATCTTATCTCAAGACTCGTCTACAAGAAATTAAATTTATCGTATAGTTTGTATAAATGGAAGTGGACACATTAGTGGATCAACATGATCATAAGGGTGGAAGAAATGGCAATTAGCTAGCTGTATGTGTAGTAAATTCCAAATGGATAGTGGGAGTTGCTAGGCACTGACGAGGAAGCCTCTTTTTGAAGTGATGCTTTCTCTTTGCCACCGAACTTTCCTTCAAGAAAAATCAGTCCCAGAAAGATGCTTTAGAGCTTTGTGACTTTTCAAATCCGAGTCTTTTCCTGCCTCTTCATTTCTTGCAAGTTTTGGGAGCTTCTGCTCTCCACAGTTCCTTTGAGGACGCTGCAGCTGGTTCACTGTCTTTTTGACAAAATACTATATATGAGCTGATTATAAATGTCTCGAGTGAAGTTGCATAGCTTTGGAAGTTCGATGCATGTTTCTAGATGGACGGGATTTGTGGGGACAAAAATCATACAAGTAATTGGTTGATGCAATGAATCATGTATTCTTTGCTAGTTGTTATAAGTTTATGTGATGTGATGCACAAGCCAATCAGTATCATGATTTGCAATGTTACATAAGTATGAGTATTTTTTTTTAATTACAAAATAACAATAAGTTATTAAAAATTCCAATAAAACTGTGTTCAGTGATATAAAACTTAATTAAAAGCGTGTTCATTTGTTGAAAAAAAAATGTTTTTTTTATAAATAATAAGAAATACATCAAAATTACAACTATTTTTATAAGAAAATCAAAACTATAATTTATGATTGTGTAGATTTATGTAAAATATTGATTTTATTTCAGTTAAATTAAAGATATCATGAAAAAGTTATATTGTTAATTAAAAAATAAAAAAAATACTAGATTTATAGTAAAATTCAAGTTTATGATCCTACTAAATATAAAAATATAAAAGAATAATTCTAATATCTTTCATAGCTAAAAATTGTTTGTATATAAAAACATTTACTGCTCATATTTTCTCATTTAAAAAATAAAAAAAAAATTAGGGAGAACCTCTATTTCTAATATTCTCAGTCTTCTAAATGAAATTCAACCATTGAATTATTGAGATATAAATTAGTTTATAGACAAATAGGCATTAATATTTCGAAGCACGAAAGTTCTGTCTTCTCTCTTCTTCCAAGATATTCATATGGGGCCGTGTGTCGCTGCGAACTTTCCTTTGATCAGGTTTCTTCATGGTTAATTAATCACAAAAATATCACTGAACTGCAAGAAGGGTTAACGAGAAATCAAAAGAAATACTCATCCCATGTAATAAGATCAAACACAAGCTTTCCCTTTCATTTTTTGGCTAGATTTTTATTCTTTTAAAATAAAATAGTCAAAACTCTAACTTTACGCTTGAATACAATGGTTTTGATAATGCTAGATGAACATTTGCCAGATTCTTGGATAATTTTACTAGGGATTGCAGGAGCTCTCTGTTGATGAAGGACTGCCGAAGGTAACTTCCTAACGTTTAGATCCTCGAATGAGAAAGACCAGGGCCCAGGCTTCCTCGACTTATCCTGAAAGCTGACAAGACTTGAAAATGATAAATAATACAAATTTTATAGCTGACTCCAATGGAGCTACGGATCCCAGCTCTTGTAGCTGTCAATGCTTCCATCAACAAGACTTTTATACCATCATAATTTCTTATGCCAGAATGCACCATTGACGGTACATGACAAAGGAAAAGAGTTTTGTTTTGATTGGAAGTGTCGACAGAAGTCAAGACGATTACCAAATTGCAGTGACTGTAACGAGGAGTTTTTTTTTTTTAATATATATATATATATAAGAATAACAATAAACAAAAAATAATCAATTAACACATTTAAAAAAATAATTTAAAAACTAATACATTTTAACGAGTGGCAGATGATATTTACACCATGTGAATCACAAATAACATCTACAACTTATTTTAAATTAAAAAATAGATATATTTATTTTCTCTCATTGTCCCTCTTTTCAATTCTAGATCCTTCTCTGTCCATCGCCATAAACATCCTTAACGTGTCTAAAATACTCATTTCTTTTTAAAACACACATCTATCTAGCTCTCTCTATTTAACTTTACCCGCGACAACCACATTTTCTCTCTCTAGTAGCGGTAGGTGTTGAATTTCCTGAACAAAATAGCTACCATCAATCACCCTAACCATCCATATTTCATTTTTAGATGTATATTAAACACTTTCACTCAATTAATTTGATATAATTTATGTTTAATTGGTGTTAATTTGATTTTATTAAATGTTCGGGTTTTGAATTGAGAATTAGGTTAACTAGATGTAATTGAAGTTGTTAATTAGATATAATTATATTATTTTGTTTAATTATCAAATATTTTGTTTAATTTGATTTTATGATTGTGTCACATAAATCTTGAACATTGGTGGAGTGATTAGTCAACTTTGTGGCTTATCTTGTAGATGATATGAGGCTAGATATTTCACAGTGAATCTCACTCATGTACATAAGTTTTATCAAAATAAGTTGGACGCATAACAACCACATCAGGTATATATTACAAATGTATTTTTTGTTTTTGTCATTTTAAAGTTAATTTTCTAGTTTCAATTAATTGTTTGAGATCATTATTTTATATGTTCTGATAGGTTATATAAATGTCATATACAAAGAACTTCATACTTTCAGTCTCGTTTATATGCTTCGAGAGATGTGATATTTGGTTAGCATATGTTCCTTTGCACTACTTTGATTTTGTTGAGATGCATTGTCCAGATTTGGTAATACAACAGTTTGGATTATCTTATCATATACCAGGGAGGAGCTGCACAATATTAGCTGCCAAGGTAAATGCGAGGGGAGTTGATTGATAATTTATACATCTTACCTTGATGTATGAGATGTTATGAGAGATCGTATTTTTGATAAGCGACAATCCACGATTGATATAGATACCTAGATGACATGGTACTTGTTCATTACGCGCCATTTAATTACACTGACCTGGTCGCGTTTCCCGATACATCCACAAACTCGATGTGCCATGCCCCCCGATATCCAAGACATGATCAATTGGTATGAAATATTGTTTTACATTTATTAAATACCATAATAATTTTTATCATAGATGATGACTACTGATTGATTTTTAATGCGTGTACGAGAAACTTAGAAAGTAACAACGACTATCCATGAAGATGTTAATGAGATGAAATGTATTGTGACCAACATACGCTCAATTTATGCCGTAGCGAACTTCAATAAGCTGGGAAGGTTAAGCATCTTGAAGCAGCATTAGCAAAAGATGAGATTGTTTATCGTAGGAGTGTTAGGGATGTTGGTCCATCCATGAGCGACTCAGGTCTATTTATGAGCTGAGATGATATTGGTCCTCATCAAACCTATATACATATTATAGACCTGACCTCGAGTTGGACGAGCTGAGAAGATTATTAGATATAATTACATATTATTACATGTTTATGAGAATTGTGAATATATGTATAGTTAATTTAATTTTTAATAAAATATTAATGCTATTTTAATTGTCAGTGTATATTTGTTATTTGTGATTAAATACATTATATGCTAGTTGTGCAAATTATTTTTTGTAGCAGGGAGTTGATGACAAAATAAATTGTCCCTGAACGTCTCTACTAGAAGGGTCGCAAATAGCATATGCAAAACGCGAGTCATATATATTATTTTATATTTCTTGTGATTTAAATGTCGCATATTTCTCTTGCAATTCTCTTAAGCATGCTAGATTCTTAATTATTTTTCAACTTATATTATTTTACAAATTAGGATTTTTAAAATATGCTAACTTACCAAAAACACTCCTATAACTAGTCCACAGGACCACACGCACGGAGATAACCGAGCACCCTAATAAAAGAGACAGCGTGGGCGTTCATCACAAGAAAACAAAGTGACAGTAGCAGGCCTGCTATCTCATGCACACACATTCGGCCCAATACTTATCTGACAAAAACACAATCCGGTTTTTTATTTTTTATGAACCCGTGAACATACAGATAATCTTTGCATCTAAAATTTTCTACCAGTACTGAATAAAATCGACTTGTATTTTGCCCCTAATTTTTATCATCCAGGCCGATAAATGCTCATACCCTGTTATTTAGCGGGCCAATCCTTTTTTTTTTTTTTAAATGATGATGTTAAAAAACAATTCAATTCAAAATAAAACTTGAATTGGACTAAATTCTGAATCAACAGATGATCGGGTTAATCTTTTTATTATCTTTATCAGATTTTATAACTATACTTGGCTGAGTTTCGCCACTGCATCCCACTGTTACTCGTGTGTGTGTTTGTTTTTGAGATAATTTTTATGATTATGGTTTAAAGAAGTAAGTTTTAAAAAAATATTGTTAGTTGGATTTAGATATGTATTTGGTAAAAATTATGATTGAGGTTTACATGTAGTAAAAAACATGTATAAAATATCTGATGTTATGTTTGGAAGTGTGATTGTGGTTGCTTTTCAAAGTATTTTTTACTTGGAAATACATCAAAATATTTTTTTTATTTTTTAAAAATTATTTTTGATATCATCGTATCAAAATTATATGAAAACAAAAAAAATATTAAATTGAAGTAAATAAAAAAATTTAAATTTTTTTAAATGCGCTTTTGTAACGTATATCAATCATGGTTTTATGAAACTCAGTTAAAAAAATATATAAAAATTACTTTATAAAAATTATATTTTAAATTTAATTTTTTAATGAATCTCACAATACAAAATATAATTTAATTTATTATCAAATATTTTATTGAATTTATTATACCGCAGAAACAAAAACAGTTGCAAAATAAACGCAACCGTAATCTTGCACAGGCAGGAGTGTCGGCCACCGCACGTTATTCGTTGCGGACCATCAAGCATCTTTGCTAGCACGCGCAGAGCCGAGAGATATTTTCAAGGTTTTTAAAATTTTTCCATCATGACAAACTTGACAAATAACATTCAAGTTAAACTCCAACATGGTTTCTGTTGCTGGAGTCGAATACTGAACTGGGCTGACTCATCGGGGCCTTCTTGAACCATAACCCACCAAGAAGGTAAGGCCTGATCAGGTTTAAGGTCCCGGTCCGGATTCAAACTTCTTTCTGCACTCTATCTTTATACCTCGTCATCTTTCTCATTTTGGACTCTAAATTTCCTCCCACCCCCTTAATTACCCTCATTAAGAGCAGTGCAGAACCCAAATTATTAATACATGTAAACGACAAATTCTATCATAGATTTTTTATTTAATTTTTCTTAAGAATCTGATCCGGGAAGCTTGCCTTCTTAGATCCGCGACCAATTTCGTTTTGCCAGCACTCCTTCAGTTAGCAACCTTACTCGGTGAGGCAAAAGTAAACTTGCACGCTTCATTGCGTAATTATCCCCTTTCCGAGTCCGAAATGGAATCCTAGCTTGAATAACTGGGGCTGGTTTTTCTTGCATGAACTTGCAAGCAACGTATCACTCACCCGATCACTGTCACACTCTACTTTTATTTATCCTAAAAAAAGAAAGAATAGTGTCATAGTCCAAGGTATAACTTCCCTGTTGATGTTTTTGGTAGAAGAAAGAAACAGGAACGAAAGGTGTGGCCTACTTCCACACCAGATATTTTATATAACCCTTTTAAAGTGTTAATGGAATATGATAGGACATTCATATTGTCCTCTAATGGGCACGACTTTAACTCGTTAATTTGCCTCTTTTTTATTTTTTAATACCTCTTGCATCTTTCCCTTAAAGGTCTTTGAGGAACAAAAGAATCGTATTTTATGGAAGAAATTTATTAGGTACAGATGTGATATATTCTCGTTAAATGCGAAAACATAAGATTTATTATGAAAATTATGTAGAAATCTCACTTTCATGTGAATTGCACTGTGATGTGATAGTTTTTATCCCTTTAATAAATCTGGCATGTAATAAAATTCTTGGAATTTTGTTAGACTATTGTTTTTACATGGCTCTGCAAAAAATAAAGAACTTTAGGGTGTTTACGTTGTAATTACGGGACACTTGTAGAAAAAAAAAAATCATATTTAATCTAAAGAAATGATAAAACTTTCCCTTTTATCTTCCGGTATTAATTACAGCTAGAGTATCACACAATTTATCAGCATAAATAACTTCACTTGCTCTCACGAATATAAATATGGAAGTGTGTGTTTCACTTATTCATCCAAAGAAATCTCTGCAGCTTTATGTGTCACTTGTGGGTTCTTTCGGCAAGGAGTGGGTTACTTTCTTTTGCTCCTTCCCTTCCTAGTCCCACTTCAGCTGTTGTTGAGAAATGGAAAAGTTGTCAGGTTTAAGTCATCTCTTCATGACAATATTTCTGCATAATTTCTCAACATTTATGGTGATCCCTGCCATTACTGATGTCACAATGTCGGCCTTATGCCCTGGAAGAGATAAGTGTTCTTTGGCCATTTACCTAACCGGATTCCAACAAGCGGTATGTTCTTCTGTTTCTCATTTTCTTTTTGCCCTTTCCCATTAAACATTCTTAATGATTTCACTCATGTCTTCACCCTTTCTCTGCTAATTTAAGGTCACGATGCATGATTCTGTTCTTTGTTAATTATGAACCATTTGTTTTCCCATCAATCATTTACAGGCATAATATATCTTACTTTAAGTCTAGTCCTTGAAATTCTGGTTAAAGTATCAAACATATATTCTTCTTGAATCCAAAATCCAGTATCATGAGGCCACAGTGTAGTGTATGCAGTTAACAAAAAGAGTTTCTCTGTCCTCTCTGCCTCTCTGCCTCTCCAATCATAGGAAGTTTCCTTTCAGTTTCAGTAGATATACAGTCTGGATGCACTTGCGACCGTATGCGGAGAATCTGCTAACCGCTAACTCATACCCCACCTTTTCACTTTTCTGTTAATTTGAGTTTGATACAGTCAACTTTAGGGTTACCCCATGTTAACTTAACATAGACTAGAAGAAGCCTAACCAAGAATTCTGCTGGACTGATCCATCTCTGACTCGATATGAAATGGGCTCACTCAAAACTCACACGCCTAGAGAAATTACGGTACATGAGTACGAAGCAGGTTCTTATGAAGTTCAGGACAATAATTTCAAGCCATAATGAATCCTTTTACACTGCCACTGGTCTTCCCACTTCGGTTGTGGTAAAATCAAGACAAGAAGAGTTAGAAGTAACTGACTTTACAAGGTTGCTGATTTCTTTGACATATTTTTGGAATAGTGGTAGTTTTGCTGTCATGTGCTAGCGTTTACAGCAGTGAAATGGGCACCCACTATCTCCCAAACGCTCAACTACGATAGTGCGCTTTAAATTAATGTCAGATGCCTCGAGCCTAAACACAAGACACATTTTTTCCAGGTTATATGTAGACGTTATTTACTGGTGGTGCTTTAACTGCATGCTTTTATAGGTTTTGGTATGTAGCTTTTGCTTTAGTTAGTTCCTTCATTGTGTTTTGAGAGCCTTCGCAAGCAAGGGAAAGAGAGATGGAAAAACTTTCGGCATTAAGCCATCTCTTCTTGACTCACTTTCTTCACTCCTTCTCAACATCCATGGTGACTCCAGCCATGACTGATGTTTTTATGTCCGCACTTTGTCCTGGAGAAGATGAATGCTCCCTGGCCATTTATCTGAGTGGACTCCAAAAAACGGTAATTTTTGTTATCAATTATTCTTGTTTCTTTTCAGGTGTTTAACCCTCAACCAATCATCGTCCTAAGTTAAATTTCTAGTCCTCGACCGTGCTAAAATTCCTTTCCAATTCAATCTACCAAAATATAAGCTTAATTAGTGAGTTTGTGCAAGAAGAAGAAAATTTTTCCTGCTAATTGTGCTTATTGTTTTTAATCAAAAGCATTTTCCATTTAATTTTAGGCCAACAATAGTGACTGCTTTTAAGGATAATCATGGTATAAAACTCTCCATTTCAAACCATGAAATTGGTGGAGTCTATTATCTCTATCTAATTTCTTCCATGCATTTGCTGTTTTTTTTTTCTTTTTTCGAGCCTGTTTATTAGCTAGGTTCTGATTATAATTTTATTTTGTTAGTGTTTTTGTTTCGAATGTTTTTTTCAAAATACATTTTATTTGAAAAAAATATTTTTTAATAATTTTAATATGTTAATATAAAAATATTTTAATTAATATATTTTTAAACTAAAAATATATATATAAAAAAAACACAATGTTACGTGCAAAGCAAAGGTTTCAGGCTTTGGCCTCGTCTATGAGATGAATTAAAGCAACCTCGTGAAACGAAACTTCCCATGGGTGTCACTAAGTCTTTTAGCTCTTTCAATTTAAAATTCTTGTAAAAAACAAAATATATATATACAAGTGTCTTCTCATTCAAAAAGCATCACCTTTGAGGACCCACGATCACATTTTGCTTACAATATTGTGTTACGAGTGTCGTGTTTTGTAGTTCGTTGGAAGTACCACACAGCTTATTGGTTACTTTTTATAAAATTCAAACCTGAAACTTAACAACAATCTTAACCACTGGACCGTCTCCTGAGGAACAAAGACAATAGTCGACAGTGACATGTAGGTTGTCGCAATCTCCCTTCTTTTTCTTCAAGAACTTTCGCTTGCCTGCCGTCTTACGCTCATATCTTTTCTTACATAGTTATACGGTCGGTCATGTATTATTTCGTCACTTTTGTGGCTTAATCTAAGCTATGATTTGATGTCTCTGTAAAAAAATATTTAAGATAAGATGAACTTGGCCTGAGTCAAGTTTTGGATCGGCGGGTTACTTGATTAACATGCTGGTCTTTGAGGTTTTTTATTTTTTTCACTGGAAGAAAAAAGACCAGGAGCTTGGAATTTTAGTTTAAAAAACTCCAAAAAAAGAACATTGTTCGGAATGGAAGTAAAGAATTGGTGGCAATCAATAAAGAATCAAAGATGTCTTGTTTTATGCAGATTATAGGGCTTGGGACGCTGGTAACGATGCCTTTGATAGGGAACATGTCGGACAAGTATGGTCGGAAAGCTTTGCTTACTGTTCCAATGAGTCTTATAATAGTTCCCTCAGGTAAGCATGTACTGTTTCGTTGGATTCCAGGAGATTTTCTATGAATGATCGAGCGGTAATTCAATATTAATCTACTGTCCTCGAAGAGTAAATAATAACTCAACACTTGCAATTTAACAAAATAAATTATTTAATTCTTTTAGTTTCGGAAACTACCTATCGGATATCTGCCTATTTCTGCATTTGTTTTTAATTCAATCTTCCTTTTTGTCAATTCCATATATATATATTTTTTGTTTTCCTTCATTGAAATGGAAGAATAAAGAAAAAAAAAGTAGGGAATTAATTTTGATTAGGGAAAAAAAAAGCGTTTTTGAAGAAAAAAACTATTACTGAAAAGATTTGTAAGTTTATAAACTGCCATGATCGACTCATTTCAAGCTTCCTATACATAGTTTTACTTTCCTTGTTATAGGTTGGGGATTTTCAACTTTATGGTTGGTTAGTCGTTATTTGGTTGTCAATATATATAAGCTGCTTCAATCAAGTAAGTTGAAGAAATTACAACTTTATGGTTGGCTAGTCATTATTTCACTTGATTGTGAATACAAGCAGCTGTTTCAATAAATGAAGATGAGAAAAAAAAAAAATAATGACAAGAACTTTAGAACAATTACATTGATTTTAATCCTAATTATTTGACTGAACCCCTTCATTAATCAAAACAAATGAGAAGCTCATGGCATAATTAAACCGTTGAATTTAATTATAACTAGTCTCTTTAGTATTATAACACAAGATAGTTTTTAAAAATATTTTCAATTAAAAATATATCATTTTTTTTATTTTTATCATTAATATATCAAAACCATGAAAAAACATTAAAAAAATATTAATTTTATACACACACCAAAATATAGATTTAAAAACAAACAAAAAAAATGTGCTAAGTGAATCTAATTCACGCCATCATTACTGAATTAATTAGCAAGACCGAAGTCAATTTTCTTTTAATCGATTTCTTTAAGAAAATGTTTGCGGGAACCTTACTTGAGTTGAAATATTATTGCAGCCATATTGGCCTACAGCAGGACCAGGAACTTCTTTTATGCGTATTATGTCGTCAGGACTCTCATGGCCATGGTCTGTGAAGGAAGTGTCCAGTGCCTTGCTCTCGCCTATGTGGTAAACACCTCCCCACCCCCTTCTTTCGAAGAATACTATTGTACATTTATACTTGTACCTCTGCTGGATATACTGTATGGCTTGGTATTTTCATTCCACAGGCTGTAAAGCCCACCGTTGTTTTTAGATTGGTTAAAAGCCTAACATTGTTTCTGGATCATGCTCAAACAGGCCCAATGTTGTAAAATGAAAGTCTGCAATTATTTGCTAAGCAGCGCTGCGATTCGTCCGAGTCAGTCACACTTGTTGATATAGTTATCATACTTGGGTCTGAATTGGTCGAGGCTCGGGCTCGTGATTTTGTTAAGTGAATCCATGATTAACCTGTTTGTATTTTAAAATAATATCATTTAAAAAAAATCAAATTTGTTTTTATAGATTAAGACCTATCGGACCACTGGACTTTACCGGTCAATATCCATCATGATTGGAAAAAAAAAAAAAAAACTAACCTGGGCTAGATTCGACATATTACCTAATCAAGATCGAAATTAGTGTTTGTTGACCGATGTTCAGCACTGAATATTGTCAGGCCCTATTTTAAACTACATAGAACAGGCTTGGAATCGGGTCGGTTGGTTTTGATTAAAAAGTGAACTGGGCTAAAGTAATATGAAACAACGCGGCCCATTATTTGTCTTCGTTTCCCTTTAGATCATCTCTTTCTATCTCCAGGCAGACAATGTTCCGGAGAGTCGGCGAGCCTCGACGTTTGGGATTCTTTCAGGCATTGCATCCTCCGCTTTCGTATGCGGAAACCTCTCCACTCGTTTCCTCTCCACCTCCTCCACCTTCCAGGTACAAAACACACTCTCTCTCTCCGTCTCCGTCTCCTTTTCTTAACGTTTTTATCATTAACTTAACCTTTTCATCAGGTTTCCGCCTTGGTGGCAATCGCAGCTCTAGTGTACATGAGGTTTTTTCTTCAGGAATCCATCATCGATGAGCAAATCTCTACGCCAATACTAACATATAAGGGGAACGGGAAAGGAAAAGGAAAAGCTAATGCTGCATGCTTTGCACATGAAATTCCAAGCAAAAATGTGCAGGTTTTTAAATCCGCACCTTCCTTGGAGGATATGCTCTGCTTGCTTAAGAGCAGGTTAGTGGCTCCTCCTCTATAAATCGTATTTCTATTGATACTTCAACTGATGAATATGTGGGAGAAAGGGAATTTGTGCCATGGCATTCTACTTGTAACAAGTGCTTGACTTTACTCGCTTCTGAAGTTTTTCTGGAGCTTCCGTTGTCGCAAATATTTATATGTATAGTGATTATATGCAGTGTGACCCTTTCGCAAGCTGCTGTTGTTGCATTTTTCTACAGTCTTGCGGAAGTTGGCCTTCATGCTTCATTAATGGTACCTCCCTAATTACATGAATTAGGCTTACCGTGTGTTGTAAGAATGATTCAATATCATTAGGCGCACTGCCCACATTATCATTTGGGTTTAAAAACAAATTCATCATATTTATGTATGAGACTTAATGGTAATGTTTTCTTTGCAGTACTATTTGAAGGCGCAATTTCACTTCAGCAAGGATCAATTTGCTGTTTTGATGGTGATTTCTGGGATTGCAGGGACCGTTTCACAGGTAATTGTAAACTCTATTTTGTTTCGGTTTTAATGACATTCTCTGTCACTTGTTTCCCATAGTGCTTTCCAACATAGAATTATTGGTGAACAACCTGCAGTTGGTTATTATGCCTTTATTGACTCCTGCTCTTGGAGAAGCAAGGCTGCTTGCAGTGGGGCTCTTTTTTACCTGTGTACATGTAAGCACCTTGTATTCTATACAATTTCAATTGAGCCCAAAATGTTATTTTAACCAGAATAATGTCCTCAACTAATTGTTAGGTCTATAAGCTGTAACCTTTATGTCAGGTCGTGTCATTGAATAATTTATGGCATTGGATGCAGGTGTTTCTTTACAGCATAGCGTGGACCTTCTGGGTACTTCTTTGAAACTTAAGACATGACAACAAGCTTCTTCCTTTTATTTTTGGATGCCTTTTCTATTACTTTGTATTAGGCTTTTCAATATTACTAATTGTTTCTGGTATATGCTTTCTCTAATTTTTGTCATGTCTTCGCATTGCTAACTTCTTCAAAGCTGATCCTTACAGGTACCTTATGTTGCTTCTATGTTCTCTCTTCTGTTTGTGTTTTCACAACCATGTGTAAGTAATTGCTTCATTTTTTATTGTGAAGTTCGTCTTCATTTAGCTTACAGCATTCTCTAAATAATAGTACAAAGATAAATTGCAGATGCGAAGCATTGTGTCCAAGCAAGTTGGATCCTGTGAGCAGGTACTATATTTACCAGTGGTTCAAGATTTTAGTCGGTAGACTGAGTCTTGACAGAAAAGAATGCATGTTAAACAAAAAATGAAGTTATCCTGTAGTTTGCATTCAATATTCTTCAGTTCAAGACACACCAAATGTCTTCTTATTTGCATATGGATACGGGTCCTGTTTGTGTAGCCTGAGTGCCTTTAATGCTTATAATTCTCTTTTCCTTTTCAGGGGAAGGCTCAAGGGTGCATTTCTGGAATAAGTTCCTTCGCCAATGTCATTTCTCCCTTGGTTTTCTCTCCTTTAACAGGTGAGTGGAGTTTCATTTTTGAAATTATTTTCTGGCCCAAAGTTCAAACGAAAACTAAAAAAGTCAAAATTGTTTTCCAGCTTTATTCCTCTCTGAGAGGGCGCCGTTCCCCTTCCCTGGTTTCAGTATTATGTGCGTCGGATTTGCATCGGTAACAGCTTTTACATTATGTTTTGTTATTACTGAGCAATAGCCAAAGCTTAATCTGTTCTATAATGAGCTAGGAATCTAGTCAGTTTAGTGATGTGTCCAATTTAGTTGGGAGTGATGGTACCAGACTCCGTAAAACACAAATCTATTAAGTCTACACTTAAGGCTTAGCCTGATCTGCCCATAACTCCAGTCTATCCAACCTAGCCATAGTGTCTAGTTGACAGAGCCCATATGGAATTGATGAAAACTATGTTTAAGCTGTCAAGTTGCAAGCTGGGATTGAATATAAAAGCACAAGAACACCATTAGTCCAGTCTGTTCAAACCTGGCCATGATACCGAGATGCAAACTGTCCATCTTATATCTATGAAACTTATGTTTGAGAG
>Ga0325401_1001918_pt1 | contig 18076 bp, 16 predicted proteins | sample PopdelMetagenome_FD_205666 | JGI IMG/M metagenome (GOLD analysis project Ga0325401, IMG submission 205666) | Populus deltoides microbial communities from Bellville, Georgia, United States - Xylem-PdKOR-R2 | ecosystem: Host-associated > Plants > Phyllosphere > Stem > Wood/Secondary xylem | place... | reverse complement strand
TATTTGTTAATACATCATGTGTGTTTTTGTTGACCATGACCCGGCAAACTTTCATTGACTTGGGATGCCTGGTTTATAGATGGCAACCAATGCCCTGAAAAGCTTCCAAATTTGCAACTCAGGACATTGACAATCTTTATTTTACATTCTGTCTGCTTTCTATCGGACTCCTAGTTCTTTAATTGTCTTTTTCTACCCATCCCCGGCTTGCAAGATACCCCGTCCATTAAAGGAAAATGCTTTTCTAAAAAAACAAAAAAGAGAGAGAGAGAAAACCTTGCAATTAAATTTTTATTATAACGGAAAAGAAAAATAGTAGGATAAAAACGGTTGAGTGGCTAATTTAAAAGGTCTCTTCATCGTGATTGGTGAGTTCAGTGGGACATTCAAAAAAGCTAAACAAAAGAGAGTTTGACGGTTTCCTATAGATATCTGTTCATACCAAGTATAATTATCTTTTTATCTTTTTTTTTTGGAAAAGGTTCCCATTTAATTTATTATCTCCTAATTAAGCTATTTATTTTTTAAAAAAAAACTACCAGGAAGAAAGGAAACCATATATTTTTTTAAACGGCATCGTAATTAAGCCCCATGGCATTCGGACAATGCCTTTAAAAAGAGTCTCGTGATACACAGTGCTCGATATCTAACAACAACCACGATAATTGTTTTTTTTTTTTTAATTAACTTTTAAGGATTTACATGTCTTACTTTCTATTTGGATTATGATTGATAATATGGGAAGCAATTAAATAATTAATTAATTTAAGCCACCAACTGCGAAAAGGAGGATAGAGTAGATGATGATTTGCTTGGTCTAAAATCTGACTTTGCCATAACCAGCACGCGTAGATAGACTATAAATTCAAAGGTGTGTGACGGACATATGCTTGCAAATGGAAGAAACTTGATGTGGATCACTCAACCAGAATTTTGAAAAAAATATGATGATTACAAACCGTGAATCAGTGATTTGATTCCTTGGTCCTACGTTTCATGTAATATTTGACAATCCGCAGTACGTTTTGATGTGGATCACCTCTGTATATAAAAAAAATTTATTAGTAAATTGTTTTTTTTAGATAGATTAGAATGTATTTGGAATTGTTTTTTATTCGGAAATGTATGAAAATAATATTTTTTTATTTTTTAAAAATTATTTTTAACATCATTACATCAAAATAATTTAAAAACATATAAAAATATTAATTTAAAATAAAAAATATAAAAATATTTTTAAAATATAAAAACAAACAATAGCATGTTGATTATTTTCAAGGGAGCAGCCAGGGTTTTCACTAAAAATAGAAAATAGCAGACTGATACAACCTTCCACTGATGCACAATAATATTAATGATTTCACTCGAACTCAGTCTTTTCAGATGCAAATGAGTCAATGACTGTTTTTTTCTCTCCCTTCTCTCTTTAAAAGAAAAGAAACGAGAAAGGCTTAAAATTTCCTTCCTCTTCCACATGCCATGTAATACATTCACTTGCAGAGGGTGTCACCCCCTAGCTTCGTTATGGTGCTTCAAGCTCAAGGTCTTTTAATTACCCTCGAAGATCGATTATTATCGGGCGTGAGACAGGAACGCAAGGAAAAGTTCTGTCCCACTTAATTATATATCTGTAAAGAAAACCAGAAAATGGTGTATTTGTTAGAAATTTGTTTTGAAAATATATTAGTAATGAACACATTTGAAAATATTAGTAATGTTAGAAAGTGATTTATTTTTAGGGTTAAATTTTAATTTATTAAAAATTATTCTTCAACAAATCTTTTCACCACGAAACACTAAAATGATTAAAACAAATTGTGAATGGATAAAAAATTGATCTCAAATGAAGCCTAAGATATTTTATTTTAAATTGAAAAAAATACAATCTTTTCTTATAGTTTATGCAGTGAGAAGTTAAAAAATCATAAATAAAACTAAGCAAAGCATATTTGAACTTAAACCACACATGTTCTTGCTCAGCACAAGCACTGGCATGACCCCGGGCCACCGGCTTCAACTTACAATGTTTTTAGTTTAAATATAATATTTAATATGCATGTTAAAATTATTTTTTTATGTTTATTTCTAGTTTTAATAAATTTTTAGCATGCATGCTATGATTTTATTTTGATGTCTAATACAAAATTACCTTGATTATGATCCAAAACAAAATATATTTGCACTAAGTGAAGTCTCAATTAGGTGAGAGAATGAATCATTAGTGGCACAGTTGATCTACTTCATTTATTAGATTATCTCGTGCTTGGCTTTGGAAAGTAGTCGAGTTGTGTTGATTTAGTAATATGACTATACATACTTCACAAGGCCCTTTCTTTTTATGCAAAATTACCACAATATTGGCTTTATAGCGAGTCCAGTGGGGAATACCTGCTTCATTCCAATCGTAGAGCATTTTCATAGTGTTTCTCAAATCATTTGCACTTTATTCTTGGAATAAAAACAGGGTTGATTTATTTAGAGGTCCTAAATAGAATCCAATGCTCTTGCCTGTCTTAAACATGCAGAAATTTTGATGCTTTCTTGGCAGAGAAAGAAACACTTAAAATAGACTGAAATCTCAATAAATCACGCACTATCTGTATGCTTTACGAGCTTGAAAAAGCCACGATTTCTAGTCTTAGCATCCCATGATTCTGATTCGTCCGCTTCTTAGAATGGCACCAGAAGAGAACCCAAAAGTATATATGCACTATAAATTATTAAAGATGTCAAAAATAAAGCCAAGTCTCCTTCCCACTAAGAACAACACATGGATTCAAGGTTTCAAAGACACTCGTAATCTTTTAGTATTCTAATGTGAGATTTGATTACTCATCGTGTGCATATGATGGCCTATGAACAATAATTGTCATTGGACATTGCTCTTTACTTTCATTATTCGAGGAACCTAACATCCAAGATCCCAGAAATACTTCAATGTCGAGGATTGGCACAAATTTAGGAAGTAGAATTATGCGAGGGACCTATTCGTTTGTTCCCTTCGGTCATTTCAGATTTTCCTTGGCAGATTTAATTATTTTGCGGCGCTGTGGAGAAAATTTGAGGAAAAAAAAACTGACGTCTCCAAATTTTGCAGAAAATCTCATAACGGTACACGAGTAATGCTTTTTGTCACAACATATCCATGCCGACTTGCGAAGAAGGCAACGATTCCATTGCGAATATCTGGTTGTCAGCATGTGTTAAAAAGAGTGACTCTTGCCGAGTCAAAAAACCTAGATCTGGATGTTCTTGTTAATAATTCAGAACATTACACATTAAAAATTGCAAGGCAGTTCTGATCACATGACTCTGTGTGTGTGTGTGTAGTATTTTTACTAATATTCTTTTGATTGCCCCCTTGTGATTTTTCTTTTTTTGGACGGCACAAATGCAGCAACTCTGCAATAAATGCCCTGGTCATCAATGATCCTCGAGGTAAATTATTTTTTGAAACTCAAGTGAAAAGTGACAGAAAATGGAATAATTTGATCCTCGAGGTAAATTATTTTTTGAAACATTTTGGAGCACAGTGATTTTAGAACAGAGGGAAATCATTTTAACTGCTGGAGCAATATAAAAGCATCGATTTCTGAATTCGCTGCGAGTATCAGCTCTATTAGTAAAATTATTTCATTAAACTATCAGGGACCAATTCATGTGTTCAACTAAATTATCAGCATCGATATTAAAATAAACAAATAAAAAAATAAACCAAGTATAGAATCGCCCCCTCAACTTCTCGAGTTGCCGACCTATAAGGATGTAAACGATTCTTCAAATACGATTATTATGGGTAGTCAGGCTCACCACTACACACTTCCCTCAAGAAACAAAATGATTCCCCGTTAAGATCAAGTAAAAACCTTGTATACCGTAGGATTATTCCCTAATGCATATGCCTATATGGCATGACATCCAAAATCTCTACGTCAATCAATAAACCAGTCCGGCTTCCACAAGATTAAATGGTAAAATTGTGGCGCATATAATTCCGTCAGATATAACATCCAGAACTAAGTGACAAAAAAAAGATTCCCCATGTCATTTGTCCTTCACTGCACTTTCTCGATCAAAAACCCAATATAAGAACACTTGTTATGGAGTGCCTTAATCTCTGATTATAGCAATGTCTAGCTCAAATTCGATTACTGAGCCCTCCCCTAAGTTCCAGCTGCCTACTAGACGCTCAATCATGGCAGAAGCAAAGGCAGCAAGTCCTGCCCCAGAATGGTTGTCTACCCGTAATGCTGCCCTGTCTAATTTCCAGAAGGTGGTCTCAATACATTTTATTTATTATGGAAAATTTGACAATTTTTTTACCATTACAGCAATGGTTAATTAATTAGCTTCTACTAACAAAGATACTTATCCCCCCCCCCCCTTTTTTTTTTGAAGCAGATTGTTGCAGAGTTGATGGGTACGTACATTCTTGTATTTGTGGGCTGTGGAGCTGCTCTCACTGACAGAGTTCAAAGACTAAATATGTTAGGAATAGCAGTTGTGTGGGGCGCAGTTCTGATGGCAGCTATTTATGCTCTTGGTCATGTCTCCGGTGCACATTTTAATCCTGCAGTTAGCATTGCCTTGGCTGTTATCCGCAAATTTTCTTGGAAAGAAGTGAGAGATTATGATTAAATCAGTAGTTTTGCGTGAAATATTTCATGGAAAGAAAATAATTTACATGTAAAATGTTTTTTTTTTAAATATGATATTTGATAAGATAAAATGAAAAGTACAATCACAATAAAATGATGATAGGATGTTATGGTAAATGATACAGTGGCTGTGATTGTAGTAGCAGTGGTGATGCAAAGGAGGGTGGGAGAAGGTGGCAAAGAGTTATGGAGGTTGTGGGTGGTAGGGGTGGTTTATAATATTGAATGATATTGTGAGTGGAATAATATCTTAAAAATATTCTATAAACTTCATAAATTGAACTTTTTTTAATTAAGTTTAAAATTATTTTAATAAATTTTATGTTAACCATTTTTCCAATAAGATAATTACAAAAAAAATGAAATACAAGAAAATCAGAAAAATATTGTGTAAAATATTTTAGGGAAAACAAACGCCCTCTTAATAATATTTTTTTGTAGAATTTACCTGAACCGCGTGTTATGTCTTTGTAGGTACCGATGTACATTTTGGCTCAGGTCCTCGGATCAACACTTGCAAGTCTAACTCTTAGGATGCTGTTCCGTGAGCAAGGAAATATTCAACCCATTGTGAATCAGTACTCAGATCCAACTAGTGACCTTGAAGCAATTGTGTGGGAATTTATAATTACATTTATCTTGATGTTCACCATTTGCGGCGTCGCTACCGATCCTCGAGCGGTATGGTCTGAGTTACACTTGATGCTTGCTTCAAAAATCTTTTATATTAATGAAGAAAAAATGGGACTACAAAATAGATGTGATGTATTCCTTTTGTTTTTGTTGTGTTTTTATTTTTCTCCTTACCCTTTCACTTTGTTTTACGTTCCAACAGAACAAAGACCTTTCTGGAGTTGCAATAGGAGGAGCAGTCATGTTCAACGCCATGATTGCTGGGTAAACAACTCCCTTGCTGGTCTAGCCACTTCTGCAACTCAATTCTGTTCGTTTTCAAGTGATCTGATGCATTCATTTTAATAAATTCTCCAGGCCAATAACTGGAGCTTCGATGAACCCTGCAAGGAGTTTAGGCCCTGCTCTTGTCTCTGGTGTTTACAAGAATCTCTGGGTCTATATTGTATCCCCAATTCTCGGAGCAATGGCTGCGGCCGCAGTGTACTCTGTACTTCGGGTACCCGAGCCTGCTAAACCAGAGGATACAAATAAATCCACATACAATAATCTTAACTTGCATGCTGATCCATAGACAGATATTCCCAATGGTTTCATGCAAGACTGTTGTAACATTATCTAGCCAATCACCTGTCATGCCTGAAAACGTCAAACTATTCTGAAGGCAAGAATTCAGGAAATGAATTGTGCCCACTGGATTGTAATTGTTCCCAGTGAATCGTACTTGTTTACGCCAGATGAAAGATAAAGGAATAATGAATTTGAATGATTTGTGAGGCTAGTTTCCACAGAAATGCATGATTGATGACGTGGAACACAAAGGCAGATTTTTTTTAATATATATTTATATCAAGATACTAACATGTAAAAGCATTGCTATTGCGACAAAAGAATCATGGACCTGTAAAATCCAGGATCAGTAACCCCTTAAAATTCATAGTTCAACTTCTTCACTCTATCAAAATAATGTAAAACTACTTTCTACCATACTCCTTTCCCCCCAGCCAATAGGCAGAAGAGTATAACATCTCACTCTAGCTATATTTTGACCCTAGCAATGATTTCAACACAAAAAGCTAAGCTGGCCAACATTTCACGACAGGAAACAATCGGAGCCCAGGAAGGAGCATCTTTCAAAGGAAATGGAAAGTAAAGATAACAAGCTTGAATTACAGAAAATCATCTTCCTAGTCAAGTAAGAAAGCACAAACATGGGTTTATTAGATAACTACATGCCCCTACCAGCACTCTCATCCTTCGTTTATAAATACTATACAGCGTATCTACATATATGGAACAGCCAAGTACAGAAAAAGGGGATAGCAGATGAGATGCCTGAATCATTTTGGTGTATCATACAGATTGGATGTCCAACTACTAATCATATTAGAATGGCGAGAACATACGTGGATAAAGATAAACAAGGGACTCTGGTTTATCAACACATTGACTCGTAAGAAATTGAGCATCATTGGGTCTCCACCTCCCCGCTCTCACCATGAATATATGTTTACCTGTTAACAAGGGAAAGGTTCAGAGTCGAGAACAATCAAAACAACTTATGTCAGCAGATCACCATGAAATCCAGTCATCGCTATATTCACTTGTTAATCCTCGATAGATTTACTATCTACAGATTTGTCAGTAAATCCTCTATGAGAGAACGTGTAAATTTAGTGTGATTGACATTCTCTGGTTAATTTCTTCATACCATGAATATTAAATCGTTTGGCAAAAGAAGCAGCCACAGTACTTGGGTAATGGTAAACTATCAGCTGTGATAAGATTAAAAAAAACTGGACTTTTTTTGTTCTTTCCAAATACTTAATGATGTGCTTACCCGGTTTGGGGTAGCCGCCTCCAATTGAGTATCTGGTGAGATTGTGGATGCCTCGGCAAGTAAGAAGAAGTTGCCCCAATTCCATTTTCATCACCAACAAACTGCTCTGAGTAACTAGAAGCTGGAGGGGACCAAACTGGAACTATACCTCCATCCCTCTCTCTCCTACTACTGCTCGAAGATTCTGCTGTTGAGTCTTCAACATTTGCCGGACCTCTCAAAACGTTAAATGGTGGCAAACTGTTGTCATTATGAACACTTTGCACAAACCCCTGGTTCAAAGTGTCTCTTCTTGGTTGTTGATTTACATTTACATCTCTTGGTACCTCTGCTCTGCCATCTCCTGTAGAATTGCGAACATCTGAAGAAGTTTCTTCGTCTTCAATTCTCAGAAAAGAAGAGGTCATGCTTGGGACCATCTGATCCTCATAGCGGCGATTTGTAGCAGGAGGATTGTTTCTCACAGGCTCATGGTTTTCCTCCATATTTATGTCTTGAGGGAAGGCAATTGGAGCTGATTCAGAAGAGTCTCCAAGCCCTTCCTCAGTTCCATTCTCAATTGCAGCTCTTGAAGCAGCTTCTTGCTGCCACATTTCTGAAAGTGCTTCTTCCAACCTGACCTTTGCTGCATCTATCCCTACAATAGGGAGAGGATAATTTGATCCCAGCTCAATACCAGCAGCTTGAAGTACAGATTCAGGTGCATTCCATGGGTGGTGTATCCATTCAGTTGGTAGCCTAGCAAGTTCAGGAAGCCACCGGCGTACGTATTCTCCATTTGGGTCAAATTTGTAACCCTCAAACTGTGAACAATCAATGAGTAAATTTCAAACGAGTCCAAATTAAGAAAAGATGAGTAGGAGATATGCATAAATTAACCTGTAATACCATAGTTGCAAAAATTAGTTATGCAATAAAGAAAGGCAGCTTATAGAAATTACAATGTCTCATCCGCACCTGTGGATTATCTATGCGATCAAACTCCCGGCCATCTGGGAGAGTGCCGGTTATGTATTGCCAACCAAGAGCATCACTCTCTAAATCTGCATCCAATAGGGTATCCCAAAAATACTTCATTCCCCATCTCCACGGAAGTTGTAGAACCTTCACAAAGAAACTAGCAACAACCACACGTATACGATCATGCAGCCAACCGGTGGCCCACAATTCTCTCATCCCAGCATCAACTAATGGATAACCTGTTCTACCTTGTCTCCATGCCTTAAAATAGCCTTCGTCCACGACCCAAGGGAAGAACTTAAGGTGCCCAAGAAGAGGCCTTTCATGACTGTAAGGATGGTTGAAACTCAAGTATCTTGAATATTCCCTAAGACCAATTGACTTGAGAAACAAGTTTACACTCTCTTCGCCAGCCTTGTTCCCTTCATTTGCCCACAGAACCTGCTTTATGCGAACAAGATGGAAGACTTTTCTCACACTCACCTCCCCAAAATGCAAGTGCGGAGAGAGAAATGAGGTTGTAGCGCTATCAGCCTTCCTACGATTCTTAGAGTACTCAATTAATGGTCCATTAATGAAAGTGGTCAGAGCCCTATCAGCATTGCTCCATCCAGGTGACCATGCTCTGGCAAGAAGTGCATTGCTTCCTTTCTCCAATTCATCTTCAAATACCAGCATCTCTGAAGGGCATCTAGATGCACCACCTGAAAGAAAGCAATAAATAGGTGAAAGCAGATTGGAGAGGACAAAAATTACCTGCCAGAACATAAGAAAATATAGAATAATCCTGTAGAAGAAGCATGCTGCGGATAATATATGCATAGAAGATAGAAAATAGAACATAGAGTTGAAGATGTTGAATAAGACTGCTGTTAATGTTCTGATATCAAATTCTCATTATGATTTCAGAAGGGAAGCGTGGTGGCAAGTCCTGTGTAGAAAAGCCTACCTTGTGAGCAGCTAGAAATCCAGTTTTAGAGCGCTCTGGCAGTTAGATAATACATACATACTGTTTCTCTTGAGGACCGTATGATTAAATAAGATATAGCACGAGTGCTTGCATTTTCTTGTTTTATTAATGTTTCCGATGCTCGACAAGGCATTCTCTCAAATCACAAACATAAAAATGGGGCACCAACAAAAAGAAAAGTTTGAAAGAAGACATACCCGAAATAATCCTCTTAGGCGGGAGAAGTGGAGCCTCTGGATCAAAAGGCATGCTGAGGCATCTATCCCAGAAAGTAGCAAAGGTTGTGAAGGGACGGCCTTGGGCATCATTAACATCCCATGGTTCATAAAGTAAATCTGCATTAAAAGATCTTACAGCAATACCTTGAGCAGTCAAAACCTCCTTCGCCCGATGATCCCTAACCAGCGACAGGGGATCTGAAAAACAATAATTGAGAGTAAAAGATGAATTGGCAACAAATGTTGAAATGAAAGACAGTGAATTGCCACTTGATGCATTGGGAATTTCCAACTTCTGTTGGAATGAAAAATAGATAAGGAAATGATGAATTGCCATCGTATGTTGGGATGAAAGGCTAGTAGATTGCAACTTAATGCAGTGGATGCACGTGTCACGAACTCAAGAAAGACTCAAATCAACAAAACTAGATTAGCTAAGGCCCTTCCTACTAAATTAATTTGAAGCGAGTTCAAATAGAAACTGACCAATCTAACTATACAAAGGGAACCATATACAAACTGCTGAAAAGAAAATGGGTATAGTAGAATCACATGGTTATGGGATGCCCCGTAGCATTCATGACAATTTATATCACCACAGAAGCAATTGCTCAATAATCAATTAGTCAACGAAAACAAATGTATAATCACAACTTCAATAAATCCATCGCAAGAGACTATTCCAATCCAAACGAACCTCAAGCAACAATCATGGAATTATTTATCGATCACAACACAATAATCCAAATCCCAATAATACCAGAAAATTCTATAAAGGGAAAGTGAACAAAAAAGGAACGAAAACATCGAAACCCAAAAAGGATCTGCTGAAAAGAATATTATATTATGAAGAGTCAATCAAACCACATGATCCTCAAACCCCATGGAACAAAAGTAATAATTTAAAACAAAGTCTAACGAAAAGATAGATAGAGACCAACCATATAAGTGGTTGAAGAAGAGCTGAGTAGCCCCAGTAGATTTGATAACCTCAAGAAGAGTAGAAACACTATCGGTTGATCTCTTAGTAACAAGAGAAGTACCAAGACTCCTTAAAGAAGAGTCAAGATGAGCCAAACTTTGTTTAAGCCACCACCTTGAGACCCTACCAGGATAATAATGGCCTTCCTCTTCAGGTGCCCATACAAACACTGCAACAACCGCACCTGCTCTTACACCAGCTGCAAGTGCTGGGTTATCTTCTACCCTTAGATCTCTCCTAAACCAAACTATACTACAGCCACCACCTGACATCTCTCTCTAAGAGAAAGAGAAAAAAGAAGGATAGTCACTTTCTCTTTCTCTTTGCTATATCAGTTACTGTATGCCATATCGACTTTTCCTGTCTTGCTGCCTTCTTTAGAAACTCACCAACAATTTGCTGTTAATGATATTATCCCTTCTGCTTCTGGGTTATACTTTTTCGATACTGTGAGAGGAGAGAGAATCTATTATCTCTTGTTATCTTTTTATCATTGCTAAATACAGCTCCAAATTTAGTGGGTGATAATAATTTTATGTTATTATTTTCATTTTTCTTTGACTTTTAATAATAATTATGTGCTTATGAAAGGAATCTGTCCCTTTTATAACACTATTATTATACATATAAAGTAAATGATATTTTACTGTATAGATGGTACAGTTGATTTTTTTTTATTATTGTCGTAACGGGGTACTGTATCTATTGTATAGTTTTTCCGTTTCTTTTTAGAAAACACGTTTTTTTTTATTTGGTATTTTTTTTATATTTTACTTATTTATCATTACTTTTTATCTTTATTTTTAAAAATATTTTTTTATTTTTTAAAAAAATTTTATTTTTTATACCTTTTTTTTCTTATCTTTATTCTTTTGTAATTTGTTATTTTGATTTTTTTATTTATGCTTATCTTAAAAAACAAATTATACAAATTCTAAGAAAATTGTATTGCAGTATAACAATTACAATATTGTCCTATTTTTCTATTACGTTAAACATAAGATTGATATTTTACATATTTTTATTAACGCATGTAATCTTTATTATATTTTATTATATGTAAGTATTGACTTTTTAATTCATAGTTTTTATTTTTTATTTACTGTCAAAAAACACGTTAATAACATATATATATATTAATTCATTTAAGCTAGGAAAAAAATTATTTAACCTGCAACTAGGTGAATCGATTAGATATGTTAATATTTTTTTCAATTATTAGTATATATAATCATTTAATGCATGTATATGATTTTTTTTATTTATAATTATAATTTTTATTGTTAAGAAACACATTGAGAAGTTTGGATATTTATTTATTGCCAAAAAAATTATCATGCCCACAGAAAAGCATGGATCAAATAACTTTTTTTAAATTAACTAGTTTTTACTTACTATTTTAAAATATGTTTATTAAAAATATATAGATATAAATATAAAATAATCCATCTAAAATAATTTTGAAATAAATTTTTGTATTTTTAATTAAAATTAGAACTATAGATAAACATGTTATCTCTTATTTTAGTGTCATTGTCTTTTCTATTCCAATATATTAATCAAAATACCACTAATCCATGAATTATATGGAATTATACAGTTCCTTCTATCCATGCTCAAATGTTTCCGACCAAAAGTTACTCAAACAAAAGGACAGGAATAATTAAGAAAAGAAAAGGTAAAAAAAAAGAAACTTAATAGATCATGTGAAAGTTGATGCGTTCGTCTGGCTTGATTTTCTAGGGTTAATTTTTAGATAATTGGTCCAACTGATGGAGTAAATCATTTGTATAATTTTTTTTTTTAAGTTTAACGTGGATGTTCAGGTCAGCTTGCACACACCTCGACTAATCCCACGAGCTCTAAAATAAATAACCATATAAACTTTCAGTGACTATCATATAAACAATCATAAAAATCAAACTTAAAACTACATAAAAAAACAAAACTTTTAATTTTAAATTTTTGCAATTACCACCTAGATAGTTGTATAATTTAATATCACGAGTTTTTCGTCTAGTTGCAGTCCCTCGCCCTTTGTAGGAAGCGAGAGGCTGGGGGGGTGAGTGAATAGGATGGGTTGATTGGAGTGGGGACTCTCAGCAAATTGACAGGCAATTTGCAACCACAACTTTTGTTTTCTTGATTTTTATTTCCTTCTCCCTATATCCCATTCAAGAAAACAAAGCCCACCCACATCTCTAGTCCCTTCTCTAACCCTCCCTCTCACTGTCAGGTGGACAGGTAAAAAGAAAAATGGCTCGAGTTTTCATGAATAAAAATAGTGTATAGATTAGGAGCTCCCTTGCGGTGAAAAGACATGGACACCGATCATTTTCGAGCCGTGCTCTTGGTGTTTTATTTTTTCTAACATGCTGTATGGGGATTGCGTTAGATCAGCCTGGGATTGCACTGGAAGCTTGGATGTTGGAGGGGGACAGCAAGTATGGCGAGAGATGGGTATGCTGAGTGCTGACTAGTTGGATCTGGCCTTTTCTCTTGAAGTGGACCTTCGCTCCTTTCTTCATGGTTCTTCATAATGCTCAGATTCCATGTTCGTCACTGTTAAAACTGATTCATGATATGGCTCTCTCTTGGTCGAATTCTACCGCTAATTGGAATGGCGTGATTTTCAGTTTGACGGGATGTACTTACTTCACATCATTTTTATATTTAAAGCCCACGAATTTGACGTTTAGTAAACATCTTTTTTTTAAAGGGTAATTAAATTATTTTTAATGTGCTTCAAGAACAGGAAAAATTACCCCGATCAATTTTAAAATGACAAAGTAACATGTGGAAAAGATCATTTTGCTCTCGGTAACCAATTCATTATTGTAATCCACCGAAAATGAAAAAGAAAAAGTAAAATAGATAATGACTTTAAATTTTATATAAAAAATTTATTTTGATCCTCTCTCTTTTTTTTTAATTTACAGGTGATTGATCTCTTTTGTTATAAAAAAAAATTAATTTTGATACCAAACTTTATTTTTTTTATTTTTCAGTTTTTTTTGTGAGAGGAGAAAAAATACAATTGAATTCTAGTGTAAAGAAAGAAAGTCTCATTTAACACTTATTTTGATCACCAGAATCGCTGAAATTGGTGTCAATAGGTTTCATTCGGTGAAAGAATTCTTATATTGTTTTTTTTTAGTCTCAATATTGTCAAGAAAAACAAATCTAAGTCGAGGACGGGAAAAATTATTTCGTTTGATTTTGTAATTTGAATTGTTTTTTTGGTTTATTAGGTTGTTAAATTGGCTTCTAAAAAAAATTAAAATACAAAAAAATAAAATTAGTTATTGCTCTTTTAAAAATAATTAATTATAAATTTAAAACCAACTAGATAATAAATAATATTTTTTATAAAAAAAAATAACTAATAACTTGGAGTCATTATAGAAATCACATCTAGGAAACATAATGTTACGTATCTGCTCATGGTATTGTTTGGTGGTAAACAATATATTAGACAATCGATTGTAATATATTCATTCTGATTATAGATTAGAAGGAAAAAGATGGACTTCATGAAATCTTTGATTGAAAATGACCTAAAATACTTTTAAAAAATTGAGGTTTTTTTTTATAATGTTTTATTATTTATATAAATAGTAAAGCATCTTGCTATATTGTTTAAGTCAGGATGTACCAATTTTATGGTGTACTTGAGTTGGTTAACGCATAGAACCGAGCAAAGATTGCGTGTTCGAGCGCTAGTGGCGCAAATTTTTTAAAATAGTAATAGACAACTTATCATCTAGTCCCTTAATAAAAAAAATAAAGATTAAATGTTGGCATGACCTTTTTTTTCTTTTTTATCACTTTTTTTCTTTTTTTTTTTACCCTTCAAAAAAGAATTATGTGATTCATTTATTCTTTAATTTTGACATGGTTCATAAATGCTATGATATTTTTAGCTTTTAATCACATAAGATATGGAAATATTATTTTAAAATTGTTTATTAACTTGTTTTAACAATAATACAATGTTTTTTTTTCTTTTAAACAGAAACAATTTCTCTCTTTTCTTGCCTGGTTTTCATGACTGGCTTATTCATTTCTCCCCTCCTGGCTCAATGTTTTTCTAGCCTTCAATCCTAGTTTATTGACTCTCGATCGTTTTAGAAAAAAAAAAGAATCTGAACAATATCTTCAATTTTGGGTATTTTTTTTTTTGAATCACAGAGGACAATCATATTTTTTCCCCTTCACACGCGCACGTTCTTCACGGAGTTAGTTCTGTCAAGATGGAAGAACGCCTTTTTAAAATTTGCCCAACATGAATATGCTGTCGAACTTGCGTGTGAAATGAAACTTCAACACGCTCAAAAACAAGGTTGCTTTGAGATTTCCAAACCGTCCAACAAGGGGCGGAGGGAAGGTGGGGGCAAGCAGGGGCCCGGGCCCCCCCTCCCCCATACATTTTAAATTTTTTCATTAGGTAATTAGATAATTAATTGTGAGCTAGGTAATTAATTGTGAGCTGAAGGTATGATATTTTTTTATTTTAAAAAATGATCTTATTAACAGTAATTAAATGTAATTGTATTTTTGATTTTTTATTTATTCTTGACTAATGTGGAAAGAAAAAAATATAAGGTTATTATAGCCCTAATGTAAATATTATAGCCGATAAAAACACAAATCACGAGTAAAATTTTTCTATAAAAAGATTGAAGCAGAGCCACCAATTAATTTATCCTTCATCAAATAAAACAAGATAACTTAAATTTAAAATATATTTTTGTTTTGTTTTGCGATGTTTGTTAATAATTTGATGAGGTTTTTTTATAATTCCACTATTTTGCTTTTTTTTTCTCAGATCTGCTAGTTCTATCAATTGTTTTTTGAATTCTTGTTATGAAGATTTTTTTAATTAATTAGATATATTTTATTGGTTTATTTTGATTATGCTTATATTTTTTTTATATTTTGTTTTAAACAGAGCCACCAAAATTATCAATTTTTTCTCATGATATATGTTTTGATTTTAGAACATGTCATCCAATCATGTACTCAATCATCCAAAATTAAAAAACATGTCATCGATTACTGATTTATATCAGGGATTGGTTGAAACAGAAAAATCAATAATTTATCCACTAGTTGACAGGTTGATTCAACTTATTTTAACTTTTCCTGTTTCGACAATAACTACTGAACAAATATTATATGTTGTTATATTAATTTTACCCTTCTAATAAATAATCCTAACTCCGCCCCTACCAACAAGTCTACTGTCTGCACATGTGCAAGACTATCATGTGATAAAATTGTCAAATATTGAAAATCACGCCATCGTCTTACCAAATGTTCAACGTAGGACAGTATTTGTTGGAAGGTAATGAGAATGGAACGTCTAATAATTATCTCATGTCTGCTATTACTAGTCCACAATTAATAAACATTAACCAGATAATTTTCCTGCATTATGGTTTGGATCATTTTAATGTAAAAAAATATTCAATTGTTGCTAACATGCCTTTTTGGTAAAAAAATTTAATTATAAACTTAAAATATGATAAATATTGAATGATTTTTTTTTAATATTGATATAATGGCATATTAAATAATATTTATTTTTAAATATTGAGATAATGATATATTAGATCAATCCGGGTTAATCTGTCAGATTTGTTACTAAGGTTATGAGATAGTGATAACGCTATAGAAAATAAATCAAAATCAGTTATGAAGGTCAAATCCTAATCAACCAAATAATGAAAAACACAATTATATATATATATATATATATATATTAGATTAAAAAATAACAAAAAAAACCACCCGAGTCAACTAGGATTAACATACAAAACCAACAAATCAGGTCATGAGATCGGGATAACTTCATAAAACGCAAATAACAAAAAAAATATGAAGCTCGATTTCCAGCAAATCTAATATTGAAAGATGAAATAAATAAAAAATAAATTAATAAAATGATGAAAAAATTTCAAGTTAACCTGAGCTAACATGTTAAATCTGTGATCATGAGGTCGAAAATAAAAAAAATAAAAAATTATGAAGCTCTATTTTTCACAAACTCAATGTTGAAAGTTGAAATAAAAAAAACCTGAATTCATGAGGCCGTGATAACTCCACTAAAAATAAATTGAAAAAATTATTATGAAACTCACTTCCTAACCAACCTAACATTGAATGAAAAAAATTTAAAAATATATATTCAATTAAAAAGGATTCAAAAAATAAACTAAGTCAACTTGTCAAACTCACAATTCGAAATCAAAATAACCTCTTAGAAAGAAAAAAAAAACCCAATTAAAAAAGACAAAAAAATCTAGTCAACTTGCCAAACCCGCAACCCGAGTTATGAGATTAAGATAACATTATAAAAAACAAAACAAAATAAAATATGAAGCCTAATGATAAAATTATTCAATTAAAAAAGGGCCCAAAAATTAAATATAGTCAACTAGCTAAATCCAGGACTTGAATTATGAGATGAGGATAATACCATAGAAAGTAAACAAATAGAAAGTTATGAAGTTTAATTTTTAATTATTTTAATATTAATAATGAAATTAAAATTAAAAACAATAAATTATAAAAACAAACAAATAGTGTTTTGTGACTAGCGAACTCTCCACTTTTAACATTTTTTTAAATTGTTAATATTAATATTAATTAATGGTAGTGATAAACCTCCTTTTAATATCCTGCAGACGAAATCCGGCAGGATTGCGTTTCTTTTGAAGATAAGATAAATGTCCCCAGCACAATAGTGTTACCGTACGTAATGACGCTAGATATCCCAAGTGTTCCGTTTTGTGATTTAATTGGACTGTGATGATCAATGATTGAGGCACATATTATGCCCATATGAAGTGCAGTGCTCGAGCTTCAAGATTGACAAGCTCATGAAATTAATTACCCGAAAACAATATTATGGGTGTGAACAGACCGATCGGTTTCAATTGTCAAGAAGAAAGCGGTTTTGTTTCACTGTACTTCGAAAATAATTTGGTCGGTGAAGGAAGCTACTGGTGGTCAGCTCAGCAGAGAAGAACGAGTCCACTCGGATCCAATGGTTTACATGTGGATGAGCAATTCAACATGCAACCCTTATTTCGTGCATAAAATCTGATACAAGAATTCTTTGGTTACAGACGAGGACCCTCTCATGTTCCCTTTTTAATTTTTTTGGTCAGAGAAATATAGATATAGATCAAAATCAAAGATTGGTCTCCTTTAATTGATCAAGAAACCGAACTATCAAGGGGATAAAACTACCTTGACCAGGAAAAACAAAAGGGCTTCCCTTGCTCCGAGATGGGCAGCTCAATTGCTTTTTTCACTTTTAGCGAAAATGAAGTAGGAATGTTGGAGACCTGAAGCCAAAGCAGCGGCATGGAAGACAGTGGAATGGCACTCAAATTCCCCAAAACTTTGGAGATTGAGGGTGTTGATGATTTTTTTTATTAAAGACCATCTCAACCCAAAAATTTAAGTTGTTAAGTGAGGTTTTAAAATATAATTTATATTATTCTCTAACACCCCCTCAAATGAAAGCTATTTGAATTTGAAACTTGCATAAATTTATATTATTTTGTGTTTAATTTTTATCAAATAAATAAAAATAATAAAATTCAAACTTGTGACCGCTTGGTTATCAACTATTCCAATATAAAAATTTAAATTATTAAATAATATTGGAAGACATGATTTATATTCCAATACTTTTCGCGTCTCCTCCTTGTTGCTGCTTAAGTTGCATTTTTAAAGGACAAGTATCAACATCAGCCAAGTTGGTGCAGCACATGGCACGTGGGGTCGTGGTCCGTCGTATTT
>Ga0325401_1001912_pt1 | contig 18095 bp, 9 predicted proteins | sample PopdelMetagenome_FD_205666 | JGI IMG/M metagenome (GOLD analysis project Ga0325401, IMG submission 205666) | Populus deltoides microbial communities from Bellville, Georgia, United States - Xylem-PdKOR-R2 | ecosystem: Host-associated > Plants > Phyllosphere > Stem > Wood/Secondary xylem | place... | reverse complement strand
TCTATAATTACCCTCGACTTCCATTGTTCATTTTCAATTTTTGTTCGCAAAATTCATTCCTCTTCATTTTTGCTGGTAGGCGACTCTAGCAGTGGCATCTAGCTCTCCAGATTGGTCTAAAATTGAAGAAACATTGAGGAGCTCAAGAGGTTTCGTTTCCAAACATATCCATCCTGCTTCTTTTACCATTTGCAACAACATTAATGTTCAACTCTTCTCCTCTTTTTTCCCTCTTGTGAAGAGGAGATGTGACTATTTTTTTCATTTTATGTATCTTTTGATAGAAGTGACCGTCAAGTCCATTGACAAAGAAGAAGGCTCGATATCAATTGAAAGTAAAGTTGATCCAAAAGGAGTGGTCGAGATGCTTGAAGGGGTAGAGAAACATGTCTACATCGTTAATCTCGACGTTGAAAGTAAAATTGATCCAGAAATAAGGAGAATGCTCGAATCCTTGGATTCGGCACAGGAAAACCCTCCGAGTTAAACAGACTCGTCCGAGAGAAAAAGGAGGAGGTTATGTTTGATTAAGGAGGAGACAGAGACATAAACAAGTATAATTTCAGAATGGATTTATATTTTTTCAAAATAAAAAAACAAGTAAATATATATTCTTCTTGTCTCAATTGTCTTCATTTTATTTATCTCAAAATAATAACTAAGAATGCAACTATGGCTAAAATTCTATCTAAAGGCCCAATTGGACATTGAAAAGGCGAACAGCACACACAGGATATCATTGCAGAGCGAGTCCTTGAAAAAACAATGGAGAAATTTCAAATGTATCAAGTTTTTTTCATTTGTTTGTGGCGCTGGTTGGAACTGGTTTTCTGCTACTTGGAATGATAAGCTTCATTTCAATGCAATTGTTCAATAATGAATTTGCTTTTTATGGCTGGAATTTAGGCTACAACCCGGCGGATAATATATTATCTGTCATATAGCAAGAAACATCATTTATTATTTTTTTAAGAAACTAAAGGTTAAAAAAAGAAAAAAATTAACAGGCCCACACACATACATTGGGCTACTTTGGCCATCGCGTTTAAGCTCCTTATTTATTTATTTATTTTATTTTTTAATGTGGAGATTGTTTGAAGCTCTGGTACCTTGTCCCTTACTCGGTTGCATGGTCAATCTGGATTGCTAGGAACGACTTCATCTTCATCTTCAACAACATTTCTCCCGATTGGGAACAGATCTGGTATTTAGTTCTACATTGGGTAGCTGATAGTGCTAAGGTTGTTGATGAACACTTCATCCATACGGGTAATGATTTAGTTAACACGAAACTCTGAATGTATTCAGAATGTCTCCTAACAGGCTTCAAGCTAGAAGTTTTCTTTTGTAACTTTATTTGTATCTTGAGACTGTTTGATTGCCAGTAGATAACAGGTTTCAGTTTTGATTTTTTCTGTTTAGAATTATTTTTTTATGTTTTTCTTATAATTTGATGTGTTGTTGTCAAAAAAAATAAATTTTAAAAAATAAAAAAATTATTATTTATATGCATTTTCGAGTAAAAAACAGTCGTTACCATAAAACCAAACAAACACTTAGCATATCTCATTAATATTTTCATCAACAGAAGACGGTCAATATCTACTGTAAATCCTTTGATTATCCAATCAGTCCTACATATTATGACTTTATATTTTTGTTTTTTATAAATAAAAAGGCAATGTTAAGCTTGCCTGATTACATATAATAAAAGCTTGTCTTAAATATACCTTATTTTGAGAAGAAACTATAAATTATTCTCGGCAAAAGCAGTTGATCAAATTAACGAATTTTCTAATTTGCATCATTAGCAACTCGAAATTACACCTAGTTAATCAACTAACCAAAGTTGATAAAGTATCTAATAAAAAGAAAATGAAAAATACAAGTGACTCATGGAATTCGAAACTCTTGACCTCTCTCCTCCCGCAATGTATTGTTTTATCCACCAGCCTACACGAAAGCCACAATGGTTGGTGAACTGTCTGGTTTCTGCCTGGTGGATACAAATTGTCAACTGCACAGAAGCTAATAAATAATGACAAGGCCACGTTAGTTTTTTCTTCCAGCCAAGCCTGCAGTGCATAGTGCAGAGCACATAACCCTAGAGTATACAGCAGAGACACCTCAAATTCGCTGTATATGTCATAAGAATGGGACAAAGTAGGGAGTAGCTCACACATTCAAGAGCAAGAAGATTTTATTTATGTTGTACAGTCTGAATTTTATCTCGACTCGCATATTTAAAACTGTTTAGTGAACCTGTATCATAATTTAAATGTCAAACACAGTAATAAAACAATGGCTTTTCTTCTCTTCCTCTCTCGTGGAGTTACCTTCGCGGTCGATGTCTCCAACGAGAGGGGAAAAAAAGAGAAGACAATCCAAGTGGGTTGCTTTGGTTGTTTGTAGACTGAAAAATGCCTTTGCTATCGATTCAAGCAACCGAGCAAGAGAAAGGTAAACCTCAATCACCATTCCAGGGGAAAAAGCTCTTCGCACGTGAATATCATAAACTTTTCTCGTCAGCCCATGACGATGAATGCCATTCCAGTAGCATGGCTTTAATTTGTCGGAAGGGAAGAGGGACCCTAGCAATATATACGGGTGTTTACTGTTGACAAAAAGATAGCGCAGGCCAAAAAAGGTTAATGAAAAATAGCACATGGTCGCAGTTGCTGTGACAGTTTACTGTAGCAAAAGCATTACTGCACAAGGATGGTTTTGCAACTACAGTTTACACGAAAAGGTACGATTCAAATTTTTTTCAAAAAAAAAAAAGCTGACACCCAGCGGACAATGCCTGAACTTGCACCCTTGCAAATGGGTCATTTCCCTTTTTCTCTCTAAACTTTTTTGAACTCTTTTTATTTACAGAATCATTCCATGGACCCGCCAAATAATTTTGATCATTGGTTTAAACCAAATTTGAAAACTAGTAGTTTTATACAATCAACAAGCCTCTTCAAATGGAACCGACTGTTTGTTAGCATTGATCAGCCTCCAAATTTCGCCCTACGAGCGGCAAACAGCAGGGTTACATGGCGCTTTGGAGTGGATTATAACCCGAGCTCCTGAAGCAAGCCTGTTGAGAGGAGATCAGAATAATGTCAAAATGCGACGACAAAAGGATAAAATTTAGCAGCAACTTTTAAAGCAGATTGGAGTCAACACTTAACTTTCTTCGATCTTGATCACCCTCTCCTCCTCTCTGAAAGAATCGAGCTTCTTTGATTGTTTCTTACCTGGAACAGGCTCTGCGATTCTTTGACTGCCACCATTTGATAAGCTATAATGTATTACTTGAGAGCCATCAGCCCCGTCAGAGGAGTTTCTAGGTTTATCAGAAACAGGTGATCGCAAAGATATGCCGTGTGGCTGCTTGCTTAGGGAGGCTTTTATTGATTGTGAGATGCATTTTGAGTGTCCAGAGGTTGACTCGCCATTGTCTTCAACTGAATCTGGTTGTTTACACATCCTGAAATTTAATTTATGTTTGTAATTAAGGTGGATTGATAAATAACAAGGAAAGAATGTAGAACTACTTCCTCTTTGAATAATACCTTTGCCCATAATAAAACATAGAAGAATTTTTTATGTATTTTTATAAATTTTACTCCAATACTATCACATTTCAAAATAAATATAACTTTTTTCATGTTATTTTATTCCTATAGTATCAATCAGACAGACTGGGACAGAAAATTGTATCTTGTCTACCAAACCAAACACAAATTAGTCTTGTTCCTGGTGTCTCGCCTCATACTATCTGCTTTCTTGTTCCTCCCGTCCTGTGCTTCATTCCAAAACCCAACCATAATGACTCAATTTGTGGCATGACCTTTTGTTGTGCAGACCAATTATAGCCTATAAAATTTTCTATGTGCTTTGCTCAGTAAAAGCTTTGAGCTTTTGAATACCAGCACTCTAGGATGACTTAAATACAATGGGACATCGCATGTGACCTTATTATTAACAACTAAAGTGCAGGGAAAGCAGTAAGGTTAAAAGAGGGTGGGGTTACAAGTCTCACATAAGGGAAAATATTTTAGCTCCAACAAGTAAACACCATCATGTTATGTCCTTACCAACATTATGGGATCCCTCCAAACCACATTAAACTGAAACAATAGTAAGGAAATCCACTGGTTGACGTTGTGGATTCTCTTTACCAAGCCAAATGGCCAAACTGAAAACTCAAGGTTGATTCTTGGATGATGCCTCAAGAATACCTGGTTCAGAGCCTAAACCAGTCAAGTGAATTAACCTAATAAAACATTCAAATAACCAGTCACGAAAGTTGTCAATTTAGCCTGTCTCCAGTGGTGGCAAAAAGCCTGAAGTGTAACTATTCTTCAGAACACCTATCTGGTAAATTGCCAACTATCCGCAAACTGGTTAACAAGTCTAGTTGTTAAGTTAAATAACCCAATTCAAGTCATCATTCAACAAGCCAACCCTTAGATTGTGCATGCTCTTATTGCAAAATATGTAGAAACGCCATGTATTAGCTTATTAGGTTTTAGTACTACAACAACCAGCTTGCATCCATAGATCCTTGAGGGAGGTGAAAGAAGCTAGCACATTTAAATGATATGCGAAGGATTTAACAAAAAAGAGAAGCAAGGGTTGAAGCAATGTTAACCTGTCTGCATTGTACGAAGAAGAACGCTTCAGACAAGCAAGCCCGTCTCCTCCCTCTAGCATTTTCATCTCGATCAGGCTCCCACTGAAATACTCCTTTTCTTCCAATCTGAGACCCGTCACCCTTGGATTCTCTGACAAGCAATCAAGCTCTCCTAACGTTACTGAAGTAGAGTACAACGGTGAGGGAAATTTTGAATGAGAAAATCTCGGCCTGTAGGTTGGAACCAGTCCAAAACTGTGATCTTTCACTGAAATTGACCCACAGGAGATCAATTGCATCAACATATTACTGGCCTTGAGTCTTGCATTGTTTGGCATTCGAATGTCTTCCTCTTCAATAATTCTAAAACTGTTGATTTTATTAACATCAGCTCTAATAAGAGACTCCAAAGTTTCAGTCTTCCCGCCCGATGATGATGGGCTAGAGGAAGACGGGGGAGGGGAAACTGAATTCTCACATATCTCAGAATTTTCCTTCACGCATGGAAGCCGATTTTGACAATCCTCTTTGCATTCCTGTTCCAGAGAAGCATCATCAGTCGAGACACCCCTTGTACAAGTTTCTCGGGATTTAGGTCTGCTTCCATTTTCCTCGGTCTGAGTCGAAGCATTTGCGAATCCATCACTCTTGTAAACCTTGTATTCTGTCAAGCTAAGAGAGCCATTCCACGTAGAATTCTTTCCAACAGTAGACTCTGGAGACACGCCAGAGGAGCCAGGATGTTGCAGTCTAGGGGAGATTTCATCTTCCTGAGAATGCTTTGTTTCCTTTCCATTCAAACTTGAAGCCGACGAGGAGTCATCTTGACTTCTAGAAGAAGCTGGTTGTGGCAATAGTTTTAGATTTTGCATTTTTATGGTTCCAACAGGAGCGAAATGATCTGTAGAGATTAAAAAGCTGTCAGGCCTTAAACCTATCCATGTCACAAAACAACAAGTAAACCATGAATCAAGCTGAATTTCTTCCATAGCCCACCTGAATTAGATTCTTCAAAGAGTTCAGAACCTTTGAGAACATATTCATTTCCATGAGCAGGAAGAATTAAATCATCCTCACAGAGATCATGCCATACAAATCCATTCTTATAGCTTCTGCGATACATAACACAAACAAAAACGAACAAATAAGCCCAAGCAGAATAAACTAAAAGTAACCCCCAGTTTTTTCAACAAAAAAGAAAGAATCTTTACCAAAGATTTTTCAATTCTTTCAGGATTTTGAAATCAAAACAGTCCAAGAAACTAAAAACAGAAGAAAGAAAGTAACTTTGACCTCTTAGAAGACCAAGAATACAAGGAAGCCATCCCTCTACCTCTCAAAACATCAAGCCTCTCAATCACATCTGCAGCAACACATCAAATTACATTCATTCTCGAAACCAAAACCTAAAAAAGAAATCACCAAGAAATACCTCTAAGGTAGAGACCATCAGGTGAAGCAAGAGGGACTTCAATGAAATGAGGGTGCTCCAGCTGGCGATTTCTACAGAGGTAATAAACAACAGCAACTTTACGGTTCTGTTGTTGATACTTTGGTGACCTCTCTGTCCACACTTTTGCTCTCTCTGGACTCAGTTGCCTGTTGTACTTTTTCATTCTCGTCGTCTCCATTATCACATCAAAAACCTAACCAAGAAAATACTGAGACTTGAGGGCGTACCGGTCAAGGAGATCCAAAATCCTTAAGGTATTGCTTTTGCTGTATGAAGAAGAACAAACGACAAGAAACGAAATGTGGTTTTGGATTCTTATTATCTGCTCATACTTTTTTTTCTCTTCTATTTTTTTGGCTGGTTCGATGGAGGCCGAGAAAGGAAGGCGTGGGAGAGGCGAAGGTAGCGGGTGAGCTCTGCCCGACCAAAGACTGGTTTTTGTTTTGTTTTGGTTTTTGTTTCTGCCCTTCCTCTTGCTTGCTTAGTTTTGTCCTCACGGTTTTATAAATTGAGTTAAATAGTTTATTTAGTTCTAAAAGTTAATTAATTAATCCTAAATCGTTAAATATTTAAAAGACTTGTCAAATTTACAGAGGGAAAAGGGGAGAAGAGATAAGGAGAGGGAAGAGAAGAAAGGAAAAAAAGGCGAGGAGGAGGAGGCGGCAGAGAAGTGATGATCGATATGGTGGCTGAGTAGGGAGAAGTGAAGGTAAAGAGAAGGAAAGAAGGGACAAAGGCTTTTTTTATGATTTAATATTACAATATTACAATATTAATAAATTTAAATATGTAAAGAATATTTATATAATTTTTCAAATTAAAAATACTAAACAATTTCTTTCTTGAAACATAGGGACTAACTTGTAATATACCTTTTTTCATGCTCTGCCCCGTCTTTTCCGCCCCTTTAGAAGCTGCGTCAAAACAAAGTACAATGATTTAACGTAACTTGGTGAATACTATTTTTTTTAATGTTTTTTTTAATATATTAAAATAATATTTTTTAAAATTTTTAATTTCTATATCACAATATCAAAATTATTAAAATATATATATAAAAAACAACAACTTAATATTATTTTTAAAATAATAATTTGAAAAGCAAATTAAATTCTTCATAAACCATATTACCCTATTATATTAAAAAACTTGATTTTTTTTTCAATTCTCATATTTTTTTTATTTTTAATTTTTTTAACTATCATTCAAATTATCTTTTAACTAATTAAATTAACTAAATTAAATCAACATAACTTCTATAATTTAGTTTGAAACTTATACTAGAAAAGAAGTTAAGTTGAGAGATTTTTTATATCAATTTCTTTTTTTTTTTCAATGCAATCTTTAGATTATTTTTTTACTTGTCATTCAGATTATTTTTTTACCAGTTAAGTCAATCAAATCACATCAAGATAATTTTTATACGGTTTAATTTTAAACTCGAGTTAAGTAAAATGTTGGGCTAAGAGATTTTTTTTCCTATAATTTTTTTTTAATTTTATTTTTTGATTTTTTTAACTGATAAGCTAGTTTGTTTTTAAACTGATTATATTAAAATAATTTTTATAAAATTTAATTTTTAAATAGAAGTAGGTAAAGAATCAAGTAATATATTGAATTTAATAATAATATTAAATAATTCTCCACACCCAAGTGTTTTTTTGTTATTTTTTTTAAAAAAATAATATGTTCCTCGGTATTAATTGTGACCAGTAGGGTTTCATAACATCACTCCACAATCTTTACTAGCTGTTACTGCTAGATGGTAGGCAGATGATGAGAAATATAAAAAATGCTACTTTTACAATAAATACAGTTTAATACATTTTTTTTTTTTTATTGAAACACCTTTTCTTCTTTCCACATAAATCAACTTTTTTTCTTTTTTTAAAAAATAATATATCCATGAATCATAACACGTGTACTTGATCATAAATTCTTGCCATGTCAGTTGATGTTGTCGTTTTTGTGACAACTGGTATAAATAATTTATTAATGATGGACGCATTTTCTTCCACTTGGGGGCATAAACTCCTTAGTCGTCGTCTCATTGACACTGATTTCTTAGGATTTTTGAATTTTTTTTAGTTTTAAATTAATTTTTTTATTTTTTTAAATTACTTTAATACGATAATATTAAAAATAAAAGGAAAAACACTTTCAGTGTCGCAATCTCAAGCCCTCCAACGTTAAGGAAAAGGCACGGCAAGGCACAGGAGCAACCTTACAAGTCATGGTGAACGGCAGTGCCATGCATCCTCTTTTTTGTCCCTTGTTTGCTTAATAAATATAGATAGAGCCTAGAGGGGGCATCGTGTTACTTTCATGCACATGCCATGGCCACTTGTCGATGTTCTTAGCAAAATCAGCTTCAAATCTTTTCTTTCCACCTTTCTCTCTTTTTGTAGGGATCGAATCCACGTTGATCGCTCCGGTGATCAATCCCATCTCTACGCTGGAAAGTTAAAAGGAAGAAAGAAGAAAGTCGACAAGTATCAGCTAAAATCACCTCGTTGCTTGAAACTTGCATCAGTCCTGTATGTATAGATATTGACGCATATACTATATGATCATCGAATTTGCATGTAAGACAGACAGAGAGGGCACCCTTCCTCGTATCATAGGTGAAGGGAGAAGTGCTTTCAATTTGATAGCCATAGCACTTCCCCCATCCGCCATTTGTAATGTTTTTTAAAAAAATTGAAAATTATTTTTTTATTTTAAATAAATATTTTTTTGGTGTTTTTAATTATTTTGATGTGCTAATTTTAAAATTAATTTTTTTTAAAAAAATATTATTTTAATACATTTTTAGATGAAAAATACTTTAAAAAACAATCACAAGAACACTTTCAAACAGACTCGGTTTATGTCCTTTCAGTCCCTAGCACATGCAATGCAACTGGATAGACAGGGCCCTGATCATTTGGTGTTGCATAGGGCTGGATAACTCTCTCTTTTTTCTTTGATTTTGCGTAGTTTTGCGGTTTGTTTATAATCTTATTGATTAGTTTTGTACTTGGGCTGGATGAATAATGTTTACTCCCCTGTACAATTAATAATCTCTCATCATTGTAGTAAAACCTAGATGGATCCCCATGTTGATCTGGGATTCTACTGATTAGAAATAGACCAATTTAAGTTAAAAACATAAAAAAAATAAAAAGACTTGATTCATCCAATTAAATATTTAAGTTAACTTATTGACCAGGTCAAAACTCTATCCTCTACTCTATGATTTTCTTTTTAAAAGAAGATTTTTTTTAATCAAAACAGCATTGTTTTGATTTTAAAAAAAAAAAATTAAAGTTGACCCTCCTAACTCATGACCAGGATAGTCGAGGTTTACAACTATATCTCGAACAAATTAATTCTTTATTTTGATTATAAAAAGTGACCTATAGAAAAAAAATTTTAAAAAAAAATCATGGTCTCATTATACACAAAGACTCAAGTTACAATAAATTGGAATAGTCAAATTATTATTTTATCCTTGTGAACAAAACTGGTAATCTTGGTCTTGGAGGTATAATGATCTTTTCACAAAAGTTCATTTGTTATTATCAATTAAGGACTAAATAGTCTTCTCATATTTTTTTTTAGTATAATAAAATGTTTTAATTATTCTTAAAAGTAAAAAATATTAAACTTACATCTAGAGACATTTTCATATTTTCCTTTTTAGTTTAGTAAAATGACTTTAATACCTTTAGAAGAAAAAATTATTAATCTTGCTTTCAAGACTTTTTGGTAATTTCATCTATGTTTTTGGGTTATAATCAAGTTAGCTTAAGGGTAATTTAGTATTTTGATAAATATATAACAATATTAATAAAAAACTAGCGAGCGTATGCATTCGCATGAAGCACCTCCATGTTTTTCGAACGGTACATAACACGTCATCCAACGATGGAACGTTGTCTCCCGTGACGACGATGGAACACTTTCTTTCGTGATGATGGTGAAATGTCATCTTCTGTAATGGCGTTGTAAGCATCGCGACGCCTCCTTTCATATAGAGCAGCGCGTGTGGCGGTTGAGACGATGATTTGTCAATGACAATCTCTTCTTTCTTCTTCTCCTCTTTTTTCTCCCCCCTCCCTTTGAAATTCGCATTGGCCCTTCAAGATTTTAGAGTTTCCCTCTCATTCATTGATATTTCAACTTTGATCCTCATTTGTTTTATTTCTAATTTGTGTTCTTAGCCTTTTTATCATATTTTAATTTGTTTTCGATTTCATCCTTAAGTTTAAAATTGTGATTTGTTATTTTTTTCAAATTTAATCCTCATTCTTTTGATCTTTTTTAGATTGTTTTGTGAATTTGATTTTTCTTTTCAATTTCAGCCTTCTGGTCAAAATTTCAAAGTTGTCATCTCATTTATTTTATATTTTATATTTGGTCCTTATTCTCTTAATTAATTTTTTTCTGAATTTTTTTCTTTTCAATTTCACCCTTTAGTTCAAAATTATAAATTATCATCTCATTTATATTTTTTTTTACATTTGATTCTTATTCTTTTAATTGCTATTTTTTGTTTTGAATCCTTTTGTATAATAGATTTTTTCTCAATTTCTTCTTTTGACTTTTGATTTATTGAGAATTGGGCTTCTTGGTTTTTTTAGATTGGGTGTTTTCAGCTTATTGACTTGGGTCATGAGTTTGATAAGTTAACACAGGTTGACATTTTGTTTCTTCACTTTTTTTTTTCAATTTTATCTTTCAACATTGTTTATTTTGAAAAATAAGCTTTATGATTTTCTTTAGTTTCCTTTAAACCAGGTTATCTGAATCTTGTGACCTGGGCAACAAGTTTGGCCGATTAACCCGACCATTTTCTGGGGTTGTGTTTTTTTTTTTATTTTTTTGGTTTGGTCCTTCAAAATTGGGTTTTTTGTTTTAAAAAATTAAGCTTTGTTATTTTCCCTTTATTTTTCTTCTATTAGGTTATCTCGTTCACATGATCCAGCTCGCGAGATTTAGCAGCCTTACCTAGAGTTTGCATGTGTTTTATTTTTTTGAGCTTCTTTTTGTTGATTTTTTTATTCAATTTCAATCTTCTACATTTGAATTTTTAGGGATTGGTCATCACTGTTTTCTTCAATTTGTTTTTTATAACATTAGCCCGATCTCATAACTCAAGTTACGAGTTTGACATGCTAACTCGATGCTCCTTGTTTTATTAATTTTTATTTTATTTTTAATTTTATTCTTTATGATTTTTTTCTTTTGATTATTGTTATTACCTTTTCTTTAAAGATTTAGTTTATTTACTGGCGTTACCTTTTCTAATATATAATTGAATGTAAATGGATTTTTTCCCCATAGCACTCAAACATCATTTTCTACATTATAGAAAAGTCAGCTCAGCCTGCGATAAAACACAAGTAACCTATACTCGTGTTAAAAAGCGTGTTTGACAGTGTGGTTGTGAGTGCTTTTCAAATAACTTTTCGTGCCAAAATACATGCTAATGATTTTTTTGATTTTTTAAAAATTATTTTTGACATCGGTACATCAAAACGATCCAAAACGTACAAACCATATTAAATTTTAGCAAAAAAAAATATTTAAATTTTTTAAAAACACAACCACAGCTCTATTCCCAAACATTACCAAAAATGGTTTGTTCTTGTCCGGTAACTACCAAATCTAACCATACAACAACCTAAGCTGTAAAAAGTCCCATGTAACATCTACTCCGTGGATCGGTTGTCTGCAATACCTTTCAAGCAGAGATAGCAGTGAGCATCCATGATTTCGGCTAATAATACAACCACAGTCATATACTCAATCATTAAATCCCGATACCGATACCATTGTCATCCTATATTTTCAAGTCCAGCATTTGTAAAGAATACGATATTTCCAAGTTTAAAGGCTAAAGAGATCACTATGGGATTTAAATTTAAATTCTGTGGCTTCCAAATATCACCTGTGTTTTGAGAAACATAATTATGAGTTTTTGGTCAAAATTAATCATTGACTTTTCCATGCTGGGTCAAAATTAATCATTATTTTCTTTATCTTGTTTTATTTTCAATGAAAGATAAACATAAAGAAAAAAGAAGAAAAGGAAAAGGAAAAAGCTATAATAAAAAGACCATAAAATTTCTCATATTGAATGATTTTGTTCCTTCTGAAAACCTACTTCTTTTACACATGCACATATTTATCTTGTGGTATAAAACAAGTCACATTAGCCCTTTTTTTCCTGAAAATGGAATCCATATTATTTAACATTGTGAAAATAAACATATCTTTTAGTTAATTAACGAATCAATAAACAAGTTAACTAATATAATTGTAACATCAAGATAAAGGAGTTGAATTGATGTTTGAAATTATGATACTGGTGACCGTTCAAAGTGTTTTTTTTTTAAATACATTAAAATAAATTTATTTATTTTTTTTTTTAAAATTATTTTTAATATTAACACATCAAAACAATCTAAAAACATAAAAAAATTCAAAATTTTTGGGAACATGATTTTCCCAAACACTTTCGAAGTTTTGTTAAAGAATATTTAACATAAATCTTAGAAAAAAAAATTGTTTTTTTATAGACATAATTGAATGAAATTATTATAAAGGATAAGATTACTGTCTTGAATAGTTGAGTAGGAATTGTTGGAGTAGAGTTTTAGTATTTGATGTAATTTATATTTAAAGGTTTTCGTATTTCATAGTAGTAGTAATGAATAATAAAATATATAAAAAAATTTTATTTTAATCCTTCAAATTTTAAACTTAAAATTTTTTTTTAATTTTATCTTTTAAAATTAACAAAAGCCAACTAATAAGCGGGATCTATTATTCCTCTTCCCATAAATCATTATTCATTAATGCATATATTTGTTTTTTTTGTTTTAAAATTTTAATTTCATTCTTTTAACATGGTTTATAAAGAATTTGATTTCATAATTTGTTTTGATTTTTTTTTTTCTATAAGGTTATCATAAAAATGCCCGCGCAACCATTATGTAAATACATGATACAGTCGATATGTTTATACCAAGGTACATCCTAAAATGATTTAAATATGGTTTGTAGATTTCAAATTAAATAAAATCAATTTAGAAGGATAGAAGTTTGAATCTGTTTCAGCTCAAATTTTGGAATTTTTAAAAGGTGATTAAAAATAAATGCTTTGGCATTGGGAATTGGAGATTATTATATCTTGTTCTTTTTCTTAATAATCGAATACCTTATTTCTTGAAATACGCAACAATTATTATAGTTGGTGTCCACATAGCATCACCTTTCGAGTGCTTGTTGCCTTACCTGCCTCCACGCCTGCTGCTGCTCCCTGTGAAATGGGTGGATGCTGTCGCCTTACGGCACCTACAATCCCCTTGTTTCCTGCCTATCCAAGCCCATACAGATATTGAATGAGGAGCACCACCACATCACAGAGAGAATATAATTAAAACTTAAACTACTAATTGTAGGGCTTTACCCCGGAGGGAGCCCTTCCAGAAATTCTCGAAGGCACTGGGCCAAGCCCAGGCCCAAGAGGGGGTTTGGAAATAGTTTTCAACCAGCAATTGACGCGCCTCGGTTAGAACCTCACTAGCTGCGTCATTGCCCCAAGCGCAAAGATGAGTAATTCGAGGAACACGGTTTCATTTTTATAGTGCACCATTTGTTTCTCTACTCTTAGTCTTGTCGATGTGGGATATGACCACTGAGAGTTCAGGCTTGTAATCCAGCTTCCTTGATGATTTGGCGAAATAGGACTTGAGCTGGTCTTTTGATGGAAAGATTACACCGACGCTTCAGCATTGGGCAACTAAATTGCTTCCTTTTGCAGGAAGATTGCGATTGATTTCGGGGATACACGGTGTTCAAAAACATAAAAAAAAATTAATTTTAAACAAAATATTTCAAAATTTACCTATAGCCGTTTAGAGCGGATCGAATACCAAATGGTGCGATTCATCTTCTAGCTAGTGTTCAAAATTACTAGTGCTCTATTCTTCTTCTATCAGCAGTTCAAAATTACACAATGGTTTCACTAATTTGTGAAAGAAGAAATATTTGTGTAGTTCATTTCTGACAAACTTTTTTTGAACTTCCTTGCACTCCTATCCACAATTATAGCCTCCATAAACGAAGAGGACTTAACCTTCAGCTGCTTATATGGATAGACAAAGACTACAGCGTCATTCAAGTCGGGATTGGAAAATCTGCAAGCGGCAATGTTTGAGAACAAGATTCAGCGGGAAGGTTTTAAACCAATTTCTTGAAGAAGGGTTAAGCAAGATCCTCTTCTCATGCAAGGCACTACCCTGATGCACACAAACCAACATCTCAGTGATTGCAGCAAATAGAAATTACCAGTAGAAGCAACCGTCTCCTTCTTTCACTTTGTTAATTATCAAAACAAAACCAAAACACAGTAAATTAATACTCACTTTATAACCAATCACAACATGAGCAAATAAAATAGCTTATCTAACTAATAGAGTGATATTGACACCACGGATGTCGATTTTGAAAGCAGGAAACGAACAATGACTTTGAATTTAAACGTATATGCCCTGTAGCTGATCAGTGGCATTGTCTTATCCTGAGTAGTTTAGCCTGTGCATTGGACTGAGGCTTGAAGGCATGGGGTTAAAATCTTGAAATAGCAAACAAAGAATATGTGTATGAAGGGATTTGCTATGCAAGGTAGTATGAAGGGATTTGCTCCCGATTTTCTGAAATGGAATGTTATTTAAGCATGCTAAAACCAATTTAAACGTACTTTTAAGATTCCAAATCTTGAAATATGCATGGAATAACATGGAAGCATTATTTGATGGAGCAAAGCTGATATATTGGGGCCGGGGGATCCATTGACAAACTTGCATCCCCTTGTTTACTACAAGTTTGGAGGCCATCTAAGGCAGTCTCCTTCATGTGGTCTGTGTGGTGAGATGTTACGGCACCTTTTTTCTAGTTTTTTCTGTTATTTAGGATGTGTGGATGAGGTTGTTTGTTTTTAGTGTTGAACAGTGGATCTTCCTTCTGAGCTTGGAGTATTGGTTATTGACAAATTTCATGGAGTTCGGGATCGCAAAACATTGAAGATTCTTCTTAACTCCACTATCTACTTTGTCATTCAGAGTCTTTGTAATTAAAAAGAAAAAAAAGAGAACAAGACAACTTTTAAGAACCAAAATCTTCAGGCAACTATGATGCAATAAAGGTTTTGGTTTTCTCAGGTGAGTTTATTTTGCAGCAATTTGCCAGCGCTTGTTTTTTAAGTTGTTATGCCTTTTCAGGAGGATGCTTATTCTTCTCTTCTGTATATTTGTTTCCATCTTAATAAAATATATTCCGAAGTCCATTCAGTGTGTTTTTTATGTTGTACTTGCTGACATTTAAGTTTAGTGTATAATGTCAAATTGTCAATCCTCTTAAATTGCCGGTATTGCCTCTGAATATTTTCTGTGTTGCTTTCGGCGATGCAGTACTTGGAACTCCTCCCTTGCCCCACCTCCCCTCTTGAATAACGAGTTTTAGCTGTCAAGTTGCGCGGATCCCAACTGATGGTTCGGGAAAATAATTTTTTTAAAAAAAAGTTCTAATACTTTTCCTCTATCTTCGTTACAGTGGTGAATGTTATGTTGGTGAAATGTGGGCTTACGAAATTCATTGTACTTTAGTATATCAGGTGGTTGTTTAACATTTGCTATATTTGTTTTGATCTGTAGTGCCATTCACAGGGACTGGAATTCAATGTGGATGACATGATCGTGAAAATGGCAAGCCAAGACCAAACAAAAATACTCCACATCAAACAGCAGCTGGCCACCTTAATAGACCATACTCCAAATCACGCAGTATACCCTTTTGTATGCTCTCTTTTCCTTCACGTCTGCTTCTCTAGAAATTTCGTTTTTTGTGCGAACGAGTCTTTAGTCTAGCAGCACTCTTCTTTAAAAAGCAAGGGCAGGTGTAGCAGTGTAGGTCTCTGGTTTGAGTCTTACCTTGTTCTACTTGGATTTTAGAAAAACAAAGGACAATGAAATTGTCACTGTTTAGTTTCCTATTTGATTTGATTTATTCATACATATGATACAGGAGGCAATTATGGATTTAAATGAAGAAGGGGGATCGACCAAGGGAGAAAGTATGATGTTCTTCAGGTTCATGTGGCTAAATTAATTGAGCAATTAGAGAAACTCGTGGAGAAAGAAGAGCTAGTTTTTACTTCTGAGAATCGTTAAATGCTTCCAGCTGAGGATACAGGTTCCCCTGCTGATTTAAAGCAGGGAAATCAGCAGTCCGTGCAGTGTGAACAAAATCTTGTGTGCTAACATTAGCAGGGTATTGGATTTGGGCTGCTAATGCATGCCTAAATAGCCAGTAGCTTCAATCCAGTAGCTTCAATGCTAAACCATATTAAATATATGAATTGCCAAAAAGATAAACGTATTAATAACCGAAAGATTGTGTATTATATGATCAATATAATAAAACATTATCAAATTTTCAGCAAACATTATTACATTGTTCTTAGAAAATACTACACGAGACATTGGCTAGTTGTACAGTAAGAGTGCAAAGCGACATTCATGTCAGAACTACAAAGGATGGGAGACAAGAGCATGTTTATCGAGATTAAAGGATGGAGTTAACGAGTTATGATAAATCCATGGTAAAATTAAGATTTTTGGCAAATGGAGGATCTAAGGGAAACTTGTATAGTGGTTGGAGAATCTTAATGTAACTGGCCCTTTTGAAAAATGCACTAAAAGTTTCATTAGATCCTAGACTAAACAACAGGTACATCTTTTTCTTTCTTCATTGCTCCCATTTCACTTGCAAGTGAAATTCTATTCATGCGACTAAAACAAAATTTGTCAGACCATAACAGGTTAATATGCGTGTAAGAGCTTCTGTTGATGCCTTTCAATGCTTAATCAAGAATGACAGTGAAGATGAATATGGGACAGAATTCTGATGTCTTGTCGTTTCCAGGCAAGTTTCCTTGTAAAGATCAGCAATGTCAGGGCAAATCAAAACCATTCCGTTCAATATCCCATTGACTACTAGTTGTGTTTGAGCTTCCATACTCAGAGCATGACTTCCAAATGATAGCTAGCTACCAGATGGCGTTGAAGATCAAGTTCTTGAGCAGTTCACTGGGATTTTCTTGTTTTGCTTGAAACACAGGCCCCTCTCGGTTCCAAAAAGAACATCTGATTTCTAATATTAAGAGAGTCTAAAATGTCTATGCTTTGAGCATTGTTACAATACTAAATTATCATGCAGCTACCCCTTTTGTCAGCAAAGCATGGTCACTGTCACAGGGTAATTTTTCTCTCCGTGAATAGAACCGTGCGGTAGCCTAGTCCCTCGCTAGACTCAGCCTTCCCTCGCCAATCCCATTAGTGTTTGCCTAGTACCTAAGCAAGCGGAATACACAAGCAAGAATAAGAATCAAAGTGCACAACAAGCTTTATAGGAACTCTTTCCCAACCTTTATTGATCTCGTTAACAAAGAAAACTATACACAATTCCGTATGTGTGCTATGCACAAAGATTGCATGCTACACCAAGCTACCTCTAACTAGTGCTTTACATGTTCTTGCATGCCCCTACATGCTGAACATTCCCAACGCATGCTGCTGCATGCCCATACATGCCGCCCCCTCACCCAAAAGCTACAACAAGTATTTATAGACAAGCATTTACAAGGCACACCCCCCATTCCTACTTTTAAGGAAGTAGTGAGACACTATCTCACCCATGTTCACCCATGAACATAATGGCCCCATTATCTACTAAGTAGTGGGAAGTTTTCCCCCCATGATCCCCCATGATCTTTAGTGGGTTGAGAGTAACCCATGGTCAACTCCCATGTTCAGCCCCCATGATCCCATGATCTTGGATATCCATAACTGCCACTACCCACGTTCTGCATGCCCACTTGGCAGCCCCAACTGCTAGCTCTTGCTGCGTCATCTGGTGAGTCATTCACATGCCTTGGACAGTCCTTCGTCCAAGTTTTACATCGTG
>Ga0325401_1001910_pt1 | contig 18097 bp, 8 predicted proteins | sample PopdelMetagenome_FD_205666 | JGI IMG/M metagenome (GOLD analysis project Ga0325401, IMG submission 205666) | Populus deltoides microbial communities from Bellville, Georgia, United States - Xylem-PdKOR-R2 | ecosystem: Host-associated > Plants > Phyllosphere > Stem > Wood/Secondary xylem | place... | reverse complement strand
GCAAAGTGTGTAGTGACTGTACTAGTAATCCAAGTGCATAATTTACAAGATTTGTCTCATGGAGAGAGTATTACGTAAATACGAGAAAACAAGGGAAATTGGATCAACATTGGATTTTTTCTTCTTTTTTCTTAAAAGAGTTGTCTTTTATTCTTATTTATTTTAATTTGATTAAATTCTTATTTATTATCTTGTTTTTCTAGTTTTTTATTTTATTTGACATGGTGAATTATTACGTGCACATTTACATATTAGAATGTTGAGTAGACATTTGTTAACTTTTAAAATTGAGAGCATTTTCCATTGATAAATTTTGAAAATACAAATGCTCAAATACTAAAAGTAAAAGTACATATACTCAAATAAAAAAAAAGGGTAAGAATAAAACACACCTAATAAAAAATAATGTAAAAAGTTCATGCATATCTGGCAAAATTAACGTGTTATGTGTAAACTAAATGATCATGTCAGCCTATATTTGATGGAATTTAACTGAAGCAAAAAAAATAAAAAATTCCACACCCTAGCATGGTAATTTCAAGAGGGGGAGTGGATAATTTATCAAGGTAATGTTACATAAATATTATCATGTAAAATTTTACAGAAGCCGTGTGTCATGTACTTTTTTAATTGAGAACCAATCATTTATAATTGTTTGGACTATGTTTTATTACTTATCAATTGACATTTTAATATGAACATTGCTTTTTATAATGTTGCAACGCTGATAATCGGCCGAAGCTTTCTATAATGTTGCAGAGGTAAAATTAATCAGACAAGGAAGGGAAATCCAGTCATAAAGTATTGGGCCCCTTTTTCGCTGTCTGGGTTACACCTTCAGAATACCCTAGGAAGGGAATTCTTCTCTACTTGTTGGACGTTGTTCGATTTTGATTAATTGTTTTCTTAGCTTCAACCATGAAAAACCATCCTCGCACTAGACAGTAGAAACGGTACAGGGGGACGGGAAGCTCTAGGGAAAAAAAAAAGAAATCGAGGTAGCGTGTAATTATTATTTTGGGGTATAAAGAATTATGATAGTAGAAATAAAAACATATTTAATTAAAAAAATTTAAAATATAATTTTTTTTTTATCTTTTACATAATTTTTGAAATAATTTTTTATATTTTTTAAATAGAAGATATACTTGTTTTAAGAGGCAATTTTTATTATTTTTTATATCTAAAATATCCATGTAAAAAAACTTTTAATTTTAAAATTATCCTACTAAAATTTGTGAGAATAAAATTAACTATTATTATAGTTTTAAAACTAATTAGGGGCAAACACCCAGTTACAAATTAGTAAAATCAACTCAAGTTAACCTATGTCAGCTCAAAAATTATTATTTAAAAAAATATAAAACAAAATATTATTTTGATATAAAAAAAAGTTAACATAATTTTTACCTGGGTTTTACCCCAGTCAACCTGGTTTTTTATCCATTCAGGTCGAGTTAATTATTTTTCTATTTTTTTCTAAACCCGTACCATTTCAGGCCTCGAGTCACAAGTTTCTGAGCCGGTTCAGATTTTATAACTATGGTTGTTATAATATTATTAATTTGAACACTCAATATAAACTAAAAAAAAATCTAATTAATTTTTCTAAATGTATAAGTTTTCAATATTATGGGTAAATTTTTATTTTTTTATATTTTACTATGTCTTGTTTACTATCAATAAATATGTTACAAGAATGGTTCTTATATATGTCTGGTATATTATAATTAGATATAATTATATCTTTATTTTTTTATTTTTCATGTCACTTCTATTATTTCTATCTTTATTTTAATTTTTATTTATTTATTAGAAAACAATAACCAAACGCTTACTAATAAAACATTACGAAAGTGAATGTTACCCCACCTTTGAATATTATTTGGTAGCTAGATCGTTCCCAATCTTAAAACTTTCCCTCAAAATAAGACAGGTCAAATTTTATTCTTCAGAATTCAAACAGTTCATTTTCAGCTCGCTATCCAAAGATAATGAAACAAAGATTTTTTTCCAGACTCCAAGAAAAGGGGTCGTTTCACCGAATAAGATTTGAATTCCTATTTAGAGAAGTTCAATTTAGTTTCTGGTTGCAAAAATTTTCAGGTGTTTAAAATCATTATAAATGTCTGCAGTCCAAAATTCTCATTTTGTGCTCACTAAAATGTCTATAATTTTAATAAATATCCATTTTCTTCCCTTTATTTGCTTTTTCTGATTCAGAGGAGTCGATCAAAGAAGCGGATCTTAATCATATGATTGTAAGACTTGAATGGAATTGATTTCCTTTATCTATTCTCAAAAAAAAAAAAAAAAAACTAAATCCATACAAAGGGAGTATGGGATCAAAGGTTATAATGTATACTTTAGGAATTATGAACGGCCCTTGTGGTTTTAGAATGGGCAATTGAGTCCTTCTCATTTCAATTCTGTAACGGTGTCATCCTTCTTTCAAAATCAACTTCGATTGCCATTACATCACAAGACACCGGCCCTTGTTGTTTGGACCTTGTACCTTCAGCCAAAACACATACATTAATGCGAAGTTTGCTAAACACTGCACCGCAACAAGGCAATGTCGAGACATGCTGCCACTAGAGAAATTTATCGTAGTAGACATTAAGTGCCCACCAACAAACCATGTGCCGACCACTACCATGAACAGCTTTCACCATTGAACAAGTTAGGAAGTGGGTAATCCTAAGGGTAGACTTAACAGTAGAGGAGATCCGCTGTCTCTTTTGATTTTCTTAGTTGAAATATTAGAATTAATGTTTAAAATAATTTATAAGATCAGTGTATTCTTAAAATCATATAGAAGAAAGAAACATCCATTGAGGTAAAAGCAGATTGGAACAATATCATTCATCTCAAATCAAAAGAGAGAGGGAGACAAGACCCACGCGTTGGGGTGGCACTGCCATTCTTCTTCTTCTTCTTCTTCTTCTTCTTCTTCTATTAGAGTGTGTGTGTGTGTGTCCGGAATCTTCATTCATAATACTACTGAGTTTCGGTTGCCTATATTTTAAACATCCTCCGCCTAGATGTTACAACTAATTCTTGTTTTGTTTCCTTTAATTAGAAATAAAAACTTTTTTTCTTTTATTTTTTCAAAATAAAATAAAACTTTGGTGGTTATACATCACTGATCACGCACACAAATTCATTATAATGTGTTAATGTAGAATGTGTTTCGGAAGGCAGCTCGCCACACCTTTTTAAAGATTTTGATTTTTTTTTAATGTTTTTGTATTGTTTTCATGTGGTAGTGTCAAAAATAAATTTTAAAAAATAAAAAATATATAATATTTAAATACATTTTAAAAAAATAATTACTATCAAAATATCAATCAATCAGCTCGCAATGCAATGGTTGGATAAGCTCCACCAAAGATCTACCCATCTGATCTTCTTTTATATTTCTAAACTAATTTTCACAATGAACGTGGAAAGATCAACACCAAAGCTATAGTGGAAATAAACTTGAAAAGACTTGTTTTGAGGAATGATTTCTCAAATTTCATGAATGTTTTAAATTCTGAGTTGACTGGCAGAGAGAGTGAGCAGAATGTGCTTGGTGCGTTGTATTTAAGGATAAGAATGAAAGCTTAATTGTCAGGTAAGTTTTTCTCCATCTCTCTTCCCTTTTTATTGAACATTCTCATGACTTGCTCCAGAGTAAAATAAATCGGCTGCTGAGTCAACTATTTTTACCGAGTTGCCATATATATATATATATATATATATATATATATATATATATATTTGTGTGTTTTTCTAATAAGTAATGCTAGGTATGTTCGCTAACATGGTTACTAAAATTAAAACCTCATTATTATTATTATTATTATTATTATTATTATTATTATCCGATCACAAACCTTGTTACATTATTTCATTTATCATATTAATTACCTGTCGCAAACTGCAATGTATGTGAAATCTCGATTCCTGCATTTCATAGAACTTATATTTTTATATGAAATACATGTAAACTTAATTATTAAATTTAAAATAAGAGGTAAATTATTCAGGATTGATGACGTAGCAGGGATCATGAAGCCTAAATTACTTGACAATCTTAGAAGATAGATCATGCATTTCAAGATCCAAGTCTTTTAGGTGAATATTATTGATAACGATAATGATGTTTGTTCCAAGTTTTATCCGCTATAAAAGAAGCAATTATAAACTCTTTCACAATCCTCTTTTTTTAATATCATCTTTCACGGTCCGAAAACCCTAATCACTTATGATTCATTAATTACTCTATCCCCCAAATAGAAACGAACATTAATTTTTTTTTTTTAAAAAAAATTGCATTCAATTTAAATAAAATCAAATGATTTAGATAGGCCAGCGCTTACAACAACAAAAAGTCAGAAATGACAAAATAACGCAAAAAAATCAATGACTGGACTAATGGGTTGAAAAAAATAACAAAAATAATGGCAATCGTATTGAGTAGCTTCTTCGGGATTTGTAGTTGTATAAAATCTATGAGTTTTTTTGTTTTCTCTCAAAATTAAATAGAAGGTCTCTGTACCTTAATTGCCTGAAAATATTGACTCCACCTCTTGTGGTTTGCTATTTATTTATTTATTACAAATCTCAGCTAACACTAATCTTACCATATAGTAAAAGAGCTAGCCGCGCCACACTCTACTACAAATTGGCTAAAAATGTTGTTCTTTTATACACATACTATTTTTCAACAGTGTAGTGTTAAGGAAGCCAGAAATAATAAAAAAATATATCTTTTAAAAGTTTTTCTCCCCTAATTTTAAAGCTCCAAAGAATAGTCAATTGAAGAGCCAAAATAACTTTTATATCAAAGAAAAATTATTACTATATATCTATTAAAAAAATAAAAAGTTAAGATAGATTATTTAAATATTTATTTTTTCATCAATTAAACATTTTTAATTATTTTTCTCAAGAAAATAAAAGGCATTGATATTAAATATATTAAAATAAAAATGAGTTGTTAGAATATTTTTTTTTCAATTGGAATATACATAAAAAAACTATATTTATACTTATTCAAAAAAACTATACCATGACTCTTTTAACAAAGTTCTCGTGACAGGGATCAAAGCTAAAGATTTTTTTTCCGGCATCAAACTTTTCCACTAAATAATCTCCACGTTAGGCGCTCTTTATACATGTAACTACACTATAGATTTTATGAGGACATTTTTGTATTATCGTGAATTTTTTTTTTAGAATGTACTGTGAAAATGATTTCTTTAATGATGTGTGATAAGATCCTTGAATGATATTTCATGTTATGCTTTACATCAGGATATCTGCATCAATTTGTCCTTGTACTAAACATTTGCCGCCATTGTTTGTCGCACGTGTACAGCGTTACTGATGAATATTTCACTTTATCAAATATATCTGACAAACATGAAATATGGAGAGACAAGGATTCCTTGTCTTTAATCAGTGGAAAGCGAGAAAGAGAGTTGTCACCTAGTATTTTGGTCACTAGAAACCCTAATTGGTCTCAGAGATCGGGTACGGGGACTAGTTGCGTAAAGAGAAGGTATTAGCACCCCAAATACGCCTTACCTAAGGTAAGCTGAATGATAAATATTTCATATTATACTTTACATCAAGATATCAACATCAATTTCCTTGAACTAAACATTTGGCGCGATTGTTTATGTCGCACGTGTACAGCGTATATTCCATTTCATCAAATGTACAAATATGAAATATAGGGAGACAAGGATTCCTTGTCTTTAATATGTGGAAAGAGAGTTGTCACCTAGTCTTTTGGTCACTAGGAACCCTAATGGTCTCAGAAATCGGGTACGAGGACTAGTTGCGTAAAGAGAAGGTATTAGCACCCCAAATACGCCTTACCTAAGGTAAGCTGCATTATTTAATTGTCTGATAAAAAGCTAAAGTGTTATTTTATTTCTAATTGTAGGTCTATCTAAGGTTTAAGAAAAGTAATCCTCAGTAAGGAGGTCCTTATCTTATCGGGTAAAAATCTAATCGTTCTAACGTCAATAAAAAAATGAACTTCCTTTTTAATATCGGGAATATGTTTACGTATAAATTCATAATCCAGATACTAACAGAAAAGAAACAAAATATTTTTTAGGTATTTTTAAAATATTGGCCTAGTTCTCAAGGCTTTAATAAATTGGTTATTAAAACCAAAATGCATGCTAAAAAATATTTTTTTTTTGTTGTATGAAAATATGATATGATGATTTTTTCTTATCTTTGAGAGACTTGGTCGTATGCATGAAAATAAAATATATTTTTTTGTTTTATAATTTTTTGCAATGTTTTGACGAAAACCGGTTTGTATCTTTATAGTATAAAAATACAAACCAATATTATGCAAAATAGATAGAAAAATACATGAGAAAAGCACAAACATTTTTAGAAAGATTTTTTGGAATTTTTTAAAAACTTTTTTCAAAACTTTTGGGGCCGGACCCGACCCAGAAATGTGGGCTGGGCCAAAAAGGCCGTCTGTTGGTGGGGAAGAAAGGTGTTTATGAGGGCTTCAGGGACTGAAGACACTGTGGGGAAAGAAGGAAGGGAGGAAAATGTTGGCTAGAACAGGAAATTGCTAGGTTTTTGGATGACTCTGGACCAAATTTTCTCTACCTCTAGAGCATGAAGATCAAATCTATTTATATGTGGTGGAAGAGGGACACTTTGTCTCTTCTGGTGAAAAATATCAGAAAGCATCCCAACAATTGGCTCAAAATAGCAGTGATGAACTGTCAGTTTTGTGCAGGAAAAATGGCTTTTCGGGTTGGCCACTATGAGACGGTGTCACCGCCTCCACAGCCTTGATCAGCCCGAACGACTTACACTTTCGTGTAGTCAAGTGTCAGAGGATCGTTTGCGTGCAAGTTTCATTTTATTTGGGGAAGAAACGAGGTGTCAAACGCCTTAGGAAGGAGGCCCCTCGGGCGGCCTTTCTGAAGAAGAAGATGTACAGTATTTCTGCCAATTACGCTTTAGTCCTTTAATTTGTGATTTTTCTCTAATTACACCTCTGATTAACTTCAATTCAAACCCCATATTTCAACGCCTTTTCCAGTTTGGTCATTGGTTTTGAATTTATTTAATCAAGTCCTCAATTGGCCATTAAACTTCAATATTTATCCAATTAATCCCCTGATCTGACCAAATCAACTCTTAAAAATTGTAATTGACCCTTAAACTTTAATTTCTTCCGATTAAGCCCAAATTGACTTAAAAAATTAAATTTTGTTGAAATCAAATCCTCTATAAATTCAATTAAACCTCCAATAAAATTTAATTGAGTCCATAAACATCTGATTTTGGACATTTCTTTCTCAAATTAAATTTTGAATAACCCAAAAATGGGTTGTGACAATTTCCAAGACAATTTTTTTTAAAATCTAGTCCTTCAATAGTTTTTGCAGGTTCCATCATAAAAAAGAAAATAGATTTTGGATGTGAGAGTAAGTTCTGATCATTAAAGAAATATGTAATTAAAAATTAAAAACAACATGTTGATGCCGTTTTTATTTAAATACTATATATTTTACACAAGCTAAGTCATGGATTGGATAAAAAATATTTAGATATTGTTAATATTTTTTTTATTAGAAAAACATTTAAACTGTGTGGAAATTGACATGATGTGATCTATTCAATTTGATGAATCCAAAGATAACCCAGATATTGGTAAAAATATAACTTGACTCAAAATAAATACTTGATAAAAGATTTTTTTTTATAGATATTGATACGAGAACATATTGGATCGATTCGGAAAAACCTGAATCAACCTGTCAATCTACTTATTGAGTTATGAAATCATGATAACCTCATAGAAAAAAATTAAATAAACTATGCAACTCAACTTTTAATAAACACAACCTTGTCAACCTGGGTTAACTTGTCAAACTTGCGACTTGGAATATAAGATCGAAATAACCTAATAGAAAGAAGATTAAAATAAATTATGAAAGCTAATTCTCAATTAACTTTGTGTTGAAAGATGAAATTAAAAAAAGATTTGATTAAAAAATACATTTATCAACCCAGGTTAACTCGTCAAACCCGTGATCTAGGTTATGAGATGGAGATAGAAAGCAAAACGAAAAAAATCATAAAGCTTAATTTTCAATTAATCTGGTGTTAAATAATGAGTTTGAGAAAAAAATAACAAGAAAAAAAAAACTTGAATCAACCCGTTAAACTCGTGGTTCAGGTCATAAGATTTGAATAACCTTATAAAAATAAATTGAAAAAAATTATAAAACTCAATTATGAATAAATTTAATGTTAAAGGATATAATTGAAATTAAAAAAAACATAAATTAAGAAAATAACAAAGAAAGAAAAAAAACAGTATTATAATAAATAGTGATATGTAAGAATGGTCCTGGGAAGAAAAAGTAAAATTTTCTTCTCTTTTATTTATTTTTTAATTGTAATTATGTGAATGATAAGGTGTCTTGTTAATTGTGAAATTGGTTTTATTAGTCACACATACGGTTGGTCTATTTATTCACGAGGAAAGAAAGTCTTTGCTGATAGAAATAGATTGACTGCTGGCAGGGTTTGTATTGTTGGATTCGCTGCAGAATTGATGACAAGTAGCTTCTACTATCATTTAATAAAAATTCTATATTTGAGAAAATTAATTAAAAATGTAATTAACGTTCCATAAAGCAAAATCTAATAAATGATTTATATTGCAATAAAATTCAAATCTAAGGATCAGGATTTATCACTCATTCCGACACCCACCACCTCATCATATTATCAAAGTCCACTGGGTGCTTAAAGATGCGGTGTCAAAAATATTTAATTTTTTTTAACTTCAATGCATTAAAATACATATAAAAAATTAAAATTTTAGCATATCATATCAAAACACTTATTTTTTTTCCACTTTCTAGTTTTTGTTATCTTGACCGGTCAAAATATTTGTTATTTGAATATATTAATCAATTTTGTCCTTATTTCATTCCAAATTCATAGATCACCTTGAAATTTGAAGACGAACGCAATGAACACCGGTGATAAGGGAAGGCGGCAAGCGCCGCAGTCCCTCGAAAAAGAAAATCCTTTAATTCTTATAAATATTTCATAATAGTCCAAATTCTTCTACTCATCATGATCTCAAAGAAAGCTACTCTTTTGTTCTTTCACATGTAGGCAGGAATTCTAATTTAAAAATTCCAAAAAGAAAATTCCTAACTCAGTACTGTGTAAAATGGACGCCATGGGCGGAGCTTGTTTATGGGAAAGGATAGATATGTCACGTCATATCAATATCTAGCGTGAATGATCAAATATTCTTGAATTAATTTAAGGGAAGTTTTTCTTCGAATGATTTTAAGAACGCATATCTATATAAGCTTGACGTATTTAAAGTGATGAATTATGAAGCAAATATATTCCGAATAAAAATTGGAATCACGATCTCTGAACAGAAAGTCCTCCTTCCAAGTATTTTTGCTTTAGGAAATATTACATGAGATTCTAATATAGTCCAATACTCTTCATGTCCAGGAGGCTCATGCTACGGTGACAATATGCGTCCTGTATGAATAAAATATTACAAATTATTATTAAAAATTTATAAGGTTATTAATTTTAAAGTTTGTTGGATTAATAAAACTACACATAAGCTGATTTAAATATTCACGTTAATAAAAAAAATTTATTACGGGTTTAAATCCTAAACCCAAGTATTTTTGCTTAAAGAAAAAACAGAGAAGACTAGCCTCTCATTCTTACAGTGGTGATTATTTCAATTCATCATAGTAATACACGAATGTTTCAGATTTCAAACTGAAAAAATAAATAAAAATCCGATAGTTACCGGGCGAACCTTCCAGGATCGTAGGTAGCTACGAGTATATATATAGTTATTATAGGTCTTCTGCACTTCACTAACTGATACCAAGCGCAATGAACACCGGTGATAAGCAATTAAAAAATAAATAAAATTAGTTGCTCACTACTATATATAGTTTAGTACAAGTAGCTAAGCCACATACAAAGTTAATGCCGTTTCCAATTTCTCTCTTGTAACAACAACACAAAATCTCAGTCCGAAATATTCTGCTGTATATATAAACAAACTCTCTCTCTCTCTCTCTCTCTCTCTCTCAAAGGTGTCTTCTTGTTCCGTTTTTGTCTGCGGAGCTCTTAGCTTACCATAGCACAGCTCAGCAAAATACATATCCAGAGAGCCAGCTGTCTGCCCCTCTCACTCTCTCTATCTCTCTGTTTTTTCGTTGCCTATGAAACTTACCTTCCCAAAGAGTACTATTCAGTCCCATTACACTGCCCATAAAATCCAACCACTCCACCCCGTTACCATTTCTAAACCCTTCAATAAGCCCCGCCCACCACCAAGAGGAGTCCGTATGGATACGGACTCCTCCACCGCCGCCTCCGCCGGCGTCCACCACCATAAAAAGGACAAGATTCTTGTAATAATGGGAGCAACAGGGTGCGGAAAAACGAAGGTCTCCATTGATCTTGCTACACGCTTCCATTCCGAAATCATCAACTCCGATAAAATACAAGTCTACAAGGGTCTCGACATCATCACCAACAAAATCCCCATTCAAGACCGCCTTGGTGTTCCTCACCATTTACTCGGTGAGTTCGACCCAGAGGATGGTGAGTTGACTCTCTCCGAGTTTCGGTTAGCCGGTGGACTGGCTATCTCAGGTATTGTTTCGAGGCAAAGACTTCCTATCGTGGTTGGTGGGTCCAACTCCTTTGTTCACGCTCTAGTTGTTGACCGGTTTAATCCCGAGTTAAACGTTTTTGATGGGTCTAGCCCTGTTTCGACCCAGTTAAGGTATAACTGTTGTTTTCTGTGGGTGGATGTGTCATTACCTGTTTTATGCGATTACTTGTGTATGCGAGTCGATGAAATGCTCGACTCGGGGATGTTCGATGAGTTGTCAGAATATTATGGGTCAATCGACTCAGCGAGTCAAACCGTGTTGAGGAAAGCGATTGGGGTGCCTGAGTTTGACCGGTATTTCAAAAAGTACCCACCTGGGTCTGGTTGTGGCAGGGGCATTGGTGGGGAGTGGGATCAGGTACGGAGAGGAATATACGAGGAGTGCGTGAGGGAGATAAAGGAGAACACGTGTCAGCTGGCAAAGAGGCAGATTGGAAAGATCTTGAGATTAAAAGGTGCGGGGTGGGACCTGCAAAGAGTGGATGCTACGGAGAGCTTTAGAGAGGTGATGATGGTGAGGACGTCAGATGAGGATGATCATAAAAAGAATACGAAGAAAAGAAAGAAGAATAAGAGGTGGGTGGAGGTTTGGGGGAGAGATGTGATGGAGCCAAGCATGAAGATTGTGAAACGCTTCTTGGATGAGTAGCAGCAGCAGTAGTAGTAGGTTTTACAATCAAATCATTCAATCCAGCCCTTTTCCAGCTATAAATTTTTTTTTTTTAGGGGGCAGCATTTTTTTGTTTTCGGCAATGCTACGCGCGCTACGATTTTTGCAGTCTTGGCTTCGAATCCTCGCGTGCCAGGTTCATGCAATCGTGTGTGGTAATCATGCGAGCATGGCGAAGTTTGCAGCACCATCAATGCAATCTGCGCGGTATTGTATCCGATAAGCATGGTGAAGAAGATTGCTTGCTTAATCACATCCATCGCGATTGTGCATACTAATTCTTCTCTTTCGATTTGGGTCTTAAACAAAACGATGGAAGAATATTTGAGTTACATTTACATATCGAGGATTCATAAAGGGTACCAGATTGTGCAACGAGCAACCAGTTTTGCAGCAATAGGATGTTGTTGGTTTTGGTTTTGTATTGGGGATTCTTTTCCCTCAATGGGTTCATTTAGAGACAATATAAATACACGGAAAAATCTTGAATTTTGGATGGAGAAATGAAAAGGGCTATTTTGTGAATGTTATTGCTAGCAAGTGTTTACTCATACTAGTTTGTTTTTAGTAGTTACAGAGTCCTAATTCATTCTTGGGATTTGTATTGTAAGCAAGTCCCAGTACCCATGTGGAGAATTGGATGCCAAGAAGCTTGCACGATGGAACAAAAAAGACCTTTTTATTTTTTCAGGACTCGTGTGTTTCCCCCCATACAGAAAATAATCTTGTTCGTGTTTTGTTTCCCCTTGGTTTTCGATGTACTTTATTTTTTCACAATCTCTTCAACATCAAATCTTACACTGAAAAATTAGTTTGTTTAGAAAAAAATTCTTTTTTTTTAAAAACAAGATCTTCCTCCCTGCATGGATTTGGTCATTCTGTTAACTGATGAAGTTGAACAAAAGCATGTCGTTTTTTTATTGTAGCCCATTCGACTTCCACCTTTCTGCTCTCTGATTTAAGAGGATCATATGGTTTCCAATCGGTCAACTATTTCTTTCCCAGTGAACATGGAACTGAGAGTAGGTAATAGGTATTCAAGACAGCCTCAAAAACAAATGTACACAGGAAACACAGGTTCTGCAACCTGCATTGGCTTAGGACAGTGGTCCCTGATCCTTCAACTCTAGATTTCTAAAACAGTGATTGCGTGTGACCTCCGACGGACAACGAGGTCGAGGCCTATGATGCCTACCTTACTGTTTTGGTACAATTAAAGGGCAACCCTTCTCTTGTCCATGTCAATATCATTAGGCCCTCCGTGTTCGGAGAACGGTAATTTGAGAGGAGAGATTACCCAGTGATTCATGAATTGTCAATTCGCGCTGCCAGCATCCTGTAATACTGAAATTTTAATTTTAATTTTTTACCCTTAACTAGCAAGACACAAATAAATAAGTAGATTACTATACTGTTTCGGTCATGAGCTACTTAAACAAGTGTGTGCTCATAGTTATAATAATATAATAGCATTTATGATTATAATTTAAAAAAATATTTTTAGTTCTTGTTTTAAAAATATAGGTTCAGTTAAAATTATTATGCAATGAATTTTTAAATGTAAAAAAAACAAAAAACAAGTTTTCATAAATAAAAAATAAATCATTTTCATTTTTATAAAATAAAGATTTGAATATAAAAAAATATAAAAAATTTAATTAATTAGATAAAATTTTTTACGTGATTTGAAAAAAAAAACTGTCATAATACCCAACAGTATCTAAAGCAGTTAGAGAATGTGAGGCTAATTTGCCACCGTGATAAGAAATGATAGAATTAAGTATTAGTATCGCGATCAATTTAATTATGTGATTCTAAATAAATTAACCATCTTCTTCTACACATGGCAGGCCATGACCTAAAAAAATTACACACTTACGTCCACACAGAGACACACACACTTGCGGGGTTTATTCAAATTTTCCAAATCCAGCTTGCTCTTTGTCATTTTTTAGTTGCTAAACCAAATAATTGAGTTAATGGACCGTCACTATCTTAGATAAATCAACCTAAACTCAGATTATACATTTATTATTTCCATGCATTATTCAATCAAGTCACTTTGTCCCATGCGTTGAACCTTGAAACTTATGAACTGTCCTCAAGAGGAGGTATACACGCACATATATACCCTGATCATCCGATCGGAAAATATTTGATAATTTAACAATAATGGGCTTCAAATTATGAAACACCACTGGCAAATTTTCGTCACTGCTGTACAATTGTCACATAGCTATCATAAAGAAGATTTTTTAGAGTTGAATGTTCTGAGTTTTCTGAAGCAATCATAGAACTTTCTGTAGTGTCACAGCATCAGGATGAGCCACTAGCTAGTAGTCGTTATCCGAAAAGCCCAAAATATTATTCTGGGAGTCCCATTTTCGTGTTTTCGGTTTTGAATTTGATTAAATCGTAGTTGTGATTGGGGGGGGGGGGGGGGGGGCGCCCAGCAATTATCAGTTGCCTAATCCAAAACTATAGGTTTTAATCCATCATATTCAAAGGCATATTTTTGGCTATTTCAGCTGCCGTTCTTCTGTTTCTTCCTTATCATCAAATAGGGAAGCTAAATATTGAACAAGACAGCATAGAAGTTGGTGTCTTGCATCGCGTCCCCCTCATGGGCAAGATTGACCTCCATGCCATGCCATGCCATTTATAGAGTACTAGACTATTAGGTAATACGGCCAGCTCATACGTACAGTGAGGCTCAGCTCAATCAACTGTTGAGTTTCTGTATTTTAGATGGATGGAAAATAAAGTAATTAACGCTATTCTTCCAAAAATATCTATCCTGAATCTTGTTAACCATATAATTGATATGCAGCGGGAGACCCACAAGTCAAGTCCTCTCCATTGATGTTTTCTTGAAAGATTAATAAATAGCATCAATTATTCGTTCAAGTGTTAATTGCTAGATATCAGCCAATCCATAAACATTATCAGAAGTGCTAATCGTAAATATGGATTAGGTTCCATTAGAAAACTATAATATGTATTTAGCTAGGTGGGTAGGTATTTTCACTTTTCAGCCTAACCAATTGGGGATATTATTATTTAGATTTCCAGTCAATTTTCAGGTTTTGCTTTTGCTTAATCAGGCAATAGATGTTTATAATTCCGCTCTTTCGGCCAAACCATAAACATGACTAAACTCTTGGATGGCAAAAGAGCATGCACTTTTAGTTCTGTCAATTTGATGTTCTTTCTTCCTTTTCTCGTCCCCCCTAACTAATTTCTTTGAACCGAATTGTATTAATCTAGAGGGACTATATATTTTTTAGCAGGAAAACATGTAGAGGGACCAGAAACCATTGCGTTATTTTATGTTTTTCATCTGTAACACGAAGGAAAAAATAGATTGCCAATTAGATCCTCGAGAAAAAACAATTAGCTGTCCTGCGATGGAAATGTGGTGAAGAACATGTCCTATGGGTCGTTAAGCTTATTTTTATAAGAAGAAGAGGAAGAGGAAGAAAGAAAGAAAGAAATTCTAATTAACTGCCAACAAGTAATGCTACAAGCATGGGATAGTAAATGCTCAAATTGCTATGTCGTGTGTGCAACGCGCATGATAAAAGCATCCAGAAATTCAATAAAAAGAAGGCAATTGGGGACTCGATGGTGTTTATTTGCAGGCACAAGTATTGAAACCCAGGTAATGATCAGGAGCATAATAACAAATTAACGAAAACAGCCGGTCGAACAAAATGGGGGCATCCTTCTCCAATACTCTAGAATGATTGCAGTACATGCATGTAACAACAAGTTGCAATAGACAATTCTAGCTCATTTAATTTAAGCTCTTATTAGCAGTAAACACCACCTCAATTATCAATTGTTATGAATCCTATAAAAACAAGTACACACATGCAGGTGATGGATGTTTGGTACGCGAGAAAATACTGGACAAGTTGCAAGTGTGTGCTTGGTTCATTGAACAATAACAGTGGATTGTTCATGTTGGTTTATATATATATATATATATATATGAAAATTATTTATATCTACTGACTGTCACGTAAATAAATTTGTGTATGTAAACATGCTTATATGTGATGTTTGATTCCTGTACCCTTAACCATGCATTTATATTTATTTAAATTTAATGCCCTGACATCACATGTGGAAATATAGAAAAACCAATAGATGAAGATGAATGGAGATGGTGCACTCAGCATAGGCTTGTTTTTGTTCTTAATTAGATGATCATGCCACTTCGAAAAATGAAAAGCATGACTTCATGCTTAGATGTGAACATGATGGTTTTAATGAAGCTGTCTTGAGAATGTTTGCTCGGAGAAGGTGTAAACGGAGAGAGAGAGGGAGAGAGGGAGAGTTAACAAATTATATATCAATGACAGAAAGGGAATGATGGGAAGTAGTGAAACGGAAGATCCAAGGAGGGGCTAAAAGAGTGAAAGACAAAACATCGAAAAGTGAGTAGTCGAAGCAACCTAGTTTTTAATATGCTTAATAATTGATATTAAACAAATGCAAGCTCAAATAACATGATGGGGGGGTTTGTAGCAGAAACCCAAAAAGAGCAGCCCAGCCCCTGCTACGACTGAGAGATGGCAGTGCGCGTGCTGTTCCTTTGCGCGCGATCCTATGAAACTCATCTCCACTTATGCAAATGCCCTATAAATTACTACGTGCTTGCATTTTTATACTAGCAGACAATGAAATCACTCCATGTTCCAACTTCCAAGTTGAAGGTGGATGTTACAGTCCCAAGTCTCATAGACTGCTGTGATCCATTTTGAAGCACAATGGTGACCATGTGGGTTTTGCAAGCCACGTTTTCTATTAATCACTCCTAATTAACTGCCAAGAGTGCACCTATGTCGACTCTGTTTGACCACTCCATGAATGGGGTAACAAAATAAAAACAAGAAATTACACGCTTATTTTAAATTCTAAATGTTGTCTTTATTTCTTCTTGTTAAGTTCATTTTTGTCTCATGGCTTAATGTAACATGTTATTTTACACTCACACGGTACTGTATACTTGAAAACATGACATGGCTACGATTAGAATCAAAAGCTCAGATCAGGCCGAAAACTCGTATTTCCTATAAAATAAACCTTAAATTGAAGGGTGTAGTTTAAAATTCCAATAATTTTAGGACTAAAATGTGATTTGTTTCAAAATTTGGAGGTGCCATGCCTGGTTGTCGGTGTTTTTACAGGAATACTCTTAGAATGGTTTTACAAACATATAGAATTTCAATTTGCTGTAATTAAAAAAGAAAAGAAAACGAGTGAGAGGAATAGGTAAAAAATAATCGATAAAATATGCTAAACGTATAAAAAGTTTACACACCAAATAGTTGAAACAATCACATAACATTCAGCATACGACTTGCGGTGTAAATAGTAAAAATTGATTCTTATTGTTAAGTTAACGAAGCTGTTGGCTTTCTATTTCTGGAAGAGTAGGCATTTAAATGGAAGAAATTAAAGATAAAGCACTCAAGTAGTTGTTTATTATAAGAGGACAGACATTAAGAAGCTATCTTAAAAATTCAAGAGTCATTTGCTCTGGTGACCCAGGCGAGGCGAATTGGTGATTCCTCCTGCAACTTAAGGGATTCCATGCCCTTTTAACTGGGTTTTTGGGAACCATCCATTCTCCGCTCTAATGGCAGCAATATGCTATTCTTTTTTTTTTTTTAATAATCCGGGGTGTCCGGGCCAGTTTACGCGCACCACGACTAATTTCCGGACCCACTGAATATCCTGCAAGTCCAGTAAACATGTAAGGCACCACGAAGGTGATAGACATACACATGAAGATTCGAACTCAGGATACATAAGCAAGACAAACCTACCAAAACCACTGATATGCTACTCTTAGTTTGAGTATGTTTAGTTAGCTGTTGTTGTACTGTGCTTTAAATTAAAGCTCCTTCGCATCACATGTAACCATCTTTTTTTGAGGCCAGCCAACGGAGTCTTTTATGTTTGTATCTAAACTAGCTGCCTGAACAGCCCATATTTATATAGGATACGAATTGTGAAGTTTGTTTGCAGCTAGTGTGTACGGGGTATTGCCCAGATAATCCGATTAGCAAGAACGAAGGGCGACCTCATATCCCCATTTCTTACAAGGTCTGGGCAAGAGTTTCCTTGCAATGATCATGGAAAAGAATAAAGGATTGAGATTTATCGGCCTCCATTTGGATTCTTGATCATCCGAATTGAGTTCCGACTCCAGGCCCCTTGAACTTGAGGCCTTATCACAGAATCAGGAATTGGAGAGTTAAAGAAAGATATAAACGTGTGGCCTGAGCCTGCCTAGCATATGGCCTGGACTAAACGTTGTATAAGAAAAAAAAAACAAAGACTTTTGTAATGGAGCTAAGGTTTTGAGCTTTACCTCAGCTTGTTGAGCCAACTTTTTTCTTGACCGTGACTTCACAGAATGGTAAGCCCAAGATAAATAATTACCATTTACCGGGTTAGAAACAAGACTTTGAGAGGTCAAAATCTAAGAAAGTTGGATCACCGAATACTTGAAAGAATCGCTCTTAGAATTTTGACCACTCAAAGCTGCCCACCCGAAGCAATTTTTTTTTGTTTTGGATAACAGCAGGTCAGTTTGAAGCCGAGATTTCTTCTGTGGATGTGTATGTTATTCAAGACAGCACCTTCGTGTATACTGCCATAGACTACTTTCTCCGAACCACGGCACG